>Ga0209321_10000108_pt1 | contig 44525 bp, 70 predicted proteins | sample Rifsed16ft4_FD_184012 | JGI IMG/M metagenome (GOLD analysis project Ga0209321, IMG submission 184012) | Soil microbial communities from Rifle, Colorado, USA - sediment 16ft 4 - CSP-I_5_4 (version 2) | ecosystem: Environmental > Terrestrial > Deep subsurface > Rock core/Sediment | place: Rifle...
GGCGCGGTGAGCGGCGCGGTGCACGGCGCGGTGAGCGGCGCGATGGGCGGCGCGGTGTACGACGCGGTGAGCGACGCGGTGGACGGCGCGGTGGGCGGCGCGGTGGGCGGCGCGGTGAGCGACGCGGTGGGCGGCGCGGTGAGCGGCGCGGTGAGCGGCGCGGTGGGCGGCGCGGTGCACAGCGCGGTGAGCGACGCGGTGGACGGCGCGGTGGGCGGCGCGGTGCACCGCGCGGTGGGCGGCGCGGTGGGCGGCGCTGTGCACGGCGCGGTGCACGGCGCGGTGTACGGCGCGGTGAGCGGCGCGGTGCACGGCGCGGTGAGCGGCGCGATGGGCGGCGCGGTGTACGACGCGGTGAGCGACGCGGTGGGCGGCGCGGTGAGCGACGCGGTGGACGGCGCGGTGGGCGGCGCGGTGGGCGGCGCGGTGAGCGACGCGGTGGGCGGCGCGGTGGACGGCGCGGTGTACGGCGCGGTGGGCGGCGCGGTGCACCGCGCGGTGGGCGGCGCGGTGGGCGGCGCGGTGAGCAATTTGTGGTGGAAATACCTGGGCGCACAATTTTGGGTCGGCTGGCCGGCATATCAGAGTTTCTTTAGCGAAGTCTGCCAACTTGAACTAGCGCCAAAAGTTGAGCAGTACGCCAAAGATTATCAATCATTATCAGAGTCATGCTGTTGGGTGTGGCCGCACCGACAGTTTGCGATACTTTGCGAGCGGCCGGCTTGGATACACCGGGACGCACGCGGGCGGATGCATAGCGACACGACGATGGCGATTGCGTTTCGAGACGGGTGGGGACTATGGCGCTGGCACGGCGTTGCGGTGCCGGAGCGCATCATCACGTCGCCACAGACAATCACGCTGGCGGAGATACAGGCTGAGAAGAACGCCGAGGTGCGGCGCGTGATGATCGAGCGGTTTGGCAATACGCGATTCCTGCGCGAGAGCGGCGCGAAGATGGTGCATCGAGACGAGACAGGCGAGTTGTATCATGCGCCGACAGCGCCGCGCTTCCCGCCGCTGGCGATGGTGCACGTCATCAATTCGACGCCGGAGCCGGACGGGTCGAGGCATGAATTCTATTTGCGCGTGCCGCCGACGTGCAAGACGGCGCGCGAGGCGGTGGCGGCAACCTTTAGCATGAAGGAGGGCGACTATGCGCCAGCAGTTGAAACGTAGACAGTATCGGCAGGGCGATGTGCTGATTTGCGAGGCGGGGATTCCGGCCGAGGCGGTGAAGGTGCCCCACAGCGGACGCATCGTATTAGCTGAAGGCGAGGCGACCGGACACGCACATGCCATCGCAGTCGAGGCGGACGAAGATGTGGCGTTGCTGGAGCGTAGCGACGCGCGCTTTCTGGAGGTCAAGAGTCCGGCGACGCTGCGACACGAGGAGCACGCGGCCATTACGATTGCGCCTGGCACATATACGGTGATTCGCCAGCGGGAGTACGCAGGCGAGGATGAGTGGATTCGTGTCGCAGACTAGACGGTACACGATTAAGCCTGGTGACGGTGTGCAGATGATGCCCTACCCGAAGCGGCCGTTTCCGAAGCACAGCAGCAAGAAGCATTGCGGCGAGTGCTCCAAGTGCAGCAAGGAACGGTGCTACAACAGATCGTTTGAGCATAGTGCGTGTCTGAGGCACGGTTAAGATGACGAGTTGGGCCGCCGCGACGGCCTCTGAGGCGCGCGCCTCCCTCCCTTGCGTCACTACAGCGTGCGCGCCATCGTGCGTGCGTCGGCCGTCTTTCCGCAGATCAGCCCATGATCGGCCTCTGATCGGCGGCCGACGCATCAACATGTTGCTTCTGCCCGCTCCCGGCAGCGGGCGCACCTCGGGAGCCTAAAATGGCGCTCGCTCCTGCCGATCCTCCATCGTCAAGCAGCGCCGGGGGGTGCGCTCAGAATGACGAGCCATTGCATCAGGTTGCCAATGATGACTACTTGCTGCAACAGTTCAAGCGAGCACTGCAGTGGCCAACTCCAGCGGAGGAGTTTATACCGCGCGCGGAGGCCGGGTGCTACGAGCGGTGCCCGCTATGTGGCGAGGTATGCTTTCACTGCTACAACAGGCCAGCGCGGCGCGTCGAGTGGTTATGCCTGGAGGCGACGTGCGGGGCGCGTTGGTGCTTCAAGCGCAGAGACGGGGTGATGCGGGTGCATTACATAGACACTTAGCGGAGGCAACGATGCAACGTACTAGCAACGAAGGAGTGCTGGTGGCGTTACGGCAGGCGAAGGCGCTGTTGAGTGCGTTGCAACGAGGCATCGACTTTGAGAATGAGGCGGGCGGGCGCTACCGCCCGCTTCCCATTTGCGGGGACGAGTTTCCGCATCTGTTGGCGTGGGGGCCGCGTGAAGGCGATGCGTGAGACGGTCGGAGCGGGCGCGGCTGGCGGCGCACCGGCACCTGTGCCAGATGCTCGATACGGTGGCACTCTCGCGGCAAGCGATAGGAGGATACACGGTGCACACGCCGCGACTGGGGCGAACGATGAGCTGTTCTCGCCTGAAGGTGTTGTACGGGGTGGCGCAGATACAGCGATGGGCGGCAGGCGTGGCGATGTATGGGTATCGGAAGGGGCGATACTTGGCGCCGCTGGACGAGGCGATATTTTGCCAGCCGAGGCGACTGAAATACAGGCTGAGGAGACCGAATGAGCGACGTCGCTGATGTAACAATGGATAGCGAACTCTCGCTGCAGATGATTGTTCCGCCGGGCAGCGACAACTACAGTAATTACGAGGATGCGATGCAGGCGGCGCTGCGAATGTGGGCGCTGGCGGGGTATCGCGGGCGTGCGGCGGTGCTGACGATGCTGCGTGGCACAGAGTTCAGGTATGTGGCGTGCGTCTTGGAGACGGGGCCGACGCGGTGATCGATTTTGCAGCGTGGGTGCAAACTTACGTGGCGAATGTGCTCATCGGGCGGCAGCACGGGTGGGCGTGGCTGCTGCTGTCGAGTGGGTGCCTGACGTGGGCCTACATAGGCTGGCGAGCACGGTACAAGGGGCGGCGTATATGGTGGATGGTGGCGGGGAATGTGCTGACGGCGGCGACGGCGGCGTGGAACTGGATTCAGTGGCGTTAGCGGCGGCGCACTTGCATATGCAAAGCGCCGGTCTTACATTACTAAGCGTATGGCCGACGCGGACACGTCGCTCGAATCGCTGCGACCCGCCTTTAGGCGCCTTGCGTCGGCCTTCACTCATATCTGCGACGAGGACTTGGCGCCGCTTCTCGGGTTTACCTTCCGCGTGACCGAGACGCGCCGGAGCCGGGAGCGGCAGGCGGCGCTGATCGCATCCGGCAAGACGCGCGTTCCAATCGGCTTCCATAATTTCGGGCTGGCGCTGGATTTCGCCATCATGGTGAACGGCGTCTATCAGGCCGATGACCGCCTCGGGCACTATGCCGCTTGCGGAGACGTGGCGCATGCGCTCGGGATGCGGTGGGGCGGAAACTGGAGCCGCTTCAAGGACTATGGGCATGTAGAGACGGGTGAATTCACGCTGCAGCAGTTTCTCAATGGCATCAAAGGCGGACTGGTGCCGGCATGAGCCGCTATCTGCCGGTGGCGCTGCTGGTACTGCTGCTTCTGTCTGGCGCCGTCACGCTGCTGGTGTGGCAGATGCCGCGCCCGTGCCGCGGCGTCGTCGCAGAGACGACCGATACAATACCGTGGCAGTCGAGCATACCATGCATCGAGGAGGAGATGTCGCCGGTGCTGGTAGATTCGCTCGATGCGTACTGGGTGGAGGCGAAGCAGCGCGCGGAAAAGCCTGGACATCCGGCGGCACGGCCGCGCTTCTGCTTCGCTGGCATGGCGGTGGTGATTGTACGCAACGGCAAAGTGGAGCGGCTGCTTGGGCATCACGACCCAAGCAACGGCAAGGTGCTGGTGGCGCTGGCGAACAGCGAGGTGGTGGAGTGGGGCGAGTGCGTCGTACTGCATGAGATGTTGCACGCGATACTCGGCAAGGGCGAGGAGCGGATCGAAAAGTTGCTTCAAGATGTATGCCCGCAGGTGAAGCGGCCATGAGATTTGCCATAGTCGATCTAGAGTGCACCGCCCTCAAGAGCGACCAAGGGTTTCTGCTGTGCGGCGGCATCAAAGAGTTGGGCGGCAAGGCGAAGGTGGTTGGACTGCACACGGCAGGGTTTGAGAACGGGCGGTTGCACATCGACAAGAAGCTGGCGCTGGCGCTGCGCGAGGCCATCGAGGCGTATGACGGGCTCATCACCTGGAACGGCATCATGTTCGACGTGCCGTTTCTGAACGATAGGTTGACACTGGCAGGCGAGAACCCGCTGGAGAAGCGGTTTCACGTAGACATCATGTATCAGGCGCGGATGGGAAAGTCGGCGCTAACGTCGAGCCGGCTGGACTGGGTGAGCAAGGCGCTTGGCGTCGCGTCGCGCAAGACGGCGCTGGACCTGAACACCTGGAAGGAGGCTGAGGCGGAGGCGCTGGCGCACTTTGCGAATGGAAGGAAGAATTACGATTATATTGTGGAGCATTGTGAAAAGGATTTGCTCGTTACAGAACAAGTATACGAGCGTCTGAAAAATCGCGTGCAGCAGATCAGCAAGCGGTAATGGGGCGTCGATGACCAAGCGACTGAAAGCAGTGGCAGACTTCTTCAAAGCGGCGTGGCATGTGCTGGCGGCGCTCGCGGTGCTGGCCGGCGCCGTCGCACTCTACGGGTGGCGCCAGTTCCGGAAGGGGGTGCGGGTCGGTGACTCGGAGCGACGTTATAGTGACGATATCGAGCGCATGCGCGAGGCGCTTGAGGCGGGCGATGACGAGGGGGTGCTGCGCGAGTGGCGGCGGCACAGGGGCGACGGAGGTGCGCCGTGAGAAGAAGGTGGCTTTGCGCTGCATTCATAATCTGTCTGGCCGGAACAGAACTTGCGCACGCTGCCGACGCGAGGCCGCCCGCGAGGCCCGACTGGTGCCGGCCGGGGTATGCGTGCATAAGCGTAAAAGAGATCGCCGCCGACACGGAGTATAAGGCGCGGCTGGAGCGCGACCTGCGGCGCGCGCAACAGGAGCGGCTTCGGCGCTTCGGATTCACGTTCGGGCCGTATGTGGGCGTCGGGCCGGATCGGGTGGATGGCGCCAGCGTCGATGTCGGGATTGGCGTCACCTGGGGCGTCCGCTTTTGAGTGCGCCTGCTGGCTCGATGACGACAGAGAGCCGCATTGCTGGTGCGAGGCGTGGGAGTGACCGGAAGGATGGGGCGACTGATGCCTGACTACCGCGAAACCATCGTTCGCATCGACCACGACGCCAAATTGGCGCAGGTGTGGACGCAGGACAGGACTATCATCAAGCGACTCAAGCAGTTGGAGCGCGAAGGCGCCCGCCCGCTGGAGCGTCAAATCCGCGGCGAGTGGTGGGAGGTGCCCATCCGGCTAGGGGCACGCGGTTTTCTTCTTGGAAATCGACGTAACAAGCGTGGTTTTAGACCAAAGAAGGCCCTCCACGTCTCACCCGGCACCGGAGCATGAGCATAAAAGTCTGCCGGTGTACGCATCGCAAGGAAAGCCATCTCGTAGTGGACACGTATAGGGTTAACTGCAAGGAGTGCGACTGCGCCCGCTATTCCTTGCATGAGGAATTCATTCGGCCGTACTCCAAGACAGTCATTGGCGCGTACAGGTCAGACATAACCATCAATCATCTCGCGCGATGCGGCATTAGCCAAAAAATTGCATGCCTATATGCCGTATCGGTGCCAATCGCCGGCGTTGTGCGCATTGGCAAAACAGTCAACCTGGTTTATCGTTGGGCTTCCAGACTATCGGAGTGGCCAAGCCTTCCTGACCTCCGACTGATCGCCGCGATCCCGAATGCACAAAAACACGAAGATGCTGTGCATGAATATTTCTCCGACCTGCGCATACGCAGCGAGTGGTTTAGTTATCACCAGGACATCGAGGCGCTCGGTTCATGCAAAACCGAGAGTGACCTACTGAACCTGCTAAAGACGCCGCGAAAACAGAACGGCCGATCCTGAGACCGGCCGCCTGCCTTGAGTGGTACTCGGCCAACACAGTTTATAGCGTCGTTACGCCGATGTCAAGCCTGCCTTGCTGTGGTTGCTCGGCCGGGGTGTGGGGCAGAGCCCCACGCAGGCGGTCTGCCGCACCATCCACTAGTAATAGAATACCACTTGACATCGTTGCTGCGCTATGGTATCGTGTTGATTGTCGGGGCGCGGCCCGGCACGGCTAGGCCGGGCGAGGCGTGGCCCGGCGTGGCTAGGCCCGGCACGGCTAGGCCGGGCGTGGCGTGGCAAGGCGGGGCAAGGCAAGGCTACTTCAACTAAACGCGACAGGCGGCCAGAGCGCATTAGCGTGTTAGCGCGAGAGCCGGTGAGTCGCAAAAGAAAGGGGCCAGAGCATGAGCAGCGTGGTCATCGAAGTGGAATTGAAGGGCGTGGCGCCGCTTCTCCAACACAACATTGACGGCGGCGAGGAGCAGATGCTCAACAAGGGCAAGCGCAAGTCGTCCGGCGTCTGCAACGACGAGGAGGAGTGGAAACGCTACCTCTATCGCATTCAGGGCAACGGCAAGTTGGGGCATCCGTCTGCGGCGCTTGAGTCGGCTTTTGTCAAGGCGGCGCGCGACTTCAAGGCCGACAAGCGGCGCACGATGGCCGAGATTGCCAAAGCCGCCTTCTTTTGCAACGAAACCTACATTGAGTTGACGGGCAAGACGACGCCGGATCGCATCAACCGTTCGTCGGTGGTGAATCCCAATACCCGCGGGCGGGGTTTCCGCTATCGGCCAGAGTTTGACGCCGGATGGGTCGGCAGGATTGCGATTACATTGGCCGATCTCGATCTATTGCCTGAGGCAAAGGCGAAGGAGATCATCGAACATGCCGGGCGCGTCGTTGGTATCGGGAACTGGCGTCCGAAGTTTGGGCGGTTCATTGTGACGAAGTGGAAGGCGGCGAAGTAGTCTAGCGGCACGGCGGGGCAGGGCTTGGTTAGGCATGGCGTGGCGGGGCAAGGCTTGGCGGGGCGCGGCACGGCGGGGCGCGGCGAGGCGCGGCGGGGCGCGGCACGGCGCGGCAAGGCGAGGCAGGGCAAGTCTAGGCAAGGCAAGGCGATTATCGTCGATACGCTGCTGCCGCGCCTCCGCCGGCTGCCGCCGCCCATACGCCAATCACCACCGTACTAAGCGTCGAACCGTCTATCCAGCCACCGACGCGCAACGCCATCGTTGCCGCGACAATCAGCAACGCGCCACCAACGTAGCCTTCGCTTTTACCAAGCCGCTCAATTAACCCTATAAGTGTCTCGTTCAAGCGTCCTCCCCTCAAGCACCGAAAGCCTACTCTCATGCTCCAGCAGCCGCGCCTCGATGCGGTCGAGCGACTCCTGCATGTGCGCCAGATGGTTGCGCGTGACGTAGAAGAAGCCGATGGCTTGCACCATGATGCTGGCGGCGGCGACGAGTAGCACGGCGGGAAGGTTGCTCATCGTTGCTCCTTCAACGCTTGCTCCAAAGCCGCTTGTGCTTCTTGACGCCTCCGCTCTCGACCGCCTTCGGTACGATATTCCTTGTAGGCGCCCGCGACTGGGCCGCCAAATGGTTGCAGCGGGGCGGTGATGCGTGCCGTCAATCGTGCCAGCGGCGCATAGAATATTTGTCGAAACACGCCCATCATGGGGTCAGAGCCCTTGCGCGGGTCGGTGGTGAAGGCGCGCCTTGTTGCCAAGCGTCGTGCCTCATCTAATAGATCGACGCCAGCATGATCTCCGATTTCTTTGAGCAACTGCTTTTCCGCCTCGTGCCCCGGCTGGAACAGGTTACGCAGTCGCTCCTCAAGCGACAGGCGCCCCGGGCCGAATACCTTGTCAGCGCGCTCCCTGAACATCAACTCCAGTTCGGCTGCGCGATTCGCCTCGCGGATGCCGCTGAAACCAGCCTTCTCGACGTTGCTAATGAGGCTTTCAACGGCTGTCTCGCGCACCTCTGCAAGCGCCTTTGCCATTCGTGTCTCGCGCGGGCCGCCGGCCGCCTTGAATACGTTTTTGTCGATCTGGTCGATGATATAGCGGTCTAAGTCGCCGGGTCGCATCGGGCCGCGCGCCGCAAGCCGGTTGGCAAAGTCGTCTATCGTGGCGTTGAACTGTCGCGCGGAGCGTTCATCCGCCATTGGTACAGCGCGTGTTCTCAGACTGTTTGCGATAACTCGCGGATCGATTCTTACTCCGGCGGCATCGGCTTGGTTGAGTATCTGTTGCTTCTGCAATCTGCCGCCGGTTATGGTGCGTTCGATATTTCCTAGCGCTTGCTGAACGCGCTGCCCGAGACGATGTTCGGCGGTTGCTGGCGGTGCTTTTGTCGTCAGTCCGAAACCAGCGCCAGGTACCTTGCCGCGTGCCCGTCGTATCAGTTCGGGGGCGATGCCAACGAATTCCCCGGCGGCGCGCGCCAGAAGTCCGGCGCCGGCTGCCCCGTAGGCGGTGCTTTTGGCAACTCGTACAGATTCCTTCGGGCGTATTTCTGCCTGCATGCCGGTTTTTTTTCCGAGCGCCTGCATGCCGATGTCGGCGCCGCCGGCCAGCACTCCCTGCGTAACAGCGTATGGCAATAGACTCATGCCGGCCGTAAATGGCGCGCTGGCGAGCGCCGCCGCTCCAACCGCGATGGATCGTCCGACACGCGCCGACTTCTCCCCGGGCTGATACTGCTTTGCCTGTTCAGTGGATAGTGACGGCGTACCCGGTTGGATGCGCCCCAACGCACCCAACTCGCCCGGCTCAATATTGACCGGACCCATCTGCAAGCCTTCCTGCTCCAGCGCGGCGCGTATCTGATCGTCTGGCACGCCACTTCCTTGCGCCTGTTGTATGAATCTTAGCGCCTGTTCTTCTGTGAGCGCCATTACTGTATCCCCAACTTGATTGCCTCAAGCAGAATCTTCGCGCGTTCCTCCGGCGTAAATGCATTCGGACGTACACGCGATTGTCTCAGCATGCCGGTTAGCACCACCTGTCGCACACGTTGCATCTTCCCAAAGAATGATCGACGCCCTTCCTCGGTAGTCAGCGATGTAACAGTTGGCATCTCGCTCTGCGCCGTCTCGATGTCAAAGTCGCTCAAGCGACCGGGTTCTCGTTGTGTCGCTATGAAGCGCGCCACGCGATTTCGATTTGCCGCCATAACCTCCATTTCTGGACTTTGCGCCTCCGACAGCATGACTCCGGCTTGTCCGGGCAACACGCTTCGGCCAATCTCAAGCGCGGCCGTCTTGCCAACGGAAGGACTTGTTGCTGCAAAAGCACTGGCGTCGCGCTCAAATTGATCCAGCATACTCAACAGCACGACGCCGCCTCCGGCTTGTCCGTATTCTCCGGTTGCGGCTGGAGCCCTTAACTTATCTGCCGTGCCACCTCCAAGTGGCGGTCTGGCAACCGGACTTGGCGGCGCCTGCGGAGGAGAGACTTGCGGTGATAGCGCTGGAGCCTGAGCGAGCGGAGGAACCCGTGCCGCTGGCACTTGCGGCTGTCCACTAATACTCGGAAGGTTTCGCGTTTGTCCAATCTGCCGCGGCTGTAGAGTGTTGGTGCTGACTCCGAAGCGTTCGCCGCCTTGACCCTCCAAGATGCGTATTGCATCCGCGCCATACGCCAGCACCTGCCCACGCGAATAGGAGCCCGTCATCGGGTCGCGCTCGAAACTTCGCACCAGCGGCGTTCCTGGCGGTACGCCAAGTTCCGCCGCATCTTGCTCATCCGCTTGCACCACCATGAGGCGACCGTAGGGCGTCGCTTGTCTGCTAGTCATGCGCATTTGCGCCTCGGCAAGTCCGCCGGCGCCACGCAGCGCCTCCGTGCGTGCCCCCATCGCCTGCTCAAACGCCATCTGCTCCTGCCCGTATTGCGCTATCCCGGGCGCCGCCGCCTGCTGCTGAATCATCGGCGCAAACTGCGGGTTGCGCGCCGCCGCCACCGCCTGCAGCGGGTTCATCTGCGCGGTTGGCTGCGTCGGCGGCGTCGGCATCGGCGCCTGCAACGTCCTCAAGTAATAATCGGTCAGCGCCTCCAGCAACGCATTCTTCGGCGCCGGCTTCTTTTCCTGTATGCCCGGATCGGGTGCTGGCATCGTCGTCTCCTACAGCGTTCCGGTGCCGCCGGTCGGCGGGCTCGTCGTCCACCAGTACCAGTCTGGCACGGTGCCTTGCTGCTGCCGGTTGCCGCCACCAAGCGCGTTGATCAGGAAGCCCCGGTCAATCGCTGTGCCAAGCGAATTCGCCAGCGCTGTGTTGGGCTGCCCGAACGGAAGTGGGGTGCCGGTGATTGCTCCGGCGCGCTGCCCGGCAAGCCCCATCGCGTTCTGGAACGCTTGCGTCACGTTGCGGTTGATCATCTGCCCGCGGAAACCGAGTTCCGCAGTCTGTGCGTATGGTGTGCCAAGCGTTCCGGCGCGCGCCGCCTGCTGGCGGAACGCCTGCGTGGCTGTCTGCATCTGCGGCGCCGCCATCTGCATCTGCTGCGGCAGGAAGAACCGCGTCAACGCTTGAATTTGCTCCGGCGACAGTTGCGCCAGCGCCTGCTGAATGCGCTCGCGCACCAACTCGCGGTTCGCAGCCTCCGACTTTGACTGGGCGCGCTGGCCGAGGTAGCCGCCGATGAGATCGAGGCCGCCGCTGATGAGAGACCACTGCCACGGTGAAAGTCCTCCGGCACCAGCGGCACCTCCGGCACCAGCGGCACCTCCGGCACCACCGCCGCCGCCTCCAAAGCCGATTGGAAGTCCGCCGCCGGCTCCACCACCACCGCCCGCGATGGGTTTTAGATCGTATTGTCCGGTGCGCGGGTTATAAACAAGCTCATATCCGGTCGGTGCACCAAACGAGAGTTGAGGCAAGATTGGAGCGCCGCCCTCCATTCTCGGATCGTCATACGACTTTTTCATTTTAACTCACCGTTCCGCTTAGTATGCCTGCGGTTGTCAGCCACGTTTCGAGCGCCCGCCGCAGGTCGCGGAATTCGGGCACCGCATTCACCACCTGTATGAACGAGGGCGTAGACTCAGCGCTGAAGTCAAGCCGAATCTCGCGGAAGGGGCGCCACTCGCCCGTCTCCGTGCGGCCGAACTGCACCACGATTGTCAGCGTGCGGTTCTCAAGGTTCGCACCGAGCGATATGAGCCGCGCCTCAAGACTGTCGGGATATGCCTCGGGTACCGTAAGCGTAATTGGCATCAAGTCACCACGAAGATGCGGCGCGTTGGGGCCACAACGCCCTCACGCACCGCGATGGCAACGGCTGCCACGTCGTCGGCGGCGACTGTCCAACCGACAACCGGAGAGCCTGCCGCGACTGTCGCGGAACGACGAATCATGGAAGCAGACTCAGCGCCAAGGTCGGCTTCCTGAACATCGGTATGATTGCCATCCGGGGCAATGCTGGTTGGCGCCGCGATGCCGTCATAGAGCGCCCCGTAGGTGATTGTCGTGACGGACGTGGTGAGCGTAATCGACGGGTTTGCCAGCGACACGTTCGACACCGAGTTGAAATTTTCGACGGAGGTGTCGTCGGCGGCCGTCACGGAAATTGAGCAGCCGACGTGATTGTTGCTGCCGGTGAACGTGACCGTCACGGTCGCCGGGTCGGTCGTCGGCACGCTCGCGCCGAGGAAGTAGGCGTAGGCCGAGCCGTTCTCACCGCCGACGTTCTGCCGGACGACGCGGTTCATCGCGGTGCCGTCGTAGGTGACGCTGGTAATCGTGTCGGTGGTATCGTTGGTGACGATCAGAACGATGATCCCGCGAGGCGTCCCGACCGGGTTATGCGACCAGGACATCGGACTGGCCGTGTCGGGCGTGGCGCCGAATGTTCCGGTTGCGTCGTGGGCTATTGCCATCAGTCTATCGTATACCGCATATGTATCGCGGTGTTGGTGATCGTCCCGCTTTGCGCCGTCGTCTCAATCCAGACATACGAGGCCGCTGGAATCGTGTCGTCGCTCATGGTCGCCGTGCTGCCGGTCGTGGTGCTGGTGTGCGCTGCGCTCGTCGTCAGGTTGTTGCCGGCGGCGCTGCGGTCGGTCGAATGCTTCAGTTGCAACGTCAGACTCGGCGTCGTGCCGACGTGCACCACGCGCACCTCCGTCGCGGTGATGGCAATCGGCGTGTAGAAGAAGGTGATGTCTTCGGTCGCGGTGGGCGACTCGATGGTGATGTCTTTCGACAACAGTTCCGCTTCATAGCCCGGATTCGATGCGCCCATGCGGAGAACGAAGTTGTTGGTTCCCGCCGCAAGCGGCGTTGGCGTCGCTCCTGCCCCGCCTCCGATGACGAGTTGGCTGGCGGTGAGCGCCACGGATGACGCCAGCGTCGTCGCGGCGGTGAAGCCGAGAATGCCGCCGCTGGTGCCGCTTGAAAGTCCCGTGCCGCCCTGCGCCACCGTCACATCGGCATTGTCGGTCAGGATTGTCGCAGTGGCGTCCGGCAGCGTAAACGTCTTGAGCGCTGTCGTCGGCCCCGTGAAATCCATGAACTGATTGTTGGTGCCGCCGTTGGCGCCGGGCAGTATGCCGCTTACGTCGGCAGTAAGCACCACCGCGCTGAACGCCGGCTGCCCCGCCGCGTTTCCATGCAGCACCGTCGTCGTGGTGCCTTGATTCGGCGTGACCTGATCGGCGTCGGAGAACGTCACTTTCTCGGAGGCCGCATCCTCGACGCCAGCGGTAACATGCCGGAAGCCGGTGCCGGTCGGCGGGCTGCCTCCGGTCGGCAGCGAACTGACGAGAATATGCTTCTTGATGTTGCCGGCGGCGCTATCCTCGATGATAAGAAAGTCGCCGGCGGCCGGCGTCGCTTTGTTGGCGATGGCGGAAATCTCGCTCGACTCGTTGTCGTGGATGGCGCGCGGGTCGATGGCGCGCAGGCTTGATATGCTCATTACGTCACCTCTACGCCGAAGACGTTGAATGAAACCGCGGCGAGGGTCGCATAGACGCGCACGACATCGGTGGCCGCCAGCGTGATGCCAAGTGTGAGGGCGATGGTGTCGTTGCCGGCGATTTCGGCGTCATAGACAATATACTGCTTGTTGTCGTTTGCGGCTCCAGCCACCGCCACACTGATCCGAAACTGCGTGGCTGTCGCACTCCGGTTGGCAATGGTAATCGTACTGACGGTCGCGCTCGTCGCCCCCGGCACGGTATAAGAGTCTGTCAGCGTCGCGGCCAGCGGGTTGGTCTGCGCCAGAACCTTCAGCGTATTCGCCATCAGGCACCCATCATCGCAAGATGAATCGGCCAGTCCGTCGCGGCTGCCGCGGCCGCCGCGGTGAGATCAACCGTTGCTGCCGCCTGACGGAAGTTAAGTGAGTTGCCGTTGCGCCATAGATCACCCGTCGTCGGGGCGGGCGGGTTGCCGGCCTTGTCGTCGAAGTTGACGTGCGCGCCAGCGGTGGCGCCAGTTGCAAGTTGCCGCAGCAACAATGCGGTTGTAGCGCGAGCGGATGCGCTTTGAATCTCAACTCTCTCGCTGTATAGCGCGCCCCACCCATTAGTGACCCATGTTGGCAGAGTTTCGGTCTTTACACCGTAAAAGTTGGTAACAGTGGCAGCGGTGGCGCGCACCGGAGTTAGAACATTCAGGCCGGTATAAGTAGATGCCGCCGTGGTTGCGTCATCTGAGGAGAAATTAAGACGAGCCCTAAACGACGTTCCGGCAGATGTCTTTGCCACGCCTCTGATTATAATGTTTGCATCGCTGCCAAGCAGCGTTGAGGCATTGCCAACGCCGCTCGTGGTCGAAGTCTGTATGTCAGTTTTGAATGACGTAACAGTGATCGAAGATGCCCCACATCCCATGCTGGTATTTATGCCAGACGAATTATTGGTAGAGGATGAGATGTTTATGGAAAACTTGGAATTTGCCAGCACACCAGCGCCGATTCCAACGAACTTTGTCAGCCCGATGTCATTTGTCATAATAATATGAGACGTCGGGACGATCAACAGGCTCCCCAAACTGCCCGTGAGCGTCTGATTCGTCGCGTCATCCGTCAGCGTCAGCGTCGAATTGTTCGCGCTGCTTCGCAGCGCCGTCGGGAACAGCAGCTGCGAGTTGTGCCGCACCACCTTGTTGCCGCTGCCCGCCGCCGCCGTCGTCCCGTAGGTGATGGCCGGCGTCGCAAACGATGTCGAGCCGGCCAGAAGCGACCGCCACGCTGTTCCGTCGCTGTATTGCGGCTCCTTCGTCACGCCGCCGACGTAGATGATGCGTCCGGGGAAGCGCGCCGGCGACGGCCGCGCCGAGTTATCCGTGAATACGCTCGGCTCCGTCACCGGCTTGCGCCGGTCGAACTCCCGGAGCGTATGCTTCATGCCGTTCGGCAGGCGGCTCGGCGGGAGGAAGCGCGTGCGTATGCCCATCAGGTGCGCGGCGTCGTTTTCTTGAAGTCCGACGCGCCCTCCAAATCGACCGCCAGATAGTTGATTGCCGGCATGGCAACTGTGTCGTCACGCGTGACGCGCACGTCGAGCGCCTTCAGTCCAGCGTTATAATCTGCGCTGGTTGCACCTTGCGTCGTCGCGCTGATGTTGCGCGCGTGCGCGACGCTTCCGTCCTCCTCACGGTGTGCCGTGAGCGTCGTCGAGTAGGTGCCGGTGCCAGCGGACGCCTTGTGAATATACACGCGAGAAGCGCGCGTATCCCCGCCCACGCCAAGAGGAGACGCATATAGGCGCGGAGTGCGTAGACGGAAATTGACAGTGCCAGAAGCGTCCACCAAGTCCGCAGCGTCCGACGTGCCTGTCTCATGATAGACGACTCCGCTTGAGGTGCGCGACCCGGTGTAGACGCGGTACGCACCGTTGACTACTGCAATAGTGCCGGGGCCAGGAACGCGATGCGGCCCCGTCCACGCCATCTCCGGGAAGCCGCCGCGCCGCGTCGCGCGCCCGGTGTCATAGTAGAAGTGCAGGCAGCGCCATACCGTTGTGTCGCTCGTCGAATAGTACAGTTCGATGCGGTACTTGTCCGGGTTGTCGAGCGCGACGCAGCGATCCAGCGTGTTAAGATCGACCGTGTTGGCCCAGTCGATGGCAAGCACCGCGCGGTCGCTGGCGTTGCCGTCCGTCAGCATTGGGCCGTTGCGGCTGGCATAGAACAGTATGGGCGAGCCGCCCCATCCGCTGAACGCGGCGGCGCCGTTCGGGCTCGGCGTGCCAAAGTTCCCGGCCCACTCCTGCGCCACGCCGGCATCGAAAAATGAGTCGGCCGCCTTCGGCAGATAGTTGACACGGTAGTGCTCATTGTCGAACAGAACGATGAGCACATCACCGAGGCGCCGGACGCAGCGCGCCTGGCCGCCGAAGATCGGTCGGAACGTCATTTCGAATGACGCCGGAAAGGCATGCGGCTCGGCAGTCTCGCTCCAGTAGAGACTTCGTCCTGCGACGCCGCAGAGGCTTCCCTGAAACGTCGCCATGCTGCGTAGCACCGGCGGCTCGGCATTCATGCTTTCAGACAGGTCGTTGATCGTGACCGTCGGATAGGCTGCGTTCAGCACCAGATCGGCGTCTGTGGTGGTGTCGTCATATGTAGTGGTGCCGATGACGACGGTCGACAGAAGCCACGCGGTCGGGTAAGCACCCGTGTCGATGGTGCGGTAGACGCGCCAGTGCGTCGCGCTGGTATTCACCGTCGCCGGCTTGGTGATGCGTACACCCTGTGCCGCAGGAACAACCGTCAGGCCGGTGCCGGTAAACGCCGACTCGACGCCGTTCGTATTGTCCAGTTCGGTCGTCCAGTAGACGAACGTGCCGGTGAGCGCGCCGGCAATAAACGCGCTTGTTGGAGCCGTCGTGATGGCTGTCAGCCCATGCCGTATCGTCGTATTGCCATTCAGCACCACGAAGTTCGTGTCGGTGCCGTTGCAAGCGTAGAAATCATCCTCGAATTTGGTGCCGTCGAGGTGAAGCACGCTGGCGGTGAGGCCGGTGCGGATGGCCGCGAATGAGGCGCCGCTGATGGTGCTGCTGTAGAGGCTGCCGTTGCTTTGTGCAAGCAGCAGGTCGCTGGCGCTGTCGAAGTCAACGAAGCGCAGGCCATTTACGGCGCTGGCGGTGGCGGTCGCAAACGTGGTGCGTCCGCCAATCTTATGTGCCGCCGGGTCGCCCGGCTCGTAGACGACGCCCTCGGCTTCCTGAAGGTAGCCGGGCAGGAGCAGCGAGGCGTCAACGCCGGTGACGCAGCCGAGATGAACGTTGAGAGGGAGCGTTGGCATCAGGCGTTGCTGCTCCGCGCCAACTCAAACCAGTTCGTACCGTCACTGATCAGAGTCAGCCTGTCATCCGTGTTGTCCATCACAAAATCGCCGTTCAGACGCAAATTGCCGGCGCCGTCCTTTGCCGTCGGATCGCGGGTGCTATCAACAGACGAGATTACAAGAAGTTGCCCGGAGATTCCTCCGTTGATGGTGTCCAAATCGTCGGTTGCAGCGGCAGCCTCGGTGTCTATTTTGTGCCGCGTGTTTGTCGCAGTCACAACTCCTCCAGAGATTGTCAGATTCAGCCCGGCAGCAAGACGTATCTGCTCGGCGCTCAACGTGAATCCGGCATTCGTGCCAAAGGCTGCCGTGCTGGCGGAGGAATATGTCAGAGCGTTGGGAACATCATCGACGATATAAGTGTAATTTGCGTCGCGGTCCAACCCACACCAGAACACGCGGGCGCTTGAAGTGATGATTCGCACCAGTGCGTTGGCGGCGACGCCGCTGGAGTTTGTTCCTCCAACACCGGCGATGAACACAGGCGAACCGTTCAAATCTTCAAGCAGGATGACGTTGTTCTGCTTCGGGTTGGTGATCTTCTCAGCCTTGACACCGGTGATGCAGTACGTTTCGCCCTTGTTGACGCCGCCGCTCGTCTTGATACGAATGAGCGCCGTGCCGTTGTCATCGCCGCTGATGTGATTCAATCGAACATAGTGATTGAGATCGGCGCCGCTGCGATTGATGTCGATGCCGTAGAGTCCGTTGTTCGTCGCCTGCACGTTATCAATGTTGAGCGGCGTGACGCCGTTTGTGAGACGTATGCCAGACTCGGGGAAGAAGCCCACCACCAGTTTGCTGAATTCGAGCGTCTCGCCGGTGCGGCAGTTGAAACGAATGCCGCTGCCGGTCGCATCGCCGGAATTGCCTCGTATGTAGAGATTGTGGATACGGGAGTTGTGCTGGAAGCCCGTGGCGGCGAGCGCTGTGTCGCTTACGATGAAGTCAGTATTTGTTCCGGAAATCTGCTTTAGTTGCGTGCCCTTGCCATTGGGGCTGGTGCCAGTACCGGAGCCGATGAGCGAGATGCTGGTTTTGAGAACAATCTGCGAGGCGCGATAGACGCCGGGCGGAAAGAAAACTTCGCTATAGCCTGCTTGGCTTGCTTCGAGTATCGCGGCGGTGATTGCGGCGGTGTCATCAGTTGAGTCGTCGCCTTTGGCACCGAATGCACGCACATTGACGAAGCCGCTGGCAACCATCTCTGTTGTGGCAACAGAGCCTTGAAACAGCGTCAGTACGCCACCTACGTCCACGATGTAATCGTATGCGCCGAACTCGATGTAGGCTTCCGCCAGCCCCGTCGCGCTCGTCGTCAGCGGATTCGCTTTCGTCGCGCCTGCCTGATCGTCGGCGTAAAGTGTCGGCAGACTATTCGACGGTATGATGCGATCGCCATTCGTCAGCGCCAGCGTCCCGGCGAAGCCGCTTAGTACGACGGTCGTGGCGGTTGTCGAGTCCACCGTGTACGTCGTGCCGGTGGTCGTATTGATAAACACGGTGTCAGCGGCGGCGATCTTGCCGTTGTCGCGTACGGTGACGGTAAGCGGCGTCACGCCGCTCTGATCGCCGTTGACAGTGGCGCCCTCGCGATAGACGGTGACGGAGGCGCCGGACTGGGCGTTGCCAGAGGTGTCGATGACGTGGCGCTCGAAGCGGGCGAGTTGGCTCACGATTTATCTCCGACGATCCAGTAGCGGCATGTATATGTCTGCCCGGCGACTGGCGTGCCCGCCCATTGAAACCGAACCTGAGTGGCGCTCGACGGACTTGCCGTAAAAGGGATGGTTGGTTGGTTGTCGATGCTCAGCACGACGCGCGTGACCATGACATGCGGGGCGGAGGCGAACGCGCCATCCTTGAACGTGAGATCGACAATAGGATTGGCTGTCGGTGTGCCTGCGGCCGTCATGGTGAATGATCCCTGCGTATCGGTGGAGCCGGTGCCAACCGAGATTGACGCTCCGGCTCCCCACGAGGCGTCAATTGCGAAATCGCCTATAACTAGCGCCGTACCGCCGCTCAACTCCAGACGAGACGCAACCAACTTCTTCGTTGCGCCTGAGATTGTTACGTTGTCGCTGAACGTGGACGTGCTAGTGACTGCCAGCGTGCTGCTGAACGTGCCGGTAGTACCGCTTACGGCACCAGAAAACGTTCCAGTCGTCCCGCTGATTGCCGCCGCGCTTATATTGTTGGCGTTTACGTCGCCATCATCGTCCACGCCAAACTTTTCAACGGTCGCCTCGCGCACGCTCAGAATCTTATCGTTGGCCGGGAGCGTCCTCAGCGTATCCAAAACCCAGGCGGGGCCGGCGGCGGCGTTGCTTCGTTGCTGTTCGCCACCGCCAAACACAACGTCGCTTAGCAGGCGCGTCGTAATACCTGCGCCGCTCAGCAGCACGTCATACTTGCCGCCAATCGCCCAACAGTACGCATATCCGTTGCTGTCAGTCGTCAGCGGGTTGGTCTTGCTTTCGTTGCCTTGCGCGTCGTTATAGATGGTCGGCAGGGACGTGGTGCATGTGATGCGGTCGTCGTCAGCGGTGCCGCCAAAGCCAGCGCCGCCAATCGTGACGTTTGTTGCTGTCACCGACGAGACGCTGCGCAACGGGCCGCTCGTATTCACCTGCACGGTGTCGGCGGCTGCAAGCGCGCCGGGGTCGTCCACCGTAAAACTCGTCGGGCCTCCGCTTTGAATGAACGCACCCTGCTTGCGCACCTCGACCGAGGCGCCGCTGACCGGCGCGCCGGCGCTATCCAGAACCGTTATCTCGAAGAATCCAAGTTGCGCCATGCTACTGAATCTTTATCCACGTCGTGTCAAACGGCGTGCGCGCGCCGCCAATCCGGAAGCGCGAATGGTTGTCGCTGCCCATGCGCCGGTCATAAGCAATCAACTCGCGCATTGCCTCGCGGAAGTCACCGTAAGCCATATTGGTGGCCGGCGACTGCGGCGTGCGCTCTCGCAGCAGATACGCCTGCCCGCCGAGTACCAGCACGTCGCACACCTCCTCCGGCAAGTCGATCTGATTGTTGTCGTCCGCGATGACGCCGATGCGCCCGAAATACTCAACTTGCAGCGTCCATGTCGAGGCTGCGCCAGCATCCGGCACCGGATAGAGGCGTATGAGTCCGTCGTCATAAGCGTTGCGCAGCGAATAGTAGTAGGGGCGCCCGGTGGACTCCTGATTGGCGATCCAGTGCGTGAACCAGGCGTCGTCAACGTAGCGCAACTCCTGATCCGGCTTGCTATTGGTGTCCAGCAGGCGCGCGAACACCGGCGCCTTGAATGTGGTGGGAAGCGTATAGGTTGCCGTCCCGTTCACCAGTGTGATATTGCTGCTGGTGCTTTTCGTGAAGCGCCAGTCGAAACGGTTCATGCGCACGCGCACCCGGTTGATGCAGTCGAGCGCCTGCGCCCGCACGTTGTCCTCGTTCTCGCCGCCGACGACGCGCGCCACCTCGCTGACCATGTGGTTGCCGGCGGCGCAGCCGGTCTGTCCGCTTCCGCTTGCCTGTACAACTATGGCGCCCATGTCTGCGTCTCCACCACCGCGCCCTCGACCAGCGGCTTCACCTCTGGCGGCTTATATTCAACGATCCGTTTAAGCATCTGCTCGTAGCGCGCCGCATGCGTATCGACTGTCCAGCGCGCCTCGACCTCGCGGCGCGCGGTGCGCCCGATGCCGTCGCGCAACCCGGCATTCTCAACCAGCACCTTCATTTTCTCGTACCACTCCTCCGGCGTGCCGGCAAGCAGGCCGGTGGCGCCGTCCAGAACGGAATCGTATGCGTCGATGCGCTGGTAGACGCCAGCGACGCCCGCCATCGCGTAGTCCAGATACTTGACATGCGACTTGGCGCGGTTGAAGTTGTTCTGCTCCAGAGGCGCGAGGCCGATATCGACGCACAGCCAGCGGATGAGTCTCTGCCACGGCCCCTGATACGGCACGAGCGGCAGGAAGAAGACGCGCTGTGCCGACAGCCCGGCTATCCAGCCCGGTACGAAGTTGCTGAAGATGAACTTTGTCTGCGGATACTGGTGGTAGATGCGCAACATGGCGTCGCGAATCATCAGCAAGTCGTTGTAGTGGCCGCCGCCGCCGCCCCAGTAGATGCGAACGTCGCCGCGGTGGCGCGGCTCCTTCTGGCGGGCACGCGCGTGCTTCCACAGAGACATGTCGGCAACGTTGGGCACCATATAACAGCGGTTGTTATATTCTGCTGTCGCCGCCCGCAAATAGTCGGTGCTGCATGTGACGGCGTCGGCGTCGCGGTACTGTCCGATGGCGATGCGCTTGAAGCCGGTGGCGTTGTGGAACACGCGCGAGGCGAAGTTGTACGACGGGATGTCGGTCACCAGGTCGTCCGTGTCGCACACGATCTTGAAGCCGTAGAGTTTGCGCCCCGCCTGAAGCGCGCTCCACCGCTTCATGTCGTGTGTACGCCCGTAGATGGCAACGTCCGCGCCCTTGAACTTTGCGTCGATGGTGCGCAGGTCGTCCAGAGCGTCGCCGTAGAAGGTGGCGTCGTGCCCGCGTGCAGCCATCGCATGAATCCACTGGCGAACGCGCAGATGTGTCGAGGCCATATTCTCGGCCGCAAACCCGATGATTCTCACTTAGGCCTCGCCACGATGAAACACTCCTGCCGGATCGGCCGGCGCGACTTCAAGATGCGCCAGCCGTTCTCGCAGATGATGGCCCGCCACTCCTGCATCGACTCGGCATGAAAAGCGTGCGCGGGATTGACTCCGACGTGCTCGGCATCCTCGATTGGAAGCACGAACAGAACGCCGCGCCGTATGACGCGGGCGATCTCGCGCAGCGCCTTGCCAGGGTCGCGTGTATGCTCCAGCGTGTGCGAGCAGAAGCCCCAGTCGATGCTCTTGTCGCGCAGGTCGCGCATGTCCTCAAGGAACGCCTCATATGTTGGCAGCCCGTATACTTTGCCGGCGTGGTCGATACGCCGCGGCTCGCAATCAACGACGAGCGGCTTGATCGCGTGCGCCTTATAGAATTCGTTCGCCGCGTAGCCGTCGTTGCCGCCGAAATCCGCAACCTTGTCATCGTGGAATAGTTGCCCGGTCAGCGTCAGGACGCGCCCGAACTCGACAAACTTGCTGGACGCGGCGGCGCCCCACTCGCTCTGCGAACTCCATGTCGAACTGCGGTCCTGCTCTTGCAGGTACTCAGCGTCCGACTGCCAGTTCCTTGCGCGCCGTGGTCGCTTCGGTGCACCAGAGGTAGGTGCTGCCGACCGGCGGACTGCTCCACAGTTCATACGCTTCCTCAAGTCCGGTGCCGTTAAACGGCTGAATGTGCCCGTGCATGCGCCGGTAGGCGTCATTGCGCAGGCGCACGTTGTAGATGTAGTGTGGCATGTCGTCCGGCATGATTTCTATGTTGCGAATGTGGTCCGCGACGGCGACGCCGCATTGCTTCAGACCCGCATATACTTCGTCGCACATCTCCCAGTTGGTGGCGCGGAAGATAGGCGCAAATGCCGGGTAGACTCCGCGCGCCAGCGCGATCTTCTCCTGCGTTTCCTCCGCAGTCCACGCAAGACATTCGTGGCGCGCGTGCCGCCAGCCGTGTATGCTGAGTTGCAGCCAGTCTCTATGTGCATCGTACTGTTTCAGCAGAGCGTCGCTGCAACGTGCCGGTATGGCGAATAGTGTCACCTTGAAGCCGGGATCGCGCTCACGGAGGCGAAGCAGCGGCGCGAGGCCGTCGTTGCCATCGCAGGCGTCGTCGAAGTCCAGAACGACCGTTTGCGGCTTGCCGTTGCCGCCGTTGGCGCGCGCCTCACGACCCATAGAATCCACCCCATTCTTTCAGCAGGCGGGCGCACTCAAGGCGCGCCGCCATCGGTGCGATGTGCGGTTCGTCCTCCTCGTCCAAGCAGACGTTTGCGACGATGCGCTTGCCGAAGCGGCGCAGCCGGTGCAACTCCTCGACCGGGTGCGGCAGATGCTCCAGAACGTTGCAACAGAGTATCGTCTCGACCGTTTCGCCTTCGGACCACGGGATGATATTGTGCGGCGCGAACGCCTCCAGCATCACGTCGCGCTGCACGCCGTTCAACTCGAAGCCATAGAGGCGATTGAAGCCGATGCGGTTCATCCAGAGAAGCTGGAAGCCGACGCCACAGCCGTAGTCAAGCACCGGCTCCTTGATGTCAAAGTGGCGCAGAGTGTCCCACCGCGTCTCCATCTTCGCGGCCATGTAGCAGGCGTTGCGGATGGGCAGCGTCACGCTGTTGATATAGGCCGCCGGCCCCGTCTCCTTGAATTCTGCGGCGAACAGCGTCTTGCCGACACACCCGATGTCAATGACATGCTCACGGTCCATGTTCCAGCGGCGCTTGAAAATGGCGCAGTATTCCTCGAAGATGTCGGCGGAGCGCTGGCACATCTCGATGCGTCTATAGGCCATAGGGCGTATACTTCAGCATCTCGCGCTCATAGGCGAGTTGCGTTTCGGCGCCCGCGTGCGCCTCGGTGTCCGGGTCGCCATGATCCACTTCGATGTTGACGCAGCGCAGCATCGGCATATACGTCTGGATGCAATACTTCGCGTAGGTGGAGGCTTCGCTCCAGCCCATCGGCATGCGCTCGTCGAAGCGGAAGTAGCGCAGGTGACTCATCGGCATGAGCCGGCAGATTCCGCCTAATATCGAGACGATCTGACAATTATATTTGCCGATGTGCATGTCGGCCATCGACTGCGGCGGGAAGCGAAGGCCATGCACATAGGGCGACAGCACGCATGTCCGCTTATATATTTCTTCATGACGGCGCGCTAGACGCACCAGTTTCGCCAGCGCATTCTTCGTCACGAACACGCAGTCGTCATCGATGCGCAGAAAGTAGTCGGCGCGCGCGTCGCTCGCATCCTGTATCATGCGGTTGATGCTGATGTGCTGGCCGACGTTGTGGCCGACGCCGTGCGTCTGCCCCGACACCTTCTCCGCGCCGTTGTTCCACACCGAGAGCGTCGAGTCGCAGATGCTCGTATGGCGCATCTCGTCGATCTGGCGCAGGAGGCGCGCGAGCATCTCCGGGCGGTCGCGCGTCAGCACCGCGATGTGAACGAGCGGCTTAGTGCGTTTGGGCGCTGCCGGTATAACCTGTAGCGGCATCGGTTTCCTTGCGCGTCATGAGCCATTGCGCATAGTTGAACGTGATGGGCGTCTCGATGGCCGGGCGCGTCAGTTGCAGGGAATTCTTGTGCCAGTGGTACTTCACGGTGATGACATCGACAAGGCGGCCGTTCAGGCCCGCCAGCGCCCACCGATGCACGAAGTTCCAGTCGCCATAGCGGCGCGCCGTCTCATCCCATCCGTAGCCCTGCTCGCGCACCATGCGCCAGAACGCCCCCTTGCTGTGCAGCATGGTGCTGGTGTCAACGTAGTTCTTCTCGATCAGTTTCTGCGGGTTCCAGGCGGTTCCGATAGTGTCACCTTCCGGCGCGGTGCCGACTTTCTCCAGCAGTCGCTGGCGGGTCTCCTCATCCTCAATGACGTAGTGCAGGCGCGAATACACCATATCGGTGCTGAAGTCCATTTCGATGGCGGCGACCAGCGCGGAGAGGTGATGCGGCATCCACTCGTTGTCGTCGTCCAGATAGGCGATGTAGTCGCCGCTCGCGCGCTCGATGCCGCGGTTCTTCGGGTAGCACTGGTAGCCGCTGTTTTCAGCGATGCGATAGGGCCAGAATTCGATGTTGCGTTCGGCAAAGCGCGCTTCCCACCGCGTCACCAGACGCTGCATCTCCTCGACGCACGGGCTGGCGTCGTCGATGACAAGCACTTCGAAGTCGCAGAACGTCTGCGCATATACGCTTTCCAGCGCGCGCTCCAGAAGCGCGGGCCGATTATATGTGCTGATAATGACACTAACTTTTGGCGGATGGCTCACCGCAGCCCCTTTCTATATTTGAGTTGACGCGGCCCGGCCACAATCGTCAGCGTATGGCGCGTGTCGCTGATGTGACGGTCGGCCCACGCGTCGATTTCCCCCCATGTCGGCAGGACGGCGCTATTCTGGCAGTCCTCGCAGCGCGACCAGTAGCCGCCACCTGACTGCGGCACTTGCGGCGGCTTACGATGCACCGCAAACGAATAGGCGGAGTGGTATGGGAGCGTCACGAAGGAGCGGCGCGCGCTGAGCGCATCAACCGCGTCGGTCGGCCCCGGCTGCCCGCCGTAGCCATCCATGATAATTAGTCCGCCGGGGCGGATTTTTCCTGCGAAACGCTCGAAGTCCGCCTGAGCCTGCGTCGGGTCGCCGTCGATATATAAGAGGTCGAATTCACCTTTGACAGAGGCGTCGGCGCTTCGCTCCTTGATAAGATGGCACTCAACTTTTGAGTTCCGGATGGCGGTTGCATTCTCTGATCGCATGCGGTCATGCGGGTCGATGCTGACGATGCTGCCGCCACGCTGCGCAAGCGACCGACAGAACGTCGCGGTGCTGTAGCCCCACCCGGTGCCAATCTCCAGCACACGCTTCGCCTGCGCCGACTCGCACAACGCATACAGCAGCAAACTGTATGTGTCGCCGCCGACCTCGCTACCGAACGTTGCTTTCGCTGGTTCCACTGACCCAACTCCCGTCTGCGTATATGCGCGTCGGCTCGGGCGTCGCCATCGGCTGCGCCGCCATACCATAGTCGATCACGTCGCGCATGGTGGTGTCGCCAACCAGACGCGCCACCTCTTTCGTCGGGCGCAACTTATGCTTATGCAGCAACTCGTAGCAGATGTTGCGCCAACCTCGAACCAAGCGCGGCGCCTCATCCCGCATATAACTCCACTCTGGTATGCGCCCGCCGCCGATCCCGCCGTGGTACTTGCCGCTGACGGAATCATAGAGGCCGGCCTGCCCGTCGCCGCTCCCGGCGCGGCGGACGGACAGAAAATTGCTGTTGCGAACGATTATGCTTTCTAATTCGCCAGAGGGTATCGAACCGTGACGACCGGAAGTTCGCATTGCCGCCTCAATACTTGCCGGTGGCGTTCGGATTGGCGCTGCCCGACTCCGGCTTAATCACCGGCTGGTCAGTCGCCGTTTCCTGGTCCGCCGAATGCTGCGTCAGCGGGAAGGTGGTGCGAACGCCGCCATCCTCCTCCACGCCGGGCGGATCGACCTTTGCGCTCCCAACGGCCATCGTTGTCTCCTTAGGTGATGCGCGGCGCCTCGGTGCACTTGCCGTAGCGCAAGCCGCGGTTGCGCTCGTCGTAGTTCTGGCCGGCGTCCTTCAAGTCGAACGATGAGGATGGTGCCGCTTCCTTTGTCTCGGCGCCACCCTCAATCTCGCGTTCGATGGGGTCGTAGCCTGGCCAGTTGTTGTTGGCGACCGTCTGTGGTGCCTTCGCCATGCTAGAGCGTCCGCCCGCCGCTCGGAATGCGCTTCTGGCGAGCCGCGTCCAGCACGACGCTGGCAAAGTAGACCTTGACGCCAACGCTCGCCTTCTGGTTGATCGGATCGGCCGTACCGGCGCTGCCCAACTGCTTGACGAACACCTTGGCCGACTGCCCGTTGAGTTCGACCGCGCCGAATGCGCCCGGCGCGACCACCAGCGTCTCGAAGCCGCTCGCCCCGGCGCTGATCTTGAACAGCGACGCCGTGGGCGGAAGCAACTGCTTCGCCTCGCTGGATTCGACAACGCGAACGCCGTACAATGAGCCGATCTCGCCGTGATAGATGCGATTCTGCCCCTGATCGGTGTTCTGGTTGACGTTGGCCCATCCGAAGTTTGCCGTGGTGTCGTTGCGCAGATCGAACCCGACGCGCGGATGCACGACGGCCGCGTAGAGCCGGTCGGTCCAGCCACGCGCGTTGCCCTGACGAAGAGCGGCAGCGGCGCGCAGGAGATCGACCGCGTCGATGGTGCTGGCGGTGCCAATAAGCGAGGAACTGCCCGTCGCGGTGTTCTTGGCCGGAAGAATGGTGCCCGACCCGCTGACCGCGGCGCGGACGTTCCGCTCGATGGCAAGCGCCATGCCCTTCGACAACTCGAAAACGGCAGACTTCACCGTGTCGTCCGGCACCGTCATCACGACAAAGTCATTGATGCCGATAGCCGAACCGAGGCCGGCAACGGTCGTCGAAACAGCCGCAGCCGACAGCGCGGAGAGCCCGATGGACGTGCCTTCCGTGAATGCAAACGGAATGACATGACCTGAGCCAGCGCCGGCCTTGAAGTACCGCTTGAAGTGGATGATCTTGCCGGTGCCACGCGGCAAGGCCCGCTTCTCGGCCAACTGATATAGATAAAGATTTGGGTACAGATTGTCCAGCAGGTTCCGGTCGTAGAACTCCGGCATGGCCCCCGCTGTGGCAAACTGTGTGGTAAGAGTCTGCGTCACTTATGAATCCGCTATGAGCGTCTCCGCTGCAAGGCGTTGATCTCCTTGAGCAACTTCTCGGCCTGCTCGCTGATGCCGGGCGTCCCATAAGGCTTGCTCATGAGTTCCCGGTATTCGGCGATTTTCTTTGCGAGGCCAGAGTCAACGCCGGTGGCCGCCTGTGTCTCCTGGCGGCTGCCCGTGGACGACGGCTCGATGAATGTGGTTGCGGTCAAATGCTTCGCCCTTGCGAGCTCGGCAAGATTGACGCCCTGTGGCTTCAGCGGCGCCTCCGCAGCCGGTTTGTTTGAGTCGCGGAGCGGCTTCACCAAGTCGCGCATCGCTCGAATCTGCGACGCGCGGTCCAGCGAGGCAAGCCAGCCGTGCCGCTCGATTAAGTCCGCTTCCTCGTTTGACGTGAGGTCGTAGCCCTGCATGGTCTTCGCGGCATCCAGAATCTGCTGCTCGCGCGCGCTCAACTGACTGCCAAATGCAGCCGCCATGCTCTGAAGAAGCATCGCGGTCTGCCCGGCGGTCAGTGGCACGTTCGGGTCAGCGTCTCCTAGAATGCGCGGGTCGTATGCCGGCATGTAGCCAGTAGCGGCGTTCTGCTGAGCCGAAGCCCCGCGCGCCGCCGTCTCAAGCCGTGCCAGTCGTTCCGCGACCTGCTTGCGCTCATCGCCAAACTTGTTCTGAAGGCGCCCCAACTCCTTGTTGCTCGCTTCAAGCGCCGCCTGCTTTTCCGCCAACGCGGCTTCCAACTGCGTCAGGCGATCCGGCTTCGGCGGCTCAGGCGCGGCAGCGGGTTGCGCGTGCGCCAGTTTTCCGTCCTCCGTGACCAGGGCCTCGGGCTCGACGCGCTCGGTCTCGATGCGCGCCTGCCGCGCCCAATCCTCGTCCCGCAGCGCGCCTTCCGCCATGAGAGGGTCGATGTGCGCGATATTGGGCAGCATCTCGTGCGCCAGTTGCTGCTCCACCTTGCGGTCGGCCTCCACGTCGAAAGAGAAATTGCTGATGCGGACGTCAGGTTGCTTCGCTGCTTCGGGCATTTAATGCTCCGGTGCGCTGTAGTGCGCGCTCTCTGCGCTGTGATGCGCTAAACTGGTTTCGCCAAACCGCTCCCGGTGATTTTCGACAGCCTTCACCGCCTGGTCACCTTGGGCGATATCGACGTGTGGCATGGCGAGCAGTTTGCGGATCATCGCAACGCTCGCCCGACTCAACGCATGCACGTCGCTTTGCGTTGGGTCCAGCAGCGTCTCCAGTTCCGCCTTCTCGGTGTTCGCCAGCATGTTGCTCATGCGCCGCCAGTACGGATGCTCGACGAAACTATGCGCCATCGCCGCGACGTCCAGTACGTCGCCGACCGACAGTTTCGCGGGCGCGGCGCCGTTAGGCGCCGAATCCAGCAGGAAGCGCAGGGCGGCCGCCCGCGCCTCCACCCATATTCTTTTCGCGTCCGGCACCCTCACCGCCGCCAGCCTCAGGAGAGCCAGCGCCAGCGAACAGCGCCGCCTGATTCTGCGCGGCCATGAGCATCGCCACTTCTTCCTCGGTTCGGACATAGCGTCTACCGTCCTTCTGCAAGTAACTTTCCACGGCGTCGCGGAGCAGTTCAGGCACGCGCCAAAACGGGGCGAACGGAGGTGCCGCCGCCGTCTGAAGGAAAAACGCGAGCGCCTGCTGCTTCTGCGCGTTGTCCACGTCGAAAATGTCGGCCTCGATGTTAATGTCCACATCGTCCTGAAGCATGCTGATGTCGATGGGCACCTGCCAGTCGGTGCCAACGATGCGCACGAGACGCCCCGGCGGCAGGTGGCGCTGGTAGAGCGCGAACATGCGCGACAGAAGCTGCTTCTTAAATGTCATGTTCTGCCACATCGTCATGAGGCGGAAGCGTTCGTTGCCGAGTTGAACGCGCCCGGCGAAGGCGGTGGCAGACCGATCCTGCGAGGCCGGAATGGCGCCCTGCTGCGAAGCGGTGGCGCCGGTGGTACGCTGAATCTGGTCCTGCTTGACAGCCGCCTCTTGATAGGCTTGCGGCAGAATCGGCTTGCGGTCGAGCACGCGGAAGGCCGTCTGCACGTCGGCCTGCGTATCGACCCACACCACGCCGCCCGGCTGGAACAGCAACTGGTTGTTGGTGACGGCGTTGCGGTTGGCGATGTATTGCTGCCAGATGCCGAGCACCACCTCGTCCATGCGGAAGTTCTCGATGCGGTTCAACTGCTCGTTCAGTGGGCCGGCGTAGCGGATGACCGAGTCGCCATAGACGAAGCCGGGAATTGGTATCGACTGCACGCCGAAAATCTCCGGCTTCATGTCGGGCGTCGGGTTCGCGCCGTCGCGTATGACTGTTTGCTCGTTGGCGATGACGGTGCGGCGCCAGTGCGCGCCGTCCTCCGGTTCGTATGGCACGCGCCCGGAGCACGCCAGCAACACCACCTTCGTGCCGTCATACGACTCGTCGGAGGCAATCTTGCTGAAGCCTTCGGCGCTGGTAATCTCCTCCTCGCCGTGCTGCGAGGCGCCGCCCGAATGAGGCGTGTTGCGGTTCATCGGGTCTTTCGGCAAGTCGCTCGGCGCCATCATCGCCAGTTGATCGAGATTGCGGTAGAGGCCGAGACGCTGATTCAGGTACTGCAACTTCTCAAGCGTCGTCTCGATCTCCTCGATGAACCACTCATTGTTGCCCGTAGGATCGGCCCATATACGGAAGTTGCTGACGAAGTCGAGGCGCGGGTCGTCATAGGCGATGAACGGCATCAGTTGCGTCGTCATGCCGAGCACGTCGCCAGACAGCGGATCGACGACCGGCTGATCGACCGGGCGCTCCATCGGCTCGCGCTCCCACCGCAACTTGAACCAAGAGTGCCCCATAATGCTGCCGTACTTTGTGCCCATGAGCGCCGTCTGAAACAGGCTCATGCGCTTGGTGCCGCTCAGGAGCAGCGACTTCACCATACGCTCGTAGTCGGCGCATGGCAGTCCGGGGTGCCCCGGCATCGTGAAGTGCGGGCAGTTTACATCGAACCACTCGGGGCGCGAGAACATGCCAAGAAGAATGCGAGGAAGTATCGTCTCGATGCTGTTGAACATCTCCGGGACAAATGTATTGCTGCGCCACCAGTCCGCCGGGTCGCTGAATTCGACGAGATGCGCGCGATACAGTTTCCAGTTCTTGACCCACTGCGTCTCGTAGGGGTCGCGCATCTGCTGCGCATAGGTCTTGCGCGTCTGCCACACCTCGATGATTTCGTCATCGGTGAGGCCAACGCGGCGCGGGCCCGGCACGACGTTCAACGCGGCATCTATTCCAGCGGGCATCAGGGCACCAGCCTATAGGCAATGCGCACCGTCCACAGCACGTTGGCGCCGGGCGCGGGAAATGCGAATACGGTCGGCGTGGAGGGTCGGTCGCTCAGTATCGGGTTTCTCGTTGTCCTCAGATCGATGTCGCGGCGCGTGCCGCCCGCGACTATGGTGTTGCCGACGGCCCACGACATATCGCCAAGGTTAAGCGTTGAGATGTATAAGACGCTGGTGCCGGAGATGCCGGTGGCACCGCAAGCGCGCTTCGCCTCGATGTGCGTGATGGCGTGGCGCCTGCCGCGAACCGCCGGCAGGGTGACTGTCAGAATCGTGTTGGCGCTACCAGTGCCCTGCTCGACGAGTTCGGTGACGCGGCTTCCGTGATTGTAATAGGAGAACGCATCCGGCATAAACAGCAAATCCTGGCTGAATTCGATCCACGGGTTGGCGACGGCGGTATCGACTTCGTTCACGGCGAGGTCGATGGCAGTGCCGCGCCCGAGGCTGATGGTGCCAGTATACGAAGCAACATCGACATTTGCGGCGCGGTATCCGGCCTCAACCACCAGAACGTCGCCCTCTTGAATGTCGGTCGAGGTGGCGGCGGTCGAGGCAGGAAAGTTGCGGTTGGTGAGCGTCGTCAAGACGAATTCCGTGGCGCCGACATTATCGAGAAGCGTGCCGCGCGAAGTGCCGCCGTCGCCGCTGAACGCCTTCACTACGATATGCCCGAAGTCATTAGCGGCGATGTTGCTTTCGCTGCACCGAATCTGGCCACGTATGGTACCGGAGATGGTTTGCGCCGCCAACGGCGGACTGATCGACTGTATCAATAGAACATCCCAGTTGTTTGTGGCATTCGTCTCAGCGTCTGCAAATGTGACTTCGGCCGCAAGGCTGCCATTTGAGACAGGCGAAAGCAGCCGACGCAACGCCGCGCTGTTCTGATCCCAAACGGCATCAAACGCGGGCGTGATCGTTGGACCGCCAACCGGCTCGTAGTAGAAGCGCGTCGCCACTTAGAGTTCCGGCACCAGATAGTAGTTAACCTGCCCCGTCCACACGACGCTGGTGCCGGCGCCGTCGGCATCCGGCATCACAATCGTTGTCGCTGTATTCGCAACGTTTGAAATAAGCGGCGGATTGTAGGAGACGTTCACGTCAATCTGCGTGCCTCCCGCCGCCATCAGGTTTCCCACCGCCCACGCCATCGAGTCGGGCAGATTCGTGGTGGTAATACTGAGCGTCGCGCTGCCAGTCACAGCCGCGCCCGCCGCTCGCATGATCAAAATGTTGGTGATGGCATGCCGCTTGCCCGGAACGGCCGCCACCGTAAGGGTCACGGCGCCACCGGCGCTCGACGTGGCCTGCTCGGTCGCAACAAACTGGTTCGGATCTACGATCAACGCCATTAGTGCGTGCCTCCGATTGTCATACGGTCCCAATTTCCAATGGATTCGTCCGTCGCCTCGCTGGATATGACGGCTGGCCCGTCCTGCCCCCATCGCCCGAGCGGGTCGCGCGTATTGGCGAGGCCGAAAGCGCCGCGCCGCCACGGCGACTCGAACGACATCGGGCGCATGGGCGTCTTCCAAGCATCGTTTTGAGCCTGAACGGGCGGCGCCAGCACCTTCACCTGGTCGTCAAAGAACATGCTGACGGCATCCGCAATGTCATCGTTCGTCCAGCGCCCGACGTTGCAGAACTCGTTGACGCAGTCGTCGAAATTGTCGGCGCGCCTGCGGAAGAACACGCGCCCCTGCTCGAAATGGCCCTGCGCCGCCATGATGCGCTCCAGCTTGGACTTCTGGTTGCGCCCGCCGCGCTTCACCGCGACGATCTGCACCGGGACGCCGTTCTGGCGCGCCACATCACGCATATAGTTGTGAAAAGTAACCTCACCGACTTTCTCCGTGATGAGGCGCGATATGCCATACGCCTTTATGCAGGTGATAATGGCCTCGGCGCCCTGCTTCATCGTCCACGTCTTGCTGCGCAGGATGTCGAGTATGTAGAGGCGCCCATGCCCGTCGAATCCGCCCACCACGACGACGGTGAAGTCGTACCCGCTCGGGTGCTCCTCGTCCTTCCACGCGGTATCAAGCGCAATCCACTTGGAGAGCGGCGCGAACGGCTCCACCTTGCCTGGTATCATGCCGTCATCGACTCGCACGAACCACGACGGCTGAAAGCGCCTGTCGGACGGCGAAAACGGTATGTTCATGTATTCGTGCCAGAAAAAGGCCGCGCCCGACTTCGGGTCGATCTCGCACTCGCGCAACTTCTGGTCGTAGTTCTCGCGCGCCATGCGCGCCGGCTCCAGCGGCTGCCCGTGCTTGAAATCCGGCGCCGGGTGGGGCCGCGCAAAGCGCGCGCACTCATCCTCGGCGCAGGTGTCCGTCGCGCTCTCCAGCCCGTGCCGCACATACACGGTGTAGAGGCCGGTGTCCATGATCGCCTGGTACAGATCGTTGTAGTGCTTGCGCGTGCCGCAGGCGATGACGCCGCCGTCCTTGTCCACCAGCGGAATGATCTCCTTCCAGTCCTCGCGGATTTCGCGCAGCCCCACCTCGGTCGAGTCTTCGCGGTCCATGCAGTCGTCCGGGTACACCCAGTTGTAGTGCCGCGACTGCTTGCGCCCCTTCATCGAGGCGACCGTGACCGACGGCTCGCGCCGCTTGTGCCCGGTGATGATCTGGAAGGCGGGGCATACCCACTCGGAGGCGCTCCCAAGCGACTCGACGCTCGCCGCGCACCAGTTTGGAAACAGCGCGCGCAGGCGCGTGTTGAATACGAACTGGCGCCTGATCTCGTCGCTCCACACCAGCGCGTGGTCGTCCTTGCGCGACACAAGCAGAAGCGACTGCGTCGGGTCGCGCAGCAGTTGCTGGATGCAATGGCCTATCGTCAGAATCGTCGTCTTGAAGTGGTCGCGCGGCAGCAGCCAGAGTTCGCGCGCCCCGCGCTCCTTGCTCACCGTGTCGCACATCCACTTGTGAAACGGCCCGTACTTGTGCCGGTCATGTGAATAGAGAACGCCCGTGACGAGAAACCACAGGTCGTTGATGCAGCGCCGCCGCAGCGCCGCGATACTCCCGGCGCGCCGCACCGCATCCAGCCCGTCAGTCCCCGGCGCAGTTTCCAACCAGCACCCCGCACGCCACGCAAAACCGCTTGCAGTTAATTTCGACTACGGGTGAATCGCACAGCGGGCAGATGTCAGCCGCTTCGCTAGCGGCCCCGCTTGCGGGCCTTGCCACGATAGACGGCACCGAAATACCCCCGCTGCTTCTTGGTGATCGGCTTACCGCGCACCTCCCCGTGCTCAAGCATCTCGTGCGCCTTCATGCGCGACAGCCCGGCACTCGACGCCCGCGGCTTAGCCACGCCTATCCACGATCCGCGTAGTAGTGCGCCGCCCAGGCGCCCAACGCAAACGCCAGCAACGCCACGAATATGTAAAGCATCAGGCATTCCCCTCGCGCGGCCCCATCGCCGCCTTCTGCCGCCCCGCCTCATTCGCATGCCACACCAGAAATTCGAGCGTCTCCAACACCTCGCGCCCCCCACTCCCACACACATTAATCAACTGCAGGCAGGACGGACACGCCACTACCGACGCCCGCCCACACTTGTCGCACTCCCCAACCTGCACCGCCTCCGTCTTCGCCTTGGCCGGCATCAGTGCTCCACCTCCTCCACACTCGCCACCTCAAGCCACGCCCGCGCAAACTTCTCCAGCGCCGCCCGCGGCACCACCCCGCGCCTCCAGGAATCGCATATCCGCAAAAGCGCCCCAACCTCCGTCGGATGTGCCTCGTCACCAGTCACATACCGCACCACCAGCCGGCGCATCGGCCGCGTCAACCCGCATATGCTTGGCTGGCGCGTCATTTTGGCGCTGATTCCGTTTGCGCTGAAATTTTTGGGAAATTTTTCGCGGGGTGCTGATCGCTTTCGTTCACGCTCGCGGGGGGGGCTGCCGGGGGAGTCTCGACCGTCGCCTCAACCGCGCACATCTCAGCGTCGCCCGCAAGCGCTTGCGCCTCAGCATCTTGCGCGGTTGACATAATGCTTCTTATCGGACGTTCCGGCGGAGCCTCCGGCAAAGCCTTGTCCGATGCGGCTTTCAGAGCACGCGCTTCCGCCTCGATCCATTGCTCCACATCAGCATAGATGACGCGTTGATCAACTTGCTGGCGCGTCGGCGCGAGGCCGCCGATCTCGCCCAGCTTCGCCAAGAGCTCGATGCTGGCGCGCCGGTCGGCGCCAGCGTCCGACTCGCGGGCGTCGCGAGCGAGGATGGCGACCGCCTCGTCGCGGCTCAGTCGCAGTCTCAGCGCATCTTCCGCGAGCAGCTTCCCGCCCTTGGCGAGATTCTCCCAACGCATAGCGGTTCCGTTAGATACGCCTATGCGTCTTCCGCATTCCGCAATGCTATGTCCGGCTTTTCGCATTTGCAGGAAGGCGAGGCGCGCATCGGCGCGGGAGGCGGCGTTATATTTGCGGACTGGGGCCTTTTCGGTATGCGGAGAGGCGATTTTCGTATGGTCAACGCTGGCGTTAGGCATATGCGTGAGATAATATATGCATAGGCGACAGCGGTGTCAAGCGCCGGCGAGCGGTCCGCATGATGAAACCATGTCCGTCGGGCAGCCCATCTTTTACAACTTTGTACTTGACACACGGTGTGGCGGGCGTATCATGACGGCAGCGATGGAGGATCGCATATGAAGACGAAGCCAGTTCCTGCCTGCGATTGCGGGGCGTGGCCGCACAAGAGGGAGTGTATGCGGCTCGTTACTCTTGCTGACCGAAAGATTGTGCGCCAAAGGGAGTGTAAGGTGCGCCCCGCGAGGCGCGATGAGGCGAAGCATGACAAAGCCTGACAGCACCCGTTACCTTTGCGACTGTGGCGACGGCATACAACGCGACGAGACAGAAGCCGTCGCGCACGCAGAACAACCGGAATGGTACGACACATCAACCGGAAGATTCTACCGACATGATCAGTCTGAGGTTCGCCACGTGAGGCGAGAGGAGGAGACCCAATGACCCGCAATCAACTCAAGCAAGCGTGCGCCGCGCACAAGGCCCGCAAGGCGCACCGAGATGCGGCGGCCAAGGCCGAGCGCCTAACCGTCAACGTGCAATATTGGATCGAGACCGCCCGCGAGGATGAGCGGGATCTTGGGCCATATAGACTTTGCACGGACGGCGGCCAGAGATTTGCCCTGTCGGCGACAGAGGCCATTCTGGCGCAGAAGCAGGGACTTCCGTTCAAGGCGCTCTAGACGGTGCGAGCGGCACGGGAGCCGCTAGGAAGGAAGCATGAACGACAAGACGAAGCAAACGTCAGGTCCGTGGCGAGTAGGGGATGCCGGACATACCATATTCGGCCCGCCACAAGGATTACCGCCGCTGGTGATAGCAAACGTCAAACGCGGTGACGATGCGCGCATCATCGTCCGCGCCGTCAACTCGTTTGAGGCGATGCGCGAGAGACTCAAGAAGTTGATCGTGGCGGGAGACGCCGTCATAGATTCGCGCCCCACAAAAGGAATCTATGGTCCGATGACGCTGTTGTGTCGAGAACTGACAAATGCCCGCGCCGCCTTGGCGCTGGCGGAGAAGGGGGAGTAGCATGAGTGACAATCTTTTCAAATTGGTCGTAGATCATAGTGCGGGAGCGGCAGCCGTGCGCGTGCCATGCTTTGCTTGCGGTGCCATGCTCTCTTTAGTAGAGGCGCAGATTGATGTGAACGGTCCCGCATTCAAGGCGTATTATCATCGCGGCTGCGCGCCGTTCGGAGCGGAATTAGCAAATCACAACGCAGAGTGCCGCGCCAGGGGATGTCTGAGATGAGCCTCCACCTACTCCCGCCCGATGATGAGCCAGCCGACTTTGCCGTCGCCTGCCTAGCGTGGGGCGTAGGCTTGGCGGTGATCGCGTGTGTCGTGGTGGCGGTGCTAGCGGCGGTGTCGTGACGCGCCGTTGCCGCTACTGCCGGCGCGAGCGAGCGCCTTGGCCTACCGGCCGACACTACCTCTGCGCGCCAGCCTATTGGCGCCTCTGCATACGAAATACCCGGCCCTACCGGAAACGACGCGCTAGGCGGGCCCAGGAGCCGCGAACGCCAGGCGGTTAAGGGTAGGGTGGCTTGACTTTTGTGCCAAGAGGTGAAACATGACAGATATACCAGCGGCAGTCATATGGATTATGGTGCTAGTGGTTGCCGCGCCGTTTGTTTTTCTGGCTATCGGCATCGTGATAGGCATCTTGTGGATGTTCTGGCCGCTACTGCTTGGCATCCATACCGGGCATTGGGTCTTGGGCCTGATTGGAAACGTCATTTGGGCTGGCCTCGTTGAGAGTCCGTGAAGGAGCAGACCACGCCAGCGGACGAGACTGCTTATTAGCCCAAGCAAACCAACGTTCAACAAAATCGTGAACCTCTTTTCTTGATGATTCGTAGCATGGCAAACCGCGCGGATTGTTACGACAGTATCGTTTCATATGAGTAACAGCACCGCTGCTTTTCTGCCAAATCACTAAGATATTGAAACGTCCGGTTTCTGCGAGAGCGACAAATAATTTATGTTGTCCTTCAGACAGAGGCGCTCCTGAATTTTTCTTCTCTATCTGCAGAAAATATCCGTGTCTTTCGACTAGACCATCAACGTCGGAAAGTTGAATGCCGGTTTTTCCGAAGCAGTCGTCAAGCCAGCCCCAGTCTGGCATGAACTTATGCTTATAACACTCGACGGGTTGATTTCCAAGTGCGTCTTTGCATTTAAACCATAGGCTCACTCGTGCCACCTGTGAACGATGTTTCCAAAGGCGGAAAACTCATTTTGGAACTTGCTTTCGTTTGCGCCGATGCAGGCAAAGACCGATCCGTGTGTACTAGAAGAATTCTCCGAAGCGTTTGGTCCTGGCACGAAGTCAATACGGTGATTTGTGAAGCACAACGGAAAGTCAAATAGAGGAACGAACCATTCCGTATCTGTAGAGTTGGCGTTGATAAGAAGCACGGCAGCCGAAACGTTCCCGACGGAAAACTCTGACAACAGCTTGCCTGTAAACTCTGCTTGCAGACCGCCATATGGCGGATTAAGCCAGACGCGACCGTGCCATTTGAGCAGCAATCCATTAGCGACAGAATCAAAGAATTCTGCCGCATTGACCGTAGCATTTGCCTCTTGGCAAGAAGCCGGATCGAGATCGATAGCACCAAGTACACGGCGCGCCGCTTCTATATACTGCGCGGGCGTGTACCACTCAGTAGAGACACTAGACAACAGCCTTGACTCTAAAGTCTCCTTTGTGGCCTCGCAGACGGCGACACACTTTGATTGCGCCGCTTCCATGGATTTCTTAAATGCTGCTTCGTCCGCCAGCCGCTTGCGCCAGCGGTGGATCGTCGTACTGTCCGGCAATCCATCACTTCCGGCCTTCAATCCTTTCCGATCTGTAAGGATTGGACTACCGGCGCGGTTGGCACCTTGCCCGTCCCACCACAGCACGAAGTTGCGCTGCTCCGTCAGTTTCAATTTGACTGCCTCAAATAGCCTATCGGCGTCCTTAGCGCGGCGAAAATGCTTCTCCGCCGCCTCAGCCACGGCGATAGACTTGAGGCCCCTATCTGGATCATACTTCTGTAGTTTACCGCCCCTAGACGCCTTCACCAATCCGCCCACGCTTGCCTCCTTTGTAATTGGAAAACCCCTAACCCCTATATATAGGGGGGTAGGTTTCCTATTATTCGTCGTGGCCCGGTTTCTTCTCGTCCAACGGCTCGTCCCGACCAGTCAAAACGAGGCCCTTGTCGTCCTCAATCCAATGCGTCTCAATCACTATTTCGTTGCGGAGGCCGAAGGCGCGCACCTTCTCCGGGCGTATGTAACTTCTGAAAAGACCGTCTTTACGGGGACGGCCACCGGGGCGGCGATGGTAAAGTATGGCGTCAACCGTACCCTTCCAGAACTTCGCGCCGCGCATGTCCACTTGCCCGGTTTCATGGTTTACCTTCAAGTGCTTCATTACCAGCATGCTACAGTCGGAACCGGCAATATTCATAACCCCCCTAAGTTTTTGGGCCGCGACAGCCGCCTCGCCATTGCTGTTTTCGTCCTTGATTCGACACGCCGGGGTGGCCGTGTCTATAACTATGAGATGCGGCTTGAAGGAGTCGGCGAGCGCCCGAAGTTGCTGATCCCAAGAACCGCTGGAGGTGGTAAGCGCAAACCCGTGAATTTCTATGAATTGCGCCAGATCGACATGGTTGGGGCAGCCAAGGCCAACCCAAGCGCGGTAAATATAGGCGCGTCGATCCCGATGACCGTTTTCCTCGTCCATATACAAGACGCGGCTTGGCACGAGGGGACGCCCGAAAAACTCTGTGCCGGTGGCAAGAGCCATACACAAGGTATAGCCGAAGGTGCTCTTGCCTACGCCGGCGACGCCGCAAAGGGCAATCATGCTGCCTTTGGGTATGAGGTTAGGAACCAACCAGTCTGCATGCGGAGGCGGCCCACTCAACAGTTCAATAAGATTGTCTTTCAACGATGTGGCCCCCGTTACAGGGGCAGGCCGCGCAACGGGGAGAGCGCGGCTTTTCGCGCCGGTGGGGGCCGGACGCTAGCCCCGCCTTAATATAAGACGGGTGAGGCGCGAGTGCAAAAGGTAAGAAGCGGCGCTGGGCGGGCGTTCTTAGTTCTTGACATTGGGGGCGGGGCGGCGTATGTTGTCGGGCAGACGGTGGAGGCTACACATGGACAACCTTTACGATTTCGCGGCGAGCCTGACGCGGATGCAGACCAGCGGCGCGCGGCATGGGAAGCGTCTGGGGCTAGTCGAGGCGTGCGCGATCATCAATCGCATGATGAACGGGGAGAAGGATAAGACGAGGTGGTATACGCTTCGGGATGCGCGGGAGGCGTTGTTTGAGGAGTTGCGGAGATGCAACGTCTGAACGAGTCGGCGGGAGGGACGTGTCAAGCGCGTCGGGCACAGGCGTTTAACACCCAGGTAGTCCGGCCCGCCGACTCGTTGAGGAGGCGAGATGAGCAAGCCACGGATTCGCGTCTGGACGTCGGGGTTGGAGTTCGATGCAGCGATTCGCGGCACACTCAAAGGCGCATGCGTCGGCTCGGGGTATGGGCTATGCTCGCCAGATCTGTCACGCGACATGGATTTCGAGTACGACGACGAGCGGGAGCGCGACGCTGATTTGGCGCGCGGCAAGGAATTATTTCCTCACTTCAAGTGGGAGGGGAAATGAGCATGGCGAGCGAAACCGTCATCGATTTAATTGCCTACGCAAAGTTGGCGATGCAGGAGAGCGAATGAGCGAACCGCGAGCGAGGTTCGTGGAGGCGATGCGAGGGATGCGAGAGGCCCCTGTCAGTTGGCCGACCGCGTTTCGCCAAGCCGCCGAGGCGTTTGCAGATGCGGAGTGCCACAAGATGCTTCTCTCCGGCGGCCCAGCCGTAGGGCATGCCATGCCGGATCACGCCGCCTGCCGCGCCGCGCTGCTGAAGGAGATCGGGCTATGACCGACGCACGAAGCAGGTTCGTGGAGGCCGCACAGTATCTAGTTGGATACTTGGGGCTCAACGGCGATCCGCGTGCCGCGAAGCGACTCAGCGCGCTCTGTGAGGCGTTTGCGGATGCGGAGTGCGATTTTCCGGGCGGCGGCAAAAACGTCCGCTGTCCGGTGCTTGGAAATCATGCCGCTTGCCGCGCCGACTTGCTTGAGGAGATCGGGCTGTGAGCGAGCCAATTCAAGCGTGGCCATTCCACGAAGCGCCGAATGAGTTCCAACGGCTATCAGAGCACGGCGGAGACGAAGATTGGCTTGCCTTAGTTCCAGAACGGTACATGAACTTGTACATCGGATGGTTAGAACCGGGCAGCCCATTCGGTTGCTGCGATGTGAGTCGCCATGACCTAATTGATGGGCGGGGTGTTGTGTACATCGGGGCTCACTCATGAGCGAGCCGAAAGTGAGGTTTGTGAAAGCGATGCGTGCCGTTTTGGCAAGCATACGGGAAGCGGAGGCCATCGCCCTTGTTCACGGATGGAGATATTCGGGGCCACCGAATCCGCTGCGCCAAGCCGCCGAAGCATTTGCGGATGCGGTATGCAACGTTCGAACGTGGATAGAACAGCGGTCACACATAAAAGGCAAGCCGTTTCCGGTGCACGATCACACTGCCTGTCACAAGGCGTTGCTGAAGGAAATTGGATTATGAGAGCATGGGGCGTCGCGTGGCGCCAGAAGAATCGTCGAGATGGAGTCAACCGATGTAGAATACTACACTTGGTGTGGGAGCACCAACTTCGCCTGTTCCGTAGCCGCCGTGAGTGCCGCAAGTTCATCGAGGAACGCTACGGCTACATCAGGCGTCGTCCCGAACTGCGCGCCAAGCCGTACGGATGGCTGATGCCGATAGCCGTGCGCGTTGTGGTGCGGAGGGAGACGCGATGACCGGCCCGAAGCAGCAGACGTTTGAGGAGGCGCTGGCGGCATTGCTGCGATTGTCGTACCGAGATTGGGGTGCTGGTGACCCGCCATATGACGCTGCACTTGCGAAGGTGCGCGCCGCCCATCAGCGCGATGCCGCGGAGAAGCGCGCCGAACGTCTAAGCCTGGAAATTGAAGAGGCGCAAGAAGCGATGGAAGAATTTGGTTTGCGCGAGCATAAGATGACCGTTGCCGGCGCAGTTACAGCACTCGGTAAGCGCGCGGAGGCGGCGGAGCGCGAAGCGGCACACAAAGACAGCGGCTGCGAGGAGGATAAGCAGAGAGACGAGGAGCGCATCGCCGCGTTGGAGCGTGAGGTTGGGCGGCTGAGGGCGGCGCTCCTGTCCATCGAAAAGAACTCATGCTGCGCCCCGTGTCAAGAAGCCGGACTTGTGGCCCGCGCCGCGCTTCGGAAGGAGGCCCGCTGATGCCGACGAATGAGCCGGCGAAGTGCCCAAGGTGCCAAGCCGCCGCTGAGAAGTCGCGCCTCGCCACGCTAATCGACGCGGCGAACTTCTTCGACATGCTTGTGGTGCGCGACAAACTGTTCACCGGCGGGCAGGTGGCGGAGAGGCTGCGGGAGATAGCGGAGGAATGAATGGCCTGGCTCTATGTGCCGGGGTTGGCGGACTCGAACTTGGACTCCGGCTCGCCGTCGGAGACGCCTACCGCACCGTGGGTTACGTTGAGCGGGAAGCCTTCGCAGCGGCCGTTCTCGTGGCGCGGATGGAGGACGAGGCGCTGGATCGAGCGCCTATATGGGACGATGTTGCGACCTTCGATGGCGCAGCGTGGCGCGGAGTCGTGGATATCGTCTCTGCGGGATACCCGTGCCAACCGTTCAGCGTCGCAGGACAGCGGCGCGGAGCAGGAGACGAGCGGCACCTCTGGCCCCACATCGCTCGCATCATCCGCGAGTGCGAACCCGTACAAGTGTTCTTGGAGAACGTCGGCGGACACCTCCGGCTTGGCTTTCGGGAAGTTGCAGAGGAGTTACGAGGAATGGGCTACGACGTTGCGGCGGGTTTGTTTACGGCGGAGGAGGTTGGTGCGCCGCACCGAAGAGAGCGATTATTTGCGCTGGCCCGCAAGTTGTGCCACCGACTGGAAGAACTCAATGCCGTTGCATCGAATTGGCGGGAGGCTTCTGGCACACGAAGCGAGACTCTGGCCGAGCGTCCGAGTGGGCGTTCACGGCGAACCGAGTGCGGGGGCACGGCATCCGAGGATTCAGGATTGGGTGACGCCGCAGCAGCACGACGGAATGGCTGGCCCGACGCCGCCGAGGCGCGTAGGTCGCTACGGCACGAAGCACGGCGGGAGGGACTTGGTGGATCAGGCGCAGACTTGGCTAACACCGAACGTCCCGAACGGCGGTCGCAGCGTGCCGGAAGCGACGGTACTGGCGAAAGGACAGACGAAGACCGGCAAACGCACAGTTGGTCTGGAATCTCAGACGCGAGTTTGGGCAACGCCGACGCAACGCGACTGGAAGGACGGCGGAGACCCATCGGTGAACGTACCGACGAACTCCTTGCTTGGCCGCCGGGCCCCGCGCAGCATGACGAATGGACCGGAATCCTCGCCCATTGGCCGCATTTGCAGCCAGCCATCAGCATCGAAGAAGCAGAACGGGCCGGACTCAGGATACCAACTAGGTTCGCGTCTCGTTGCGCGGAGACTCAACCCCCTGTTCGTCGAGTGGCTGATGGGCCTTCCAATCGGGTGGACCGACTCCGCGCCTGTGGCAACGGCGTCGTTCCAATCGTGGCTGCATACGCATACCGAACTCTTATGGAGGCTTTGCGCCAAGATTGGCCTGCGGGAGATGGCGGAGGAGGAGGCTTGACAACCGCACACGAAGCACCTATATTGCTGGCGCGACGATGGAGGATGCGATGAGCGGAACGATATTTCAGATCGACGGGCCGGCGGGTTGCGGCAAATCGACCGTGCTATGCGGGATGCCAGAGCCGCGTGCGCTGCTTGACACCGATGTCGACGGCGCGCGATGGTTGCGCCAGCACTTCGCCTTCTACGAGACGACGCGCAGCATGCTCGACGCACGGCGCGTACTATCCGTCTGGGCCGACAACAAGGAGATTGCAAGCGTCGCGGTAGATGTCTGGGCCTACTTCTGGCAGACGGTCGCGCAGCAGGTGATGGACGACGACGCGCGGAAACGCGAGTTTGCCACAAGCAACATGTATAAGGCGTGGGGGCCGGCGAAGATGGCTGTGCGGAGGCTTTACGACCCGCTGCTGCGGGCGAAGCGCGCCGGGAAGCACATCTGTCTCACCGCGCACACAAAGGAGGCGACGGAGCAACGCGATGACAAGACGGTGGTGAAATTGGGTTTGCGCGCCGATACTGAGGCGATGCTGAACGACATTCTCGACGTGCACCTGCGGATGTATATCGACTTCAAGAAGGACACGCGCTGGTTCGAGACGGTAAAGTGCCGGCCGCAACAGGACTTCAAGCCGCTATTGCCCGCCCGCATTGATGTGCCGCTCTACGAATCCCACCTCATGTACCAGCGCGTGCTTGCACTCATTGGTGAGGCCCCGGAGTCGCTCGCCGCCGGCGACGCCCAGGCCGAGGACGAAGCGGCGGTAACGGCAATGGCCGATGCGGCCAAAGGAGCCAAGCGATGACAATCAACCCGGCGGATTTCCCCGAGGAAGGCGGAGGCGCAACATATCCAGAGGAGGCACGCGGCTGGCAGCGCATGAAGTTGAATAAGTTTCGAGCGGAGGCGAAGGGCGACCGCGTATGGTTTCTGCTGGAGTTGGGGAACGAGGAGAGCGGCGCGCGCGCGTCGGCGTCGCTGAATATTTTTACGGCGCCCGAGACGGACGGCAAGAAGAAGGCGAACCAGATTTCGATGGGCGTATTCAAGAGTCTGTGGCAGGCGGCGGGGCTGCCGGAGAGCGAGTACCCGGCGCCCAACCCGCGCGAGATCGTCAAGGCGCTCAACAGTTACGAAGACAAGCTGGTGGTGGACGCCTTCTGCGGGCCGGACGGGCGCGGGTACACGCAGGCGACGAAGTTCCGCAAGGCAACCGATGCCGAAGGCGTATAGCAAGGCGCCGCCGGAGCCGCGCCGCTCCTACACCGTGCTTATCGACACGCGCGAGCAGGAGCCTTATGCGTTCGATGACGTGGTGACGGAGCGGCGCGGCCTGAAAACCGGGGACTATGCGTTGCTGGAGTATCCCGATGCGGTGGTGGAGCGGAAGTCGCGCGCGGATTACTGGGGATGCCTGGCGACCGGGCGGGAGCGGTTCGAGGCGGAGTTGTGGCGGCTGGCGAGTTTCAACTATCCGCTGGTGGTGCTGGAATGCGACTGGAAGCAGTTGTGCGAGCCGTTCCTGTTCAATGGCGGCGGAGGCGTGATGAGGCGAAGCAAGGTGCCGCCGCTGGTGGCGCAGAACTCGCTCCTGTCGTGGATGGCGCGCTACCGGGTGCCCATTCTGCCGTGCGGGAGCCGAGCGCAGGCGGCGCGTGTGGTGCTGCAGCATTTTGACATGGTGGATCGGATCAAAAAAGAGGAGAAGAAGCGGACAACGGTGGTGAAAAATCTAGCGGAGGTGGCGGCGAATGCCAAAACGAATAGATAAGTTGACGCCGGAGCAAGAGGCACGACTCGGCGAGTGGCGCGACAAGTGGATCAAGATAGGGTTGTGCTGTGAGCCGGCGGACAGAAAGCTGGCCGAGGCGGCACTGGCAGCCTGCTACCGGCATACGAAACTGGAGCCACCGAAAGCGTATGTGTGGGTGCAGTCGCCGCTTACGCTAGCGTATGCGGGACCGACAGCAGCGATGATTGTTGATGGTAAACATGCGGTGAGCGGCGCGGTGAGCGGCGCGGTGAGCGGCGCGGTGCACGGCGCGGTGGACGGCGCGGTGCACAGCGCGGTGAGCGGCGCGGTGAGCGACGCGGTGGGCGGCGCGGTGAGCGACGCGGTGGACGGCGCGGTGGGCGGCGCGGTGGGCGGCGCGG
>Ga0209321_10000112_pt1 | contig 43758 bp, 36 predicted proteins | sample Rifsed16ft4_FD_184012 | JGI IMG/M metagenome (GOLD analysis project Ga0209321, IMG submission 184012) | Soil microbial communities from Rifle, Colorado, USA - sediment 16ft 4 - CSP-I_5_4 (version 2) | ecosystem: Environmental > Terrestrial > Deep subsurface > Rock core/Sediment | place: Rifle...
TGGTACAGGCCGATCGGCGAGCCCACGACGAACAGCTTCCGCGGCTCCGGCCGGAGCTTCACGGTCCTCTGGAACAGGTTCAGCTCCCGGAGCTGGAACCGGCGCTTCACGTCGTCGATGTCCAGATACGCCTTGCTCAGGATCTCGCCGGACATCAGCTTCTTCGCCAGGAGCGCGACCGCCGCGAGGGCGACGAGCTCGTCCGGCTCCCAGTTGCTGAACAGGGTGCCGTTCTGGCTGTACACGTAGCTGCTCCGGAGCATCCGCGTCGGGATCCACCCACCGGACACCTGGAGCTTCGTGTGCCGGACGCACACGTCGATGTTCGGGAGCCGCTCGAGCGCGGCCCGCCCCTCCGGCGTGAGGAACATCTCCTCCGCGTAGTCCACGAGGAAGTGCGCCCGGAACTCCGGGTCCTCCAGCCGGGGCAGCTTCTCCGCGAGGAGGTCCTCGAGCTCGTACCCCGCGCCGTGCCCGATCAGGTCGAGCGCGACACGGTGCCGGCGCGCGTACTGGGCCGCGGGCTCCACGGCCTTCGCGATCATCCGGAGGAGCCGGTCCGTGTCCTCGGGGCCGCGGGACCGGTTGTACACCGTGTGGGTCATCACGACCGCGGTCCGCGCGCCCAGGGACTTGAGGGTGTGGACGAGCGCGAGCCCGTACATCCCCGCGTCCAGGTCCACGTCCATCGTCGGGGGGACCGTCAGCGTGGACCGCGTCCCGTCCGGGATGTCGTACACGACGAGGTCCCGGAACGCCTCGAGCGCGGCGTCGCTCCCCAACGCCAGGTCCAGCTCGGCGACGAGCCGGTCCCACGTCGCGCGGAACGATTCGACGATGTCCTCGGGCGGGGCGAGGGTGAAGTCCTTCGCGGACCCCTCCCGGGCCTCCGGCGCCCGCTTCCCATAGTCCGCGGACTCGATCAACGCGTTCAGCAGTTCCTCGTCGAGCGGGCTGAGGTCGTTGTCGACGCGGACCGGGACCTCCATCTCAGGGAGGAACTCAAGACCCGTGTCGGGAGCGGGACGGATCCTCGGGCCCCCGGGCCGTCCTGCGGACGGTGCCCCCTCCTCTTGGGCCACGGCCCCGCATCGACGAGCCGGTAGTTAAGCATTGCTACGAATCGTAGAGAATGCTACGAAACGTATTTAGGCGGGGACCGCCTACCGCTTCCGAGGACCGGCCGGATGACCCGCGGGATCGCGAAGACGCAGTTCAACATCCGCCTCGACGACGAACTCCTCGGGCGCTACCGGGAGTACTGCGACCGCCACGGGCTCGACCCGGCGGGCCAGATCGTCCTCTTCATGAAGCGGGTCGTCGAGGCCGAGTACGATTTCCAGGAGAAGCTGTGGGAGGCCCTGCGGGCCACGGCGGACTGAACGACTAGAGGGCGCGCACGCGATCGAACCGACGCCGGAGGGACGCGAGCTCCGTCGGGGCGACGGCCTTCGGCGCCACGGACGCGAGGAGGACCCCGTCGCGGAGGGACGCGTTGTCGATCAGCCCCTTCACGAACTCGACGACCCGCGGGAACGGCGCATGGAGCCGGAGCTGCTCGAGGTCCGCGAGGTACAGGACGGGGCGGGTCCGTTCCCGCATCAGGTCCGCCGCGACCTTGCCCGCCTCGAGGTCGATCGCGACGGGGCCGTCTTCGCCCGATCCCTCGCCGGGGCCGCCGACCCACAGGATCGGCACCTCCGCGTCCACGATCCGCCGGAGGCGAAGGGGGTTCTTCGTCGTGACGAGGAGGCCACGGCCGTCCCCCGCCAGGGACTCGTAGAGGGAGAGCGCCGCATCCGGGTCCCCCTCGAGCAGGACCGCGCCCGCGTCGAGGGGCGGGGCGGGCTCGAAGAGCGAGACCGCGGGCGGGAACTCCTGGACCTCGTCGAACAGCCCGCGGAGCAGGGCGAGCTGGGCCTCCGTGAGCGCGTCCGGGTCCAGGGCGGCGATCACGGTGGAACCGCGGCCCGTCGCGAGGTTGTTCAGGCGGTGGAGGAACCGCGCGACCGCCTCGAACCCGTTCGTGAGGACGAGGAAGTCGAGGTCGTCGACGAGGACGACGACGGAGGGGTTCCCCTTCACGAACCGCGCGGCGCTCTGGTACAGCTCGAACTCGAGCGCCTTCGGCCGGAGGGAGAAGTCCGCCCCGGAGACGGACGTCACCCAGAGGATCGGGGTCCGCTCGAGCCGGAACCGCTCCACGATCTTCGGCGGGTGGACACCGGTGACGCACAGCCCGGGAACCGTGCCGACGAACTCGCGGAACGCCTCGTACGCGGGGTCCCGCTCCCTCGACAAGAACAGGTACGAGAGGCCCGGGCGGAGGCCGAAGCGCCTCGCGGTCCGCGTGCGCTCCGTCACGGCCTGGACCTCGAGGAAGTGGAGGCGGACCTCCGAGAGCGCCGCGACGACCGCGATCGCGAACGTGTACAGGGGCCCGACCTCGAGGCCCGTGGGGCTCGCGGTCAACACGGGCCACAGCACGTCCGTGACCGAGCCGACGACCACCGCGACCGCCAGGACGACGATCACGGGCCGGGTCCGCCGGCGGAACTCCTTCGACCCGCTCCCGACGTACGCGCGGAGGAGCGCGACGAGGGTGAAGAGGAACCAGGCCTCATACCACACCGCGCCCGCGGGGTACCCGGGCCCGAGCCGCTCGGACGGGCCGTTCGGGCCGAGCTCCACGCCCGCCACGATCAGGTCCGTGGACACGACGAGCACGCCAATCACCGCGGAGACCGCGTACACGAGGGGGACGAGCCACGGCCGCTCCCGGAGCGGCCGGCCCGACGAGAAGTTCAGGACGAAGTGCAGGAACGCGCCCGACGTGAGGCTGATCCCGACCCACTCGAGCCGGATCAGGGGCATCAGGCCCGGGTCGGGCGCGGGCGCGAGGCTCGCGAGCCCGTCGCCCAGGTTCCACATCGCGAAGCTCAGCATCAGGAGGCCGAACGGCAGGCTCGAGACCGTCCGCGGGACCCGGAGGAACACGTACGCCGCGACCGCGCCCGTCGCGACGAGGCTCGCGATGGAGACGAGGCCCCACGCGGTCATCGCGGGCCCCGCCTAGTCCGTGACGATCTCGAAGCGTCCCTTCTGGACGAGGAGGGGATAGTAGTCCATGTCATGTTCGACCCCGCGCATCTTCAGGACCGCCACGAACCGCCGGACGCTCGTCGTCAGGCCGACCTCGACCTCCTTGATCCGGAGGTGGAGGATGCCGTCCGCGAGGAACTCCTCGACGTTGTGGGCCCCGAACGTCTTCCGGTCCCCCGGCATCTCGGAGACCAGGAACGTCGTCGCGTCGAGGTCCCGGAGCTCCTCGAGGAACTGGAAGATCTCGTTCCTCGGGTTCTCGAACGGCGTGAGGGCGTACAGCGCGTCCAGCGAGTCCACCGCCAGGAGGTCGCAGCCGAGCTCCGCCTTGTACCGGGACAGCTGGTGCCGGAGCCCGAGGAGCCAGTGGGGCTTGTTCGACGAGGTCTCGAGCTCCCGCCGCAGGGCCCGGACGTCGATCACGTTCAGGGACTTCGCCCGCGCGGGGTCCATGCCGAACGCCGCCATGTGGGCGACGAGGCTCTTCCGGGACTGCTCCATCGAGAGGTAGAGCCCCGGGGCGCCCCGGTCCCGGGCCTCGTGCCACAGGACCCGGTACACGAGGGTGGACTTCAGGCTCCCCGCGGGGCCCGCGACGAGCACGACATGCCCCCGGGGGATCCCGCCCCCGATGCGGTCGTCGAGCCCCGAAACGTACGTGGGAATCCTGTCGGTGTCCATCGCGACCACCTCTCCCCCGCCACCCCCCGCGAGGCCCGCGGAGAACGCGGCGTCGAATCCCGGCGACATTATAATAACGTATCCCCGCGCGGCATCCGTCCCCGTCGACGAAGAAAGCTATTTGTGCGGGGCGCCGTTCGCACGACGGCATGCCCGGAACGGTCGTGTTAGGCGCGCAGTTCGGGGACGAGGGCAAGGGCAAGGTGATCGACTACCTCGGGGACCACGCGGACATCGTCGTGCGGTTCCACGGAGGGGCGAACGCGGGCCACACGGTGCAGGTCGGGGAGGAGCTGTACAAGTTCCACCTCGTCCCGAGCGGGATCCTCCGGCCCGCGACGATGAACGTGATCGGGAACGGGGTCGTGATCGACCCCGCCACGCTCCTGGAGGAGCTCGAGGACCTGCGGAAGCGGGGGCATCCCGCGGAGAACCTGCGGATCAGCGACCGGGCGCACCTCGTGATGCCGTACCACAAGGTCCAGGACCGGATGGAGGAGGACCTCAAGGGCCGCCTCAAGGCGGGCACGACCGGCCGCGGCATCGGGCCGTGCTACCAGGACAAGGTGGGCCGGTTCGGGATCCGGATGGCGGACCTCCTCGACCCGACCGTGCTCGCGGACAAGCTCGAGATGGTCGTGCCGATCAAGCAGCGGCTCCTCGCCGCGTACGGGAGCCACGAGACGATCGACGCGAAGGCGGTCGTCAAGGAGTACGCGGGGTACGGGGAGCGTCTCGGGCGGTACGTGACGGACACCTCGGTCCTCCTGGACGCGGAGCTGCGGGCGGGGAAGCGGGTCCTCTTCGAGGGGGCCCACGGCACGCACCTGTGCATCGACCACGGGATCTACCCGTACGGCACGAGCTCGAACTGCGTCGCGGCCGCGGCCGCGGTCGGCTCCGGCATCGGACCGCAGTGGCTGAACGAGATCATCGGCGTCGTGAAGGCGTTCACGTCCCGCGTCGGGACGGGGCCGTTCCCCACGGAGATCCAGGACAAGACCGCGGATTACCTGCGGGAACGGGGCGGCGGGGAGTACGGGACGACGACGCACCGCCCGCGGCGGATCGGCTGGCTGGACCTCGTCATGGTCCGGATGTCCGCCCGCGTGAACGGCCTCACGGGCCTCGCGGTCACGAAGCTCGACGTCCTCGGCGGGCTGCCGAAGGTGAAGGTCGCGAACGCGTACACGTTCGCGGACGAGACGTACCGGGACTTCCCCGCGGACATGCGGCTCCTCTCGAAGTCGCGGCCCGTGTACGAGGAGTTCGACGGCTGGCCGGACCTCAAGGAAGAGGAGTGGGGTCGCCTCGCGAAGAAGGGCTACGACGCCCTGCCGGAGGCGGTGCGGGCGTACCTGGACTTCGTCTCGAGGACGACGGGCGTCCCAATCCGGATCGTGTCCGTGGGACGGTCGCGGGACGCGACGATCGACCTCGGGGCGTGAGGGCCCCGGAGGGTGTCCGCGGTCCAACTCCGAGCGGGGCGCGCGGGCTACGCGCCCGCATCGCGGCCGCCGCCCTCTTCGCTGGCGCCGACGGCCCGCGGGGCGGCGCTCCCCGCCAGGGTCCCCAGCCGCGCCCGGAGCTCGCACACCTTGCAGAGAAGGCCCGCGGTCGGCTCCCCGCACGACGCGCACTCGTCGAGCGGCACGGGCGGGAACTGGCCGGTGATCGCCGGGCGCAGCCGGTCGTATCCCCGGACGATCGCGTGGCGGGTCCCGGGGGCGTCCGCCTCGAGGCGGTTCACGACCTCCCGGAACCGCCTGCGCTGGGCCCTCTCCGCGTACGGGCAGGCGCCGTCGTGGAACCGGATCCCCCGGAGAATCGCATACAGGTACACCTCCTTGTCCGGGACCGAGCGGAGGGGCTGGAGGCGGGGGACCAGGCCCGGCTGGGCTCGGGCGTGCGGCCCGAGGCGGGCGAGCTTCTCCACGTCCCCACGGGCCACGTTCATCAGGATCGACTGCGCGGTGTCGTCGAGGTTCAGGCCCGTCGCGACGTAGTCCGCCGCGACCTCGCGGGCCGCGAGGTTCAGCGCGTTCCTCCGGAAGACGCCGCAGTAGCTGCACGGGATCGCCTCCGGGTCCGCCGCGACGACCTCGTCCATCCGCCACTCCACGGTGTCCTCGTACCGGACGACGCGGTGCTCGATGCCCAGGCCCCGGCACAGGTCCTGCGCGAGCCGGATCCCCTCCGGCCGGTACGACGCGATCCCCTCGTCCACCGTGACCGCGACGAGCTCGACGTCCCGCCTCGGGGACAGGATGTCGTGGAGGAGGACCGTCGTCGTGCTGCTGTCCTTCCCCCCGGAGAGGCCGACGGCGATCCGCTCCCCGCCGCGGAGGTCGACCTGGCGGTGGAGCTCCCGCTTCACCCGCCGCTCGAAGAAGGCCCGAAAGTGGTCTCCGCAGAGGTGCTGCCCGCTGTACCGGATCAGGGTGACCGCGGGCGTCCCGCACTTCGAGCACTCCATCGGGAGGCGGGATGCCGCCCGGACGTTATGAGCCTTCGGAACGCGGGCACGGGAAAATGAAAAGGGAAAGGGGGGCGTGATCCGCACGCCCCGTTGCCGTCCTACCCGCCCTGGATCGTGAACACGATCATCGCGGGCGATCCGGACGCGGTCCGCGTGAGCCCGTTCAGCGCGTAGAAGACGTCCAGGCTCGCGGTCACCGACGTCCCGCTCGGCGCGTTCGTGTAGTCCACGGTCAGCGTGAACGTCAGCTCCTGGCCCACGCCGAGCGTGATCCCCGTCAGGTCCACCGCGCACGACCCCGGCGAGCAGACGAACGAGCTCGAGCTCCCGGAGAACGAGACGGACAGGCCTCCGGAGAGGACCGCGGGGGCCCCTCCGAAGTTCTTCACGCGGAACGTGAAGACGGAGTGCCCGGTCACCACGCCGTCCGTCGGGGTCCCGACGGGCTCGTTCGTGTACCCGAACGCGGTGATCTTCACGATCGGCCGCTGGTTCACGAACGGGAGCGCGACGACGCCGTCCGGGCTGCCCAAGCCCAGGTCGACCGTTTCCGTCTTCGGATCCGGTTGGTACCCCGGCGGCCCGATCGACTCATGGACCGTGTACCGCCCGAGGACAAGGTTCACGAGCAGGAACTCCCCGCTGTCCGCGTCCGTGTCCGGGGCGGCGTTGTCCAGGACGCTCACGCACACCGGGGCGATCGGGTCGAACGAGGACGTGGCGCTGTCCCAGTTGTGCGTGCGGCACACGTCGAACGTCGCCCCGCCCTGGAGCCGGTTCGCGTTGTCGACCTTCGTCCACCGGAGCGAGCCGGCGACGAAGACCTTCACCGCGTCCCCGCTGTTCGGCACCGCGCCGTTCGTCTCCCGCGTAAGAGTGACGCCGAGCACCGTGAGGGTCACGGAGGCGTGGCCGGTGACCGTGCCCGCGGTCAGGGACGTGAACGAGACCGTGCACGTGCCCGCGGAGATCCCGGGGGACGCGCAGGTGTCCACGACGCCCGAGACCGTCGCGCCGCCCGTCGGCGTGAGGGTCACGGTGACGGGCGTGCCGTCCGGCGCGTTCACGAAGCCCGCGCCGTCGCCCGCGTTCTGCTTCACGCCCACGGTGAACGTGTGCCCCTCCTGGATGCTGTTCGTGTCGAACGGCGGGTTGATCGTGATGAGCGCGTCCACGAACACCTTCACCGCGTCGTCCGAGTTCGTCCCCTCGCCGTCCGTCTCGACATGGAACGACAGGGTCCCGAGCGAGACGTCCGCGGCGGCGTGGCCCGTCACCGTGCCCGCACTGGGCGAGGTGAACGTGACGCTGCACCAGCCGCCCAGGGTCCCGGGGTTCGAGGCGCATGTGTTGCTCGAGACAATCGCGAGCGCGCCGTTCGAGTTCGTCAGGGTCACCGTGACCGGCGTCCCGTCGGGGGCCGGGTTCGGGAGCCCGCCCGTGAGCTGGTATACGGTCACCGTGAACGTGTGCGGGTCGCCGACCTCGTTCACGGCGTCCGGGAAGATCTGGATGCTCGCTCCGCAGATCGGGAACGGCACCGGGCGCGCGAAGTCCTTCAGCTCCGCGGTGAACGACTGGGAGCTGCGGGTCTTTCCCATGAACGTGGAGATGCACGGCGTCTGCCCGCCCAAGATCGCGGTGACGTCCGCCCCGAACTCCGTGAAGGCGTTCCGCGGGAGGGTCGGAATCTCGGACCCGTGGCGGTCGTAGTTCGGCCACGGCCCGCCGTCGATGCTCCCGCCGTTGTTGAACCCGCACAGGGTGTCCGCGGGGTTGCAGCCTTCTCCGGCCACGGACGCGACCAGGACGAACTCGGCCCCGTTCCACTCGCGCACGGTCACGGAACCGAGGCTACCCCCGACCGTGAAGTCCATCGACACGATCAGGTCCCCGGCCATTCTCGAGCCCTTGAAGTTGCAGGGCGTGATGTCGAGGCCCGGGTCGTTGCACGGGGGCTCCTCGTCCAGCGATACCTGGTCCTGGAAGAACTCCAGGTCCACGTGACTGTCCCCGTTCGAGTCGATCCGCTCGAACCCTGCGAAGACGACGAGATGGCCGTTCGCGGGGTTGATCGTCGCCCAGGCGTAGCCGTTCGAGAAGTCGTCCTTCGCCGGGACGTTGCCCGCGTCCCAGTGCCAGCAATCCGCCACGCTCAGGGTCGGGCACGACACCGGGTCGTTGTTCTTGTTCGACCCGCCCGCTCCCGAGAACGTCGTCCAGTCCGTCGCGCCCGCTTGGGACGTCTGGTCCTTCTCGAAGGCCGCGGCAATCCCGCCGTACAGGCCCACGAGGTTCCCGTTCGCGTCGAAGATGCAGCCCCAGTCCGGCGGCGGATTGGGGACGGCGCACACGATGTCCGCGGCCTGGGCCGGCCCGAGCTCGAAGAGCCCGGAGTCCACCGTCGGCGCGGGCCCCGGCGACGAGAGCGCGACGGCGACCAGGGACGCCAGCAAGAGCGCCCCGATGCCCAGCGCCCTCACCGTCGGATTCACGATTCCTCGGATGAGGTTCAATGTTCCTTTCACGCTGACCGACTCTCCTCCCCCACGGCGTTCCGCTTCCGAAACACAGCGCAGGAGTGTCCGGAGGAGACGAGAAGGGGAGGGGTAGATGCTCTTTCTGGACCGGTTTTTGACAGCTTTCGGGCCGCCGAACCGGTCCGGTTCTCCATCCGCGCTGGGAATCCCACCGAAGCGTATTTGGCGGCGGGCGGACTACGCATCCACCGGAGCGGATGTGGTGGCCGACATCAACCAGATCGGGATCCTGCTGATGGCGGCGGTCTTCGGCTGGCTCGTCATCTTCGCAGTCCGCCGGAACCGGGTGCAGTGGGGCGCGTTCGCGACGTTCATCGCGGTCGTCTTCGGCGTGGGCATGCTCACGTTCCTGTACAAGGCGGACCTCCTCGCGTACTACGCGATCGGCGTGTTCATCGGCTTCTTCTCGAACCTGATCGTGCGGGCGGTCGGCGTGGCCGTCGGCGGGAAGGCGGGCGAGGGCCTCCTCGAGATCTCCGCGTACCGGCCCAAGGGGGAGCGCCGGTGACATGGGACCGGATCCGGGTGGCGAAAGCGAAGTTCGAGGCGCTCCTCCTGAGGAAGGCGAATGTCGTCGGGGTCGGTGTCGGCCGGAAGATCGTGGGCGGGAAGGAGACGGACGAGCCCGCCGTGATCGTGTTCGTCGAGCGCAAGCTCCCGGAGGACCGGCTGAGGAAGGAGGACGTAATCCCGAAGGCGCTCGACGAGGTGAAAACGGACGTCATCGAGACGGGGAAGATCAAGGCCCAGGCCGCGGCGCCGAGGGCGCGTACGGACCGGTGGCGGCCCGCCCCGGGCGGCGTGAGCGTCGGCCACTACCGGATCACCGCGGGGACGCTCGGCGGCGTCGTCCGCCGCGGCGGACGGCGGTTCATCCTCTCGAACAACCACGTGCTCGCGGACAGTAACCGGGCGCGGCCCGGGGATCCTGTCCTGCAGCCGGGCCCGGCGGACGGCGGCACCCGGGAGGACGCGATCGCCACGCTCGAGACGTTCGTCCGGCTCCGCTTCGACGCGCCCGACCGCGGCTTCACCGCCTTCCTGCGCCGGCTCGCGGCGCGACTCGGGTTCCGCCCCGCCGCACAGGCCCCTGCGAACCTTGTCGACGCGGCGATCGCGAGGCCCGTACGGGACGACGCCGTGGACGAATCGGTCCTGGGGCTCGGGAGGCCTGCGGGCATCGCGGAGGCGGGCGTCGGCGACACAGTCCGGAAGAGCGGCAGGACGACGGGGCTCACGGAGGGGCGCGTCCTCGCGACGGACGCCACCCTCCAGATCGAGTACGACGCGGACGTCGCGACGTTCACGGACCAGATCGTGGCGGGCCCGATGTCCCAGGGCGGGGACAGCGGCTCGCTCGTCGTGGACCGGGAGGGGCGCGCCGTCGGCCTCCTGTTCGCGGGCAGCGCGACGAGCACGGTGTTCAACCGGGCGCGGCGGGTCGCGGACGCGCTCGGGATCGAGCTCTGAGCGCCCGCCATCGAGGCCCTTTCAGCCCTCCCTCCTCCAAAGCCTATTATAGAGTGGCCCCGATTTCGCCGCACTCCGAGGGGGAGCCGTGAAGGACATCTGGGTGGAGAAGTACCGCCCCGCGACGCTCGACGAGGTGGTCGGCCAGGAGGAGATCGTCGCCCGCCTCAAGGCGTACGTCCGGGCGGGGAACCTCCCGCACCTCCTGTTCGCGGGCCCGGCGGGCACGGGGAAGACGACGTGCGCGATCGCCCTCGCCCGGGAGATGTTCGGCGAGACCTGGACGAACAACTTCGCGGAGACGAACGCGAGCATGGACCGGGGGATCGACACCGTCCGGGTCAGGATCAAGGACATGGCCCGCACCGCCCCCATCGGCGAGCACGGGTTCAAGATCATCTTCCTCGACGAGGCGGACGCCCTCACCGCGGACGCCCAGGCCGCCCTGCGGCGGACGATGGAGACGTACACCCGCACCGCGCGCTTCATCCTGAGCTGCAACTACTCCTCGCGGATCATCGAGCCGATCCAGTCCCGGACGGCGGTGTTCCGGTTCCGCCCGCTGAAGCCGGAGGCAATCGAGGCGTACCTCACGCGGATCGCGAAGGCGGAGACGCTGACGATCACGAAGGACGGGATGGAGGCCCTCGTGTACATCGCGGCGGGCGACCTCCGGAGGGCGGTGAACGCGCTCCAGGTCGCCGCGGCCGTGGACGCGACGATCAACGAGGACGTCCTGTACAAGGCCGCGAGCGTGGGCCGCCCGGAACTCGTGAAGAAGCTCCTCGAGACCTCCCTGGGCGGGGACTTCATCAAGTCCCGCGACGCCCTCGACACCCTCCTGATCGAGTACGGCCTCTCCGGGGAGGACGTGATCCGCCAGGTCCACCGCACCGTCTTCGACCTCAGCGTCCCGGACGAGTTCAAGGTCCGGCTCATCGACCGCGTCGGGGAGGCGGAGTTCCGGCTCGTGGAGGGGAGCAACGAGCGGATCCAGCTCGAGGCCCTCCTCGCGCACTTCGTGCTCGTGGGCCAGGAGCTCAAGAAGCGGTAGCGGGCGGGAACCGCCTCTCCAGGACGGCCCAGTTCCCGCGGGCCCGCGGGCTGAGCGCGAGTGCGTGCGCGAGCGCGACGAGGGCGGGCGACGCGGACGCGGGGTGCGCCGTCGCCTCCTGGATCGCGGCGTCCGCGAGGATCAGGTTGTGGCCCATCGTCACGGACGGGTCGTCCCGGCACGCCTGGACCGCGAGCAGCTCCAGGAGCCGCGGGCGGTCCGCGCCCAGCGCGACGTATCCGTGGACGGCCTCGCCCGCCTCGCGGGCCCTCCCCGCCTCCATCGCGCCTGCGATCGTGCGGAGGTCCCCGTGTCCGGAGGAGCGGGCCTCCGGGCGGAGGGCGGGGAACGCGGACTGCGACTGCAGAAGGAGGCACGCCTGGAGGAGCGGGTACGCCCTGGACTCCGTCCGCGAGAAGGCGAGCACCCACCGCGCGAGGTCCGCGAAGATCAGGCCGTGGACGGGGACGAGGTCGTGGGACCCGAGCCCCGCGACGCGGTCCGCGGCCTCCTCCACGGCGACCCCCGCGATCGCGTCGAGCGCGACGCCGCGCTTCAACGCAAGCACGACCCCGGCCGCGCACGCGTCCGGCGTCGTCGCGCGCAGCGCCTCTCGGATCGCGGCCCGCTCCGCACCCTCCGCGGGGCCCGCGTTGCCGCCGACGGCGGCGAGGTCGACCTTCTCCCGCCCCCACGCCGCCATCAGCGTGCGGAACGCGGTCGGGTCCTGAATCCGCGTCGCGACCCGGGCGACGGCGGGGCCCATCACGACGTCGCCGGCCCGCCACCCGAGCGCGGACGCGAGCTGCCACCCCTTCACCGCGTAGATCAGCTTGTGGCCCGCCATCACCATGTCCTCCGCCGCGACGCGGAACAGGACGTCCCCCGCCATCACGCGCTCCCGGCCCTCGCGGAGGAGGCCCGAGAAGATCGACACCGCGTCCCCGAACGCGCCCGTGCGGACCGCGTACTCGAAGGACCGCGTGAGGTGGCTGATCTCCCCGGCGACCGCCGTGCGCCGGCGATGCTCGGAGGCGGGCAGTTTCCCGTCCGCCGCGGCGAGCGTGAGGGCCTGGAGCACCGGGAGGGGCGCCAGGTTCGGCGGCAGATGGCGGGCGAGCCGGACCGCCGCGGACAGGGCGAGGAAGCCGTGAGGCGGGTACTCGGGGGACACGTCCACGCTCGACGCGTACGCGAGCGCGCCCGCCCGCGCGACCTCGAGGTGCGGGGCCCTCGCCTCGACCGCGCGAAGGCCCGCCGCGAGGGTGGCGTCCCGGTCCCCGGCCCGAATGGCGTCCGCGAGGGCGGAGGACCACGCCGGGGCGGCGGGGGCGGCCATGCGCGCGGCCCATCGCCGAGGCCCACAAAAACCTTCTCGCGGGCCCACCCACGGGAGGCGGCCGTCCCGGAACCATACCAAAGCGTCTTATCCGGGCACCATTTTCTCCGGACCCGCGGACGGCGGGAGATGTCGACGCGGCTCGTGTTCTGGAGGAAGGAGGCGGAGGACGCCGCCGCGGAGAAGCACGCGCAGCCCGGGCTCCTCTCGGACTTCATCCTCGGGAGCCAGGACGGGCTCGTGAACGTCCTCGGGGTGATCCTTGGGGCCGCGATCGGCGCCCAGAACCAGAACGTCGCGAACCCGATCGCCCTAGTCATCGCGGTCGGCCTCGCCGCGACGTTCGCGGAGTCGATCTCGATGGGCGCGGTCGCGTACACCTCCACCCTCGCCCGCCGGGACCACTACCTCGCGGAGGTCGACCGCGAGATGCAGGAGATGAAGGAACTCCCGGACATCGAGCGCCAGGAGGTGCGGGAGATCCTGGAGCGGTGGGAGTTCCACGGGCAGGAGCTCGAGGACTTCCTCGACCGCATCGTCGCGAAGCCGAAAGCGTGGCTCGAGCTGATGATGGCGCACGAACTGAACCTCGCGCCCGTCGACAAGGGCCAGGCCCGGAAGAGCGCCCTCCTCGTGGGCATGGCCGCAATCGTCGGGTCCCTGATCCCCCTCGCGCCGTTCTTCCTCACGGGGAACGACATCTTCCTCGGGATCGTCGTCGCCCTGATCGTGAGCGGCCTCACCCTGTTTACGGTCGGATGGTACAAGGCGAAGGTGACGGTGGGCCGCCCCGCGCGGAGCGGAGCCCAGATGCTCCTGATCGGGATTGCGTCCGCGCTCGCGGGGTTCGGGATCGCGTACCTCGTGAGCGGGGGCCGGGGCGGCTAGAGCCGCCGGGCCCGTCGCATTCTTTATACCGCCCCGGGCTCTCGGGGCCGACGCTGCGGCGATAATATAGCCTGGTTAGTATGCCAGCTTGCCAAGCTGGCCGCCCGGGTTCAAATCCCGGTCGCCGCACTCCCGCCCTCCGGCACGGTTAAGACCCGGCCGCGGCATGCCGCGCGGAGATGCCCGCCCTGAAGGACGTCGGCGAGCGCGCGGTGATCGAGCAGCTGAAGCGGATCTTCGACCGCGGGCTTCCCGTCGGCCTGGGCCACGACGTCGGCGTGATCGACTGGGGCGAGGACTGGCTCGTGATCACGACGGATGCGGTGAACGTGAAGACTCACCTCCCGCCGGGCGCGGCCCCGGGGCAGGTCGGCTGGTACCTCGTGGCGGTGAACCTGAGCGACGTCGCGGCCGCGGGCGCGTTCCCCCTGGGGTTCGTCGCGGCCCTCGCGATGCCCCGGGACACGGACCTGGACTGGGTGAAGGCCCTCGCGCGCGGGATGGAGGAGTGCGCCCGGCAGTTCGGGATCCCGATCGTGGGTGGGGACACGAAGGAGTCCGAGGCGATGACCCTCGCGGGGACGGCGGTGGGGAAGGTCGCGAAGTCCCGGATCCTCCTCCGCACGGGGGCGCGGCCCGGGGACGTCGTCGTCGTGACGGGCGATCTGGGGCGGGGCGGGTGGGCCTCCCGCGCCCTCACGGACCCGCGGGACCGGGCGGAGGCCCTGGACACGTTCCTCCGGCCGTACCCCCGGATCGACGAGGGGATCTTCTTCTCCGAGAGCGGCGCGGTGACGAGCTGCATGGACGTCTCCGACGGACTCGGCGCGACGGTCCACCAGCTCTCCGAGGCGAGCAAGGTCTCGTTCCTGATCGACTCCGACACGCTCCCGCTGTTCAAGCGCCTCCAGGGCGCGGACCGGAGGACGGTCGAGGCCCTCGCGCTGTACTACGGCGGGGACTTTGAGCTCGTCGCGACGGTGCGGCCCGAGCGGGTGGGCGACCTCCTCGAGAAGTACCGCCAGGCGAAGGGGCGGGAGGAGCAGCACAAGCTCACGGTGATCGGCAAGGTCGAGGCGAAGGGCGGGAACCGGCTGTACTCGAAGGCGGGCGGGACGGTCCCGCTGGAGAACCGCGGCTGGGAGCACTTCCGGTCCTCTCACGCCTAGGACTGGGGTCGAAAACGGTTTAAGCGGCGCGCGGGTTCCATAGGGGAAGGATGCCCCTCAGCAAGGCGGACCTCATCGCGCCCCTCGACGTCCGGGAGGCGCCCGGCCATGCGATGGGGAAGGTCGCGGAGCTCTGGAAGCCCGTCGCGGGCACGAACAAGGTCATGTGCACCGCGTGCGCGCGGTACTGCAAGATCGGCGAGGGCCAGGTCGGGCTGTGCGGGATCCGCGGGGTCCACGACGGGAAGCTGTGGCTCTACGTGTACGGCCGCGTCATCACGGGCCACGTGGACCCGATCGAGAAGAAGCCCGTGATGCATTTTCGACCTGGCTCAAAGATTTTTAGCGTTGCCACCACTGGTTGTAATTGGTTGTGCCGATATTGTCAGAACTTCGACATCAGCCAGCGGCGGAAGGTCGAGGGGATCGAGGTCGAGCCCCAGGACGTCGTCCGGATGACCCTCGAACAGGGCTGCCAGGGCCTCGCGTACACGTACAACCAGCCGACGATCTTCATCGAGTTCGCCCGGGACATCGGGATGGCCGCCCGGAAGGTGGGGCTGATCAACATCTTCGTGTCGAACGGCTACGACACGCCGGACGTCGTCGAGCAGTTCCCGAAGTTCCTGGACGCGATCACGGTGGACTTCAAGGGCTCCGGGGAGACGGAGTTCGTGCGGAAGTACATCGGGATCCCGAACGCGGACCCGATCTTCGACACCCTCCAGCGGATCCGGGACACGAAGGCCACGCACATCGAGATCACGGACCTCATCGTGCCGCAGGTCGGAGACAGCCTCGACGCGGCCCGCAAGCTCTCCAAGTTCGTCCACGACGAGCTCGGGCCCGACACGCCAATCCACTTCCTCCGGTTCCACCCGGACTACAAGATGATGGAGTTCCCGTGGACGCCTGTCGAGACGCTCGAGAAGCACTGCGCGGTCGCGAAGGAGGAGGGCCTGAGGTACGTGTACATCGGGAACGTCGGGGGCCACCGCCTGGAGCACACGTACTGCCCCGGGTGCGGCGCGATCGCGATCCGGCGGTACCAGTTCGACATCACCGGGTGGTACCTGGACAAGCACAACCGCTGCAAGAAGTGCGGGACCCAGCTCCCGATCATCGGCGGGCTCGAGAAGACGTTCAAGGACGACCGGTTCTACTCCGTGCTCCACCACCGCTAGGCGGTGAGCTTCCCCTTCTCGACCAGGGCCTTGCCGTCGACCTCGACGGTCGCCTCCGTGAGGATCGCGTCCACGCGGACGCCGCACGACACCTTCCCGCCGAACGGGAGGCTGTCCCCGAACGCGACGTGGACCGCGCCGAGCGCCTTCTCCGCTTCCGGCAGCGCGGCGGTCGCGCGGGCCTTCGGGTTCAGGCCGATCCCGAGCTTCGCGAGGTTCCGGCCCTCCTTGCCGCCCCGGTTCATCTCGAGGATCGCGGCCTCCGCGCCGACGACCCGCGCCGCGTGGCCCTTCTCGAGGATCGCGGTCGCGGGCGCGTGGAGGGGCTCGTGGAAGAACGCGTCCGCGACGAGGCGGCCTTCCGCGCTCCCCTCGAGCGGGGACACGAAGATCTCCCCCGCGGGGAGCGTCGTGAACTCGCCCTTGCGGGTCGCGACGCCCGTGTCGGAGAAGTTCCACTCCCGCCCCCGGGCGCTGAGGGTGACGTCCGTCCCCGCCGCGGTCGCGAGGTGGATGCGGGAGGCGCCCCGGAGGCGGCGCTGGAGTCGACGCATCTGGGCGTGGATTTGGGTGTGGTCCACGGCGAGCGCCCCGCCGTCGAGCATCTCCTCCGTGATCCCCGGCATCGACACGACGCGGGCCCCGGAGCGGTTCGCCGCTCGGCGGGCGTGGGTGTGGGTCATCGAGTGCACGGTCGCGAGGAGGACGACGTCGGACTCGAGCGTCGCGGCGGCGAGGACGTCGGGCGGCTCGCGGCCCGCGCCCTCCCGCGTCCGGATCAGGGAGAGGACGGGGTCGCACCCGAGGGCGGCGGCCGCGTAGAAGAACGCGCGGCCCACGGACATGCGCTCGGGGTCCGCGACGACGAGGACCTTCTCGCCCGCCTTCAGTCCCGCGCTCGTCCGGAGGACGGACGCGGCTCCCTCCTCGAGGGCCACGCGGGCGGGATGCGGGACGCACGGAAAAAAGGTTCCCGTGCCCGCGGAGGCGGGTTCGCCGCCTGATAACGGGCCGAGAACCTTCAAATAACGGGGGGCTCGATGGACGCCTCCGTTCCCATGCCGACCGCCGTGGGCGAACTGAACCGGATCCTCCGGGACTTCAACGCGCGGTACCGCGCCTCCCTGAGCGCGATCGTGTCCCGGAGCGGGGTGCCGATCGCGTGGGCCCTCCCGCCGGAGGTCGTCGTCGACAACCTCGCGACCTTGAGCGCGACGATCCTCGGGGCGTCCGAGGTGATCTACTCCGGGATGAACCAGGACCCGCCGAAGCGGGTCGTCGTGGAGTCGGACAAGGGCACGCTGATCGCCACGGGCGTGGGGCCCAAGTCGTTCTTCGTCGCGATGGTGCCCGGGAAGGCGGACGCGTTCACGACGGGCCTCGATCAGGCGGCGACGTCGATCCGCCACGTGCTCCAGGGCCAGGGCTGAGCCACCGGCCGATCAGCTTCTCCCGCAGCCGCACGTACGCGGGCAGCGTGTCGAGCTTCCACAACAGCACGCCGAATGCGATGCCCGCCACGGCGCCCCCCAGGATGTCGGATGGGTAGTGGGCGCCCTCGTACACCCTCGCGAGGCCGACGAGGACCGCGTACGGGACGAGGGCGGGGAGCCACCTCCTCTCGTGGAGGCCGAGCAGGACCGCGAACACGAAGGCCCGGGCCGTGTGGCCGCTCGGGAAGGACGGGTCCGAGATCTCGGAGGGGAAGAGGGGCGCGAGGACGTGCACGCCCGGGTACACGTCGATCGGGCGCCAGCGGCCGATCGCGAACTTGAGGGCCTCCACGACGACAATCGAGAGGGCGAGCGCGACCACGAGGTCGAACGCGAGGGCGCGGCGGCGGACCCACCAGAGCTGCACGGCCCAGAGCACGATGATGTAGGCGAGCGCGCTCACGTCCAGGAGGAGGGCCGCGGCGTCGAGGGCGGGATTCGAGCCCGCGCCGTTCAGCGCGCGGAACAGGCCTTCCTCGGCCCCCTCGTACGCCATCGGGGCGCGATGCGGGCGCGGATAGAAAAGGGCTCGCCTCCGGGTGCGGCCGAACATGTTAGCCCGGCGGTACGACACCTACCGCCGGGGACGGCAAGGGCTTAGGTCGCGGGCGAGTTCCCTCTTTTGTGGACGAGGCCCTCGCCGCGTACGAGCGCCTGCTCGAGCGATTCGGCCCCCAGCATTGGTGGCCGGCGGAGACGCGGTTCGGGGTGATCGTCGGCGCCCTCCTGATGCAGCAGACCGCGTGGCGGAACGTCGAGGCCGCGATCCGCAACCTGAAGGACGCGGGACTCCTTTCCCCGGAGGCGATTGCCCGCGCGTCCGTCCCCGAGCTCCGAAGGCACGTCCGGGTCGCGGGCCTGTACCGCGCGAAGCCGCGGCGGCTGAAGCGGTTCTGCGAGCGGCTCATGGAGTTCGGCGGGGACCTGGACGCGTTCTTCCGCCGCGACCCCGCCGCGGTCAGGGAGGACCTCCTGGCACGGGAGGGTGTGGGTCCGGAGACCGCGGACTCGATGCTCCTCTACGCCTCCGAAACGCCGACGTTCGTCGTGGACGCGTACACGGTCCGGATCGCGAAGCGCCTCGGGTGGATTGACACGGATCGGTACGACGCGGTGAAGGGCTGGTTCGAGGCCCGCCTGCCGCGGGATGTCGCGGTGTACCGGGAGTACCACGCCCTGCTCGTAGCGCACGGCAAGGCGATTTGCCGCCCCCGCCCCCGGTGCGGGGAGTGCCCACTGAACGATAGGTGTGCGTACTATCGCACGACAAGGCCATAAGGCCTCGAGCGCGTTCCGAGGGCGGCGATGGACCGGATCCGCGCGATCACGTTCGACGCGTTCGGGACGATCGTGGACACGGGGCGGGACGTGCTGATCCAGATCGCGGACCGGGTCGTGTCCGACCACCTGCCCGCGGTGGACGCAGCGCGGTTCTTGGACCGCTGGGACCACTACTTCTTCGCGATCGATCACAACCCCTTCCTCACGCTCGCGGAGGCGACGGAGGTGAGCCTCGAGCGGGCGTTCGAGGAGTTCGGGGTCGATGCGGAACCGGAGCCGTATGTGGAGGCGCTCCAGCGGGAGTGGCTCCGCGCGAAGGCGTACCCGGAGGTGCCTGCGGTCCTGGAGGCCCTCGAGGGGATCCCGTTGGCGGTCGTGTCGAACGCGGACGACGCGATGCTCCGGGAGATTCTCGCGAGGAACCGCCTCGAGTTCGACACGGTCGTGACGTCGGAGGCGTGCCGGTCGTACAAGCCCGCCGCGCGGATCTTCGAGGCGGCGCTGCGGGAGCTCGCCGTCGGGGCGGGGGACGTGCTCCACGCGGGCGACTCCCTGGAGGCGGACGTGGGCGGGGCCCAGCGGCTCGGGATGGCGACCGCATGGGTGAACCGGACCCGCGAGGCGGTGCGGCCCGGAGGGCCGACGCCGGACCTCGTCGTCTCCGACCTGTCGGGGCTCCTCCCCGCGCTGGGCCGCGCGGGCCGGGCCTGAGGCCGTCAGGCGCGAGCCGTTGGGGACGTGACCGTGGCTAACATTTTAGGCCAGGCGCCTGCGCGCGCCACGTCGCCTCATAAAGCCCGCGGAAACAGAGCTTCGGATACCCGGATGAACCCCCGCGACGATTCCCCGTCCGCATGATGTCCGAGACGCGACCCCCGGTCCGGCGGCCCATTCCGCGCTTGCAGACGGTCCTCGTCGTCCTCGTCGCAGGACTCCTCCTGGTGGCTGGGCTGTGGCTCACGCTCGCCTCCCGCACGCCCGAACCCGACGGCCTCGGCCGCGGGACAATCGAGGCGGGCGGACTCACGCGGACGTACGCGTACCACCTCCCGGCCTCGGTCGACGGCTCGCGCCCCGTCCCGCTCCTCCTCGCGTTCCACGGCGGGGGCGGGGACGGCGCGGGGATGGCGGAGATCACCCACCTGAACGCAATCGCGGACGCGCACGGCTTCCTCGTCGTCTACCCCGACGGGGTCGAGAAGGGGTGGGCGGACGGCGGGCCGCCTCGCGCGGGACGGACGAACGCCGACGACCTCGCGTTCGTCTCCGACCTGATCGACGCGCTCGCCTCACTATGGGACGTGGACCTCCGCCGGGTGTACGCGACGGGAATCTCGAACGGCGGCCTGTTCTCCGAGCTCCTCGCCTGCCGGCTCTCGGACCGGATTGCGGCGATCGCGCCCGTCGCGGCGACGATGATTGTAGAGCTCGCGCCCACGTGCGACCCGGGGCGTCCGGTGCCCGTCGAGATCCTCCAGGGGACCGACGACTGGCTCATTCCCTGGGAGGGCGGAGAGGTCCCCGTGAGCCCCGGCCGCGTCGTCCTCTCCGTTAACGCGACCCTCGCGACATGGACGGGGATCAACGGGTGCGACCCCGAGCCGGACGTCCGGTACGAGCCGGAACTCGCGGACGACGGGACGCGGGTGCGGCGGGAGGCGTTCGGGAACTGCACCTCAGGCGCGGACGTCGTCCTGTACGCGGTCGAGGGCGGGGGCCACACATGGCCCGGCGGACAGCAATACCTCCCCGAGGTCCTCGTGGGGCGCACGACGCGTGACTTGGACGCGGGCGAGGCGATGTGGGCGTTCTTCGCGAATCATCCGATGCCGTGACCCGCGGGCTGACTTGTTAGGCCAGGACGCACAGTTGCGAGACGGAGGTGGGTCGGCCCGCGTGGCTAACATGTTAGGCCATCGCGGCGGGGAACCGGGGCCGGCCTTCCCCGAAAGCATTAAACGCGCTCAAGTTCTAGCAAACGGGGGGATTGGACGGGGGGCAAGGGGATTCTCTGGGTCACGTTCACCTTGCTATTGGCATTCATACTCGCGGGATGGGGGCCGTCACTCTCGGATTCCGAACCTCGACCGAGGAGCTCCATCGCCTGGTGGTTTGATTCGGCGACCGGCGCAGTCTGCTGGATCGGAAAGAGGGACACATGGGTTTTTCACGAATTCATCATCGATTTGGATGGAATCCACAACACCGGGTTCTCGAGCGCGTATCAATGGAGAGCCGACATAGGAAACTACACGCTCCACATGACTTGGAACGGATATGGGGGGTCCTCAATCGGCGACGAGACGGACACGACGATTTCCGTTCTATCCGAGGTTGCGGTGTACCCGCCCTGGCCGCACGTGCGGTTCACGGACATTGGCGTGTTTTCGGAGTGGTTCCATCCATTCGTCACGAAACGTACAACCCCGACGAACTGGGTCCTAGGAATCTCGGATGACGACGGCGCGAGGGCACTGCCCATCCGCCGTCCGTTTTGGATCAGTCTCGACGCCGGGAAGACATGGACGCAGCATGATCCGGCGGCGTTCACGGGACCGATAGGGGAGTGTAGGGAGGACTTCAAGACTCTCAACGCAACGGTCGACTTCGACCCGGATACCGTGAACCCCGGAAGTTCCGGACGGTGGGTCACCGTGTACATCGAGCTGCCCAGCGGCCACGACCCTCGGGAGATCAATGCGTCGACCGTCCTCCTGAACGACGCGGTCTCGCCGGTTCTTGACCCGAAGTACGGGTTTGTCTCGGACCCGACAGGCTACATCGTGGATCACGACCACGACGGCATGGAGGAGAGAATGCTGAGATTCGATCGGGGGAAGGTCGTCGCGGTTCTCCCGCCGGGGACGAATCCAGTCCGCATCGCGGGCAACCTGGCAATAGGCCAAGCGTTCGAGGGCTTGAGCGACCCGATCCGTCTACTGGACTCCCCAAGGTAGGGACGACATAGATGGCCCCGTACATGCATTCCCGATCCAGGTGTTAGGCCACGGCGAGCCTCGAGCCGAGCCGGCCCTGTGGGCTAACATGTTAGGCCAGCCACGCGTCGCCGACCCATGGGGCTAACATGTCAGGCCCGGCCCGCGACGAATCCTTTATACCCGCCCACGGCCATCCCCGCGGCGCGGAGGGGTGCCTGTTGTCGCAGGTCACCGTGGGGGAGCGCATTCTCGTCCACTTGGGCTCGTTCCTGAGGTTCTCGGACGCGTTCGAGTGCCCGCGGGACACGACCCAAGAGGGGATCTCCCGGGCGCTCGGGATCAGCCGCGCCCACGCGGCCCTCGAGCTGAAGCGCCTCAAGGCCTCCGCGAAGGTCGAGGAGCGGATGGCCCACGTCGCGGGCGCCCGCACCCGCCGCAAGGTGTACTTCCTCACATCGAGCGGCGCCGCCCTCGGGCGCGCCCTCCGGGACCACGCCCGGGGCAAGACGGTCCTGCTCGCGGACGGGGCCGAGCGCCGGGAGGCCCGCGGGGACGAGGCGATCGAGTCCCTGAAGGCCCGCGGCCTGCGGGAGGGGGAGGCGACCCAGGTCGTCCTCGCGTCCGACCTCGTGGACCTCCGGCGGCGCCACCGGCCCGGGGAGCGGGACCTGCCGACCGCGGAGCCGTTCGTGGACCGGGACGCGGAGCTCGCGGCCCTCCGGGACTGGCTCGCGTCGCCCGCGCCCCTCGCCCTCGTCCTCGGCGTCGCGGGCGTCGGGAAGACCGCGCTCGCGGTCCGCGCCGCGGCGGGCTACGCGGGGCCCGTCTGGTACCGGAAGGCGTACGGCTTCGAGGACGCGCGCGCGTTCGCGTCGGGCCTCGCGGACTTCCTCGACGGCGCGAGCCGGCCCCGCCTCCGCCACTACCTCGCGAACGGCGGGTTCGACCCCGTCGACCTGGGCAGGATCCTTCGGGAGGACCTCGCGGGCGTGCTCGTGATCGCGGACGACGTCCACGCCTCCCCAGAGGTCGCCGGCTTCCTCCGGCTCGTGGTGGACGCGGGCCCCGCGGGCAAGGTCCTCGCGACGGCCCGGGAGCGGCCGGAGGGCCTCGTCGCGGGCCGCGCGCCGCCCGCCACCGTCGTGCTCGGCGGCCTCCCACCGGACGCCGCCCGCGCCCTCGCCACGTCCCTCCTCGGGGACCGGCCGGACCGCGTGGACGCCGTCGTCGCCGCGGGGCGGGGCCACCCCATGGCCCTCCGGCTCCTCGCCACGGGTCCGCCCGCCGCGGGCGCTGCGGACGCGGACCGCGTGCTGGAGGACGCGGTCCTCGACGGCCTGGACTCCGAGCTCGAGCGGGCGGCCCTCCTCCTCGCGGTCCTGCGGAAGCCCGCGGAGCGCCCCGGCGACCTGGGGATCGCGGCGTCCTCGCTGCGGCGCCTCACCCGCCGCGGCCTCATCGTGCCCGCCCCGGGAGGCGTCGCGCTCCACGACCTCGCGCGAGACGTGCTCCTCCCGAAGGCGCCGCCCGCCGCCGTGCACGCCGCGCACCGCGCCGCAGCCCGGGGGGCGGGGAGGCGCGGGGACACAATCGAGGCCGCCTTCCACTTCGCGGAGGCCGGGGAAGGGGCGAGGGCCCGCGACCTCCTCGTCGCGCGGGGCCCGGACCTCGTGGACTCGCCCACGGTGGGCGAGCTCGCGCGGCTCCTGCAGCGCCTCCCGCCGGGCCCGGAGGCCGCGCTCCTCCTCGCGGAGGCCCTGGACCGCCTCGGCCGCGGGACGGAGGCGGCGGCCCTGCTCGAGCCGCTCCGCGACGACCCAGCGAGCCCCCGTCGCGCGGAGGCCATCCTCCTGATGGGGCGGATCGCGAGCCGACGGAACGCGCTCGGGGAGGCGACCGCGCTGCTCGAGTCCGCCGTCGCGGCCGCCGCCACGAGCGGCGACGCGGGCCTGGAGGGGGCCGCCCGCCGGGTCCTCGCCCTCGTCCACCGGAAGGCGGGGGACCTGGACCGCGCGGAGGCGGAGCTGGACCGGGCGATCCCGCTCCTCTCGGGCGCGGACCGGGCGCGGGACCGCGTGCGGGCCCGCCTGGACCGCGCGACCCTCCGCCTCCAGCGGGGCGACGACACCGCCGCGGCCGCGGAGCTCGAGTCCCTCCTCGCGGACCCCGCCCGCGGGCCCCGGGAGGAGGCCGCGATCCTGTCGAACCTCGCGATCGCCCGCTCCCGGGCGGGGCGGGCGGCGGAGGCGGCGGCCCTGCTCGAGGCGAGCGCGCGGGCCGCGGAGCGGGGCGGGGACTCCCGGGCCGCGGGGTACGCCCTCGCGAACGCGGCGGACGCGTACCTCGGCGCGGGCCGCGTGGACGCCGCGGAGGCCTCCGTCCGCCGGGCCCGGGACGTCGCGCGGGGCTTCGCGGACCCGCTCCTCGAGTCCACCGTCCTCACGAACGAGGGGAAGGTCCTCGCCGCGCTCGGGCGCGCGGGCCCCGCGGAGGAGCGGCTCCGGGAGGGCGTGGAGCGGATCCGGCACGCGGGGAACGTGCTCAGCCTGATCGAGCGGGTCCGGGAGCTCGCGGAGTTCTACGACTCCGTCGGGAGGCCCGACGAGGCCCGGCGGTGGCGGCAGGAGTCCGAGGGGCTGCGGCGCGGCACCGACCGCGGGACGCCCTCCCCCGCCCCGCCGTGAGGCCCGCGCCCCCGTCCGCCCTCCCGAATCCGCCGTCAATCCGTTTTATATTCGAACAACAATTATTAAATACACCTCGCCATTTTGTCTCCGACTGCGATCCCTCGCAGCCGGATGGGATGGACGGACCGCCGTTTCTGCTATGGGAGGTTGCCGGATGAACACGAAGCTCGTCGTAGCCCTGCTCGGTCTCGGAATGCTCTCGGGTCTCCTTCTCGTGGCCCCACCCGCCGCGGGCGTGGCGACCCTGACCCTGGACCCGCCGAAGTACAACCCGATATACTACGTGCCCGGGGAGTCGATCCAGTTCACCCTGGGCATCGCACCCGCGGACGCCCGGACGTACGATCTCGCGGTCGTCTGGGACGACGGCGTGACGTTCCGGAACGAGAGCGGGAACGTGTTCAACGACGTGACGATCCCGGGCACGGCGACGAGCCTCCCCCTGAGCTGGACCCTCCCGGCAGCGATCCGGGACGGGGACTTCTACTACATCCGCGTCTTCGACTCGACCTGGATCGAGAGCGGCGGGGCGGTCGGGAACCTCTGGGACGAGGTCCGGTTCTCGATCCGCACCTGGAGCCTGAGCCTCGAGCTGGACCGGAACCGGTACCTGCCCGGGGATACGGTGAATGTCCTGTGGTCCGTGAACCTGATCCGGGACGGCTCCCTCGCGCCCTCCGGATACGGGCAGATCTGGGTGTGGGAGTTCCCCGGGGGGACCCGCCTGATCTCCCCGTTCCCGTTCACCTTCACGGCGTCCACGGGGACGTTCTCGTTCACCCTCCTCTCGACGATCCTCACGAACCGCGTGATCAGCGCGTACGCGTACTTCAACAGCACCGCGTCGAACGCGGACCGGTTCTCCTATGACACCGCGACCGCCACGGTCGACGGACTCCGGATGCTCGTGAACGTGCTCGCGGCGAGCTACCAGCCCGGCGGGATTGTGACCGTGGACATCGCGGCGAAGAACACGGACTTCGCGCCGAACTGGAACGACCCGGGCGCCGCGAACGTCGAGGTCGACATCGCGGTCGCGGACCAGACCACGGGGCTCCAGGTGCCGCAGTACGGGGCCCTGAACCTCGTCACGGACATCCACGGGAACCTCCGGCACGTGTTCCAGCTGAACGCGACGATCGCGGACGGCACCCAGTACCTCGTCCGCGCGGACGGGGTCGCGAACAACGCGGTGACCGGCTTCGCGACGGACACGTTCACGGTGACCTCGCGGGCGGGCATGACCCTCGTCCTGACGTTCGACAAGAGCCAGTACCTGAGCGGGGACACGGTGACGATGACCGTGGACGTGATCGGCAACCCCGGTCCGTTCACGTACATCTACGAGACCCGCGATGGCGCGACGGGGAACCTGTACAACCGGCAGACGAAGGTGTCCACGGACCCGACGCCGAAGCAATACCAATACGCGATTCCCGCGTCCTTCGACGGCAGCCTGACGTTCTACGCGACGGTGGACGACGGGAACGGGAACCGGCGGACGGATTCCCGGAACTTCCAGGTCGTCCTCGGGGTCCTCGCCGTCACGCTGGACCGCTCTGAGTTCAACGTGGGCGACATGGTGACCGCGACGTACGCCCTCACGAAGAACGCCGCCGTGATGACGAACCCCACGTACTACTACGAGATCTTCGACTCCTCCGTGGTCCCGAACGTCCTGGTCAAGTCCGGTGTCGCCACGGGCGGGTCCGTCCCATACCAGACCCCGCAGGCCCCGCAGGTGCCCGCGAACCAGTACCGGTTCCAGGTCACCGCCGCGGAGGCGGGCCGGTCCGTCTCCGGCAGCGCGACCGCGACCCTGGCGTCCGGCGTCCTCCTGTCGATCGGGTTCGACAAGGACTCGTACATGCCCGGCGAGACGGTCCGGATCGACTACACGCTCACCGCCCGCGGGCGGACGCGGCTCCCGACGAGCCTGACGTTCTACGTGGCGATGGCGGGGGCGCCCTCCCGGACCGTCCAGGCGACGAGCACGAGCGGGACGCAGACGAGCGGCTCCCTGTACTACACGATCCCGGCGGGCTCCAACGAGGGCCGCGTCCCGATCGCGGTCCAGGAGTTCAGCACGAACGCGTACGCGCAGGAGACGATCATCGTCGGACCCTCGGGCACGTTCTTCGGGATCCCGACGTTCGACGTGATCCTCGGGCTCCTGATGCTGCTCGCGTTCATCCTGATCGTGCTGATGTGGTACCGGCTGAAGCCGGGCATGGCGGGCCCGAAGCCGCATGCGGAGAAGCCCAGCCCGCCTCCGCCGGCGACCGCGGCGCCCGGACCCGCACCGATGACCGTGACCTGCAAGGCCTGCGGCGCGCCAATCGAGATCACGACGAGCAAGCGGCCGATCGAAGTGATGTGCCCGAGCTGCGGCGAGACCCAGATGGTCCAGTAGCGGCCCGGACACCCTTCCCCTTTTCCTTTCCTCGACGAGCGGGAGCCCTCGCCCCAGGCGGGCCCGCCTCCACCTTCGCCAGGACCTCGCCGATCCGGCGGATCCCCTCGCGGATCGCCTCCCGCGACGCCGCGTACGAGATCCGCAGGTGCCGCTCGCCCGCCCCGCCGAACGCGGCCCCCGGCGTCACGGCCACGTGGCCCTCCGTGAGGAGGCGCTCGCTGAGCGCCTGGGAGGGCAGCTTCGCGCGGACCCGCGGGAACACGTAGAACGCCCCGCTGGGCCGGTGCACCTCGAGGCCCGGGACCTTGGCGAGCGCCTGCAGCGCGACCTCCCGCCGCGCCTTGAACTCCGCGACCATCTTATCGATGGGGGCGGTGGGCCCCGTGAGGGCGGCGACGCCCGCCCGCTGCACGAAGCCCGGCACGCACGTGATGGTCTGCTCCTGGACCTTCACAATCTCCTTCACGAGGGGCTTGTCCGCGACGAGCCAGCCGATCCGCCACCCCGTCATCGCGTACGTCTTCGAGAACCCGTGGACCGTGACGGTCCTCTCGAACATCCCGTCCAGGGAGGCGGGCGAGACATGCCGGCCCTCGTACAGGATCTTCTCGTAGATCTCGTCCGAGATCAGGTAGAGGTCGTGGTCCTTGCACAGGTCCGCGATCCCCCGCATCGAGGCCTCGGGGTACACAGATCCCGCGGGGTTCGACGGGCTGTTCACCAGGACGACCTTGGAGCGCGGGGTGATCGCCTCCGCGAGGGCCTCCGGGGTCATCACGAAGCCCTCCGCGTCCGCGGCCCGCACGGGGACCGGCCGCCCGCCGCAGAGCCGCGCGATCGGGTCGTAGCTCACCCACCCCGGGTCCGGCATCAGGACCTCGTCCCCCGGCTCCACGAGGGCCATGGAGGCGAGGAAGAGGCAGTGCTTCGTCGGCGCGACGAGGACGTTGTCCGGCGCGGCGGGGATTCCATTCTCCCGCTTCGACTTCTCCGCAATCGCCTCGCGGAGCTCTTTGAGCCCGAGGGAGCTCACGTACTTCGTCATCGCGACGTCCGTGAGCGCCTTCTGGCCCGCCGCGACGATGTGGGCGGGGGTCGGGAAGTCGGGCTCCCCGATGCCCAGGTTCACGACGTCCTTCCCCTGGGCCTGGAGATCCTTCGCCAGGTTCCCGAGGCGGACCGTGGGCGATGGCGCGATCGCCTTCACGCGGGAGGCCAAGGGCTTCATGGGTCCGCGGGTAGCCACGGGCGGTAGTAAAGGTTCGCGTCGACCGCGCGGCGGGTCAGCGATGCGCGAGGTACGCGCGGACCTCGGCCGAGCTCACGTGGTCGATCCGGGCGAACCCGAAGCGCTCGAACTGGATGAGGTCGTCCGGCTTGAGCGACGCCACCGCGGGCTCCGAGAGGCCCCGGGCCTCCGAGCCGTCCGGCATCACGACGTGCGTCGTCACGCCGTGCGTGACCCACTGGATCTTCGGGATGTCCTTGTTCTCCATGGAGACGAACCGGGCCTTGCGGTCGAGGACGACGTTGCAGAAGTCCTTCAGCCGAACCTCCGTGCCGAGGAGCTTCTCGAAGTCCTCCCGGGGGACGTGGACCTTCGGTTCGACCCTGAGGGGGCGCTCCCCGCGGCCCGGGAAGTCCGGGTGCAGCGGGGCGCGCACGACCTCCATCGCCGGGAGGCCCTCGATCTCCACCGCCACGGGATCGGGCACGAAGAAGTACCGGTTCGCGTCCTTGTCGATGAGCTTCCGGTTCTCCGCGTACAGGGTCTCGACGGGGACCTCGACGTCCGTGAGGCTGAGGCCGAAGGACAGCACGAACGAGCGGAGCGCAGCGTGCCGGATTCCCCGCCGCCGGAGGCTCTGGAGGGTCCATGCGCGAGGGTCGTCGATCCCAGTGAGGCGGCCCTCCGCGATTCCCACCCGGATCTCCGACTTCGACAGCTCGGCGTCCTTGAACCGCAGGATCCCGAAGTGCACGAACCGCGGCCGCCGCTCGATGCCGAGCGCGTCCCAGATCGTCTCCTCCATCATGTCCTCGATCACGAGGTCCTTCCCGCGGATTACGTGCGTGATCCCCAAGAGGATGTCGTCCACGGCCCACGAGAACTCGAGGAGCGGCCACACGCGGTACCTCGTGCCGACGCGCGGGTGGTCCCGCTCCGACACCCGGAAGAGGACGCGGTCCCGGAACGCGGGGTTCGGGTGCGCGAGGTCCGTCTTCAGCCGCAGCACCGCCTCGCCCGCGCCGTACCCCCCGTCGAGCATCGCCCGCCACATCGCGTACGTCTCGTCGACGTCCTGGGAGCGGTGGGCGCACGCCTTCATGTCCCGCCGGTGGGCCTGGAGCTCGTCCGAGGTGCACTCGCACACGTACGTCCGGCCCGTCCGGATCAGGTTCTCCGCCCACTTGTAGTGCATCGGGATCCGGTCGCTCTTGTACACGACCTCGTGGACCGTGATCCCCGCCCATTCCAGGCCCTCGCGGACCTGGTCGTACGCCTCCGGGAGGATCGGCTTCTTCTCGGAGCCGATCGTGTCGTCGAACGCGAGGATCAGCCGGCCCGCGTACCGCTTCGCGTACTCATCGTTGAGGATGAACGCGCGGGCGTTCCCGATGTGGAGCGGGCCGCTCGGGTACGGCGCGAGGCGGACGACGACCTTCCCCTCCTCCGCGTCGGGCAGGGGCGGGAGCTCCGCCTCCTTCACCTCCCTCCGCTCGAGCAACTCCGGGGCGATCGCCTCGAGCTCCGCGCGCTGGGCGTCCGCCTCTATCGCGTTCACGTCCCGCACGACCGCCTCGACCTCCGGGACAATCTCACGGGCCTTCGACCGAAGGTCCGGCTGCTCCGCCAGGATCTTCCCGATCACGGCCTTCGCGTCTGCTTTCCCGCCATGGAGGACCGCGTTCTGGAGTGCGTACTTCCGGGCCACGTCCGCGAGCATCGCGCGCCGGATGGGGGCCACCCTATTTACGTTCTCTTTCAGGGACCGGTGACCCAAAGGGCCGCAACCGCTAAAGCCACTCCCCTCCTTCGCGGCGCGAAGGTGTCGCAATGGCCATCCGCGAGTGGCTCGAGAAGTTCTCGGCCGACGTTGTCACGATAAAGGACCGAACGAGTCGCGAGCTCGAGTGCACGCGCATCCTGATGAAGCACCCGCGGAACCCCGTGCACTTCATGGACCTGGACGGCCACGAGGCCGTCGGGAACCTGTGGTCCACGCGGGAGCGCGTCGCGGCCGCGATGGGCACGACGCGGGACGACCTCATGGGCCACATCATGGAGGCGATGGCCCGCCCGGAGGACGCGGAGGTCATCCCGCGAGCGGACTTCATGGCGAACGAATCGACGGACGTGGACCTGCTCGAGTCCCCGGTCCCGAAGCTCTTCCCGGGGGATGCGGGCCGCTACGTCACGGCGGGCGTCTGGGTCGCGGAGTGGGAGGGGAAGCGGAACCTCTCGTTCCACCGGATCCAGGTCCTCGACTCCACGCGGGGCGCGTGCCGGATCGTCCCCCGCCATCTCCACCACATGTACCAGGAGGCGCTGAAGGCGGGCCAGGAGCTCAAGGTGGCGGTGTGCATCGGCCTGGACCCGTGGAACCTGATCGGCGGTGGTACGTCTGTGGAGTACGGCGTGGACGAGATGCGGATCGCGTCCGCGCTGAAGTACCGGACCCTCGGCTCGCGGGTGGACGCGGTGCGGATCAAGAACGGCCTCACGGTCCCCGCGGACGCGGAGTACGTCCTCGAGGGCCGGCTGATCAACGAGCGGGTGAAGGAGGGGCCCTTCGTCGATGCGGTGCGGACCTACGACCGAGTGCGGGAGGAGCCCGTCCTCGTCGTGGACCGCGTCTACCACAGGGACGACCCGGTCTTCCACATCATCGTGGGCGGGCTCGACGAGCACTTCATGTTCATGGGGATGCCTCGCGAGCCGATCATCCACCAAGCGGTCTCGCGGGCCGTCCCCAAGGTGAAGGCGGTGCGCCTCACGGAGGGCGGGTGCGCCTGGCTCCACGGCGTCGTCTCGATCCGGAAGCAGCACCCGGGTGACGCGAAGAACGCGATCATGGCGGCCTTCGGGGCGCACACGTCGATGAAACAGGTCGTGATCGTGGACGAGGACATCGACGTGTTCGACGACCGGGACGTGGAGTGGGCGATTGCGACCCGGTTCCAGGCGGACCGCGGGCTCGTCGTCCTCCATGGCGTCCGAGGATCCTCCATCGATCCCAGCGCCCAAGACGGGATCACCGCGAAGCTCGGGATCGATGCGACCCGCCCTTCGGGCGGGAAACCGGAGATGTTCGACAAGGCGACCCTGTGAAGTCCATCACAAAGGAGCGTACCAATCGACCTATCTGTCCGGACCGCCCTGGGCGATGACGGAGGGCCCATGCGTATCGCCGCGCTCCTCGCCGTGGCGGCACTCCTGCTCGTGTCCATCCTCGTGATCCCCGGCCCGGAGGTCGCGGGAGCCGGTCCGCTCACGCTCACCGTCGGCGACCCGGACCAGATGAAGTCGCGGAACGTGCTCCGGGTCCAAATCGGCCCGTACCACACGGACGACGTGACGGCGGGGATCCTCGCCCCCGTGTACTCGAGCCTCGTTATCCGCCACTACGTGACGGACGCACTCCAGGCGTACATCGCGAAAGGCGTCGACGCGGACGCGAGCGGGACGTTCGACCCGGACGAGCACAGCGTCTTCGGGAAGGAGGCGGGCACGAACGCCTCGGACATCACCGCGTACCTCGACTTCAACGGCGTCCGCTGGCACGACGGCGTCCAGATGACCGTGATGGACCTACTGTCCACCCTCGTCATCGAGTCCCTCAGCCCCACGTACGGTCCGGACCTCCGCGTCCTGTGGGACCGGGCCGGCGCCCCGACCTCGAACTTCACGTGGAACCGCTGGCTGGCGGTGGACATCGCCCCGAAGTCCTGGGCGGGTGAGGCCTCCCTCGCGGGGGACGCCGCGTTACGGGTCGCCGTCCGATTCCGTCTGCAGGCGCCCTTCCCCCGGTTCTACGAGGCCGTGTTGGGCTCGATCCCGCTCCTCCCGCGCCACGTGTGGGAACTCACGGGGGATGCCCGGCATGTGGACTTCGGTCGCGCCGTCTACCCCGAGGCCGACCCGCGGGCGGGCCGGCCCGTCCCGGTGAACGAGACCCTGTACGTACCGTTCGACTACACCGCCGCGGCATCGTGGTCGCCGTCGGACGCGGACGTAATCGGAGCGGGTCCCTTCCGGTTCACGACCTGGGTCCTCGGCAGCTACGCCCAGCTGGACCGCAACGACGCCTACTACGTCGGGACGGACCCCGTGAACCCGGCCGTCGTATTCGACGCGCGCCTCCCCGGCCTTCTCCACCGGCCGTTCGTCGAGCGGATCGTGTTCCGGATCTACCGCACGGCCCAGCTCGGCGTCCTCGCGATCCGGAACGGCGAGATCCAGTACTACCGCGCCAACGTCCTCCCGGAGTACATCCCCGACCTCCTGAGCGTGCCCCAGGTCCGCGTCTGGGCGAACGCCGGCCTCGGGTTCACGTATCTCGCCTACAACCTGCGTCGCGTGCCGTTCGGGTACGCGTGGTACCCGCCGGCCGACAGCGTGGCGGACGACACGGGACTTCCCCTCCGCCTCGCGTTCGCGCACCTCATCGACAAGCCGACAATCACAAGGGTCCGCCTGTTCAACTTCGCGATCGTAGCCGACGGCGGCCCCGTGAGCCCCGCGAACACGCGCTGGACAAACGACACCCTCGTGCCGCTCCGGTACGACCTTACCGAGGCGGCCCGCATTCTGGACGTCGCGGGCTGGACGGACCCGCCCGGCCCATGCATGGGTAACGGGACCGGCTGTCGAAGCCTGCCGGACATCGGGACCCGCCAGATCTCCATCCTCACGCCGTCTGCGGACGTCGAGCCGATCGCGGCGTCGGTGGGGGCCGCGATCGCGTCAGCCGCACGGTCCGTCGGATTGAACCTCCTATCGATGCCCACCGCACAGGACGCTCTCCTCCAAGCGCTCGCGGCGCGCGCCTTCGACCTGTATATTGGCGACTGGCAGATCCGGGACACGGACCCGGACTTCCTCTACGCTCTTTTCCATTGCGCGAACGCGCCCGCCGGACTGAACTACCCCGGGTACTGCGACTCCAAGTTCGACTCCATCATCGGCAGGTCCCGGGAGGAGATGGACCTCGCCCAGCGCGGCCACCTGATCAAATGGGCACAAGGCGTCCTGATGGGGGACCGGCCCCTCGAGCCTCTGTACTTCCCGACCGTCCTCCAGGCGACGTGGGAGCCAGCCTTCGTCAACTGGACGGTGCAGACCGGCTATCTGTGGAACTACTGGTCGTTGATCGGGATCCGACCCATCGACCTGCCGCAACCCCTGCGGATCACCGCCCGGTACAACAGTTCGATGACGAGCGAGGGGCAACAGCTCATCCAGGCCATGGTCCGGGACCGCGACGGGAACGGCGTGGCGGGCGCCGCCGTCACGTTCCAAATCACGTCGGCGGACGGCGGCCGGTTCGTGGAGAACTCCGGGACCACGATCACCGGAACGACGGATATTAACGGGATCTTCGATGCGACGTACAGGGCCCCCCGCGTCCTCGCGGAACCCCGGGGGATCGCAATCGAGGTCTCAGTCCGCCATGACCTGAGCCCGACCCCTGTCCGCGTCGGGATTTGGATCTGCGTGTTCCCTCCCTTGACGCAGTTCCTCGCCCTCCGCGTGTCCCTTCCCGCGGGGGACATCGGGCTCCCGGAGTCCCCGCTGATCGTTCGGATCGATGTGTGGGACGAGAGCGGGAATCCCGCCGCCGACGCCATCGTGAGTGCGACAGTGTCTCCGCCGAATGGGACCATCAGCCGGCAGAACGGGAGCGCGGCGGAGATGGCTTCCCTTCTGTTCTTCCCGCCGCCAGACCTCCGCGCGACGCAGTGGTACCGCCTGTCCCTCGTCGCGACGAAATCGGGCTCCTACCCCGGATACGCGAACGTCTCCCTGCTTATCTTCCACCAGGAACCTGTCGACCAACCGCCACCGCAGTTCCCGCACGGAAGGGACGTCCACTGGATCGCCGGAGGAATCTTCGCGGCGATCGTGGCGGCATCCGCTTTCGCATGGATGGCCATTCGGGTTCGCAGGCGGGAGACCGGTTAACCACCCTGCGCGGACTCGTTGCGGGCGTGGAGCCACCTCGCGGCGACGTCCTCGTGCCCCCGAGCCCACTCCGCTGCGGGCAGGTCTCGAGGGTCGTGCCACGTGAGCTCCGCGTACCACGAAGGGAGGTCGACCTTCGTCCCCGCGGGGACGCGCGCGTCCACGAGGAACCAGACATCGTAGTGCATCTGCCCCGGGAAGCGCTTCGGCTCGTACAGGTCCGTCTCCACCCGGGGCTCGGAGAACTGAAGGCCCCGCATCTGCAGAATATCCTCGGCGATCCGCTTCGCCGCCGCCCGCGGGTCCTCGCCATACTTCAACTGGCTCGCGGGGATCGTCCAGCCCTGGCCATGTGTGCGGACGCGCTCCGGGTCCAGGCCCGCCAGCGTGTCCCACGCGGGGTGCTCCTGATACTTCCCCAGGAGGATCGAGTCGCCCCGCCGCACGAATAGGAACGCGCTCAGGCACATGCCTCCGGGGGGAAGATGGCGAAAGCCCGAAGGAGGTCCGGTCTCCGATAGCCACAGGAACGGTCCGTCGCCCGCCATGGAGGGCGGGAGCGCGCCGCCGAAGAAAGCCTTTATGTGGGTCCCGCGATAGGCCGCGCCACCGGGCGCGTGGTCTAGTGGTTATGACGTCACCCTGACACGGTGAAGGTCACCGGTTCGAATCCGGTCGCGCCCATCCCTTCTCCGATCCCACGGAACCGCCGGGGGGTCACTTCACGGTCCGCGCGTCCCCGGGCCCGCCCCCCGGCCCCGCCGTGAGCGAGTCCCGCAACTCCTCGAGCGTCCGCCGCCGACCCTCGACGACGCTCTCGTTGGACTCCTCCCATCGCGCGAGGTCCACGCCGTGCGCGATGATCGAGAGCGCCTTCCTCCGGATCGAGTCCTGGAGCCCGCCGTGGCGGTTCTGGAGCGCGGCGAGGACGAGGTAGACGACGGACGCCTCGTCCGGGTCGTCCAGGGACCCGCCGTACTCCTGCAGCACGAGCTTCGTCGCCTCCTCCACGCTCGCCCCGCCCCGGATCGCCTCCTCGAAGGAGGCGCGGATGTCCAGCGCGAGGTCGTCGTCGAAGATCCCGTAGCCCCAGGCCCCCATCCGTCGCCACCCGCCCCCGCATCCGAAACCCCGTCCTTAAGGATGCGCCCTCGCGGCGGAGCGCCACCGATATCCCCCACGTCGCGTTGACCCTGTCATGGACCGCTTCGCGTACACCGGCATCCGGGTCCGCGACCTCGACCGCTCCCTCCGGTTCTACACGAGGGTGATGGGGATGCGCGAGCTCCTCCGGGGCACGATGGACCACGGCGGCGTGTACGTGCACCTCAAGGCCCCGGGCAGCACGCAGCGCCTCGAGCTGAACTGGTACCCGAGGTCCAGCCCGCACTACCGCCCGTACCGGAACGGGGAGGAGCTGGACCACCTCGCGTGGTGGGTCCGCGACGTCCCCGCGACGTTCCGCCGCCTCGTGCGGCGGGGCGCGACGCCCCGGATCCCTCCGTGGCGGGAGGGCCGGTGGGAGCTCGCGTTCGTCTCGGACCCGGACGGGATCTGGATCGAGCTCATCGGCCGGGCCCTCGGACTGCGGCGGAAGGCGAGCGGACGCTAGGCCGCGCCCCCCGCGGACGCATCGCGCGGCGAGAATATGCACAGAACCCTTTTGAGCCGGTCCCTCTTCCGCGCCACGCAAGGGGTTCGCCGTGAGCCGCTCGTCCGGGGAAGGGTACCGGTTCTTCCGGGGGATCGCGGACCTTGTCTCGCGGCGGTACAAACCCCTCGTGGTCCTCTGGATCCTCGTGTTCGTCGGCGCTCTCCTCGCGAACCAGGTGTGGCCGTCCGGCGACGTGATCTCGTACTCCCAGACCTCGATCCTGCCGCGGGACACGGAATCCGCGCGGGCCCAGGACATCATCGACGCGCAGTTCCCGGGACAGACCGCGAACAGCACCGCCACGGTGGTCGTCGTCGCGGACAACGCGACCCGAGAGATCTACCGGTGGTTCGTCGTGGACCTCCACGCGGCGATCGTGGCCTCCTCCACGCTCGGGCCCGGGGAGACCGCCACGATCCCGCTCCGGGCCGGCGGGACCCTCACGGTCGACTGGAGGATCGAGTTCCTGCGGGACCCGGGGAACGCGACCGTCTACGGCGTGTACGAATCGTACGCGTACACGCTCGCGAAGCAGTTCAACAGACCCGTGCGGCTCGAGATCGAGTACGTGGGGACGGCCGCGAACATCTACTGGGGCCTCCCGGCGGGGTTCGTCTCCGCGTGGGCGCAGGTCCCGGAACCGTTCTCGAACGCGACCGCGTACTCCGCGATCCGGGACGCGATCAACGTGACGTTCCCGCCGAGCACGTGGCCGTGGCCCGTCCTGTCCTTCGACACGTTCTACCAGGCCTGGCGCGGGTCCTTCTCCGACCCCACGCTGGCCGGCGCGCCGCCCCCCGCGCGCGCGGAGGTCACAATCTCGCGAGTCCTCCCCTCATTCCTCGGCTCCCCCGTGGGCCGGGCGGTCGTGAACGACTCCGCGCAGCGGGCCCTCCAGTCCGCTATGGTCGGGAACTTCACCCTCGCGAACTTCCAGGACCCGGGTCGGATCCAGCGACACGCCCTCCTGTTCTTCCCGCCGATGGGGTACGCGGGGCTCGCGTTCTTCGAGGACCTCGTCCGGGACCTCGGCCCCAACCCCTCGGACTCCGAGGTCCGCGCGTTCGCGGGGGACGAGTCCGTCCGGTACGACCCCCTTGCGAGCCCGCTGATCCTGCCCGTGGACGCCGCGCACTTCTACTTCAGCGCGGACCGGAGGATCGCCCTGATGAACTACGCGTTCGACAAGGAAGCGCGGTACGTCGACGCGGAGCGGCGGGAGCCGATCGCGGAGGACGTACTCGTGATGCGGGACCTCGTCGCCCGCCTCAAGGCCGTGTACCGGCTCCCCGTGACCGTGTACGTGACGGGGAGCGCCCCCGCGAGCGTGGACCAGGAGCTGATCTTCGGGGGCGGGGCGGAGTTCGTCGCGACGATCGTGCTCGCGATTGTCCTCATCGGGCTGTACTTCCGAAGCGTCGTGTCCCCCGCCTTCCCGATCCTCACGATCGGGATCGCGATCATGATCGCGAACCTGTTCGTCTGGTTCGTCGCGGTGTACCTGTTCTCCGTCGACTTCACGGTCACCGCGGTCCTCCAGACGATCCTCCTCGCGACGGGGACGGACTACAGCATCTTCATCATCTCCCGCTACCGGGACGAGCGGCGCGACGGGAAGTCCCGGGACGAGGCCGTCCGGAACGCGGTGATCTGGGCGGGCGAGAGCGTCACGACGAGCGGCGGGGCCGTCCTGATCTCGTTCGCGGCCCTCTCCCTCGGCTCGTTCCCGTTGATGAAGGCGATGGGGCTCACGATCGGCTTCGCGGTCACCGTCGCCCTGGCCCTCGCCCTGACGTTCATCCCGTCCGTCGTCCGCCTCGTCGGGAACCGCGTGTTCTGGCCCTCCGGCCATGCGGTCGCCCGCCCGAGGCCGAAGCACGACCTCACCGCCACGGAGCGGTACTTCCAGGGCGCCGCGCGGTTCTCGATGCGGCACGCGAAGGCGATCCTGGCCGCCGCGGTCCTGATCACGATCCCCGCGACGTACCTCGTCGTCACGGACCAGCCCACGTTCGACTTCACGCAGGGCTCCCCGCACACGGAGTCCGGCGACGGCATCGCCGCGATCGCGGACGCGTTCGGTCAGGGGCTGGTCTACCCGACGTACATCGTCGTCGTGTTCCCGGACCCCGTCCTCCTCCCAGAGTACAACGTCTCCGTCCCGCGCATGGACGCGCTCCTGTCCCTCTCCCTCGAGCTCCTCGCGCGGGAGCCAGGGGTGAAGAGCGTCGAGGGGCCCGCCAACCCGCAGGGCGCGACCTTCGACTACTGGAACCTGTCCGCGAAGCCGGTCGCGGAGCGGAGGAACCTCGTCGTCTCCGCGATGGGCCCATACATCGGGAAGGACAACCGCACCGTCCGCCTCGTCGTCGTCCTCTCGGACGCGGCGTTCTCCCGCGAGGCGATCTCGACGATCGACCGCCTCGAGGCGGACCTCGCGGACATCCGCGCGAACGACCCCGAGCTCCGGTCCGCCGAGATCTACGTGGGCGGCGTGTCCGCGGTGCTGAATGACGTGCGGGACAACACGAACCGGGACCTCCAGGTGATGGCGCTCGTCGTGGTGATCGGGCTCTTCCTCGTCCTCCTGTTCGTGCTCGGGTCCGTCCTCATCCCCGTGCGGGCGATCCTCACGATCCTCCTGAGCATCTCGTGGACGATGGCCCTCACGATCGTCCTGTTCCACATGTGGAAGGACATCGACATCATCTTCATCCTGCCCCTGGCCCTGTTCGTGATGGCGATGGGGCTCGGGATGGACTACGACATCTTCATCATCACCCGGGTGCGGGAGGAGGTCGCGAAGGGCGCCTCCGACCCGGACGCGATCACGGAGGCGACGACCCGGACGGGCGGGATCATCTCCGCGTGCGGCATCGTGATGGCGGGCGCGTTCTTCACCCTCATGCTGAGCCGGTCCCCGTTCCTGCAGCAGATCGGCTTCGCCCTGGCGTTCGCGATCCTCCTTGACTCGATGGTCGTGCGGATCTACCTCGTGCCCGCGATCATGGTCCTCGCGGGCAAGTACAACTGGTGGGCGCCGGGGCGGCTCCAGCGCGTGCGGCGGGAGTCGAAGAAGGAGAGGCCCGCGAGGGGCGAGCCTGGCAGATGAGGGTGGGGCCCGCCGGGGCAGGATCGAGGAATCGTTCGTAACGCCCCGCCGGCAACACATCGGCATTGCGGGTTCGTTGACAGGATTCGAACGAGGGTCGGTGCGACGGCCGGCCTCGCGGGATTGCGAGCGATTTCGGGGGCCTGAAACCCGCGGACACCGTTAAGTATCACGTCTCCCTTGTCCCGCGACGGTCCCTCGGGACCGGTGAGAGAGGAATATAGCGGAGAGTGCGGGAAGCGTCGGGCCTTCCATCGGGAGGACCCTCGCGATTGCTATCGTAGTGTCTCTTATTTTCGGAGCGGTTGGCGGGTTCGCTGCGGGCTACCTCACGAGGTCGGCGCCCGCCGCCCAGGCACGCGAGTTCTACGTGTTCACGAGCGTCCTGCCGTTCAACGACACGATTGTGGGGCTGCCGCACGACGTGTTCGTGCCGGACCGGATCGTCGTGAATCGCGGAGACACGGTCACAATCCGCTTCTACAACACGGAGGACGAGCCGGAGCGACACACGTTCACGATGGACGCGCCATACTCCCTGAACGTGGACCTGAACTGGAACGAGAACCACACGTTCCCCGCGTTCACCGCGGGCACATCCGGGGTCTTCACGTACCGGTGCAACTTCCACCTTCCGTCGATGATCGGCGAGTTCGTCGTCATCGGGTAGAACCGGGCAGCAGGACGAGCTCCACCCGGTTCCGGCGGACGGCGAATGACGGCCGGGTCTGCGGTTTTCGGGGCGCCGCAATCGCTACAAGGTAGCTAGGAGATAGCGAAAGGTCTAAACCCCTCCCCGCCTTATCCGGAGCCGCATGCCGTTCATGGACGGGTTCAAGCTCGAGCCCCTGCCGCGGAACTGGCACGACGAGACCGTCGCATGGCGGGAGACGTACTTCCCGGAGATGCCCGAGGTCCTGGACGAGCCGAACTGGAAGCGGTTCTACCCCGAGGTCCCCCTCCCGCAGGTCACGACGATCTTCGCGAAGCCCGAGGCCTTCACGGGGTTCGCCTCGAAGGCCGTGGGGGCGTCGCCCGCCACATCCGACCTCTCGTCCCGCGTGTGGCGGGCCGAGGAACTCGACGACAACCGCTTCAACACGGCCCTCAAGATCATCCGGGCCCAGGCCTCGACGGAACTCGGGTCGATCCAGCAGCACCGCATGGTGTACGAGAAGCTCGACTCCGGGTCCCTCACCGGGCTCGACAAGGAGATTGTGGAGGGGATCCACCGGACGCAACCCGGGGGCCACACCCTCGAGTCGATCAGCTTCTCCAAGAAGCGCGTGTGCGTGGAGGAGCTCCGGCACCACTACCAGATGGCGGGCGTCCTGACCCTGGACAAGGGCTGGGACGAGCCCCGCTGGGGCCGCCACTGGGCCACGGAGGTCCTCGAGGAGCTGTTCGCGATGAAGCCCGGCGAGCACGTCCTCGACGCGTTCAACATCGAGTTCAACAGCCTCCTCGACACGTCCACGTTCCTCGCCCTCATCGACCGCGTCGGGAAGTACCAGCTCGAGATGCAGCACCACTTCCTGTACGGCCCGATGGCGCTGAGCATGCCGTACATGCGGTGGCTCGAGGAGTCGTACCACCTCGCGGCGGGCGAGAAGCTCCTGAAGGCGATCGCGGTCGCCGCGACGCTCGACGGCGGGAACTTCGGGATCGAGGAGGTGCAGAAGGCGGTGAATCTGTGGTTCCCGCGCGGGCTCGAGATGTTCGGCTCCGAGCTCGGCGGCGCCGCCGTGAAGGGCCTGTTCAAAACCCTCTCGAACGACGAGGCCCAGCGAATCTACATCGACGAGGTCGCGGGGAAGGTGCGGGACATCAACCTCGCGATCGTCGCCGCGAAGATGCACCTGGAGAGGGACGAGGCGCGGAGGGCCCTCGCCCGACTGGAAGGCGGGGAGCGGCTCGACGGCCTCGGCCCGGAGGACCTCGTCCGCCTCCCGCACCGGCGGTTCTTCCGGATCCGCGGGCTCCGCGAGTACGGGGACTACGCGCTCCCCGGCGCGGGCTTCAACGGGGTCGGATTCGTGTACGTTCCCTACGACGTCAACGGCAACCTCCTCACGGCGGACGGGAAGCCGATCGCGCGGGAGCGGTACATCGAGTACCTGTCCACGGTCCTTCCGAAGGGCTACATGTCGAGCCGCCACTTCCGCTTCGTGAAGGACGAGTTCCTGTTCAACGAGAAGTGGGGCGAGCCTGTCCCCGCGCAGAAGTGGTGAGGGCCATCGCTGGGGAGTCCCGCACGATCGCGTGCGTCGTCTGCGGAACGCGGGAAGCGTACCCGCTGTGGTGCCAGAAACCGCCCGAGCTCCACGAGGTCCACGCGACGGTCCACCGGTGCCGCGCGTGCGCGTCGCGGAAAGGGAGGGACGGGGCCGCCCGCCCCGCGGGGTGACGTCACTCCGCCCACTCATCGGACCGGGGACCCTGGACGTAGGCGATCCGGATCAGGCCCCAGAGGAAGCCCAGGGCCGCGACCGCGATCCCGGTGAAGATGAGCATGTGGACGGGCGCGAAGAACGACTCGAGTTCCACGGAGAACCCCGCAATCTCGTGCTGGTAGTAGTCGCCCGCCAAACCCCCAAAGGCGAGAAGGAACCCCACCCCCATGAGGAGGAACGGCCCTCCCGCGCGCCGGATGACGTCGCAGATTCGGGTCACCTAAATCCCTCGACGATTCTCGACCGTGTAGGCGGATAAACCTGGGGTAATTACGTCGTTGGAGGCCCGCGCAATCCGCGCGGACGGGACAGGCTTTATCGTCCTTCCCTGCCTCGCGGACCCCGGCCATGCCGCGGAGGAAATACGGCCGGATGCAGAAGCCTCTCCCGCAGGTCTCCCGGGAGGATTGCGCCGCCTGCCGCCGGCTCCGCAGGCCCTGCCCCGCCCACGCGCCGAGGTCGTGACGGGCCCGGTCAGGTGGCCTTCCTCATCACCACGAGGCACGCGACGCCCCGCAGCGTCTCGCACGCCTCGAGCGTGAACCCGGTCGCCCCCGCCATGGCCTCATACTCCGCGCGGTCGTAGATGCGTACGAGCGGGCGGAGGAACCAGGCCTCGGGCCCGAGCATCACGACGACCCCGCCCTCCGAGAGGAGACTGTGGAAGGTCCGCAGGGCCTCGACCGGGTCCGGGAGGTAGTAGAACGAGCCCGCGCACACGATCGTCACGAAGGACCGCGGGCGGAACGGCGGGGACGTCGCATCCGCGAGGACGAGGTTCCCCTTGTAGGCCTTCGCGCGGGAGATCATCTCCGCGGACAGGTCGATGCCGACCGCCTCGGGCAGGTGGCCCGTCGTGTACCCCGTGCCCACGCCGACATCGAGCACGCGCCCGGGGCGGATCGCCCGCCGCACGCGCTCCCGCCATGCGGGGCGGAAGAGGACCGCGTTCACGACATCGTACCGTGGCGCGAGCCAGTCGAAGAAGAGGCGGGTGCGGACTTGGCCGCGGACGAACGGCATCGCCCCGGCGAGGCAGGCCAAGGACTTGCCCCTTTCCCTCCCTGCGCGGAGGCACTACCTCCGCGCGTGGGCGAGAATCCGCGTATCGAACGCGAGCGGGGTGAATCCCCGCGGCCGGCACCACGCCACGACGACGGAGTCGGGATAGGAGAGTCGGCCGTTTGCTTGGACGAACGTGCGCCATGTCTCCCGCAAGGTCTCCTCGGTTCCCATCCCGATTTGAACCAACGACTGCGATCGAAGCCAGTCCCCCGCCGCGCGGGCCTCCTCGAATCCCGAACCGTACTGGACGAGCGCCACGGTTTCGGAGAATATCTCCGCGGGGATTGTTACGGGCTCGGACTCCTGGGCCGCCCGGACCGCCCGCTCGTGAAGGGCATCGGTCGTCGAGATCAAGGCGTAGAGAAAACTCGTGTCCGCGACCCTCACGACCTCGCCCCATACAGGTACCGGTCGTGGTTGACGCTGGCTTTCGGGTCGGGGTCCCTGATGCCGGGGAGGGTGGACAGATCGAGCCCGCCTCCCTTGGCGACCTTCTCGATCTTGATCTTGACGAGGTCCCCCTCCGCGACTCCCGCCATCTCCAGCTCCGACTTCCGCAGTCGGATCGCCAAGCTGTTTCCCCAGCGGCGCACTCGTGCGAGCATGTATCTACATCATGTAGATACACCGGCTACTTAAACCCTCTCACGGACCGAGGTCCTTCCTGTCCACTCCGGGCCTCGGTCATGAGCGCCCATTGAGTACGTTCCTCGGACGTTCACGGTCAGCAGCCTGCCAATCAGGCTTCCCGGAGCATCCGGATCAGAGCCCGGGGGTAGTACCCCCAGCCCGTCGGGGCGCGGCACGCGCCCTGCATCTGGTACGTGCACGTGTGGCAGCAGCCGACGAGACCCGTGTGGCGTTGGTGCTCGAGGCACTCGTACGAGCAGCCGGGCATCACGTCGAGGACCGCTCTATGGCCTCGTAATCCCTCGGTACATACTGCACAGCGCACGCGGGGGAGGCCGCGTTCAAACGAATATTCTCATGATACGGAATGACCCGCGGGAAGAGCCGCACGAACCTCAGGGCGGGCGATTCTCCTCTGAATGTCGGGAGGTCGTGCAAGGGAAGCGTCTTCGCCTTCGGACGCGAGATTCGCACGGAGGCGGAATCGCACGGGTCGCGTATGAGGTGTGTACCAACCTTCCAGCCCGGAGGGGGGCCGTCACGCGTACGTCGTCTGGCTCTGCTCCCGGAGGAACTGCTGCAGGTAGAAGTCCCCGCCCGCGGCCTTGTTCGTGATTGTGCTCGCTTTCCATCCGCCGAACGGCTGCACGCCGACGACCGCGCCCGTCGTCGCCCCGCCCACGCGATTCGCGTACGCGACGCCCGCCTCGATGCGGTCGAAGAACGTCCGGACCTCCTCCGGGTCCTCGGAGAAGATCCCCGCCGTGAGCCCGTACTCCGCCTCGTTCGCGATCTCGAGGGCATCGTCCAGGCCGGCGCACGCGATCACACTGAGGAACGGGACGAAGAACTCCTCCTGGTTGATCCGGTGCCCGGACGGGAAGCCGTCCACGATCGTGGGCTCGACGAAGTTCCCCGCCTTGAGAGGCCCGTCCG
>Ga0209321_10000113_pt1 | contig 43726 bp, 54 predicted proteins | sample Rifsed16ft4_FD_184012 | JGI IMG/M metagenome (GOLD analysis project Ga0209321, IMG submission 184012) | Soil microbial communities from Rifle, Colorado, USA - sediment 16ft 4 - CSP-I_5_4 (version 2) | ecosystem: Environmental > Terrestrial > Deep subsurface > Rock core/Sediment | place: Rifle...
CCGATCTCGCACCTGGACCACGATCTCTCGGATATCGGAATTCGGACCTTGGTCGACGATTGTCTCGACCGCATGGACGACGTCGTTCACCGTGAGGGCCCACTCCGCGTCGGGATGGTCGAGGTCTTCCTTCCTCCCGCCAAACTCCGTGATCACGTACCCTGGCGCGACGTAGGCGACCTTGATGCCATCCGGGTAGAGCTCCTCCCGCCAGCATTCGTTCATGCCGCGGAGCGCCCACTTCGTCGCGACGTATGCGGTCCCGCGAGCGAAGCCGACGAGGCCCGCCATGGAGCCAATGTTGACGATCTGGCCCGACTTTTGCTTCTTCAGGTGGGGACCGACGGCCCGCGTGAAGTAGAACGGACCGAACACGTTGACCTCGAACTGCTCGCGGACCGATTCGTCGGAGAGCTTCTCGACGAGGGCGTAGTGCCCGATCCCCGCGTTGTTCACGAGGATGTCGATCCGGCCCCAAGCGTCCACGACGGTGTCCACTGCACGTTGCGCGAACGCGGAGTCACGGACGTCGCCGGGGAACGCGAGCGCCTTCCCGCCACTGCCTTCAATTTGCGATGCAACCTCTTTGAGTCGTCGATCCCGCCGCGCGGCGAGGCCGACGCGCATTCCTCGAGAGCCGAACCGCAACGCGATGCCGCGACCGATGCCGCTCGATGCGCCGGTGACGAGAGCGACCCGATTCTCCGCCATGGAAGCGGTGAAGGGCGCGCCGCCTTATCTGGACTCCGCGCGAACCGTGGCGGGAGTTTCTAGCGTGCGACGATCGGCCTGGACGAGAGAACGTCGAGGATCTTACCGCTGAGACGGATCGCTTCGTCGAAGTTCTGTTCCTCAAACGCGGCTCGGGCCTCCTTGAGGACCTTTCGGATCTCCGTGACGTCCTGGCCCGCGTCGCGCGCCTTTTTCGCGATCTCGAGCGCCTTGTTCATCCGATCCACAGCCTGGGTCTTCGTGGCCTTCGCGACGGGGGCCGGGGCTGTCTGGATCTCTGCTTCGCGTGCGGCGGTCTGCTTCGGCGGAGGCGGTAGAGGGGACGTTTTCGGCGGCTCCGGGGCGAATGGCTTCTCCGCGACCGGCTTCGGGGGTTTCGGCGATTCCTTCGCTGCGCTCGGCGTAGCGACTCCCCACTCGATCCCGCTCGCCTCGAGGACGGACGCGAGGCTGCGCTCCACCTCGGTGATGCTCCGTTCCTTTTCGACGAGCCGGTTCCGCTCCTTCGAGATCTTTTCGAGCTCCAGGCGGAGGCTCTGTTCCATTGCGATCAGGGCGGCCATCTGCCCCTCCTGGTCGCGCATCCGCTTCGTCAGCGTCTCCATCACGGCGTTGAGTTCGGAGTCCCGGCGCTGGAGGGCCGCCATCCGCTCGTTCTGGAGTCGGATGAACTCCTCCTCATGCGTCGCGAGCGCCTTCTCTCGGGCTGCGATCGATTCCTGAATCTTGCTGAGCCGGTCTACGCTCTCTGCCATCGCGGACTCGCGCTTCGCGATGAGCTCCTGTCGTTCGGAGAGGGCGCCGACCTTCGCGGTCACCTCGGAGAGCTTCGCGGCGATCTCCTCCCGCTCCATCCTGGCCTTTGTCTGGAGATCCTTGATCTCCTGTTCCGTGACCTTCAGGGCCCGAGCCCATTCCTTGAGCCGGTTGTCCTCCGCGCCGAGCTTGTCCTGTGCCTCCTTGAGGGTCTTCTTTTCCTTCGAGAGGTCCCCTTCCCGGGCCTTGAGTTCGTCGTCGCGGCGGTCGATGTCCGCCTTGAGCTCCTCGAGCGCCTGCTGCATCTTCGCGAACTCGCGCCGGTCCGAGTCGAGCGTGCGCCGGTCGACCTCGAGCTCCTTCTGCCTCGACTCGACCTGCGCCTTCGCCTCCTTGAGCTTCTCGACTTGGGCTTTCGCGGCGCTCACAATGTCGGTCGCAAGGATCCTGTCAGAATCGGACTCTGCCATGGACACCCTCCGGGCGGAGGCGTAGCCCATGTTTCCTGTTTTCTCTATTTAAGGGGCAGCGCCGCAGAATCAGAAATGAGAACTTCCCAGAAGGGGCTGCGGAAATTGTCCTAGTACGTTTGTCAAGGCGGGCCCACCCCGACATAAGGCACTTATACGGAACGCCGTGTTCAAGACCCGCCGCGTTCGCGCGGCGAAGGGATGGACAATGACGGCACTCCGAGAGATCGACTTCCAGACTGTCAGGAAAATCGCCGAGCAGAAAGGCCTGAAGCCATCGAGGGTTCGCGGAACGAACACCCTTCGGTTTACGAACGGCTCGAACCCAGGCCTCGAACTCGTTACGTGGGACGAGTTCGAACGCGCCGCGACCACCCGCAAGCTCGCCGTGTATGAGAGCGCCGGTTGGATGAAGCTGATGCGGAAGCAATAGTCGCTTTCCTCTCCCTCCTTCGGCGGTCCTCGCGATGGTTGATCTAGCCTTCGGACTCACCGCCATGGCGTCGATTTTCGCGATCGTGGACCCGATCGGGGCCGTCCCGTTCTTCGCGGCGATCACGGAGGGCTACTCCGCCGACGACAAGCGGGCCGTGATCCAAAAGAGCTGCATCGTCGCGCTCCTCACGCTCCTTGTGTTCGGCCTCGCGGGCCAGTACATCTTCCTCGCGTTCGGCTTCACCGTGCCCGCGTTCCAGATCGCGGGTGGCATCCTCTTGTTCAACATCGGCTTCGAAATGCTCCACGGCGAGCGGCCCCGAACGAAGGCGACGGAGAAAGAACACGCGGAGGCCATCGAACGCCAGGCGGTCGGCATCGTGCCTCTTGGCATCCCCCTTCTCGCCGGCCCCGGGGCGATCACGACCGTGATGGTCTACATGTCTCACCCGATCCCGGACCCTCTGGACAAGATGTTTATCTTTGCGGGCATCCTCGTCGCGGTGCTCGCGAGTTTCGGCGCCCTCTCCTACGCGGATCGGATCTTCCAGCGCATCGGGCGCACCGGGACCCATGCGATCTCCCGCATTCTGGGGCTGCTGCTCGCTGCGATTGCGGTCCAATTCGTGATCAACGGTGTGCTCGGGGCCGCGCGTCTCAACGGACTCCTTCCCTCGTAGGCGGGACTCTTTATATCGGGACCCAGCATCCGCCCCGCGATGGAGTCGGTCGAGGCCCGCGTCCTCCGCAGAATCGTGCCGCGACGAGACGAAGAGGAACGACTCCACGCGGTCGTCCACGAGCTCACGAAGACGCTGTCCGAGCGAATCGCAGCCCGCGGCCTCGACGCGAAGCCGATTCTCGTCGGGTCCGTCGCGAAGGGCGTCCATCTCCATGAGCCCGAGGTCGACCTGTTCGTTGCGTTCGCGCGCGACACGCCGCGAGAAAAGCTCGAGTCGGAAGGGCTCGCCCTCGGCGATGTCCTCGACCGGCCCGTCCGGATGTACGCGGAGCACCCGTACACGCGAGGATGGTACAAGGGCTTCGAGGTCGAGGTCGTCCCTTGCTATCGAATCACCGACGCGACGCAGCGGATGTCCGCCGTCGACCGCACGCCGCTCCACGTGGACTTTGTCCTCGGCCACCTTGGCGAGGATCAGGGGACCGAGGTCCGGCTCCTGAAGGCCTGGGCGGAGGGGATCGGCGTCTACGGGGCGGAGGCGAAGATCCGGGGCTTCTCTGGATATCTCTGCGAGCTCCTCGTTCTCAAGTATGGCACGTTCCGCAAGGTTCTCGAGGCGGCGAAGGGATGGAGGCCCGGGCTCGTGATCGAGCTCGGCACGCTCGCCGGGCGAAAGTTCGAGGAGCCCTTCATCGTCGTCGATCCTGTCGACGGGAACCGCAACGTGGCGAGCGCGGTGTCCGCGGAGCAGCTCGGCACGTTCGTCCATGCCGCCCGTTCGTACTTGATGCGCTCTTCGCCGCGATTCTTCTTCCCGCGAGCGCCGAAGTCGAAGACGATTGCCCAGCTGAAGGCCCTGCTGCGTTCGCGATCCACCCATCTCCTCTCCGTCGCGATTCCCGCCCCGCCGATCACGGAGGATGTCCTGTATCCGCAGGTCCGGAAGGCTCACAAGTCGATCCTGGAGCTCCTCGGGCGGCATGGCTTCGAGGTTCTGAACTCGACGTCCTGTGTCGATGGCGGGGACGTGCTCCTCGTCTTCGAGTTTGAAGTGTTCGAACTCCCAACGGTCCAGATTCACGACGGTCCGCCCGTGTGGGTCAAGAATTCGGAGGACTTTCTCCGGAAGTGGACGAGGTCTTCTCGACGCGTGGCGGGTCCCTACGTTCGCGGAGATCGATGGATTGTCGAGGTGAGACGGGAGGCGGCCGACCCGGCCACGTTGCTTCGTCAGAAGTACCGAACCCTCAGCCTCGGTCGCGACCTCGATCCGGCAGCCCGCAAGAAGATTTCGATTCGGGCTGATCCAGATGCGGTTCGAAAGGAGCACTCCGCAGCGCTCACCGCGTTCTTCGACAGGCGGTTCCCATGGGAGCGCTAGGGCTATCGCGTAATCGTAATCTGACAGGAAAAGGAGTGTCCGGCCCCGTCCGACACCGAAATCGTCACCGGGGTGCTCGTCGGAACGGGAAAGGAAGCCTGCCATAGGTCTTCGCTGGTTCTTGAAAGCGAACTCGCTTGCTCGCCGCCGATGGCGTAAGAGGCAAACGCTATGCCGACGTTGTCTGAAGCGGTCACGTTCAGGTCAACCGAGCTCGTCGCGGACGCGACGCTCCCCCCACACGGCACGGAGGTTCCGTTCACCGTCATGCCGATGATCATCGGCGCCGTCAGATCCGCGAATGGCGGGTTTAGGAGGAGAATCCAGAACGCGAGCCAGCTGAAGAAGAACGAAGAGCCGTGGCCGAGCCAGTCCCGCCGCTTGAACTTCGAGACGTCGACCCGGAGGATCGGGAGGATCCACTTCAGGACGTACATCATGCCGAGGCCTGTGAGGAACCCGATGGCCGCGCCGGCGCCGGAGCCGAGGAGCGAGAGGGCGTAGCTCGCGAAGGCCGCCGGGACGGCCCACAGGACGGACAAGATCGCGGCCCGCGCGCCTCGGATTTCCTTCTTCATGAATTCGACTTCGTCGAATTCCGGAGCCTGCCAGTCCTCCTCCCGCTTCTTCTTCGCCACGGGGGTCCGCAAGAAGGACGACTTTATTACACCTTTGGAACGGCGCCTGGCCGTGTGCGGAATCTACTGCTCGGGCGAGCCGGAGGATGTCTGCGCCTGCTCCCGCTGAGGCGGGGTCGTCGTAGGTTTCCGGACGGCCCGCATCTGCGCGTACTCCACGTCGATCTGTTTGATCGACTTGATCATCATGCCGAGGAGGAGCCCTGTGACGATCCCTCCCGGAATCCCCGTAATCACACGTATGAGGTTCGTGCTCTCGTATTGCGTGTAGGCCGAGAACAGCTGCGTGAAACCGTCCACCGCGACGGGAAGGAGCCCGAGGAGAATCACGAGGCTCGCAAACTTCACGTCGCCGATCCTCCGGGCCCACGCCCGGACTCGCAGCGGGAACGCGTTCGCAATCCCTTCGCTCGCCGTCACCGCGGCGGGCGTCATCATCGACCACAGCAGGCCGAAGATGCCGAAGATGTAGAGGCTCGTCATCCGGGCGTCGATCGGCATCTGGTTGCCGTTGATCCAGAGGGAGCGGTACCAGAGCTGGTGGCACTGTGCGTCGCCGACGGGATAGATGACCTTCGCGTACCAGTTGAACGACGGTTTCGCATAGAGGTCCCAGTGGTCGATGACATTCGCCCCGCCCATCGTGTACGCGAACGTGCCCGGGGCGATTGTGAGGGGCGCGATGAACATCGATACAGTCCATACGACGGTGATGACGAACAGGATGAACAGGGCCCGGCTCCACGTTAGCCTCGCCGAGACATCGGAGAACGCGGACACGGGCGTCGGAACGGGCCCTCGCTAAATGAACGTTTTGCCGAAACCGCCGACCGAAAGGTGCGGGGCGGCGGTGCGGCCGCCTCACTGAGCGAACTTGGCGGGGTTCTTGTCGAACGTCGCCTTGCAGCCGGGCGAGCAGAAGTAGTACGTCTTCCCGCTGTGCGACGACTTGAACTTCGCGGTGGCTTCGTTCACCGTCATCTTGCAGATCGGATCGATGGCCATGTGTCACCTCCTTTTTTCGTGGTCTAGATAGAAGGTCGGAACCGCTTCAGCGTAAGGGCGTTCACGACGACGGAGACGGAGCTGAAGCCCATCGCCGCGCCCGCGAGGATCGGGTCGAGGAGGATCCCGAGGCCGACGAGGATGCCCGCCGCCACCGGAATCAGCGCCGCGTTGTAGAAGAACGCCCAGAACAGGTTCGTCTTGATCTTCCAGACTGTCCGCTTGCTGAGCTGGATCGACGCCACGACGTCCCGGAGGTCGTCCTTGATCAGCACGATGCCCCCCGCCTCCATCGCGACGTCCGTCCCGCTCCCGAGGGCGATCCCGACATCCGCTTGAGCGAGGGCGGGTGCGTCGTTGATCCCGTCGCCGACCATTGCGACGACCTTGCCCGTCCCTTGGAGTTCCTTGATTTTCTCCGCTTTCTGGCCCGGCAGCACTTCGGCGATGACGTCGTCGATCCCGAGCTGCTTTGCAATCGCGCGGGCCGTGCGGGGGTTGTCGCCGGTCAGCATGAGGACCTCGACGCCCATCCGGCGGAGCGCCGCGATCGCCGCGGGCGCGTGTTCCTTCGCCGTGTCGGCGACCGCGATCACGCCCGCGAGCTTCCCGTCCGCAGCGAGGATCATCGCGGTCTTCCCCTCCGCCTCGAGTCGGCCGAGGGTCTCCTCGGCGGAGTCGGTGCGGATCCCAGCCTGAGCCATGAGCCTCCGATTCCCAAGGAGAACCGCGGTCGCGGCGACTCGTGCACGGATGCCGTGGCCTGGAATCGCCTCGAAGTCGAGAGGATCGGAAATCGCGACCCTGCGGTCGGTTGCCGCGCGGACGATGGCCTCGCCGAGCGGATGCTCGGATCCCTTTTCTGCGGACGCGGCGAGGGAAAGGACACGTTCCTCCGAGTACCCCGGCAGGGGGACGATGTCCGTCACGGACGGCTTCCCCTTCGTGAGTGTGCCAGTCTTGTCGAACACGATTGTCGTGAGCTTCTCCGCCTTCTCGAGGTACTCCCCGCCCTTGATGAGGAGACCGTTTTCCGCACCCTTGCCGGTCCCGACCATGATCGCGATGGGCGTTGCGAGGCCGAGCGCACACGGGCACGCGATGATGATCACGGCGACGAAGACGAACAGGGAAGCGGTCACTGCTGAGTGGAGTCCGTACGTCTGGAGGACGCCCTGGAACCAGAACCATCCGAGGAAGTACCAGAACAGGGCCCCGGCGACGGCGATCGCGACGACCGCGGGGACGAAGACCGCCGCGACGCGGTCCGCGAGCTTCTGGATCGGAGCCCGAGAGAGCTGCGCGTCCTCGACGAGCTGGATGATCTGTGAGAGTGTCGTATCCTTTCCGATTTTCGTCGCACGGACCCTGAGGAGCCCCGACTTGTTGATCGTCGCTCCGATCACGGGGTCGCCCACATTCTTCTCGACGGGGATTGACTCCCCCGTGATCATCGACTCGTCGATGCTGGAGAAGCCCTCGACGATCTCTCCATCAATCGGGATCCGCTCCCCCGGCCTCACGACAACGATGTCGTCGACTTGGACGAGTTCGACGGGCACGTCCTCCTCACGCCCGTCCCGGAGGACCTTCGCGGTTCGAGGCTGGAGGTCCATGAGCTTGCGTAGCGCCTCGGACGCCCGTCCCTTCGCGACTTCCTCGAAGTACTTTCCGAGGAGGATGAAGCCGATGATGATCGCGGCGGTGTCGTAGTACGTGGACGTGTCGATGTTCGGGACCTGAAGGACGATCGCGACGAGGATGATGGTGCTGTACGCCCAGGCGGCGGTCGTGCCCATCGCGATGAGCAGGTCCATATTCGCACTCCGGTTCTTCACCGCGTCTTTCGTCCCTCTGTAGAACCGCCAGCCGGGCCAGAACTGGACCGGCGTCGCCATCAGGAAGACAAGGAAAGTGAGCGGAACCATCAGATCGTCCGGCGTCCACATCAACTCCATCGCGATTGACACGATGAACGCGGGAATGCCGAGGGCGAACGATAGGATCACGAGGAACCGGAGTTTCTTCATCTCCTTCTCGGGCTCGAGGAACGTCTCCCTGCACGTTTCCGAGCAGAAGTAGTACGTCCGCCCGCCGGCGACCGCCTTCAGCGTCGACGTCGCCTCGTCGACGTACATGCCACAAACTGGGTCTACCGCCACGGGGTCCCCCCTAACCGGGCGTTATCATTAAGACATGGGTCCGAACGCAGCTTGGCGAGCAGAACAAGCTGTGGCGGCCTCTGCCCACAACGAGGTAGTACGGCGCGTCGGCGGAAATGCCCATCCGGCAAGTCCTGCAGATCGTCGCTATGGCCGCGCCCTCGACCGTTTCACCGCACATCGGGCATCGGTTGAGGTCACGCATCGGATTCGGTCTCCATGAAATCGAAGTTGTCCATACACGCAAGGCTGCAGAAGTGCGCGGGGCCCCGGTCAGGATCCATGCGGACGATGTGCGGGAGGTGACCCGCGTCGATATTCATGACGCAGACCGCGCACGTCGCGATGGGCTCGGCGTGCTTCTCCGGGCTCCCGCAGAAGGCACACCTTGTGGATTCCGATTCGTGCGATGCCGCCATGGCCGCCCCCCCGAAGGAAGGCAGGGTCATCCGAGCTTTGCTTAACAATTGTAAAGGTCCGTACGTGGCGGTGGTGGACGCACGCCTCACGTCATGGTTTGGAGGCGCCCGTCCTCCATCAGGAAGAGCCGGTCTGCCACGTCGACGATCCTCGCGTCGTGGCTGACCATGAGGACGGCGGCACCCGTGCTCCGGGCCACGTGCTGGAACAGCGCGGCCACATCCTTCCCGAGCTTGCTGTCGAGGTTTGCCGTCGGCTCATCCGCGAGGAGCACGCGAGGCGTGTTCGCGAGCGCACGCGCAATTGACACGCGTTGCTTCTCCCCACCGCTCAGCTTCTCGGGAAGATAGTCGAGCCGCTCGCCGAGACCGAGCCCAGTGAGGAGCGTGCCAGCCCGGTTCCGGGATTTGGCGGGGGCGACGCCCGCCAACTCCATCGGCACTTGCACGTTTTCTCTCGCTGTCAGGTTTGCAAGGAGGTTGAAGTCCTGAAAGACGAAGCCGAAGTTCTCGAGGCGGGCGGCGGGCATTGCACGTTCCCGCAAGAGGGTCAGGTCTTTCCCGCTGACGACGATGCGCCCGGCCGTCAGCCTCAGCAGGCCACCGAGGAGGAACAGGAGCGTCGTCTTTCCGCTCCCCGACGGACCCATAATCAGGGTCACCTCTCCTCCTTGAAGCGCGATGTCCACGCCGTCGACCGCGCGGACTTCTGTGCCTCCGTTCGCGTACACTTTCGTGACGCCGTCCGCCCGCAGGGCCTCCATCCTCATCCCCTCCGGAAGATCGAAGCGGGGTCGATGCGCGCAAGCCGTCCGAGCGGCAAGGCCGTGGCGACAACGCTCATGCCGAGCGCCGCCACGAAGACCTCCATGACCTGGGCCGACGTGAAGAAGAGCGTCATCTCCGGGACTGTGAGGCCGATGACGATGGAGGCGGACGCCGTGAAGGCGAGGCCCGCCACGAATCCGATCATCGCTAAGAGTAGAGCCTGGACGAGGACGATCCGCGCGAGTCGGCGGTTGCTCGTCCCGATCGCCTTCAGTACTCCGTACTCCCGCGCACGTTCCATCGTGGCCGTGTACACGGTCAGTCCGATCACCGTGATTCCGACGACGAAGCCAATCAGGTACAGCGTGAGGAGGATCGGAAGGAACAGGCCCGCAATCACGTTGCGGTTGTTTGCGGTAATCTCGTCGAGGGTGAATGCCTCCACGCCGACGAGGCGGTCATCGAGAGCGGCCTGGACCGTGCGCAGGTCCGACCCCGGCGTGACTTTCACGAGGAAGTACGTCGCCGTCCCTGGCGGTAGGACGAGCCCCGTGATGTCCTCGAACCGGACGAACGCGTACTGCATGATGAACATGTTCGTCTCCGCGCTCACCCCCACGACCGTGAATTCGCGCTCGCCGATTCGAACTGCGGACCCCAGGGAGAGACCATACTTTCGCGCCATGATCTGGTCGACGACGATTTCGCGGGGGCCCGGCAACCGTTCGCCCTCGACGATTTTCCAAGGCCCCGCCGTCCCATGGCTCTCGTTGTATCCCACGAGGATCACGCGGGGATGGTCTGCATTGCCGACGTGCAGTTCCACCGTGCGGGAGATGATCGCGGACGATTGCTGCACACCGGGAATCGTCGCCAGTTGATCCGAGAGGTTCAGGGGGAGAATGGAGAAGCTATGGAGGGTGTCGACGACGCCGGCCTGGCCCACAAACAGGTCCGCGCCGCTATTCTCTGTGAAGAGTCCGGCCTGGCGGTAGAACCCGTCGTACGTGCCGGCCAGGATGAGGACGAGCATGATCGCGAACCCCACGCCCCCTGCGCTCATTCCGAGGCGCGTGCGGTCGTGGAACAGGTTCTTCGCGGCAATTGAAACCATATCATGCCCTCTTGTGGCTCAGCGTGTGTCGTCTCTCGGTTCGGCCGCGGAGGTCGGACCGGAGGCAACGGAAAGAGCAGTACCGACGGACTCTGCCCCCCATGCGCTCCACGACTTTCGCCCGTTCCATCGGCTGCCCGCAGACGTCGCACCGAGCCATCGCACCCCTCCATCGCGGAGGACCTGCAATTGGGTTCCGACTTCCGTGCGGAAGGTTCACGCCGAAGGGGTCTTTCAACTGAAAAGGTAAGGCGCGAAGCTTAAAGGATGGGGAGTCCGTGGCACTCTTCCATGGAACTCGATCGTGTCGATGTCGAGATCCTGCGAGCGTTGCAGGAGGACGCGCGGCGTTCGTTTCGAGATCTCGCGCAGCGCGTCGGCGTGAGCGTGCCAACGATTAGCGCCCGTGTCGCGACCCTCGAGCAGCTCGGGATCCTCGATGGATACCGCGCCACCGTCGACCCCGAGCGTCTCGGGCAGATCTCGATCTTGTTCGCCGTGAAGTGTCACCCGGCGAAGGCGGAGGCCGTGGGCACTTCGCTCGCGTCGATGCCGGAGATCCGTTGGGCCTCCCGAACCCGGGGCTCCCGTATCCTGGCGGAGGCGGTATTGAACAACGAGGGTCTTTTCGATGGCCTGCTCGAGAAGATCGAATCCCTCAATGGCATCGTCGACTACGACCACTACGTGACGACGAAGCGGCTGAAGGAGGAACCTCGCGCTGTAATCTCCGACCGCCTCCGGACGACGCTGATCTGCTTCCAGTGCCGGAAGGAGATCGAAGGGGAGCCGATCAAGCTGAAAATGGATGGCCGGGACCACTACCTCTGTTGTCGCTCCTGCGAAAAGCTGTATACGGAGAAGTACGCGAAAATCAAGGCCGCGGCAAGGTGAGGCGCGTCAGCTGCCGGGAAGAAACGGAAAGGGTGGAGCCACCCTGACGAGCGGCTCACTGAAATCTCTACGCCCCTTCGACTTCGATTCGCTCGCTCTGGGGAGGACTCTACCGATCAACCTAAGAGGGGCACTCCATCCGCATCACACGGCCGGGAGTCTCGGTGCTGAGCTACCGAAACATTCCGGGGCCCGGTTCCGCGATCGCAGGCTTCGCCGCGTGGCGGAGCTTCGAGAGCTGCGCCTCGAGCGCCTTCGCCTGTTCCTTGAGCGGCTCGAGGTCGACCTTGATCTCTGGAAGCAACTGGTCGACGGCCTCGAGGAGCCGCGCTGCTGCGTACGCATCGGGGATGTTCGGCCGGGCCTCCGCAAGCAGGCTAATCGCATCGTAATCCTGCCATCGCGCCTCGTTCAGGATCACGCCCGCCACACCTGAGATCACACCGGTCTCCAGCTGCGGAATTCCCGCCTCGTCGAGAGACTTGCGCGCGTGGTCCGTGCTCCCGACCCCCCAGACGCCGACCGGGTTCACGACCTCGTCGACAGACACTGGAATCCCCTCAAGAGCAACGATCTGACGGCACCGGTGCGTTCGGGCCCACTTGAGGAGCGACAGGGCGAGGGCGCGGTGAACCCGGTGCGGTAGCGGCACCTCCGCGATGAAAATCGTGAGCTTCGAGGGTGGGTGCGCGTAGATCCGCACGGGGAATTTCGGCTTGTAGGCGTAGACCATCGAAAGCGGGGGGAAGTCCTCCGAGTCGAGCGCGACGATCTGGTCGACCTTCAGGTTCGTGATCAGGTACGTCGCAGCGATCGTGCTCACGAGGCCGACACTCGGGATCGCCTCGATGACGGTCCCTCCGGGGAACTCCATCTCCTTGAACGTGCGGAATTCGATTTCGACCATGGGTTGACCCGCGGTGCTATTGCTCCGACCGTATAAGAAGAAAAGTGAGAAGGGCCCCGCACGAGGGCCCGCAGATTTCCCTACCCGAGCCACGAGAGGGCCTTGAGGAGCCGCGGTCGCTTTTGGACGAAGCCAGATTTCCGAAGGATCCCGTCGCCGCCCAAGAAGCGCCCAGGCACAAGGAAGAACATCATCACGAAGATGACGAGGTAGAACGTCCTGGTGTCTAAGATTGGGTTGGCTGACGGCGCGTCCTGGATCGGCCACATCGCGATCGTGAACAAGGTCATCTGGAGCATGCCGGCGATCGCCCCCACCCTCGTTAGGACGCCGAAGAGGAACGCGACTCCGATTAGGAGTTCTCCATACACGACCAAGTACTCGACGGTCCAATTTCCAGCGAAGCTGTTGAAGACCCCCGCGAAGGGGCCAGACGCAACGGAGGTCCCGCTGAGGAACCCCTTCGTCGCCATTCCACCGCTCCACTCCGTCAGGAGCTTCTGGTATCCGCCCCAGAGGAAGACGAACCCGAGGGCAAGGCGGGCGAGGAAGATTGACCAGGTGCTCCCACGCTTCCACTCCGTTCCGAAGACGTATTCGAACCATCGTTTCCGCACGTGTGCTGTTGGGAAAGCTTCCACCACGCTCACCGTAGCGAGGATTTGGCGCGACGCCAGAAAACGCTGCGGGCAGTATTGCCGATTCGAGTATATACGATAAGAATACTACGAACTTGTTCGGTTAAAAATACATACGCGGTCAATACTTGATGAGAAAGAGGCGGTCGAAATGGAATCCCGGAAGATTCAGAAGGTGGGCGCGGCAACACTGACGATCTCGTTGCCCAAGACCTGGGCGGAGCTGAGGAACCTCAAGAAGGGCGACCAGGTGTTCCTCGTCGAAGACGGCGAGGCCCTCAAGGTTCTCCCCGGGCCCGCCGCGGAGGACCGGCACCGGATCGCCACGGAGTTCATCATCGACGCAGATCTGTGTGAAGAGCCCGGGATGCTCGAGCGGGTCATCGTCGGGAACTACGTCCTCGGCCGCGAGAAAATCATCATTCGATCCGCGCTTCGGCTCCGGAGCGGGCACCAGGACGAGGTCCGCGGCACGATTCGCCGGCTCATGGGCATCGGGATTATCGAGGAGGGCCCCTCGAAAGTCGTCCTTCAATGCTCGATCAACCCGTCGAACTACCCGCTCGAATCCCTCGTCAAGCGGCTGTACAACCTCGGCTCGACGATGCTCATGGAGGCGCTCGAGGCCCTCATGACCGGCGATATGGCGATGGCGGAGGATGCGATCAAGCGCGAGGACGACGCGGACATGATGTACTGGCTCATCCTACGGTTCATCCTTTCTGCGCAGCTCGACGAGGCGCTCGTCGAACAGCTCGGCCTCCGGTCGCGAATCGAGATCCCCGGTTACCGAGTGATCGCGCGGGATCTCGAAACCGTCGCAGATCACTCCCACGACGTCGCCGTCTACGTGAAGCAGATCCTCATGCAGGGCACACGGGTTCCGGGTTCGGTCCTCCGCGCGCTCCAGGCATTCTCGGACGAGATCGGTCAGGCTTACAGCCGCGCGCTCGGGGGCCTCCTCTCCCGCGACTTGAAGCAGGCGAACGAGGCGATCCGGATTGCCTCGGGGATCGAGAAGCGCGAGCACGATCTCGTCCGGCTCGTCCAGAAGGAGGTCAAGGACCTCCGGAACCCGAAGATGATCATCCCACTTAGCGGGATCTTCGGCAGTATGGCGCAGATCGCGGACTACGCGCAGAACATCGCCGTAATCGCGTTCAACCGGTACCTCGAGAAACCGTCCAATCTGTGCCGCCCGGCGTCGCCCTCCGCCTAGCCGGGTCGCGGGGACCGTCCCCGGGGGCAGTCTACCTCCGGCGCTTCCTTCGCACAGGAATCTGGACCTCCACGTACATGATGCCCGGCGGCATCTCCGAAAGGTCCCGCGAGTAGATCTCTCGCAGAGGTCCTCCGGTGGCGTATCCATTCACGTCGATCCAGGTCCGGAGCGCCGTGATCGCCGCGGGATACCTCGAGGGCGGACCCTGGAAGAATGTGCTCGCGACCTCTCCCGGCGGCAGGTCTTGGGACCGGAGTTCGTTGTCCGGCCGAAGTTCTCCCAGGACGGGCACGGCCGCCTCACTCCGGGGTTCCGCAGAGGGCACGGTCGGGTCGTCGTGGTAGATTGCAATCATGGGTCCGGACGGTCGCAGGCGCCGATCCCTCAGGAGCTGGGAGAGACGCTCGAACGCGAGGCCAATCTCGTTGAACGGCCCGCGGTGCTCGACATACGCGACGCGGAACCCTTCCATCCGTTTTAGGGAAACCTCCTGCACGACCGTATCCTGCATCTCGAACCCACTCGTGTTCGCTCAGCAATTCCGGGCCTATAGAACTTGGGACTTTTCGTGTACGAAATGTAATTCTTCGCTCCAGGCCTAGGGACTCGCCGGATATACACTACATACGGTCCGTGGCGGATGTCAAGGAGTCTGAGCCGCCGCTTTATCTGCAGAAGGGCCGCTTGCCGGACGGAACGAGGGCGGTTATGACGGGGGGAGTGACGAAGCAACGTCTCGGCCTGTACCTGGGCCCCGCCCTCTTCGTCACCGCGGTGCTCATCCCGCCTCCCTCCTCGATGATCGACGCGGCCCGCGCCTCCGGGGCTCCGGACTGGGCCCCGCAGCTCGCGCTCGGGATGCTCGCGTGGATCCTCACGTGGTGGGTCACGGAATGCATGCCGCTGGGGCTGGCCGCTCTCGCAGTGCCCTTCGTGTTTTCTCTGTCGGGCGTTGTCCCGTGGAGAACGACGCTCACCGCCTTCGCGGACCCGATCATCTGGATCATCATGGCGGGGTTCGTCCTCGCGGCCTCGTTCCGGAAGTGGGAGTTCGATCGCCGGATCTCGATCCGGCTCGCGTCGCTGTACAAGGGGAAGAACCCGAAGGTCGCCGCGCTTTTCGTCGCTGCGCTCCCCGTGTTCTTCCTCACCGTTACGGGGTCGATCACTGCGTCCACGACGGTCGTGTTCCCGTTCCTTGTCGCGTACCTCGCGATGGTCGGAATTGGCGCGGGCTCGCGCTATTCCGAGGGGAGCATGCTCCTCCTCGCGCAAGCCGCCACCGCCGGCGCGATGCTCCTCCTGATCAGCACCCCCGCGAACCTCATCGCGAAAGGGACGATCCGGAGCTTCCTCCCTGGGGAGGACCTCACGTTCGCCGACTGGTTCGTCGTCGGCGCCCCCCACGCGTTCATCGGGCTCTTCATCGCGTGGATCGTGACGTTCGCCATTATCAAGCCGGAAATGAAGACGCTGGACGTGGACCATGGGAAGCTCGCGAAGGCGCGGCGGGAGTTGGGCCCGATGTCCCGCGGCGAGAAGGTCGTGCTCACGATCCTCCTCGTCGCGATCACGCTTTGGATGCTCCCGGCGATCGTAAGCATTATCGCGGAGTCGGTCCCGTCGCTCCAAGCAGCAAGCCGCCAGGTTAGCACCATGATGCCGGAATCGATGCCCGCCGTCCTCGTAATCCTGGCCGCCGGCATCGTGCAGGTGAAAGGCGAGCCCATCCTCCGATGGAAGGAGATCGTCGAGGGGATCGACTGGAACATCGTGTTCCTCCTCGGCGGGGGCCTCGCCCTCGGCCTCGGCCTGGAGGCGAGCGGGTTCGCGCGATGGCTTGCGGGGGCGTGTTGCGCGCTCCTCGGGAACAGCGCAAACGCATGGTCGATCTTCGCCGTCAGCGCGCTCCTCGGGTTCGCGCTCTCGTACGCGGCGTCGAACACCGCCGCCGCGGTCGTCTCAACCCCGCTCGCGGCGACCTTGGCGATTGGGGCGGGCGTGAACCCGATCGGGCCGATCATCGCGGCCGCGCTGGCGTGCTCCATCGGGAGCGCGATCCCGTCCACGACACCGCCCATGGCGATCGTCTACAGCTCGGGCTATGTGAAGATCTGGAACATGTTCCGCGTCGGGATCGTCTCCGACTTCCTGCGCCTCGGGGTCCTGATCCTGATCGGGCCCTTCTTGACGGACCTCATCGCGTGAGGATCGACAAGAAGAAAAAGAGGAGGCGGGCCGGGGTGCTAAGCTCGGCCCTTGGGGATACTACCGCAGGACCAGAATATACGCGAATATACGAATATGCGAAAGACCGCATATACTGCCGCGCCGACATCGCTCATCATGATGGCCCGCCAAGATTCGCTGTATGAGGTCAAGGCGCGCGTCGTCGGGGCGATCGCGAACCCGAAGCGGCTCGAGATCCTCGATCTTCTCGCGGACGGCGAACGAACCGTCTCCGAGCTCTCCGTGCTGCTCGAACTCGCGCAGGCCACGACGTCCCAGCACCTCTCCGTGATGCGTAGAGCCGGAGTCGTGTCCGCCCGGCGGCAGGGGAACTTCGTGATCTATCGGGTTTCGGACCCGCGGATCTCGACCGCGTGTCGCGCGATGAGCGATGCTGTCGTGTCGATCCTCACGACGGAACAGGAGCGTCTCCGACCGGCCCTCGGACTTCCGAATCGGCATCGGTCCGCGACCGAGGTGAGGACATGAACGGAATCGGGAGCAAAGTCGGCCTCGGAATTCTCCTTGTCCTTTTCACTGCGCTCATCAGCGGCGTCTCGACGTTCGTAAACTTCTGGGCGGTCCAGGGCGCGAACTCGGATGCCTTCATCACGGCGAGGAACCTCCTCGTTGCGGGCCTCCTTGTCCCATTGTTCTTCCTCGCGCGGTCCTCCGTGCGGAGCCGCCTCGGCCGCGACGACTGGCTTCGCCTCATCGTGATCGGTCTCATCGGCGGCGCGATTCCGTTCCTCCTGTTCTTCCGAGGCCTCCAGATGGCGGGAGCCGCCGGCGCGCCAACGGCGACGTTCGGGTACCGCATGCTGTTCCTCCTCGCGACCGTGATGGCCGTCGTGTTCCTGAAGGAGCGGTTCTCGTGGCGGGTCGGGATCGCCGCCGGTCTCATCCTCGGAGGCAACGCGCTCCTCCTGTCCCTGACCGCGACCGTGTGGGCGGACGGCACGTTGTTCGTCCTCGCCGCGACAGTCCTCTGGGCATCGGAATATACCCTCTCGAAACGCACCCTCTCGGGCCTGCCGTCCACAACCGTCGCCCTCGCGCGAATGGGATTCGGCGGTCTCTTTCTGTTCGGCTACCTCGTCGTGTCCGGCCAGCTCGCGGCGGTCTCCGCGCTAACCGCGGCTCAGCTCCAGTGGATCGGGATCAGCGCTCTGCTTCTCGTCGCGTTCGTGATGACCTGGTATGCGGGACTCCGTCACGTGGACGTCTCCGTGGCGACGTCCGTCCTCGTCCTCGGGTTCCCGATCACACTCGTCCTCGATGTCCTCGCGAGCCGGAAGCCTCTCTCGCTCCCGCAGGCGGCGGGCGTCGTCGTCATCGCGTTCGGCGTGGTCCTCGTGGTTGGTCTCGCGTCGTTACGGGAGACGTGGGTCTACCTTGACCGCGTTGTCCGAGCGCGCCTGGGGAGTCTGTCATGGAAATGAACGGGGTCCAGCTCTGCGCGCGGTTCAGCCTCGCGACGAACCGCCTCCGCTACTGCGGCCCTGAGGATGCGGACTCCATCCTGTACCAGACGGTCGTGAAGGCGACCGACACCGGGGCCGCCCGAACGGCCCTAGAGAAATTCGAGGCGCTTCTCCCTTATCTCGAAGCGATCGCGAGGAAGCACGGTTTGGATCCGTTTGACCGGGACGTCGTCGAGGCGTACTGGGTTGGAAACGAGCTCCTCGAAGGCTTCACGAAGGACGAATTCCGGGCGATCCTCGGGCAGTTCACGGACCGGGGCCTTCCGAGGTCCGTCGCGGAGCGGCTCGGCGGGAGCCTCCCGCCGCGACCGATCCCGCACCACGCGTTCCACGTGACGTTCGTCGGGGTCGGCGCCGTGTCGGGGAAGGTGTCGACGACGATCGACAACATGGAGAGGTGCCGGCCGTCGTGCGGCCGTGTCGTCGAGGTCTCCGGTACGGATGTGACCCTGGAGAAGCCGTCCCTCGCGCTCGCTGACGGGCGCCTCGTGATCGGCCCGCCCCAGCTCCACCGCACGACGATCGACCCGAACGTGATCCCTGAGGTCTGCGCCGGCGACACCCTTGCACTCCACTGGGGATGGCCCGCCCTCCTCCTCGACTCGACGCAGCGGTCGAACCTTGAGAAGTACACGTACCGCGCGCTCGAGGCCGCGAACTCCACGTTCCGGATGCTACGGCTCCTCTAGGCGCATGACCGCGCTGCGGATCACGAAGCCTCGGCCGTCCTCGATCGTCACGCCGGACCCACACGCATCGCACGTGAGCGGCGTCATGAAATGGGTTCGACCCGAGGGCGGGCGAACCTCAACGACGCGTCCACACGCCCCGCACGCGGCGTTCGCCGGGACCGTCTTAATTCGGAGCCGGGCTCCATGGAGTATTGTCCCGGCGGCCTCGACTTCGAACGCCCGCCGGAGATCGATTTCCCTCAGTCCTTCAAGCTCGCCGACCTCGAGGTCGATGAACCGCACGCCGACCGCATTCTGCCGCTTCACCTCATTGAGGACGGCGCGTACGACATCCTGTGCAATCACCAGCTCATGCATCGTCCGCGGCCTCCACTTCGGCCCAGGCCTGTTCGATTTCCTCTGCTTCTCGCGCGCCGAGGGTGATCATCGCAACCCCGCCCTGCACAAGCACGTAGTCTCCGGGCTTCGCGGACACCTGGCTCGTGTCGACCTCGCGCGTCCAGCCCCGGGAAGTAACGAGAGATCGAGCCCCTCGGCGCTCCAGCACGCGGGCCGGCACGGTCAGGCACATTCCTACGGCCTCGCCAAACGTACGGACGCCATTATGCAAGAGCCCGCGATATGGGCAATATATACTCTCGGGTGGCGAGGTTGAATCTTGCGGAGGTTGTGGAAACCGCTGAGGCGGTTGCGTGCTCGAGGTCCGATTCCACGGCCGCGGCGGCCAAGGGAGCGTGATCGCTTCCGAGCTGCTTGCGCAGGCGGCCTTTCTCGAGGGGATGTACCCGCAGAGCTTCCCGTTCTTCGGCGTCGAACGCCGCGGGGCGCCCGTGACCGCGTACTCTCGGATTGACAGCCGGCCGATCTCCGTCCGAACCAGCATCACGACCCCGGACATCGTGGTCGTCCTTGACTCGAGCCTGTTGAGGACAGTGACGGTCACGTCGGGGCTGAAACCGCACGGCCTGCTCCTCCTGAATTCGGAGGGGTTCCCCGATCAGACCCGCGTCGGTTTCTCCGGCCGCATCGCGACCGTCGACGCAACCGGGATCGCGCTCGCGCACGGGCTCGGCTCCAAATCCGTCCCGATCGTGAACACGGCCATCCTGGGCGCGTTCGCGAGAGTCAGCGGCGTCGTGACCCTCGAGTCCGTCCTGAAAGCGATCGAGAAGGGCGTGCCCGCGAAGCCGGACGCAAACCGGGAGGCGGCCGCCGAGGCGTTCGAGCAAGTCCGGGTCCTCGAGGCGGTGGTCGCGTGACCTCGTATGAAACGGAAGAGGACCTTCCGGACGCCCCGATCGCCTCCGAGCCGACCGATTCGATCAAAACGGCGAGCTGGCGCACGTTCCGGCCCGTGATCAAGCTCGAGAAGTGCACGAAGTGCAATGTCTGCTGGAAGTTCTGCCCGGACGTCGCGATCGAGATCAACGAGGAGGGCTGGCCCGTGGTCCTCCTGGACTACTGCAAGGGCTGTGGGATCTGCGCGGAGGAGTGCAAGCCCCTTGCGATCGAGATGGTGAAGGAGGAGGGCTGACCGTGGTCCAGGTCGTGATGTCCGGGAACCACGCGTCCTCCTACGCCGCGAAGCTTGCGCGGGTACAGGTCATCGCCGCGTACCCGATCACGCCACAGACGACGATCGTGGAAAAGCTCGCAACGTTCGTCGCGTCCGGCGAACTCCCAGCGCAGTACATCAAGGTCGAGTCCGAGCACAGCGCGCTCCAGGCGTGCATCGGCGCGGCCGCGCTCGGCGCCCGCACGTTCACAGCGACATCGAGCCAAGGCCTCCTCCTCATGCACGAGCTCCTCCACTGGGCCTCGGGCGCGCGGGCGCCAATCGTGATGGGGGTTGTGAACCGCGCCGTCGCGCCGCCATGGTCTCTCGGCACGGACCACACAGACACGATGTCGCAGCGGGACACGGGATGGATCCAGTTCTACGCGGAGAGCAACCAGGAAGTCCTTGACACGACGCTAATCGCGTACCGCCTCGCGGAGGACCCGGACGTACGTCTCCCCGTGATGGTCGCGGAGGACGCGTTCTACCTGTCCCACACCGTCGAGCCTGTCGACGTACCGTCGCAGGACGATGTCGACCGGTTCCTCCCGCCCCTCGCCCGCGCGTTTGCGGTCCGACCCGGGGAGACGCAGCGGTACGGGTCCTTCGTAGGTCCAGAGCTCTACATGGAGTTCCGGTACCAGGTCGCGAAGGCGATGAAGCGCGCCGCACACGTCCGCCCACAGGTCGAGGAAGAGTACCGCCGGATCACGGGCCGCCACCATGGCGGGTCCCTCGCGGCGTACAGGGTGGACGACGCGGACGCCGTGCTTATCACGATGGGGACCGCTTCCACGACGGCCCGGTCCGTCGTCGACACGCTCCGCGCCCGAGGGAAGAAGATCGGTCTCGCGAAGCTGCGCCTCTTCCGCCCGTTCCCGGTCGACAAGGTGTGCGAGCTCGCGGCCACGGTCGGGCGGATCGGCGTGATGGATCGATGCTACACGTACGGCGCCGCGGGTCCCGCGTACACGGAGGTCGTCGCCGCGCTCTTCGGCGGCCTTCACCGGCCGATCGTCCGGAACTTCATTGCGGGCCTGGGCGGGCGCGACGTGACACCGGAGGCGATCGAGGAGATGTACGAATCCTTGCTCAAAGACCGCGGCCCCGAGGTCGAGTGGGTCGGTCTCAAGCGCCGCAAGGGGGTGACGACCCATGGCTAGGCTTACGATCCCCGCCGAAGAGCTTATGAGACCCGGGCACTCCGCGTGCCCCGGTTGCGGGGCGACCCTCGTGATGCGGTACCTCTTGAAGGGGCTCGGTCCGAACACGATCGTGACGGTCCCCGCATGCTGCTGGACCGTGATCGGGACCTCATTCCCGACGACCGCGCTCTCCGTTCCGATGATCGACTGCGCGTTCGAGGCGACCGGGGCCTCCGTGTCCGGACTTCGTGCGGCCGCGGACGCGCTCGGCCTGACGGACGTCACAATCGTCGGATTCGCGGGCGATGGCGGGACCGCAGACATCGGCCTCCAGGCGCTGAGCGGGATGCTCGAACGCCGGACGGATGCGATTTACTTGATGTACGACAACGAGGCGTACATGAACACGGGAAATCAGCGCAGCGGGTCCACACCCCTCGGGGCGTGGACGACGACAACACCCGTCGACGCGGAATCCCGCGGCAAGCTCGAATCGAAGAAGGACATGATGGCGATCGTCGCGGCCCACCGCCCCGCGTACGCGGCGACGGTGAACATCGCCTTCCCCGAGGACTTCGTGAGGAAGGTAGAGAAGGCGAAGAGGATCACGGGGTCTCGGTTCTTCCACGCGCTCGCCCCTTGCCCGCCAGGATGGCGGTACAGCGCGGAGAAGACGATCGCGCTCGGCCGCCTCGCGACGGACGTGAACGTGTTCCCACTGTACGAGGTCGTGGATGGGCGGTACCGGATCACGCGGAAGCTCGGCCGGGTGAAGTCCGTCGCCGAGTACCTGAAGGCCCAGGGACGGTTCTCGCACCTCACCGAGAACGAGATCGCGGCAATCCAGTCCGAGGTCGACGCGAAATGGAAGCGGCTCCTCGAGCTCGAGGCGCTCGGGTAGGCCATCGCCCGCCGCTCGGAAGCGGGTTCACGGGCGGAACCCGCCGCGCGAGGATCCGATGCAGCACGGTGACGACGTGGGTCAGGCCCGCCTCCTCGGCCGGCGAGGGATCGCGGCTTCGGGACCGAAGGTCCGGTTGCAGGCCCACGAGAATCACGCGGGTCCGCACGGTCTTCCGGAGGAATTCCATCACGACGCTGAGAGGCAGCGCGTGGGTCGATAGCCGGGAGCCCTGAATGTTCGCCGCGCCGATGACTAAGACGGTGCCGGGACGGAGGCCCATGTCCGCGGCATCGAGGAGGAGCACGGCGTCGGGCCTCGTGCGGCGCACGGGGCCCGTGAATGACTCTGGCAGTGTGCCCGCGAGGAACACACGGACGCCTGGGAAGCCTAGGGCCTCAATCTCCCGCGCCGCGAGGACGCCGAGCCGGTCGACGGGGTTCAGCTCGTCTCCAATCCCGATGATCGCAATCCGATACGCGTCGCGCAGCCGAGTGCCAAGCTCGCGCTCTAAGGGTCCCACGACGCGGGTCATTTCACGACGACCTCCTTGTCCGTCCCCGACCCCGCGAACTCCTCCGTGAGGTAGATCGCCTTGGGGTCCGTCGGGCAGTACTCCTCGCACAAGCCGCAGCGGATGCACGCGTACAGCTGCACCTCGGGCTTCTTTTTTCGAGTGATCGTGCGGCCCTTCGTCTCGACCTCGCGCTCGCTCGGGACCATCGTGATGCACCACGTCGGGCACACGATCGCGCATATCGAGCACCCGATGCACAGCTCGTCGCGGACGGCGATCCGCCCCCGGAAACCCTCGGGCACAGGGACCTTCTGGGCCGGGTACCGGATCGTGGCGGGTTTCGACAGGAGGTTCCGGACGAGCTCCTGGACCACGCGCCCACGCTTCATCCCGCCACCACCTGTGGGAGGAGGAGCACGAGGAACATCTGGAGGAGCGCGGCCCCCGCCATGTACGTCCATCCGAACCGGTTCAGCTGGTCGATCCGGATCCGGCCCATCGCGGCCCGGATCGCCGTCAGGAGAAAGAGGATCGCGAGGGTCTTCGCGAGAAACATCCCGAACCCGATTGCGGCGCCGACGAAGTCCGTGCCCGCTACGGAGGGGCCGCCAAGGAAGAGCGCCGCCACGAGGGACGCTCCGACGACGAGGGCCATGTCAATCGAGAGTCGCATCACCGCGAGCTTGGGGCCCGTGAGCTCCGTCCACGGCCCCGCCACGATCTCCGTCTCCGCCTCCGGGATGTCGAACGGCGTCCGCTCGAGCTTCGCTTGGAGGCCGATGAGGGCCACCACGAAGCCGATCGGTTGGAACACAATCGACCATAGGTTCGCGCGTTGCCACTCGACGATCCCGCTGATCGACCACACCCCCGCCGCGATTGCGGGCCCTAGGAGGGCCAAGAAAAATGGAACCTCGTAGATGAACAGCTGGGTGGCCGCGCGGACCCCGCCGATCGTGCCGAATATGTTCCGGCTGAGCCACCCGAGGAGGAAGAGAAGGATCGTCGGGAGCGTGAGGAGGTACAGCACGACGATGAGGTCCCCCTGGAACGCGAAGGGACTCGGCCCGAGGACGGGGACGTACAGGAAGGCGGTCGCGACGGCCGCGAACGCGAGGAGCGGAATCACGCGCATCGCCCGGTGGTCCACATTCTCCGGCGTGATGTCCTCCTTCGATAGGAGCTTCACGAGGTCCGCGAAGGGCTGCCACCAGGGCGGCCCGACGCGATTCTGCAGCCTCGCGGTAACCTTTCGGTCCACAAACTGCAGGAAGAGCGCGTACGCGAAGAGGAAGAGGAGCCCGGGGAAGACGAGCGCGTACACGACGGCAACGAGGGGGTCCATTTAGCGGTCCTCCCGCCCACGGTAGAATTTCCGTCCGTGGGCGCGCAGTTCGTCCCACGTCATCACGGACGTCTCGTCCGTGCCCGAGTCGATGATCGTGATCCGCGACGTGCAGCTCAGACACGGGTCGATCGCCGCGACGACGACGGGGATGTCCGCGATGTGGTTCCCCGGAAGGCTTGCCGCCACGGAGGTCCAGTTCGCGAGGGTCGGCGTGCGGATGTCGAGGCGTTCGACGTGGTCCCCTCCGCTCGTGCGGATGTAGTGGACGAGCTCGCCGCGCGGGGCCTCGTAGCGGCTCACGACGTCCGCCTTCGGGGCTACGCGCGGCGACGTGACCTTGAGCGACCCCGCCGGCAGATTCCGGAGTGCGTACTCCGTAATCCGCACGCTCTCCTCGAGTTCCCCGATGCGAACCCGGGTGCGGCCGAGGACGTCGCCCGCGTCGTCTGTGACGATCTTGAACGGGATCTCCTCGTACGCGGCGTACGGGTCGTCCTTCCGGATGTCGTAGTCGACGGAGCTCGCACGGGCTGTCGGGCCGACGGTCCCGTACCGCAAGGCCTCCTCGCGGCTCAGGCGGCCGATCCCCTTGAAGCGAACGCGGATCGTACGCTCCCCTTCGATGATCTCCGCGTACTTCGTGAACCGGCCGTGAAGCGGCTTGAGACGGATCAACGTTCGGGCGATGAGGGCCTCGCTCACGTCCCGCCGTACGCCGCCGATCTCGTTCATCCCGTAGTTCACGCGGTTCCCCGTGAGCTCCTCGAGGACGTCCTGGACGATCTCGCGGTCCCGCCACGTCCACATGAAGAGCGTGTTGAACCCGATCTCGTGGGCCGCGACGCCGAGCCACAGGAGGTGGGAGTGCATCCGCTCGAGCTCCCCGATGACGGTTCGCAGGTATTGCGCCCGCCGCGGAACTGTGAGCCCCATCACTTCCTCGATCCCCTTCACGAACGCGGTCGCGTGGCTGTGGCTACAGATCCCGCACACGCGCTCGAGGAGCGGGACGACCTTCACGAAGTCCCGGGACTCCGCGGCCTTCTCGATTCCGCGGTGGTTGTACGAGATATCGAGCTCAAGGCGCTTGATCAACTCGCCCTCCGCGATCACGCGGAAGCTCACGGGCTCCTTCAGGGCCGGGTGCTGCGGGCCGATCGGAATGAGGACTTCCGACATTCACCGCACCTCCTCGGGCGCCCCGCCATACGATTTCGCAGGGTCCATCTTCCAGTCCTTGCGGAGCGGGAACTCCCCCTCGGGCCAGTCCTCGTTCAGGATGATTCGTCCGAGGTTCGGGTGGCCGTCGAACGTGATCCCGAGGAGGTCGTGGATCTGCCGCTCGTAGATCCCCGCGGGCGGGAGGAGGTCGTGGACGGACCGAATCTTCGGCCGGTCCCGCGGCAGGAGGGTTCGAATCGACAGGACCGTGCGGTGCGCCCCCGTGAGGAGATAGAAGAGCTCGAACTCATGGCCCGTATCTATCGTGGCGATCTGGACGAGATGGTCGCATTGCAGCCGCGACGTCGCGCTCCGGAGGGCGGCGCGGATCCGGCCCGGGGTGGTCGTGACCTGGACCCGGTTCCGCCGGATGGCCTCGACCGGCCCGATGTCCGCCATCGCCTCGGAAACCTCCGCGGAAGTGAGGTATGTCATGGCGCCACCTCCAGGGGCTGTGGCACGGCCTTCCGCTTCGCCCGCCACTCCTTCCCGCCATGGGCCATGTCCTGCTCGATGAGGCCGAGGATCTTGACGATGCCATCGATGATCTCGTCGGGCCGTGGCGGGCAGCCTGCGACGTACATGTCTGGTGGAATTACGGCATCGACGCCGTCCAGCACATGGTAGAGCCCCTTGAACACCCCGCCCGTCGCGCCGCACGCGCCCATCGCGAGGACGTACTTCGGCTCCGGCATCTGGTCGTAGATCATCCGAAGCCGCTTCCCCTGCTTGCGCGTGACGGGCCCCGTGACGATGAGGATGTCCGCATGGCGGGGCGTCCCCTTCGCGAGGATGCCGAGGCGCTCGACGTCGAACCGCGGCGTGAGGGCGGCGAGGACCTCGATGTCGCACGCGTTGCACGCCCCGCTGTTGAACAGGATGATCCACGGCGACTTCTGGCGGGCCCAAGACACGAGACGCTTCGACAGCGACATCAGTTCCACCTCAGGACAACGACGGAGACGGTGATAAGTGCGAGGTACAGCACAGCGCCCCAGGGCACGACGTCTCGAGGCGCGGTCGCGACGACGATCGCGGCGACGTGCATGAGCGTGAAGAAGAGGGCGACGTGGAAGAATTCGTAGCTCGGCCTGTACACCTGTCCGGGGATTGGTTCGCCGCCCGTGTACGCCTGGGTTTTCATCCCTTGGGGCTGAAACGGCGGTGCGATGCGGGCGGACCACAGGTAGAGGAGCCAACCCGCGAGGACCATGGCGCCGAACCAGAGGATGGGGGAACCGAGGATCTCGTCGATCGTCACGTCTGCGCACCCCCGAGCAATGTCCGAGCTGCGTCCTCGATGAGCCGCAGAGCAGGATCCGGCCAGACCCCGAGGAGGAGGACGAGCACCGCGAAGGCGATGACGGGACCTGTCAGGAGCCATGAAGCGCGGGGGCTGTCTCTCGTCCCGTTCCGCGCGAGGAGTCCCGTCAGGGCCGGCACGTAGTACGCCAACGATAGAACGCTGTTCGCAATCAGCGCGACGACGAAAAACACTCCGAGGGCCCCGCCCGCTTGGACCGCGCCCGTCGCGATGAACAGCTTGCTGAGGAAGCCTGCCGTGGGGGGCACGCCGGCGAGCCCGAGCGCGAACAGGGCAAACGTCAACCCTGCAGCGGGAATCCGGCGACCCGCACCACGGAGCTTGTCAAGGTCTCGCGTGCCGTATGTATCCTGCAGGACCCCTGCCGCCAAGAACGCGCCGCCCTTCATCAGCGCGTGGTTCAGGATGTGGAACAGGCCGCCGACGAGGGCGATCGCGATGCCGTACTCGAGTCCGATGCCCAGGCCGAGCAGGATGTACCCCATCTGGGCGATGCTTGAGTACGCGAGCAACCGCTTGATGTCTCGCTGATGCATCGCGATCAGGTTGCCCACGGTCATCGTGAGGACGGCGAGGAAGGCGAGGAGCAAGCCGTAGGAGAAAGCGGACGACGGCCCGACGCCGAAGATCGCGAGCGCGCGGACCATGGCGAGGAGGCCGCTCTGGATCACGATCCCGCTGAGCATCGCGCTGATTCCGCTCGGGGCCGCCGCGTGCGCGTCAGGAAGCCACGTGTGCATCGGGACCACTGCGGCCTTCACGCCGAACCCCACCACCAGGAGGCCCGCGGCGAGGAGCGCGAGGTCCCTCGGGAGGGCGGAGGTCGACAGGGACGCGAGGTCCAGCGTACCCGCGCCGAGGTACACGAAGCCGATGCCGAGGAGGGCGATGGCGGATCCGGTGCCGCTCATGATGACGTACTTCATCCCCGCCTCGACAGCTTCCGCCCGTTCCCGGTGGAAGGCGACGAGGGCGTAGGACGCGACGGCCATGAGCTCGAAGAACACATACAGGTTGAACAGATCGCCTGCGAGGGCGATGCCCGCGATCCCCGCGATCAGGAGCAGGAGGAGGGCGTTGTAGGTCGGACGTTCCCTCTCGTGCCGCATGTACGCGAAGGAGTACAACGCCACCGCGAGGCCCAGGCCTGTCCCGACGAGGCCGAGGAAGATTCCGAGGCCGTCCACCCGCAGGGTCACTTCGCCCGCGGGCGCGTAGGCGGGCGTCGATCCGCTGGAGCCGCCGAGGAGAAGGAAGGAGACGAACGACGCGCCGAGCACGACAACGGCGGTCGCCGCCGACGCATCCCCGCCACGCCGGACGGCACGGCCCACGGTGAATGCGAGCACGGCGCCCCCGGCGAGGAGCAGAATCGGGAGGAAGGGCGCGACGGTCATGCCGCCCCCTCCCACAGAAGCCAGAGGAGGACGAGCAAGATGCCGAGGGCCACGCCCGCGACGTTCCAGTTCAGGTCCCCCGTCTGGAGCCGTCGGGCGGATCGACCCGCCTGGGAAACCGCCGCCACGAACCCATCGTACACGACGGCAAAGCCGCGCGCGAGACCCTGGGTGAATCGGACGAGGGCCCGTCCTGCCGCTTCGTACGCAACGTCCGCGTCCCGTACCCGCGGCTCGTGAGGGGCGAGGACGACACGTCCGACCGTGACGAACGTCGCCGCGGCGCCGGCGAGCACGAGGCCCGCCTCGAGGAGGTGGGTCGGAGTCCACGGATCGTATGCGCTCGCAGCGGGCAGGATGCGGAACAGGAGGGCGGGATACGCGCCGATCGCCACGCACAACGCCGCAGTCCCGACCTGCGCGGACTGCATGGGCCACGGCGGGTCCCGACCGGGCGTGTCGCCCTCCCGGAGGAAGACGAAGTAGCCGAGCTTCAGGAAGGACAGGAACGTGCCAAAGGAGGCGATCTCGAGGAGGACGCGGAGGGGGAGGAGGTCCTCCGACGCAGCGATGACCATCCCCTTCGACACGTATCCGTTGAACCCGGGGACCCCGCTGATGGACAGGGCCGCGATCCAGAACGTGACGGCGGTCACGGGCATTCGACGGCCGAGCCCGCCGAGCCGATCCATCACGTGCTGCCCGGTCGCGTGGATCACGGCCCCGACGGCCATGAATAGGAGCGCCTTGTACAGGATATGGTTGAACACGTGCGCCATTCCGCCGTTGATGCCTTCGACGGTGCCGAGCCCCACGCCCGCGACCATGTAGCCGACTTGGCTCACGATGTGGTACGAGAGGAGCTTCCGCATGTCGTTCTGCGCGAGCGCGAAGACGACGCCGTACACGGCCATCGCGCCCCCCATGAGGGCGATCGCTTCGACGGCCGGAGAGGTCCGCGCGAGGAGGTACACGCCGGCCTTCGTGGTGTACACGCTGAGGAAGACGCTTGCCGCGATGTGGGGTCGCGGGTACGTGTCCGGAAGCCACGTGTGGAGCGGGATGAACCCTACGTTCACCCCCGCCCCGAGGGCCGTCAGGAAGGACGGCCAGGAGCCGCTCACGGGCCCCAGCAGGAGGCTTCCGGATTCGACGACCTGCAGGGCGAGGCCGCCCGCGAGGAGGGCGCCCCCGAGCACGTGGAACAGGAGGTAGCGATACCCTGCGCCGACCGCGGCGCCCCCGTGCTCAAAGACGAGCAGCGTGGACGTGATCGCCATCCCCTCCCAGAAGATGAGAAGGGTAACCACATCGCCCGCGAACACGGCTCCGAGGCTCGTCCCTGCGTACAGCAGGGCATACAGGTGGAGCCAGGGTCGCGCGAACGCGGCCGCATATAGGACGCCGAGGAAGGTGATCAGGGCGAACACGTAGCCGGTGAAAAGGGAGAGCCGATCCGCGCGAAGGAGGACGAGATCGTACTCCATGAAGCGCACGGTCCAACCGACCCCCTCGGGGAGGAGGAGGGTGAGGGCGAGGGCGAGGCCCGCGAGGACGACAAGCCCGACCCGGCGCGCGCGGCCGCGGGCAAGGAGGACCACGGGCGCGCCGACGAGGAAGATGAGGAAGGGCGGCGCGGCAATCATGGCGTCATCCCCCGCGCGAGGAATCGTGCGATCTCATACGGGCCATAGGGCAGACCCGTCCAGAGGCCGAGGACGAGCGCGCCGATGGCGGTCGCGAGCACGGGACCGAGCAGGGCCGGCCGTCCCTCCGCGCGCCGCGCGGGCTCGCCCGTGAAGAAGGCGCGGACGACGATGGGCAAGAAGTAGGCGATGTTCAAGACGGAGGACGTGACGAGGACGAGGATGAGGATCGCTTGGTCCGCCTCGCCGGCCCCCACGGAAAGGTACCACTTGCTCACGAAGGGCGCGAACGGGGGCAAGCTCGCCATCGCCATCGCGGACAGCGTGAAGGCGAGCATGGTCCGGGGCATCCGGCGCCCAATGCCGTCGAGTTCGCTGACGCGCGTCTTTCCCGTCTCCACAAAGATGCTCCCCGCGACGAAGAACATCGACAGCTTCGCGAACCCGTGAGCGGCGATGTGGAACGCGGCACCGAGGAGGGCGGCGGGCGAGAGGAGCGCGGCGCCCAACACGATGTACGAGAGCTGGCTGATGGTCGAGTACGCGAGGCGCAACTTGAGGTTGTCCTGGACGAGCGCGAAAAGAGAGGCCACGAGGATCGTCGTCGCGGCGACCGCGAGGAGGATGGGCTGGAGGCCGAGGCCGACGACGAGGCCCGGGCCGAGGAAAAAGTGGAGCGTCCGCAGGAGGCCGAACACGCCCGCCTTCACGACCGCCACCGCGTGGAGGAGGCCGCTCACGGGGGTCGGGGCGATCATCGCGGACGGGAGCCATCCGTGGAGGGGCACGAGGGTCGCCTTGACTCCGAAGCCGGCGACGAGGAGGAACGCGACGGCTTGGGCCACCTGCGTGGGCAGCTCCCGGAGGGCCGGGTTGCCGCCCGCGACGAACGAGACGTCGCCCGCGAGGCCGTAGACGATCGCCGTTGCCGCGAGGATGGCGCCTCCGCCTCCGAGGGTGTATACGAGGTACTTCCGACCCGCGCGGAACGCATCCTCGGACTCCTCGTGGACGACGAGCGGGTACGTGGAGACCGTGAGGATCTCGTAGAACACGAGGAGGCTGAACAGGTTCGCGGAGAGGGCGACACCCATCGTGGCACCGATCACGAGAGCGAAGAACGCGTAGTACCGGGTCTGCGCGTGCTCGCGGAGGTCCCGCATGTAGCCGATGGAGTAGACCGTGGTGAGGATCCACAGGAACGACGCGACCGTGGCGAAGAGGAGTCCGAGGGGGTCCGCCCGGAGGTGGACCGCGAGGCCGGGAGCCACCCTGAAGACGACGACTTCCGGCGAGGATCCCGTGAAGACGGACGGCAACAGGCTCGCGGAAAACACAAACGTCACGATGGCGGTCACGACGCTCAGGGCTTCCCGCGGATTGGGTCGGCGGCGAAGTGCAAGGATTCCTGGCGCGGCGAGAAACGGGACGAACACCGTGAGGAGGAGGGCGAAGTCCAGGCTCATCCCTGCAGCCTCCGGATCGACGCAACGCTCAGGGATCCCGTCGTGCGGTGCACGTTGACCATCACCGCGAGCGCAAGGGCAGCGACCGCGACTTCAATCACGATAATCGTGAACACGATCGCCTGCGCGGTCCCGAGCTGGTCCCGTGCATTCCCCGCCGCGAGAAACGTGAGGGTGACGCCCTTCGTCATGATCACGAGGCCGAACAGAACGCGGACCAAGCTCTCGCGCGCGACGATTCCATACAGCCCAAGGGCAAAGAGAGCGAACGCAAAACCGAACGTCACGGCGAGGAACGAATCACCCATGGCGGTCGCCTCCCCGGTCCTCGCGGAGGAGAAGCATCACGGCGAGCGAGCCGACGAGGAGGATGAGCGCTTGGACCGTGAGGTCAAGGCCCCGGGTTCGCCAGAGCGCTTCGCCCAGCCACGCCGGGCTCGTCGCGTCGTCCGGCTCAGCCGTCAGCGCCGGGATGATGGTCACTACCAGGACCACGGCGAGCGTTGCGGACGCCGCGACGGCGAGCGCCGTTTTCGCCCCTCTCATCTGGAGGCCCCCACATCGTGCCCTTCGCCCGTCAGGGTGATTGCGACGAGAAAGAGGACCGCAATGAGTCCCGCGCCGACGGTGAGTTCGAGGACCGCTGCGAACGGTGCGCCGAGGACAAAGAACGTGGCCGAGAGGAATGCGCTGCCCCCCGCGAACGCGGCGATGGCCCGGACCGTGTCTTTCACATGCAGCGCAACGGCGAGAAGCGTAAAGGACGATCCAAGGAGTCCGGCCTGGACCCACAAGAGGGCTACCTCGACCGCCAACGACCTTCCTCTTCGCCGGTGGAACGAGCGAGACAAACGGATATGGAGACGGTATATATACCGCGGAGACGGAATATACTCAGGGGCTCACACCCCCGCCGACGCCCCTGTGCGAATCGCCCGCGGGCGCTTTCACGGACGGGCGGAACTTCTCGACGATATGCGTCCCTTTTCCGATTGACCAGACCGAGCGAGACGGATGGGGCGGGATCCCTTCAGACCACGACCGTCTTGGTCGTGTTGACCCGACAGGCCCTGTTTCGTGATAAGTTATGCATATACCCGTTCCTCATCATTCGGCAGAGCACCAGAAGGGCGCGATGGCGGTCCCCTCCACGTCCCGGGCGCTTGCGCCGCGAAGGCCGGCTTGGGTCGAGTCGTGGTCTCACAAGGTGACGACGGCCGAGGCCGCGGTTCGGCGGGTCCGGAGCGGACACCGGGTGTTCATCGGGAGTGGAGCGGCCACGCCCCGGAAGCTTGTTGAGGCTCTGTGCGCGCGGTCGGCAGATCTCGCGGATGTCGAGGTGATCCACATCATGACCTTGGGGGCCGCGCCATATTCCTCCCGCGCGCTCGAGGGTCACTTTCGACACGCCGCGTTGTTCATCGGTTCCAACGTCCGCGAGGCGGTCCAGGCGGGAGATGCGGACTACATTCCGGTTCACCTGTCCGATGTGCCGCGTCTCTTCCGGTCCCGGCAGAGACCCATCGACGTGGCGTTGATTACCGTGAGCGAGCCCCGGCCGGATGGGACGTGTACGCTCGGCGCGTCCGTGGATGTCGTTCGCGCTGCGGTGGATTCGGCAGACATCGTGATTGCAGAGGTGAATCCCCGGATGCCGGAGACGTCGGGGGACGCCGTCGTGCGGGTTGAGGACCTCGATGGACTCGTGCCCCACACGGCGGAGCTCCCTGAGCTGCCCCGGGCTTCCGTTGACGCGATCGCGGAGCGGATCGGCAAGCACATCGCCCGCTTAATCGAAGACGGTTCGACGATCCAAGCAGGGATCGGGTCAATCCCTGATGCGGCGTTGGCCGCGCTCTGCGAGAAGAAAGACCTCGGTGTCCACACGGAAATGCTCTCCGACGGTATGATTGACTTGATCGAACAGGGTATCGTCACGAACACGCGAAAGGCTCTCGACCCTGGGAAGACCGTCACATCGTTTGTCCTCGGAATGCGCCGCGCGTACGACTTCGTCGATGGGAATGCGGATGTCCTGTTCCGCTCGACGGAGTACACGAACAATCCGGAGATCATCGCCCGCCAACCACAGATGGTCGCGATCAACGGGGCCGTCGAGGTCGACCTCACGGGGCAGGTGTGCGCGGACTCAATCGGGCCAACGTTCTACAGTGGGTTCGGCGGCCAAGTCGACTTCATTCGCGGCGCCGCGCGCTCCCCGGGTGGACGGCCGATCATCGCGCTCCCGTCCACGGTCCACGCAGACGAGATTTCGCGAATCGTCCCTCGGCTGACCCCAGGAGCTGGGGTTGTCACGAACCGGGCGGATGTCCGCTTTGTCGTCACGGAGTACGGCGTCGCGGATCTTCACGGGAAGTCAGTACGCGAGCGGGCGATGGCGCTGATTCAGATTGCACATCCACGTTTCCGGCCATGGCTCATGCGGGAGGCGAAGGCCGCGCGGCTCGTGTACCCGGATCAACGGGAACCTTCCGAGGCGGGGCCTCTTTATCCGGAACAGTGGGAGGGCTGGATCACGGCGCGCGATGGGACGCGCGTGTTCCTTCGGCCGGTGAAGCCGCAGGACGAGGATCTCGTGAAGGAATTCTTCTATGGGCTCTCCCCCGAGACGATCTACCTGCGCTACGCGGGGATACGAAAAACGATGCCCCACGAGGAGCGACTTCGACTCGTGAGCATCGACTATGAATCGGAGATGACGTTGGTCGCGGTGACGATGGAGGAGGGACACGATCGAATCGTCGGAATTGGCACGTACATCGTGAACCCTGGGACGAACGAAGCGGAGACGGCGTTCATGGTCGCGGATGCGTTCCAAGGGAGGGGAATCGGGACGTCCCTGTTCCGCAGGCTTGCGGACATCGCGCGGACGAAGGGACTTCGATCCCTCGTCGCGTATGTTCTCCCCGATAACCTCTCGATGTTCCGAGTCCTCAAGAAGTCCGGGCTCTCGATCCGGGCCGACGAACAAACGGGTCGGGTCGAGGCGCTCCTCGGCTGAGTCCCGCCGATTCGGTCAGGTCCTCGAACCGGTGGACCCCGCCTTCACGGACGGGCGGAACTTCTCTACGATCTGCAAGCCTTCCCTGGGGTAGAACTTCGAGTAGAACTCGACGTAGTGGAGCCGGAGCGCTTGGATTCCGACGGTCGCGACGGCGAGGACGAGCACGAACCCGTGGCCGATCACGAGGAGGAAGCCACCCGCGATCCAGCCGCCAATCCCGAGCGGGAACAAGGAACCGATGATGATCGTGTTCACCGCGCCCGCGAGCGCGCTCTTCGCGATCCCGATGACCGCGAGCCGGAGGTACGAGAGGATGTTGCTCACGAAGCTCGGGACCTCGACGATGTCCGTGAGGCCCCCGCCCCACGCGATGAGGCCGACCGCGAACGCCATGATCCCGATGCCGACATACCAATACTCCGCGAGCGCGAGGCCCGCCATCCCGATCATCAGGATGAACACACCCTGCTCGAGGATGATCCAGCTGATCTTCCGGAGGAACGCGACGCGGAGGCCTTGCCGCTTCTTGAGGGCTCGGAAACCAATCAGGAGGCCGATGTTCACATGCGTCGCGCCGACCACGACCGCAAGGATGAACAGGGTCAGGAGGTCGCCACTCCGGTGGACGAACGGGTAGCCGGGGACCCACGGAGAGATTGACCATCCGAACACCTCTCCGAACAGGAACAGCCCGAAGCCGATCGACCACGCACCGCCGAACGTGAGGAGGGAGCGGGCGAGGCGCGCGAGGGGCGTCTTGAACCAGCGGCCGATGAGCCACGAGGCCGCGAAGAGCGCGACGCCGTACCCCGCGTCTCCGATCATGAGCCCGAAGAAGAGGGGCATGAAGAGGAACGTCGCGAACGTCGGATCGTAGTCGTCGCGGCCCGGCATGCCGTAGAGCTCGACGAGGAGTTCGTACGGCCGAGCAAGAGGGATGTTCCGCAAAGCCGACGGTCGCGTCGTGACGGCGGCATCGACATCCTCGTCGACGACGACGGCGACGCGGCCCTGGGAGGACTCCTCGACCACGGTGCGAAACTCGGGGACCCACGGCCGCGGGAGCCACCCCTCGATGACGAAGTAGTGCTCCCCCCGCTCCGCGTTCACGACTTGAAAGCAGCGCATCGCGGAGATCGCATCCTCTGCGAGGGGCCGCGCGTCATGGACGCCGACGACGAGGGCCTTCACGAGCGCGAGGAGGGCCATGTCACCGCACCACCAGAGTTGACACGGTCGAGTTCCGGAGCACCTTGTCCGCAACACCGCCGACATAGTCGAGCGCGAGGTCGCTCCGGCCCCGGGCGCCGAGGGCGACGAGGGTGTGGCGGGAGGCCGCCTTCACGATCTCCTCTGCGGGATGGCCATAGCGGAGGTCCCGCACGACCGCGAGGCCGCGGTCCCGCAGCGCCTTTTCCGTCTCAAGGAGGAACGGCTCCGCGGGCGAGGCGGCGAGGGTGAATGCGCCCTCCGGCCGCGATGGGATGATGAACGTGACGGTGACCTTTGATTCGAGCTTCGATCCGAGGATGCCAACGAGATCTGCGGCTCGGCGGGAGTCTTCGGAGCCATCGAGCGCGAGGAGGATCCGCGGGAACGGGTCCGCGTCCTTCACGACGAGGACGGAGCAGGGGGCAAGCATCGAGACCTGGTACGAGACGGAGCCGAGGAGCTGGGCTCCCCGCGTGTTCAGCCCGCGGCATCCGACCGCGATGAGGTCGATTCCGTTCTTCTTCGCGTAGTCCGTGACCTCTGCGGCGGGCACGCCGTGTGCCACCGCCGTGTTCGCCTCGAGGCCTGCGGCCTCGACCGCCTTCGCGGCGTCTTCAACGATCGCCTCGCCGACGGACGACAGCTTCCGCAGGAGGGGTTCGAGGAGTTCCGTCTGGCCGGCGTACTCCTCGAGCTTCGGGACGACGTGGAGGACGTGGATTCGCGTGCGGAACATCCTACCGAGGCGGATCGCGGCCTGGAGAGCGGCCCTTGAGAGCTCAGACCCGTCGAGCGCGACGAGAATCTCCGATGGACCGGCCGCGGTCTTCACGATCCTCTGAGGGTCGCCGCGGGCCATTCAGCCGTCACCATGTAATGTATGTACGGTTCCGAATGGCGGGAAGGCCCCGGTGCCTCGCACGGAGTAGGAATGCCTCGTGCCTTTTAAGAGGCGTGCGACGGTTCGTCCCCATGTGCTCGAGGCGGTGCTCTCCGTCTCCCTTCCGAACTGTTGGATCACGAACCTCGCGCCCCGCCATGGCATCGAGATCCGCGTGATCGACCGGAAGGTCATCGGCGGGGATCGGATGAAGGAACTCTTCGAGGCGCAGGTTCCGCCGGAGACGATTCCGCAGCTCATCGAGGACATCCGAAAGGCCGAGGGGGTTCGGAACGTCGAGGTCGTGAGTACGGAGAGCGGTCGCCTCGTCGGGATCACGTACGCTTCGAACTGCGGCGGGTGCGCGCTCCTCGCCCGCTCGGACTGCTTCATCGCCGGAGCCGTGGCCCGGAAGGAGCCCGCAATCGAATGGAACCTCGTGTTTCGGGACCGAGAGAGTCTGCGTCGGCTCGTGTCCCGGCTCGAGAGGAACGGCTACGCCGTGAAGCTTCTCCGCCTCGCCTCGGTTCGGGAATCGGTTCCGCTCACGCGCCGGCAGGAGGAGATCCTCGCGGCGGCGCTCGAGCTCGGCTATTTCGACTATCCGAAGCGGATCCGGCTCGGGGACCTCGCAAGACGGCTCGGCGTCTCGAAATCGACCGTGTCTCAGGTGCTACGCAAGGCGCAGACGAAGGTCGTCACGGCGTATTTCGAGAACCGGCCGTCCTAACGTGTTCGGCAGAAACTATAGAGAGAGGCGCGGCCCTCGAGGTCTCGATGGCCTTCGTCCCGCTCTCAAAGCTGAAGGTCGAGGACCTCATGTCCGCGCCCCTTGCGGTCTCGTCGACGACGAACGTTCGTGACGCGGCGATCCTCCTCGCGCGCGCCGGGGTGTCCGCGATTCCCGTCGCCTCGCCCGCGTCCAAGTACGAGGGCCTAATCGGGGACCTCGCGATCGCGGCAAAGCTGAGCGATGCGACACGCGGCTTCTACTCCCCCGGGGAGATCCGGGCGGGCGTCCCGTTGATGGGGGAGCCGATGCCCGACCCGATTTGGAAGGAGTTCCGGAGGATTGGGTGGATGTCGGCGTCGGAGGTCGCGTGGCCGATCCCGCCCCTCCGGCCATCGGATTCCCTGCACTCCGCCCTCGAGGCGATGCGCCGCTATTCCCTTCAATCGATGCCCGTCGTGGCGAACGGCCGGATTCTTGGAATTCTCTCGCTGGACGCGCTCACCCTCCGCCTCCTCGAGATCGCGCTGTCCCCCGAGGGATAAACGGCCGCACTAGTTCGGCGGAACAAGCATTGCGGGATCGACCCTTGTCGTTGCGAGCCAGCGGAGCGGATTCGATGGAAGGACGAGAGCCGTTCATCTGCGGCCAGTGCGGCGTCGAGTGCGATCTTCGATTTACGTACGACCTCGAACTCGAATCGGGCGTCTACGCGATTGAGTGGTTCCACTGTCCCGTGTGCCGCGGGGACTTCTTGAACTCGCCGGAGCTTCTGACGGGAGAGGAGCTCATCACCCCGAGCCCTGACGCGGTCGGACCTGCGCGTGAGGCCGTACTCTGTCACGGAACGCAGGTCAAGGACAGCGCGGAACCGGGCGGTCATTCCCTCGAACCGCTCATTGAGACCGTGCTCGCCGACGGATTCGCCGACGCAGCGATCCTGCCGGACTACGGGCGTCAGGCGGGAGCCCTCATCGTCACGGACCCGGAGGAGGTGGGCGAGCTCCGCCGTGCGTGGGCGACCCGGGGCCGGTCGTTCTTTGTGAACGCGGGGCTCGAGGCGAACTTCGACTTCCTGCTGGAGCTCGAGCGGTTCGCGCGACAGGATGGCGGGAACCACCCGAGAATCGCCGTCGCTGGAAAGCCGTGCCATGTGTACGCCGCGCGCCGCGCGAACATGGAGCGGATTGCGCCAGGATACGAGGTCCGCCTCGCCCTCGGCCTGTTCTGCTACGGGAACGTCCAGCCTCTCGGATCGACGGCGATGCGGTTCCGCGAGCTGACCGGGCTCAGCCCGACGGAGATCCGGGGGATTACCGCCACGGCCGGCCTCGTGCGCGTCGTCGGTTCGGACCGCCGCACGATTGAGCTCCCTCTCAGTGATTTCGCGTCCTTCCTGCACAGGTCGTGCTTGAAGTGCGTGGATTTCACGGTGCCCTGGGCGGACATGTCCCTCGGCGAGAGCCCGCAGATTGAGGGATTCGACGTGGCGATCGTTCGCACCGAGGCCGGCGAGAAGCTTTTCCACAGGGCCCTGGACACGGGGCGGCTCCGGGTGTGGTCGCCGCCGTGGATGACCCCGGAGGGGGACATCCCGAAGATTCTCGCAGACCTCACGGCCGTGAAGCGGGCGGTTGCCACGCTCGACCGATGAGTTCGCCGAAATCCGCGCGGAGATGAGGCGAAGATGTTCGGGGAAACGGATACGGACCGCCGCGGCCGCTGAGGGATTGGATGTCGGGCCAGACCCTCGCCGAGCGGATCCTGAGCGACACGTTGGGCCGTCCCATGCGCGCGGGCGACATCGCGATCGTCCCCGTCGACCTCGCGTACGTCCAGGACGGGACCGGACCCCTGACGTTCCGCCAGATGGAGTTGATGGGCCTTCGGAAGGCCGCGAACCCGGGCAGGACGATCGCGTTCATCGATCACGCGAGCCCGGCACCGCGAAAGGAGCTCGCGACGGACCAGGTGTACCTGCGGGAGTTTTCCCGGGAATACGGCATCGTGCTTAGCGACGTCGGTGGCGGGGTCTGCCACCAGGTCGCGTTCGAGTCGTTCGTACGGCCCGGGGACGTCGTCGTCGGCGCGGACTCCCACACCGTGATGGGCGGGGCGATGGCGGCGTTCGCGACGGGGATGGGCTCCACGGACGTCGCGGTCGCGATCGGACTCGGGAAGACGTGGCTCCGGGTGCCGGAGACGACGCGGTTCGAGGTCGACGGCGCGTTCCCGAAGCGGGTCTATTCGAAGGACCTGATCCTGAAGGTCCTCGGCGACATCGGCTCCGACGGCGCGACGTATAAGGCGATGGAGTGGAGCGGACCGGCGATCGAGGCGATGCCGATGTCGGAGCGGATGGTCCTCACGAACATGGCCGTCGAGGCGGGTGCGAAATGCGGGCTCATCGCCTCCGATTCGGAGACCGCGCGGTACCTCGGAAGCGTGGGCCGCGAGGCGGACTGGACGCCCCTCGCCGCCGATCCCGATGCGTCGTACGGCGGGGTGCGGGACATCGACGTGTCCGCGGTCGAACCGATGATCGCGAGGCCGCCGCAGGAGGACAACGTCGTCCCCGTCACGGACCCGAGCGTCCTCGGTCTCAGGGTCGACGAGGTGTACCTCGGCTCGTGCACGAACGCCCGCTTCGAGGACATCGCTGTGTTCTGCGGAATCCTGAAGGGCAATGAGGTTGCGAAGGGGACCCGTCTGTTCGTGACGCCCGCCTCGAGGGACGTCTGGGACAAGTGTCTCCGGGCGGGACTGTTCAATGTCCTCCTCGACGCGGGGGCGGTGATCAACTCGCCAGGGTGCGGCGCGTGCCCCGGCGTCCACGGCGGAATCCCTGGCGACGGCGAGGTCGTCCTCAGCACGACGAACCGAAACTATACGGGGCGCATGGGGAACCCGAACGCGTCCGTGTACCTCGCGAGCCCCGCGACGGCCGCCGTCGCGGCGATCTATGGCGAAGTTGTCGATCCGCGGGACGTGCCGTGATGGGCCGCGCGTGGAAGTTCGGGGACAACGTGTCGACGGATCAGATCGCGGCGGGTCGGTACTACCACCTCCGGTCGAACCTGCCGGAACTCGCGAAGCACGTCCTCGAGGACGCGCGAACCGAGTTCGCATCGGGCGTGAAGCCCGGCGATTTCATTGTCGGCGGCCGGAACTTCGGGAAGGGGTCGTCCCGCGAGCACGCCGTGATCATCATCAAGATGGTGGGGACCCGCGCAATTCTCGCAAAGTCGTTCGCGCGAATCTTCTACCGGAACTGCATCAACAACGGACTCCCCGCGATCGTCGTTGACACGGACCGGATCGATGAGGGAGACGACCTCGACGTCGTCCTTGATCGGGGCCTCGTGAGCGACGGGACGAAGAGGGTCGAACTCTCGTTCCCTCCGTTCCCAGCGGTCGTCGCCCGCCTCCTTGCCGAAGGCGGGCTCGTCGAGTTCATCAAGCGCCACGGCGACCTACCGACAACATCGCGAGGCGTAGCCTGAGGGCACTCGCGTCGAGGCCTACCCCTTCAGGGCGTCCGCGATCGCCTCGAAGATGGGGGGCCACATCAGGATCGTCGCGATCAGCATCCCGACCAGGAAGACCCCGAACCACCGCCGGAGGTCGAGCTCGCGCTTTCGCAGGGTGAAATGGAGGAACGGCCAGCTGACGAACCACGAGGCGAACAGGAACACCTCCTTCCCGCTGTACGGCCCGATCCCGCTGTGCAGGGTGATCCAGGTCCTGAACCCGCCGTTGACGTCCGCGGCGATGTTCGTGATCGCGAGGGCCATCAACCCGATCCACGCCGCGAAGAGCGCAGCGACAATCACGCCCGTGGGGAACCGCAGTTCGGTTCCCTCCTCCGGGACCGGCTCCTCAACGTGTTCCGTGTCCATCGGATCACACCCCCCGAAGCTTCGTGATCGCCGCTCCGAGCACGTAGGCGATGAGGAGGAAGACCCAGCCGAGGAGCACGGGAATGCTCGCGGCCGCCCTCGCCTCCGGATGGCGGACAATGTCCTTTCCGTACCGCCACAGGATGAATGCGGAGACGATGAACATCGGCAGCGTGAAGAGGGCGATGAACTCCTTGAACTCGAAGAAGACCGCGTGGATCTCGGGCAGGGTCTCCAGGAAGTAGCTCCTCGGGCCGCCCGGCGCACGGTATGCGATGTAGATCCAGTTCCCGAAGGCGATCGTCACCGCCGCCATGACGGCCGAGAACGTGGTGAGCCACTTCAGGTCGTCAAACGCTTTGATTTCCCCGATGAACAGTCTCCACGACAGGTAGACGGCGATGGTCGCTCCGAGCAGGAACATCGTGGCGCCGAGGCCGTGGAACGCGGAAATGTAGTGCCACTGCGTGTCGCCGACGAGGAGTCCCGTCGGGGCGGTAACTGCCAGCAGCAAGCCGACGACCGCGACGGCGCCGACCGTGAGGATCAGCAGCGTCGCGAGCGACGGCTCCATCTTTCGGATTGTCGTTGCGAAAGGCGCTCTCATTCGGATTCCCTTCGGCATTGCAGTCACCTCGCTGAAGTTACGGTGCCGTGCTTATCGTCCTGACCAGTATGTACAGTCAAGACATCAGGGCGCCAACCCCGGCTCCACGGTGCCGGAACGTCCTGGGGACGCCATATCCCTTTCGGCGTCCTACAACCCTATCTCGTGGCCCGAATCGCGGCGGCAAACTCCGGCGCGACGGAGAACTTCGTCGCCCGCGACGGGATCGTGTCGGACGCCGCGACCTCGTCGCACACCGCGAGCTTGTCCCACGCGTTCGCCGTGAACAGCCCGTGGACGGCAGCGGCGAGCACGTGCCGGGCCCCTTGCGCTTTCAGTTCCTTCGCCGCCAGGGCGATGGTCCCTCCCGTCGAGATCACATCGTCGACGATCGCGACACGCTTCCCGCGCACGTTAAGGCGTTTCGGCTCGAATTTCACCGTGTACGAGTCGAGCCGCGTCTTCCGGAGCGCGTCCCATGGCTTCCCCGCGGTCTCCGCGACCTCCTTCGCGTGGCGGACGGCCCCGTCGTCCGGGGCGAGAACGAAGTCGATGTCCCGGTCCTTGAGGTACCGGCCCACGGCGGGCATCCCGCTCACTTCCCGCGCGGGGATGTCGAAGAACTTCAGCACCTCCGGATTGTGGAGGCCCATCGTGAGGACTTCGTCCACGCCCACCTGAACGTGCTTCGCGAGGACCTTCGCAGAGAGCGCCTCGCCGGACTCGAACCGTTTGTCCTGGCGACCGTATCCAAAGTATGGGATGACGAGGGAGACCTTCCGAGGCCTCAGGTCCCGCACAGCATCAATGAGGAGAAGGAGTTCGACGACCTTCGGGTCTGGATGCGTAGACTGCACGAGGACGACTTCGTCTCCCGCCAGCGCCCCGAGCACGCGCACGTACCGCTCGGCGTCCGGAAACCCGCCGGGGTGCTTCTCGTAGGTCGTCTCGACGAACGTTCCACCGCCTGCGGTCGCGAGCCCACGGGCCAACGCGACGCTCGCGGATCCTGAGACGACCTTCACCGCGTCACCGTCGGCCAGATGGGCGAGACCGATATAAACCGTCCTTTCGGTCGTCGGATTCCGCGTCGGAATCCGCACAACCAAATCTTTATTCGCTTGTCGTCTGTGAGCAGCTTGGGACGACGAATGACGAAGGCCCTTCTCATTGCGGACTTGGTGAACGACTTCGTGACGGGGAAGCTCGCGAACCCTCGCGCAAATCGGATCATTCCGAACGTGGCGCGGCTCGTCGCCGCGGCCCACACGGCCCACATCCCGGTGATCTGGTGCAACGACGCGCATCTGCCCACGGACTTCGAGCTCAAGATTTGGGGGCCTCACAGCATGAAGGGCACGAAAGGCGCCGAGATCATCCCACAGCTCAAGCCGGCGAAGGGGGATTTCATCCTCGAAAAGCGGACGTATAGTGCCTTCTTCGATACGGGGCTCGATTCCATCCTTCGCGCCCACGGCGTTGAGGACGTTGTGATCACGGGTCTCCTCACGAACATCTGCGGCATCCATACCGCCGCGGACGCATTCTTCCGCGGGTACAATCCGATCGTTCCCGAGGACGGCGTCGAGGCGCTCAGCGAGAAGGCCCATCGGGACGGCCTCGAGTACGTGAAGACGATGTACCAGACCGAGATCACGAGCGCGGACAAGCTCCTCAAGCGGTGGAAGTGAACCTGCGCGGACTCAGCCCGCAACCTCCATCGAACGTAGAGTTCGTTCCAAATCCTTTTCCCGACCCCAGTCAACGGCTCCCCGATGGGCGTGCTCGAGTCGTGCTGTCCCGAGTGCGGGGGGCGACTCCGCGTTGTGTTCCACGATCGCAGCCTCGAGACCCTGTACGTCGAGCGGACGTGCGGGTGTGCCTCCGTACACGATCCGCCCGTCCTCCTTGACTGAGTTCCGGGACCGTCTCCCGGTCAAGATGTGAATTCCCGGAGACCTCGCGCGGTCCGTTGTCCCTCCGGATATTCGGAGGAGAGCGTTTTTATACGCCGCCCTCGCGTGGCGAGGACCGTCGATGCGTTTCCCCGAGATCGAAGCGCTCCTCCGCCGCCACCGGACCGCGTCCGTCCTCGCGGGCCTCCTCCTCGTCTTCGCGGGCGTCGACCTCCTGTTCAACCCGCCGAAGGGCCAGTTCATCGAGCTCTTCGGGATCCCGTTCCTCGTGGCGGGGCTCTCGGTCCTCGCCCTCGTGTTCCGGCG
>Ga0209321_10000122_pt1 | contig 43222 bp, 44 predicted proteins | sample Rifsed16ft4_FD_184012 | JGI IMG/M metagenome (GOLD analysis project Ga0209321, IMG submission 184012) | Soil microbial communities from Rifle, Colorado, USA - sediment 16ft 4 - CSP-I_5_4 (version 2) | ecosystem: Environmental > Terrestrial > Deep subsurface > Rock core/Sediment | place: Rifle...
CACCTAGACTCTTCGTCTTGAGGTCCTTTGAAGTTAACAAACCTGGGACGGACATCGAGGATATTTTGGGAGGCGTGATTGGAGGGTCGGTAGTTCAGGGAGTATTTCGCATCGGTGACCAGATCGAGATCAAGCCGGGTATCCCCGTTCAGGAGGGGGGGAAGACGAAATACGAGAAACTCGTCACAACGGTCAGAAGTCTGAGCGCAAGCCGCGGACAAGTGGAGCAGGCAACCAGCGGTGGACTTGTCGGCATCGGGACGGATCTGGATCCATCATTGACGAAGTCCGACGGTCTTGTCGGTAGCGTCGCTGGGAAGGTTGACACCTTGCCACCCACGCTGGAGAAAGTCACGTTGGATGTGCAGCTCTTCGAGAAAGTCGTGGGGACAGAGTTAGCAGTTCCGGTGGAGAAGATACGGACGAACGAACCACTCGTGCTAAACGTAGGGACCACGGTGACGTCGGGGCTGGTCACGTCTGCTCGCGAGAACTTGGCGGATATAGCTCTCCGAAAGTCAGTATGCGCGGAGCCAAGTTCGAAAGTGGCAATAAGTCGGAGAATTGCTGATAGCTGGCGGTTGATAGGCTTCGGAACTCTGAGGGGCTAGAATTGCCCATAAAAGTAGTCTTAGACTCAAATTTCTTGATGATCCCATTTCAGTTCAACCTAGACATCTTCCAAGAGATCGAGTATCTGCTCCAGAAAAAAGTGGATTTCGTCGTCCCATCCGCGGTCAAGACTGAGCTTACTGGAATCTCTTCTAGGGGAGGCGAAGGGGCAGCCGAGGCTTCGCTTGCCCTTCAACTTGCTTCACGCTGCCGCGTCGTAGAAGTCACATTGGATCCTGGGGAAACAGTCGATGATGCAATCTTGAAGGCGTCACAAAAACTGGGCGCGGTTGTAGCGACGACAGATATCGAACTCAAGAAGAGGCTAAGAGATATTAACGTCCCAGTTGTGTACCTGCGCGACAAATCTAAGCTAGAAGTTGACGGAGTAGAACCTGCCTACCTCTAAAGAATCTAGCAGATGGTCGTCCAGAAGGCCAAAGCAATGTTCAGAACGGTAACGGTGGAAGACATAGTTAGGATTCCGCCTCAGAGTTTCGGTCATCCAATCGACAAGGCTGCGAAAGAGCAGATCAAACTGAAGTACGAAAACGTCGTCGACGAGGAACTGGGATACGTTATTCTCGTAGTAGATGTGGATGTTGATCCAGTCGGCAAAATCCTGCCCGGAGACGGTTCGACCTACCACAAAGTCAATTTCAAACTTCTATCATTCTACCCAGAGATGCACGAAGTCGTGGAAGGAGAGGTTGTCGAAGTAACCGATTTCGGAGCGTTTGTGAGGATAGGACCAGAAGACGCACTCTTGCATGTTTCGCAGATCATGGATGATTACATATCATTCGACGAGAAACACGGCGTATTGGTTGGCAAAGAATCCCAGAGGAAGCTCGGCAAAGGCGACAGGGTTAGGGGAAGAATCATAGCCGTCAGCTTCCCGCGCGGCGGGACCGGGGGCAAAATAGGTGTCACAATGCGTCAACCATTCCTCGGAAAACTCGACTGGATAGAAACTGACATCAAAAAAACGAAAGCTGTGCATGAGGAGAAGGCAGCTTGACTGACAAAGCCTGCAAGAACTGCAGGTTCATCAGCAACGGACCGGTCTGCCCAAACTGCAAGTCGACCAATCTCAGCGACGATTGGAGTGGCCTTATCGTGATAATGGACGCGGCGAGCTCCGAAGTCGCCAAGAGAATGGGAATAACCGCTCCAGGCCGCTACGCGGTCAGGGTCCGCTGAGAAGCCTCGCTTCAACGGCAAGTTGTTTGGCGTGCCCAAACTCCTACTGACGGAAGCTCAACGGCAACTACTGAAGAAACCTCTCGGAGAGCTAGTGGTTGGAACGCCCTCTGAGTGTAGCCGCAAAATAAAGGAAGTTCAAGACGCCGAGAAACCGCGTCGACTCATTCTCGTCGGTGACACTGTCTCCAGGAACGCCAACCAATTTGGGATAAAGCCTGACGTGATGATTATCGATCACAAGGAAAAGAGGAGCAAAGCAGTGGAATTCACTTACGAGAAGACGCGAGTTTTCAGAACGCGAAACGAACCTGGAACCATCGATCTGCTTGCATGGAACGCAATCGCGGAAGCAATAGAGAAGGGCGATAGTGTCGTCATTGTGGACGGAGAGGAAGACCTTCTAGCCTTAGTGGCGGTGGCTGCCGCGCCAGAGGGATCTCTGGTTGTCTACGGACAACCCGAAGAAGGCGTAGTCCTCGTACGAGCCTCAAGGGAGATGAAGAACGAAATCAGACGTATAGTCGACAACATGCAAAGGGCAGACTGAGCCTATTTCTTGCCCTTAACGAAATCAGTGAAGGCACAGGAACCACAGGTCCAGCGTTCGACAGGGTTCATGTGGAAAGCCATTATGCTTCCGCACCGCGGACACTTACGGTTCTTCAGTTTAATCGTGTTCTTGTCTGAGTCAACTTCATAGAGGGCGCCCTGACGTGCTTTGGGGGCTTTCTTTTCGCTCACTTCGCCTCAGCCTCTTTCTTAGGAGCCTCAGAGGGTGCTTTCGTCTCTGGCTTGGCTTTCTCTTCCTTCGGCTTCTGCCCTTTGGGTTTCTCCGCCTTGGCCTTCGGTTCAGCCTTCTTAGCTTCCTCTTCTCTAACGCGTTTGCGCTCTTCGGGTGGAAGATTTCTTATCTGAATATACTTGGGGACGGTGCGCTGGGCCATCTGTGGGTCGTCGTATACCTGCACCTCACACTGTGCACTCTGAGTTCCTGTGTTGGTTTGAACATCAATGATATAGACGCTCTCAGGTTTGGCACCATACTTTGAGGCAACAGCTTTCCTCAAGTCTATTCTGGACGGGGTTCCTGCGCCGTCGTGATCGACCTCAGCGTGGACTTCCTTCCGCTTCAGGAGGGCATTGTACTCTTCGTGTTTGATCTTAAGCTCCATTTCTTATCAGCCTACTTTCCTTTCTTCGTTGCCTTCTTCGAAGGCTTCTTCGCCCGAGCCTTTTCGGGTGGTTTCTGTTTCGCCGGCTTCGGCACTTCGATCGGGGGCTTTACCTCAACGGCCGGTTTTGGTTCCGTCGGAGGCTTCTTTTCCGCTTCTGTTTCCCTCTTCGCTGTGAAGTTGATTTGATAGGTCTCGTCTGAGATTATCCGTCCTCGGACCAACTTTCTTCTTCTCTCCCCATGTCTTGTCGGTCTGAAACCAGGTCCAGATGAGAGAACGATGTATTTCTTCACTCCCCCATGTACGTCAGCTCTCATGGGAATTCCATTCTTGTCGCATCCGCCTGAGATGAGGAACCTGCCTTGTCCAATTCCGAGGGCTGAGCCGTCTATTGTTTCGCCGAGCGAACGTCCAACTAATGCGTGGGCTCGGGATCCCTCGATCTCACTGACGGCTGACTTGCCAGTAGTAGGGTCGGAAATTATGAGTTTGAACTTCGCCATGATCTTGACCTGTGTCTATCCCGCGGAGCGATACTACGCCTTGTATGCCTTTTATTAACGTTGCCAGATAACGAGCTCGGAGACTAGTGGTTCCTCGAACTCCTGAGAAACGTCTTCAATTCTGAAATGCTAAGAAACGCCAGTTCCTTTCGTTCAGGACTGACAGTCTCAAGCCAGATGTGTCTCGCCTTCTTACCCTCAATTTCTTGCAGGAACTGCTCCACGGTCAACGGGAGAACAGACGCGAGCATTTCGCCTCTGCAAATTCGTTGTACAAGATCCTCCCTCTCGCGTCGTCCAAGTGACCCTTCGAATTTGAAATAGTTCACCTTCTCTTTGGGGGAGTGCAGGATTCCGAAGGTGGATGCGTCCTTCAACTCTAGCAAAAGCATCGAATATTGATGGATCTCACTTATCACTTGAAGGACGTCATTCGCGGAGATCATCGTCCATCATTATCCGACTTCGCGACGACTGGGCTTCGAATGTCAGGCGCACAGTCCCTATTCAAGTTTGGCAACCCGCCGTGACTTGATTGGGTAAAGAAAATCGATAAGTCCTTTTTCCGGACAGGAACGGGCGCGGAAAGTAGGAGCCACGCGGCTTCAGAGCCCGCGAAATTTGGGCAGAAATGTTCTTAAAAGGCTCGCCGGTGGTTACGCTAGCCGATTGGCAAATGAAGCAGTGAAGCGAATGCCAAAACCATTCTACGTTAAGTTCGAAATTCCCAAAGAATTGTCTGACAAAGCTTACCAAGTTGTTCAGGTAGCAAAGGACTCCGGCAAACTCCGGAAAGGCACGAATGAAAGCACAAAAGCCATAGAGCGTGCTGTTGCGAAGCTTGTTGTGATAGCGGAGGATGTTGATCCGCCTCAGGTTGTAGCACATCTACCCATTCTATGCGAGGAAAGGAAGATATCGTATCTTTTTGTGCCCAGCAAGCTTGAGCTCGGCAGAGCTGCCGGAATTGATGTTGGGTGCGCAGCGGTATCTGTGTTGGATGGTGGCGAGGCAGCAAAGACACTCAAAGAGATTATTGATGCGACAGACCTGCTTAGAAAAGGCGGAGCCAAAGCGTAAACATGAGTACGGCGAGAGAGCGAGCAGAAGAAGCAATCACGCCAGCCGAAGTGACTCAAATTATCGGCAGGACCGGCGTAACGGGCGAAGTCATTCAAGTACGAGTCCGAATCCTGGAAGGTCGTGACAAAGGGCGAGTCATTACCAGAAACGTCAAAGGCCCCATCCGAGCGGGCGACGTCCTTATGCTCAGAGAGACTGAGAGGGAAGCCAAGAAGATCAGGTAGGGAGCCGCGTCTGAAACTTGCCCAGGACCTTCACATGCTCTTTCTGCGGAAAGGACTTCCCTCAAGCCACAGGCATCATGTTCGTTCGGAATGACGGGTCGATACTATACTTCTGTTCGTCAAAGTGCAGAAAGAGCCTCATGGTCTACAAGCGTGACCCCCGCAAGCTGAAGTGGACCGTCTACTACGGCAAGAAGGAAAGAGGAAAGTAAGTGCAAAATCTTTGCAAACCGAGCAAACATTTTCCTTCCTGAAACCCGAATCCGTAATGAGAGGGTTAGTTGGCGAGATCATCTCACGATTCGAAAGGAAAGGCCTACTCTTAGTTGCAGGCAAGCTAATCCAAATGTCCGCCCAGCAAGCTGAGAAGCTGTACGAGATGCACAAGGGCAAGCCATTCTTCAAAGAACTTGTATCACATGTAACATCGGGTCCTGTATTCGTCATGATATGGGAAGGACCGAACGCCATCGCGGTCGTCAGAAATCTTGTGGGCGCAACAAATCCAGTGAACGCTGCGCCCGGCAGTATCCGAGGCGATTATGCATTGACGGTAACCCCGAATGCTATACATGCTGCGGATTCCAAAGAGAATGCAACGCGTGAGCTTTCGATCTTCTTTTCTCCGAGCGAAATTGCGCGATATTCGAAACCCACAGAAAGCCAATACTTGTTGAAGTAGTCTAGAAGCCCCAAAGGGGGTTTTCTTGTCTTTTGAGTTGAATTAGCTCTTTGACTGTTTCCTGGTCGGTCTCTGTGAGTTCCGAAGGGAACTTGGTCATGAGCGTCTTGAGGTGCCGTTCGGGAACGTCGGTGTATATGACATCTCCTTCGGATATGTTGCGACCAACAACTCCATCTTCGATTGAAACCGCAACCTGCATTCCAACCTGCGCTTCGGGGACATCATTTCCCTTGTCCTGTATTCGTTGAACTTCCCCCAGCTTTCTGCCAGAATTAGAAATGACAGGGTACTTTGGTTTCAAACGGCCTGACAGGATTTCCACGCCAACTATTGCGGGCTTGCTTCTTCTGAAAATGAATCCGGACAAAACCCTCGCCTTGCAGGGACGGACCAAGGAGTCAAGCTCCGCCTTGACTCCTGCCGCACGTTGCTCCTCGCTCCATCTCAAGTACTCTTCAATCATATGGTAGATTATATCGGACTTGAATATCGGAATGCCACTGGCTTTAGCTTCAACTTCTGCATCCGGCAGAATTCTGACATTGAAAGCCAGTACAGCGGCAAGTAGACGATCTTCCGGGCTGACTGCCTCCACCTCGACTATGTCGCGCTTTGATACGTCCCCGATGTCTGCCAGACGTATTTGCACGCCGTGGCGTGAGAGCGCTTCGGTGACTGCTTCCAGAGATCCCAATGTATCCGTCTTTAGCACTATTCCAGACTTCTCGGTCTTGATTCGCAGCTTCTCCACTTCGTCGTCAATAATCCGCACGTATTCCTTGGCATTCTTTGCTTTGGGAACCGCGTAAAGTGGTGACCCTGCAAGGGCGGTCTCCAAGTTTGGTGCTGCAACTTTGACACCGGAGGCGGCTGAGACCCGTCGGACGCTGGTGAAGCGATCGCGAGGGTCGCGGATCTCGTCGAGAGGTTTCGGGACCAAGATTGCACGCACTTCTGTGACGATGGGATGGTCGCGACCGCCGATTACTATTGTGTCATCGATTTTTAGAGAGCCGTCATAAATGATGCAATTAATGGTGGTCCCAAGCCCGGGCTCGTCCTTGACTTCAAGGACAGTCCCCCTGGCCGGACCTGATGTTACCAGAAGCACGTTGGAGAGGTAGGCTTGAGTCAATCCAGTAAGAATTGCGAGAAGTTCAGGAATTCCTTCTCCGGTCTTTGCACTGACAGGGATGATCGCAACTGTCTGAGTAAAATCCGATATTCTGTCGAATCTTTCCGCTCGGAATCCAAGTCTCGACAGGGTTCCGAGAATCGTGTATACCCTATTGTCCAGGTCAGTCTGAACCTCGGGGAATTGTGAGCCAAGTGAGGCGGAAAACGATGATTCAGGTTGAGATTTCCATCCCGGGATCGCATCCACTTTGTTTGCAGCAACTATGAAGGGTGTCTTTCGGCTCTTCAAAATGCCAATTGACTCAACAGTTTGAGGCTCGATGCCCTTGGTCACGTCGACAACCAAGATTGCGATGTCCGCTGCGGATCCGCCTCTGCGCCTAAGGTTCGAGAAGGTTTCGTGACCCGGCGTGTCAATGAAAAGGAGGCCTGGTACCTTAAGCTCGAAATGGTACTTCAGTAACAGGTCGCCGCAAATCGCCTGAATTGTAGCACTGGGGAGGAGACTTGCCCCTATCCACTGCGTGATCTGACCTGGCTCCCTTTTGGCAACTGTAGTGCCTCTCAACTTGTCGAGCAGCGTTGTCTTTCCATGGTCAACATGGCCAAGTACTACTACGATTGGTTGGCGGAGTGTCAAGACTATCACGCAGCGGTATTTTCCATCCTTTGTAGACGAAAGTTTGCCCTTAAAGTTAGTTGCACAGGTTATTACATTCGATTCCATACGTTGACGCGGCGCCCCTAATCTAATGACCCTTCAACAACCTAACGTGTTCAATGACCTTGCCAAACCAATACGAGAGGCGCTAGAAGAGCGCGGGTTCCTCTCCCCGACCGATCCACAACTGAAGGCGATCCCAGAGATCCTAGCAGGAAAGAATGTTCTCCTGATCTCCCCTACAGCGTCTGGAAAGACTGAGGCAGCAGTTCTGCCTGTTCTGAGCAAGTACATTTTGAATCGGAGCGAGGAACCTGGCATAAAGATTCTCTACATCACGCCACTCCGAGCCTTGAACCGTGATATGCTCGAAAGATTCGAGTGGTGGGGTAAGCGGTTGGACCTCAAGATCGCAGTTAGGCATGGCGATACAGAGACCAAGGAGAGGACGTTTCAAGCGAAGAGTCCTCCCGACATGTTGATCATAACGCCTGAAACGCTTCAGGCAATTCTCACGGGGCGTGTGATGAAACGCCACCTGCGGGCTGTCAAGTATGTCATCATCGATGAAGTTCATGAATTGGCGGAAGACAAGCGCGGAAGCCAGCTGGCGTTGGGCCTTGAGAGGCTACGTTGGGCGACCATGCAGGAATTTCAGATAATCGGCCTATCTGCCACGATCGGTACACCCGACAAAGTTGCCAGGTTCCTGGTCGGGAACGGGAGAGAGGCAACGATAGTTCACGTCCCAGTTGGAAGGCAGATCCACTTGGAGGTGACGTGTCCCACTCCGGAAGCAAGAGATGTGGAACTCGCATCGAAGCTCTACACTCACCCTGAGGTGGCCGCGCGTCTACGACTCATGCGTACTCTAATCGAGAATCATCGTTCAGTGATACTGTTCACAAACACGAGAGCAATTGCCGAAATTCTTGCGAGCAGAATGAAAATCTGGGACGTGGACTTTCCAATCTCAATCCATCATGGCTCTCTAGCAAAACCTTCAAGGATTAGCGCAGAAAGGGGGCTGAAGGATGGCCAACTGCGCGGACTTGTAGCCACGTCCTCCCTAGAACTTGGAATCGACGTTGGCAGCGTGGATTTCGTAATTCAGTACATGAGTCCACGCCAAGTCACCAGGCTCATCCAGCGCGTCGGCAGAAGTGGTCACCGTATTGGCAGAATAGCCGACGGCGTCATCGTAGCGCTCGATTCTGATGACACGCTAGAGGCTATGGTGATCGCACGAAGAGCGCTTGAAGAGAACTTGGAGCCTGTCTCAGTTCCAGAAAAGCCTCTGGACGTGATGGCGCACCAACTCGTAGGGCTTCTGATACAGAAGGGCAGGTGGTACATCCATGAAGTCATGGAGATATTCAAGAAGGCCGACCCATATCGCGACCTAACGGAGCAAGACCTGATCGGCGTCCTGAACTACATGCACACACGGTACCCACGGCTCGCATGGTTCTCCCCCCAGGACAGCGTAATCCTCAGACCGCGCAGGCTCAAAGCGCTATTCACATACTACTTCGGCAAGCTCTCCATGATACCCGACGAGAAACAATACCTGATAATCGACCAGACGAACGATGAAGCTGTCGGCGTATTGGATGAAGCATTTATCGCGGAGTATGGCGAGCCCGGAAGAAAGTTCATCGTCCGTGGAAGCCCATGGCGAATGATGAGCATTCGAAGCGACAAGATCTATGTCAACCCCATCAAAGACCCCACGGGTTCGATCCCAAGCTGGGTTGGAGAGGAGATTCCAGTTCCATTCGAGATCGGGCAAGAAGTCGGATCAATCAGAAGATATGTCGAGCGCGAGGCACAGTCAGGAAAGGCTGAGTCAAAGATTGTTGAAGATCTGTGCCAGAGATATCCCGCCGGCGTCGAGACAATGCGCCGAGCTCTCAGCGAAACCTTCGAACAGATCTCGCTAGGTCTCGAACTACCGACAGATACACGAGTAATCATTGAAGACTGGGAAGACTTCGCGATAATCAATGCTCACTTCGGACTGCTCGTGAACAGGACTCTCGCGAGACTGGTCGGTCACGTTCTCTCGGAGGAGCTTGGTCAAACGGTTGGCGTGCAGCAGGATCCCTACAGAATTGTCGTGCAAACCTCTGGTGCAGCAAACGGAACCAAAGTTGCACAAGTACTTGAACAGCTTGCGAAGATGAATCTCGACGTTTTGATTGCTGAAGCCTCGAAAAAGACAGGGCTGTTCAAACGGAGACTGGTTCATGTAGCGAGGCGGTTTGGTGCAATCACGCGGTGGGTGGAGTTCGGGAGCATTAACCTCAAGCAGCTGATGAGGAGCTTTGAGGGCACGGTGATTATGGAGGAAGCATTCAAGGAGACCTTGGAAAAGGATCTAGATGTGTCAAACACCCTGCGAGTCTTGCATCAGATCGGCAGCAGTATTGAAGTGAAGGTTGCTCCAAGCGCAAGAAAGGCAAGCCCTATCGCGAGGGTTGGGATAGAGAGAATCAGTCGAAAGACCGACCTCATACCGCCGGAGAAGATGAAACGAATCCTGCTAGAGTCGACAAAAGTCAGGATTCTGAATGAATCAAGAACCCTAGCGTGCCCGACCTGCTTTGGCTATGCTGAGATTCTAAGAGTGAAGAACTTATCGGAGGATTTTTCCTGTCCCAGATGCAAGAAGGGTAGACTCGGTGTTACGACTGAGACGCCTGAGTTCTTTGAGAGAATTGAGAAGAAAAAGGGTCGAAATCTCTCTGAGACCGAGGAACGAGTTATCGAGGACCTCAAAGCTTCCGGAGTCCTGCTGCAGAAACATGGAAAGGTCGCGGCGTACGTGATGGCGGGAAGAAGGATCGGCCCCGGAGAGGCTAAAGTCGTTCTTCGCCGGACAAAGACTGTTTCGGATCGACTCTACGAAGCGATCATGCAAGCCGAGAAACGTGTTCTTCGAAGACGCTTCTGGTGAGGGCTCTGGTTGTCCGTAAGGACGATAAGCAAGTCACTGACTCAGGCTTGTGGGCGATGAAGATAGCTGGTATTGGAGCAGTTGATGCTCGGAGAAACCAGACCTGAGCCCAATTAGTCCAGCTACGACGTGGTTTGGAACATTTTTTCTCAAAAGCAGAATTTTGTTTGGTCAGGTTGGGTGGTAGCTTTTAAATAAAAGCACTGTTGTTCATGACTCCGCTGAATTTTGGAGGAAATGAAAATTGTCTAACAAAGCAATCACACGCGTGCAAACAGCTGTCGTTCTAGTCATAATCATCGCCGCGGTCGCCGCAGGAGCCTACATCACTAGTCAACCGTCAGCGCCACCTACCACGACAACGACTACAGGGCCACCACCGATTGTGTTCAAGGACACCCTAATTATGGGGACCACGGACGCAGTTGAGGTTAGTCTCGACCCAGCTGAATCCTACGACTACTTCGGCTGGGAAATCATACAATCAACAGGTTCGTCCCTCGTAGACGTAAGACCAGGTTCACCTGCAGGTCCGTCGGACATCGTTCCCGCCCTTGCAACGAGCTGGGAAGTGAGTTCTGACGGTCTAACTTGGACCTTTAACCTTAGACAAGGCGTGAAGTTCCAAGACGGAACCGAATTTACAGCGAACGATGTCAAGTATTCCTTCGACCGCAACGTCTTCAAGTTGGCAATTCCGGAAGGCCCACAGGTTGGCATTGGTTACGGCGACATCATAAAAAGTGTCGACGCCATGTCACCGACCCAGGTCGTCTTCCATCTCAACATCCCATTCTCGCCATTCCTATCCTTAATGGCGGCCCAGTCTTCATACATTGTCAATCCGAAGCTCGCTCCTGAGGACCATGCCGTCGCCTACAAAGAGGGAGACGCACGGGCCAGCAGCCCAATGGACCTTGGTCCATATGTGCTGTCAAGTTGGGTTAGAGTTGCCGGAAAGGACAACGAGATGCGGCTGGACGCGAATCCCAACTACTGGAACGTTAGCGGTGGGTACCCCAAGACCCCGCACATCATCATCAAATTCTACAGTGACGCGACCACACTTCGTTTGGCAATTGAGTCTGGTGAAGTTGACATTGCTTTCAGGCAGCTGAGAGCCTCTGATATCAACGATCTCAAGACGAAGACAAACGTCAAGGTGTGGGAGGGTATCGGAGCATTCATTCAGTACCTTGTCTTCCAGGAAAAGATGAAACCACTGGACAACCCCGAGATCAGAAGAGCGATCGCAGCAGCCGTCGACAGACCAACACTTACGAATACGGTCTTCCTCGGCCAGTCGAAGCCACTTTACAGCATGATACCCAACGGAATGGCAGGACACACAGACGCATTCAAACAGCTTGGTGATGCCAACTATGCTTTCACCAGGGAAGCACTTGCCAAGTACGGCTATAACGAAAACAACAAGTTGAAGTTAGACTTGTGGTATGAGTCATCAGGACATTATCCACAAAGCCCCGATCAGGCTACCGTTCTCAAATCGTCCTTGGAAGGAAGCGGCGTCATTCAAATTGAGCTCAAGAGCGCTGATTGGCCAAGTTACCGCGTCAACAGAAACCAAGAGATAATGCAGATGTACATCCTAGGCTGGTATCCAGACTACGTCGATGCCGACAACTACATGTTCCCATTCCTGCACTCAGTCGGTGGATCATGGATCCACATGAACTACAACAATCCACAAATGGACGATCTGATTAACCAGGCAAGAGCCAAGACCGACGCGGCAGAACGGACCCAGTTGTACGCGCAAGCACAAGAACTATTCGCACAAGACGCGCCAATAGTTCCGCTGTTCCAGGGAACGGCATGGGCCGTCACGAAGCCAAACGTTGGAGGAGTTGTTCTTGACATCAGTCAGAGCTGGCGACACTGGTTAGTGTATGCCACTGAGGGACCTGCCCCGCTTCTCCAGATTGGTTGGCTCGCGTCAATCATTACCCGATTCGCCACTGAGCAGTAAACATAAATTCCCAGACCTCCATCCCCCTTTTATTATGAGTCTCAGATCGTACGTTATCGCGCGCGTTCTTCTCACGATACCAATGCTCCTGCTATTGTTGACCTTGGTATTTCTGATAACCCGAGTACTTCCCGGGGACCCCGTGCTCCTGCATTTCGAGAAGCAGGCAAAGCCTGAAGCGGTGGAGGAATTTCGGCAGAGACTCGGCTTAGACAAGTCGCTGCCCGAACAGTACGTGGACTATCTGACCGGCGTGCTGCGGGGAGATCTAGGAAAATCCATGCAGGACTTTTCACCTGTCGCCCAGCAGATCTTCTCGGCCTTTCCAGCCACTTTGGAACTTGCGATCTTCGGTATGATCATAGCGGTAGTTCTCGGAATTTTTCTTGGCGTTAGGTCGTCGCGATCGTACAATAGTGGTGAGGATCATGTGATTCGCACGTTCGGCATAGCGACGTACGCCATTCCAGTATTCTTTCTAGGCATGGTGCTGCAGCTGGTGTTCAGTATTCAACTCCATTGGTTCCCAAGTGGAGGGCGAATCTACCCGGGAAGTGAGCCTCTTGGCTTGAATTTGGGTGGTTTTCATCTGGCCACTGGTTTGTACACGGTGGACAGCCTACTTGAGGGAAACCTGAGCAAGTTTGTGCAGGCATTACGGTACCTGTTCCTACCCTCCTTCGCACTAGGATTGGTGCTCTGCGGGATATTCATCAGATTAACGAGAACCAGCATGCTGGAAACCCTACGCCTTGATTTTGTTACTGCCGCCCGGGCAAGAGGTCTGAAGGAAAGGACTGTAGTCTACACTTATGCCCTTAGAAACGCGTTCCTTCCGATCCTGACCATGATGGGACTCCAGTTTGCAGCATTACTCGCCGGCGCTATTCTCACAGAAACAACATTCTCATGGCCTGGACTTGGTAGATATCTGGTTGACAGAATCGCCTTCAGAGACTACACGGCGATACAGGGCGCGGTAGTCTTTTTCGGTTTACTCGTTGCACTCGTGAGCTTGATGGTAGATGTTCTCTATGCCTATTTGGATCCGAGGATAAGACTCTAGGCGGTACGACAAGTGCAGACAGAAAGAGGGAGGATAATTGTACAGCTTATTCCACAGTTTGTCAGACTCAGCAAAAGAGGCATGGCCGGTTGGACCGTCCTGATCGGCTCCGTTATAGTGGTCGCCGTTGTCGGGATGACGCTACTCGCCCCATGGATCGCGCCTCATAACCCAATAGCGATCAACGTGGGTCCAATAATGGCCGCGCCCAGCAGCGAATTCCCACTCGGCACGAATCATCTCGGCCAGGACATGCTAAGCAGAGTGATCTGGGGAGGTTCCATGGTCCTCCAAGTCGCGCTAATCTCAGTTGCGATGTGTGTCGCCGTTGGAGTGCCAATCGGCCTGCTCGCATCATACGCCGGTGGAAATACTGACAAGGGGACTTCACTCGTAATGGACAGCATCTACGCGTTTCCCGGACTGGTTCTTGCGATCGCGATAGCTGCAATGCTCGGACGCGGAGTTCTGAATATGAGCTTGGCAATAGCAGTTGTCTACGTTCCCTCATACTACCGAATCGTGAGAAGTCAGGTCCTCACAATCAAAGAGCTCTCGTACGTTGAGGCAGCGAGGGCACTCGGCGCAAAGAGTCGGTCAATCATTCTGAGATATGTTATGCCGAACGTCGTCCCATCAGTTGTGAGCGTCGCTACGATCAACTTCGCCGACGCGATCCTGACTGCGGCAGGTCTTACCTTTGTAGGACTTGGGCTCTCAGTTGCCGTCCCCGATTGGGGCTGGGACCTAACATATGGTAGACAGCTTCTGCCTGCTGGGGCATGGTGGGTCATCGCTTTCCCCGGTCTCATGATAGTTCTCCTCGCCTTGGGCTTCACCCTCATCGGCGAAGGGTTGAGCGAACTCTGGAGCCCAAGACTCGAGCAGTGAGCTGAAAGACATGCCCCTGCTCGAAATAAACTCATTAACAGTCGACTACCCGACACGCGTCGGAACCGTGAGAGCCGTCGACCGCGTTTCAATCTCCGTGGAGAAAGGTCAGACTTTAGGCATAGTTGGAGAGTCGGGCTGCGGAAAGTCAACACTCGGGCTTGCTGTAATCCGCCTCGTGCCTTCACCAGGCATAATGACCGAAGGCAGCATTATGATCGATGGCACAGACATTATGCGCCTCTCCAATAATGAGGTGCGCGAGCTAAGGGGGAAGGTCGGCTTTATCTTCCAAGATCCAATGACCTCCCTGAACCCTGTTAAGAGAATAGGAGACCACTTTGTCGAATTCATCCGCACCCACGAGAAAGAAGTGAGTCGACAAGAAGCGCTCGAAAAGACCGGCAAGATTCTTGAAAGCCTCGGTATACTCCGCGAACGGACAACTGATTACCCTCACCAATTCAGCGGTGGCATGAGACAGCGGGTAATGATCGGCTTGGGCCTGGCGCTCAACCCAAAGCTGCTCATTGCAGATGAGCCAACAACTTCACTAGATGTGATCGTGGAGGCACAAATCCTAGAACTCATGAACAAACTCAAGAAAGACTACGATCTCACACTGATTCTCATCACTCACAACATAGGAATTGTGGCAGAGATGAGTGACTTGATTGCGGTGATGTATGCAGGGCGTGTAGTTGAATTCGGTCCCACCGAGCAAATCTTCGAAAACCCACTGCATCCCTATACGAAAGGCTTGCTGGAATCGGCCCCGAACATTTTGCATCCCGAACGGTCAATGCACCCTATTCCAGGTTCACCTCCAGACCTAATTAGTCCCCCTCCCGGATGCAAGTTTCACCCACGTTGCCCACATGCCTTCGAACCCTGCCCACTGCGCGAACCTTTTCTAGTAATGAAAGAACGCCGATTCGTCGCTTGCCATCTATACGATTAGGCGGAAGTCATCGTGCCTCCATTTGTTGAAGTCAACAACCTAACGAAGCATTTTCCAGTCCAGAAGGGTTTCCTCGAAGCAATGTTCTCCGGCAAAAGGGATTTCGTCCGCGCGGTTGATGGAATCAGCTTCTCCATCAAAAAAGGGGAAACCTTCGGCCTAGTCGGTGAAAGCGGCAGTGGCAAAACAACCACGGGACGAATCCTCGTGCGGTTGATTGAGCCAACATCGGGCGAAATCAGATTCGATGGGCAACCAGTTACCCGCATGAATGCTGAAGAAGCACAGACGTTTAGGCGTCGGGCCCAAATCGTATTTCAGGATCCAGCAGCCGCGCTTAACCCTAGAATGACGGTTGGCAATGCGATCAAGCACGCCCTGGATATTCACGGGATAGGCTCCGACATCGAAAGAAGGGAAGAGGTTCTGCGCATGCTGAAGAGAGTTGGGCTCACCCCTTCCGAGAACTTCCACAACAAATATCCACATCAGCTCAGTGGTGGACAACGCCAGCGCGTTGTAATTGGACGGGCTATGATCCTAAAACCCCAGTTCGTCGTAGCAGATGAACCAGTGGCCATGGTCGATGTTTCAATTCGTGCACAGATCCTGGATCTTATGGTTTCCCTCAAACAGGAGTTGGGACTGACATATGTTTTCATCACTCACGACTTAGCAACGGCCAATTATTTCTGCGATAGAATTGCGATAATGTACTTGGGCAAGATCGCGGAGATCGGACTGAGGGGAGAAGTCTTCAAATCACCGAAACATCCCTACACAGTCGCTCTCATGTCCGCAATTCCAGTTCCAGATCCAAAACACAAACCCGAGAGATTGATTCCGCGGGGCGAGATCCCCAGTCCTATCACTCCACCGTCCGGTTGTCGTTTTCATCCACGATGCCCCAAGGCATTCAACCGCTGTCCAAATGAAGACCCTGGCATGACGAGAATTACATCGACCCATGAGGTCGCGTGTCACCTGTTTGATGAGACGAAGGCTGGTTAACAACATACGCCTCAAATTAGCTGAGCACCAACCGTTGGCGTCTGGGGAAGCAGAAACGAGTTCAGTGAAAAGCTAGGTCGTTTCTTACTGCACGGGCATGACATACGAATGAAGAAGGTCCGCATGAGAACGTGAACCCGAACTTGCACAACTGTTTGCTCAGATTTCGCTTCACCTTGCTCATAGTTGGGTCGAGTCTATTCGTGAGCTCCTTGGCATACGGTATCTTGCCCGAGATGTTACCGCTCCACATCGGTCTGCCGTCGCTCGCAATATACACCTTCATTGGCATAATTTCGATAGCTCTGCTCGCTGTATATTTGGGAAATCGAGACTAAGTTCGGTTAATGCATCGAGATGCCATGTGATTTCGTCTACTCATTCCGTGTGCCTAGAATTGCGCGCAATGAAAGATTCGTGACCGTCCAAAGTATCTAACACGCAATATGGTGCATGCCATTTGTCTGATGGGCTTCCTGAACCTCGAACCAATCTGACCTTCACCTTTGAGGTGGGGACGGAGGCCTTCGCATTTCCCATTTCTTCGTTTTCACGAATCCTAGTCGGCGATAAAACTCCTCAGTTCCGTCGAGCGGGATGACAGCGAACTCACTCTCAGGATAGCTCTCGATTACTGCTCTGATCAAGGCGGATCCTACACCCCTGCTTTTGTGAGCTGCAGAAACGTTGAGATACAGAATCGTATGCTGTGCGCGGGTCGTACTCGCCAGAACAGTCAGACCTACCATCTCGTCGTCCGCCGTAGCAATCCAGAATTCGTGACCTGCTCCTATTACATTGAACTCAATAGACGCAGGTGTGACAGAAAGGTCGCTTGCCAGTCTTAACTTCGAGAGATCATCGACGCTGCCTCGCCGATATTCAATTGTAGGTGTCATTCGCGACACTGAGTGCTTGGTCTCATTTAGGACATTAGTCTTACATGGAATGTAAGCTTGTGATTTCTGCAATTTGATTCCACAAACTTGAGATGACTTCTCGGGAAACGAGAATGACTTCTCGGGAAGCACAAGGTTTATCTTAAGTCGTCCTTATCGCCTCGAAGAACAGAGTCACAAACCTCAACGACATTATAGGTTGAAGATCCTTGGGTAAGCAGATTCGAGTGCAACGCCGTGGAAGAGGCGGCTCAGTCTTCAGAGCGCGCAGCTTCAGGCGAATAGCCCCTGTACGATTTCCCATTGCCACTGAGGGTCAATCGTCCCTCAGAGGTGTGGTCAGGGAAATCATGCATGAGGCAGCGAGGGGGACACCACTCGCTCTTGTCGAATTCACCAATGGAACGGCGTGCTGTTTGGCGGCGCCCGAGGGTCTGGCGTTGAATCAGGGAATAGTCGTCGGATCTGATGCCTCCCCGAATGTGGGAAATGTCCTACCGCTAGGAAGAATGCCAGAAGGGACACTAGTATGTAATGTAGAGTTACGTCCAGGCGATGGTGGTCGTCTAGCGAGGGCTTCTGGAACGTACTGCACGGTCGTCTCGCACACTCCTCAAGGCACCGAAATTCACTTGCCGTCTGGAAAATCCGTCTACATGAATAACCAATGTAGAGCGATGATCGGAATTATTGCTGGAGCCGGAAGAACCGAAAAACCATTCCTAAAGGCCGGGACTGTCAAGAAGCTCATGAGGTCTCGCGGGCGTGTCTGGCCAACGACCAGTGGTCAGAAAATGGTTTCAGCTTCTCACCCGCACGGAGGTGGACGGCACAAGCATTCGGGCAAGCCTACTACTGTATCTCGAAACGCACCCCCTGGGCGGAAGGTCGGTATGATCGCGGCACGGCAGACTGGTCGCGCCAAGCGTGCAATTAGAACGTAAGATTGGTAGTGATCGGAATGACACTTCTTGATCCGTTAGCGAACGCGCTTAACACGATTCACAACAACGAGAGACGGCACAAACGCGAGTGCATCGTATGGCCTGCATCGAAATTGATGGGACAGGTTCTACGTGTGATGCAGAAGAACGGCTACATTGGCGAATTTGAATTCATTGATGATGGTAGAGCTGGTAAGTATCGAATTCAACTACTGGGGCGCGTGAACAGGTGCGCTGTCATCAAACCTCGCTTTGCGATGACGGTCTCCGACATTGAAAACTGGGAGGAGAGGTACCTTCCCTCGCGCGATATCGGTGTGCTGATCGTGAGTACTCCCAAAGGTGTAGTGTCACATGTCGACGCACGCTCATCGAAGACGGGTGGCCGTCTACTGGCCTACGTGTACTGATTGCGAATTTTCTGGAAACGCTTTAATTCCGCACCGCAATGTCGGGTTAGTCTCACAAGATACCAGCAGGCGTGAAGATTGGCGAAGGGACCGCAGTATAATCTCGCATTCAGACGGCGCCGAGAGGGACGGACCAACTATAGGAAGAGGAGACGGCTTGTAGTTTCCGGTATCCCTCGGCTAGTTGTACGTCCATCAAACAAGCATCTTACCGCGCAGGTCGTTCAGGCAAAGCCTGAGGGGGACCTTGTCTTGGCTTCAGCACATTCATCGGAGCTGAAAGACTTCGGTTGGAAAGGTCCCTGCGGCAACATATCGGCCGCCTACCTCACGGGACTGCTCGCGGGCCGGAGAGCGAAAGCGGGTGGAATATCGGACGCCATATTGGACATCGGCCTTCATGCCAGAGGTCGCGGATCGCGAATCTTCGCTGCTGCCAAGGGCGCAGTCGATGCGGGACTCTCGATTCCTCACGATGAGAAAGCCCTGCCTCCTCCTGAACGGGTCAAAGGGGCACATGTTGTTGAATATTCAAAGCGTCTAGCCTCCGAACCAGAGACCTACAAGAAGGTCTTCTCGACATATCTCAGAAAGAAGCTGAAGCCCGAAGACCTTTCCGATCATTTTGGTGAGGTTCAAACGAAGATAAACGCTCTCCGAACGGAGGTAGCTACCAAGTGAGCACTAAACAGAAACGTAAGGCAAAGCCAAGGGCTCCCCGAAAAGAAACACATAAGCCCGTTAGGAAGAGGAAGCCGCCGGAGGAAAAGAAGAAGGAAATAATCAGTGTACCAGAGAAGAAACCTGAGAAGAAGGTCGTCCAACCCGTCAAAGAGAAACCATTCTTCCTGGCCGTTAGATTACTGGGACCATTTGGTGTCACGAACGAAATCGATGACACCTTGAGAAGTCTGAGGCTTCGCAAACGGTTCAACGCGGTGCTGTTGGAGAAGAACGAAAGCATCCTGGGAATGCTGAGGCTGGCCAAGGACTACGTAACATGGGGCGAAGCCAAGTCTCATGATATTGCTTCTCTATTGAAAGAGCGCGCGGAACTAATGAACGGGACGCGTCTGACTGAAAAGTTCGTTAAGGAAAAATTCGGTCATGAATCGGTCCAAGAGCTCGCTCAAGCATTGGCGCGAGGACAGGTCTCATTGAAGACGCTATGGCATGAGGGCGTCAAACCTGTTTTCCGGCTTCATCCTCCTTCCGGAGGCTTCGAGTCAAGCATCAAGAGACCTTTCAGAAGCCAGGGCGAGCTTGGCTATAGAGGAGAAGGAATCGCGCACCTAGTGGCAAGGATGATGTGAGTCCTCGGTGACTTCCTTCTAGAACGCCACCAACTCCTGATCATAATTGGCCATTGAACAGTCGACTAAGGCAACAGTTCTCCTTCCAGTTAGATTGCCTATCGTCCGACTTGGTCAGCGTCTGGAAAGGATTCTGCCTCAGGCGCTGAGAAAGAACAGGTTCACTCTCAGTGATAATGACGTTATTGCCATAGCGAGCAAAGTCGTTTCGGTGGCTGAACGACGGATCATCGCTCTCGACGAGGTTGAAGTATCTGAGAGAGTGGTCCGAATCGCAAGGAAATGGCGAATCGATAGGAAGCTTGCAGCGCTGGTGTTAGACGAAGCCGATGCAGTCATCGGCGGTGTGCCCGGATTCCTGCTTACCATCAAGAACGGCATTCTGACGGCCAATGCAGGAATAGACCTAAAGAATTCCCCCGATAGAACTGCAATGCGATGGCCCCGTGACGCTGACGCCTCAGCAGCTGCTATGCGCAATTCGCTCGAACGCGAGTTTCGTGCTCGTCTCGGCGTCATCATAGTGGACAGTCGCGTGACGCCCTTGCGGCTAGGTACCGTCGGACTGGCAATCGGCGTCTCCGGGATTGTTCCTCTACGTGATCACCGACGCATACGCGACCTTTACGGGCGAAAGACGAAAGTAACACAGACAAATGTTGTCGACGACCTCGCCTCATCAGCTCACCTACTTATGGGGGAGACCAGGGAGCAAATAGGAGCGGTCGTCGTTAGGAACGCGCCTGTTCTCTTTCGGGAGGACACCAATTCACGCTCGGCCCGCTTGGCGATGAGGAGATGTCTAATCGCCAGCAATTTCAACGTGCGTGGCCGTTAGCTCCCCGGATCAAACCTAGCCAGGACTCATGCGCCCTCGTCTGAGGGAAAGACTGACACCGATCGTCCGATGCCCAATAGGAAGATGCTGTCATGACTAGGCTCAGCGAGACCCACGCGCTCCATGCCATCCGTTCGACGGCACAGAAGTTAGTTGAAAGGATACGCCAAAACGAAACTGAAAATGGATAGAAAGACCCCCGTCATAATGAAAGGTGCAGCGCGAGACTGTGCCTTCCTGTGACTCTCTTCGCTCCAATCGTGCTCCGATTTCGTAACGCGATCCTTGACTTTAGTGACCGATAATGATCCAGCAATGTCCACTGCTCCCCCGAAGAAAAACAATAAGCCCGCTTGGGCAAGAGTGAACAGAGTGAAATAATGAAACATGTTCCGACTCAGAAGAACAGAATCTAGTGCCAACGCAACGGAATCGGATAACAGTATCAGAGCAGTGTAAAGCGCTCCTCGCTTCGCGAGATTCAAAATGGATTGACGGGAAAGATCCATCTTTGCTGATTGCTCCGCTTCACAATCGGAAGGCATGTATTCGCTCATCAGCCTTTCGCTTGCCTGGTCAATCAGGTACTCTACGCATCTTCCATTGAGCGGTTCGCTTGAAGACCAGTCATTAAAGGAATTCCTCAGGCCTTGTTCCGGTATCGGACGAGCGGAGAAGACCGTGCATCCATGGCCAAAGGTTACTGGCAACTCAAACAAATATCGCAGGCCATCTTGCTACTGAGGTGTGTGTGCTGATAGGTGAAACTGAAAAGCGGAGCGGGTCCCTATCTTGTGGAATATCCTTATCCGCTAGAGTGCCGCACATGATTCGACGCTAACCAGATTGAAAATGAGCAAATGCCCAATCGCTCGGTCCGACGGGGTCCAGTCGGTCTACTATCACTTATTCTTGAGCTGATATCTGAGAGCATACGCCAAAACAGCTACCGGGATTATTAGGGCAATATCTCCTAGTATGTCCAGAATTCTCTGAGTCAAATCAATCTGCTTGGCCCGATTGAACAAGTCGATTGCAGCTTGCGCACTCTGTTTGGCGGTTGTAAAATTCTTCGTGATGAAGGCCTGTTTCGCACTTTCGAGCTCACTGGTTCCACGAACAACAAGCGCCAAGCTCTCCGAAGAGACCAATGCCTGAGTCTCGGTTTTCAGACTTTCTGCGTTTGTGATCAGCTGAACCGCTTGGTAATAGTCAGACGGTATGTTAGCACTGCTTGCTGTCGTTTCAGCTGATAGCGCGAGTGCTTCAGCTTCTCTGAACCTTCCTACGCTCAAGAGCGTGTGAGCGTTGTCCAGCAGCCTATTAGCCAGATCTAGGCCCTCAATCCTGTTCTGGCTTTCAGCGGTGTTGATGGCGTCGTTTGCCCTTGACATGGCGTATAGTGTACGCTGAGCATCCCGCCAATCCTGAACCACGCCGACAAGAATCCAGACGCCAGTCTCTGTTTGATTCAACGCGATGATGGAAAGGTCCCTATTGAGATCCCGAAAGATCGCCCTGCCCACATCGTCAGGTTGGAGAATTGCTCTCAATTGCAGGGATGCGTTGGTAGTGGAGGGCTCGAAGAGAATTACCACACCGTATTCCTGCAGAGTGTTCACATCGTACCCGAGCGGTTGCCGTACCTCAATCAGATATTGATCACCACTCTGGGGAAGAGCAATCCGCACGGCGAGAGTCTCCGCGCCAGTCATTTCAATCGGATTGACGAACAGAATGCGTCTAGCCGGCGTGGTGAAGGTAGTGATCTGCGTCTCATTAATCCAACCCAACAACATCTTAGACCATGCGGACATGTCGCCCTGACCGCCCGAAGCGATGTCGAGCTGTCCCAGACCAGATAGCTTGTTCCGATTATTCCACAACCCTATCATCAAAGCAGTGGACCGTGCATAGACAGACCAGTCGCGGTCCTCTTCAATCACCGCGAAAGCACCCACGGGGCCCGTTCTTGTCATGATTCGACTTGTCAGCGGGACGTAATCAGTGGTGAGACTTGGATAGAAAGATAGTACTAGGAGCACTCCATCAAAAGATGTGAAATTGAAGGTTTGGGCCGCTGCTGAAAATGAGTCTCGCGCAATCGCGACGAGGTCTGATTGCTGGCTAGGGAAGCTGTATTGCTCATACAATCTTGGCAGCGTGATCCAGTCGGTCACATTTCCTTCAATTGCTAGCTTACCGTAGGAAACATCGGCAAAGTATCGAGCAACTTGTCCGAAGAAGATGCGTCCGATTTCAAGACGGCTCGAGAGATGTTGAAACTCTGGGAACTCTGCAAGAACAAGCAAAACCCTCTTAGTGCCACAAACGCATTCATATCGTCCGGAAATTGGCTCAAGATAGGAATTGGCCGCAAGCAGCACAAGAGCGAGCCCCAGCATCAGCCCCCCTTCTAAGATCCTGCCCGTACGGCTCCCCTCCAGGCGACAGCATGATCACTTCGTATGATGAACGCCTCTGACCTATTGACCTATCCAGAAAAGGGTTCCAACTAAAAGGTTATTATCTCAATGCTTCAGCGGAACGCTGAACGCAACATGCTGACCCAAGAAAAGGAGTTGGTTCGTGACGTCCAATTCAAGACAATCTTCCGCGTCTACCTTTGTCTGCTCAAGCTGAGGGAAGCATCAACTAAGGATGTGCAGAGAGCAATGGTATTCCCGACCCCTGCCCAAGCAAAATACCACCTGAAGAGACTTGGGGAAATAGGGCTGGTTGAGCTATTGGATAATGGTGATTTCAGAGTTGTGTCAAGAAAGTTCGGAATACTTCGATTCTTCTTCAAGGCGCGCAACATGATGATACCGATGAGCCTCTTCTACACGACTTTCTTCGCACTAGTCACGATCTTGCTCTACCTCAGAGGACCAAGTTTGGAGCTAATCCTGCTTGGCGCGTTGGTAACGGCGAAGGAAGCGGCTGACACGTACTCATACTTTGCTATGCTATAAATTCTTTCGGACTTCGGAAAATAGTTTCCAATCGAGTCGAAAACGCTGATCGCGTCTGTTTCGCACGATACACTCTGAGGAAACTATTGCACGGCCGTTTGACTTGCAAAGTCTTAAAAACAATCCTGGCTTGCCTCTAGGTACGGAGTATAAGAAAATTTGTCGCGTAAAGCAATTACCAAAGTGCAGGCAGCTATTGTAATCGTAGTAATCGTCGCAGCAGTCGCAGCAGGCGCATACTTTACAATTCCACAGGGACCAGTTACCCCGCCAGTTGCTCCAGTCCAGAACCCGGACACCTTCATTGAGGAAACCATTGGTCAACCGGATACACTCGACCCAGCTACTGACTATGAGACAGCTGGCGCAAACTTGATTCAAAACGTCTACGAGCAACTACTCTTCTTCAAGGGCGACAAGGCAGATCAGGTTGTTCCGTGGCTGGCTGAAAGCTACGACCTCAGCCCGGACGGATTGACCTACACGTTCCACCTGCGAAGCGGCATAACCTTCACAGACGGAACACCCTTCAACGCTGACGCCGTCTACTTTAGCATAATGCGCGCCATAATCATGGATGACCCAGATGGTCCTGTCTGGGCCGTCTCTCAAGTCATTCGTGGTGGCGCCAGCTACAGCAAGCAATACAACAATGCTGGGCCAAGCGCTCCCGACGGATATGGCGACACTTACACCCAAGCCCAAGTAGATGACCTTGTGAACGCCAAACCGGTTGAGGTCCTCGATCCAATGACTGTCGCCATTCACCTTGAACGCCCGTATGCGGGTTGGACCTTCGTTATGGCGTTCTCTGTGACGGCAATCGTGAGTCCGACAGCCATCAAGGCACACTGGACCGCGCCCACTGATGGTACAGGGTACCTTGAGGGTATGACCGCAGGTGACTACCACAACGAACTCAACCCGTGGCCGTCCGAGAACATGGTGGGCACAGGCCCATACATGCTCTCATCATGGGACAAGGCAACACAAACCCTCATCATGGTACGCAATGAGAACTATTGGGGTGGACCCGACAAGAGAGGTCTAGCACCAATACCCAACGTTATCATCAAAGGCATCGATGACGCCAACACGAGAATTCTCGACTTCAAGGCTGGAGCAGCCGATGTTGCCGCAATTCCGGCGACCGGCGGTTTGATCTTCCAGTTCGTCGACGAGGACACTTGGTTCAGTACAGGCAACCTGAAGGTACTGAGCCCTGACTACCAAGTGTACCCGCAGTGTCCGCCAAGTCAGCCCGTTCAAAACAAGTGCTTGTGGCCAGCTTTCGCCAACTACTTCATGGGCTTCAATCAGAAGATTCGTGGAGCCGACCGACAACCGCAAGCCTTCCAACCCTTCTCGGACATAAGAATACGCAAGGCCTTCACACTAGCGTTCAACAGAACATCATACATCAATGACGTCGTCCAGGGCTTCGCAATTCCCGCCACTCAGATCATCCCGCCAGGGATGTTCGGATACGACCCAAGCATTGGTGAGACTCCCTACGACCCCGATACGGCTAAGCAACTCCTAATGGAGGCCGGGGCGAACCCAACGGTCCCCGAGAACGCATTCAGCCCTGACGCCCCCCAGACCGTCGAGATCTCTTACAACTTGGGCAATACCGCCCGTGAGACTGCAGCCACCATCATCGCTAACACCGTCAATGGTTTCGCGGAAGACACAGGACTATACGCACGCGTTGTCGGCCTAGCCTGGCCTCAATTCCTCGGCGCCCTGCGGGCTCGACAAATAAGTGTGTTCTTCCTGGGTTGGATTGTTGACTACGTGGACCCAGACGACTTCCTCGTACCCTTCGCACACGCAAGTGCTGGAACCTTCGCCCTAAGAATGGCTTACAACAACCCCGACGTCACAAAAATGATTGACGAACAGGCAACCATATCAGACCCAACACAGAGACTTCAAGTGATAAACAAACTTCAACGTATGGTAAACGACGATTGGGCCTTCCTGTGGTTGACCTACGGCACTGCAAGTCAGGTTTCTCGGGCATGGGTGCACGAGAGAGCTGGCGCGTCAGTAGCCGCAGGAATCAGCAGCTATAACCAAGCAATCTACGGATACTACTTCTACGAGATCGAGAAGGGCGGACAAGCTCCAACGGGCTTGATCCAAACACTACTCGGCACGTTCCAGCTATTGCCTGCCATAAGCTCCTTCTTTGTGAAGAAGAGCCATTAAAGGGGCCATAAGTGAGCCCCGTCCCCAATTTTTTTAAGAAACGCTTTCGTTGGTGAGGTTCCTACATGTTAGGGTGAACGAACCACGAAAATTTGGGAGTACATAGTTCGCCGTTTGTTCCTTCTTGTTTTCGTGCTTATTGGCGTCACCATGATAACGTTCTTCTTGTCACAGGTTCTTCTTGACCCGTTAGCCCTCTATATGACTGAGCGGACTCGTGAAGATGCGATTCCTGCGATCATTGCCTACTACCATCTGAACGATCCGTGGCCTATCCGGTACGTTACTTATGTCTGGAATCTACTCCAGGGAGACTGGGGATATTCTAGATCTCTCTCTCAACCCGTGCTTGTTGGCATGGCGGCGAGGTTTCCGGCCACAATGGAACTTGCAACCATCGCGATAATATGGACGCTGGTCGCCGGTATCCCCTTCGGAATTATTTCTGCGCTAAAGAACAACAAGCTCCCCGACCACGTTTCCCGTTTGGTCGCACTGACAGGGGTATCCACACCTGTCTTCTGGTTGGGTTTGATTCTTCAACTTGTGTTCTTCTATTACTTCTATTTGCTCGGTCTCCCGCATCTTCCTTCAAGCGGAAGATATGATACAACCTTGGAGATCAAAAACCCGGTCCAACAAATAACTGGCTTCATGGTCTTAGACACACTGCTGACCGGCAACCTCGTCATGTTTCAAGATGTTCTTGCCCACCTAGTCCTGCCATCCTTCGCGCTTGGTTTCATTTCCCTTGGAGTCATCATGAGGATCATGCGATCAAGCATGCTGGAGGTTCTAAGACAAGACTACATAATTTTGGCTCGATCAAAAGGTCTTTCCGAGAGGGTTGTGATCTACCGCCACGCCCTCAAGAATGCCATGATCCCGACAGTCACGATTGCTGGATTGGCTGTGGCCGGTCTCTTAGGGGGTGCACCTTTAACAGAAACGGTCTTCGCTTGGCCTGGCATGGGTAGACTCGCTGTTAACGCGATCGGAAGAAATGATGCACCTTTGATAATGGGATTCACTTTGATCGCAGCATTGATACTTGTGTCAGCGAACCTCATCGTTGACATTCTATACGCTTACCTTGATCCACGCATCAAGTATTGAGGAATGGATGATGGCGTTACAAAGACCGTCAAGCTGGTCACCCGCGATTGCGGAACTCAAATTTGCACTCCACTTGTTATTGCAGAACAAGGTGGTTTTGGTCGGGACGGTCATCTCAGTCGGAGTCCTGATAACCGCGGCAATAGGACCAATCATAATCTCGCCGGAAGTTGCGACGTCGATCTATCTGCCTGGGCGCTTGGACCCTCCAAGTTCCGCACACTGGCTCGGCACAGATGATTACGGGCGCGATCTGCTACAGATAATCATACTATCCACCCGTCTAGACATCTCGGCCGCACTTATCATCGTGGGAGCCGATCTCCTCATCGGTGTTTTGCTAGGCGCATTCTCAGGTTTCGTGGGTGGAAAATTCGATGAGGTCATGATGCGAATAACTGACATCTTCTTCTCCATTCCCGGTCTGGTCCTCGCATTGGCCGTGGCGGCAGCGCTGGGAAGAGGACTCAATAACCTAATCGTCGCCATAATCATTGTAGGATGGCCAGGGTACACTCGAATACTTCGCGGCCTGGTACTCGCCGAGAAAGAACGTCTCTACGTTGATGCTTTGCGAAGCTTAGGAATCGGAAGATTCCGGATAATTCTTAGACACGTAATTCCGAATACAATCTATCCTGTGCTTGTTCAATCTACGTTGGATCTTGGCGGCATAATCCTGACTTTTGCTGGGCTTAGCTTCTTGGGGTTCGGCGCTACTGCCTTGACACCTGAACTCGGCAGACTGATAACCACCGGACAGTCTTACATATTTCAAGCCCCGTGGCTGGTCGCCTTTCCGGGTCTCGCCATACTGATAATCTCTCTCGCGTTCAATCTAATGGGTGACGGGATCAGAGACGTCCTAGATCCGAGGCTTAGAAGGTAAAGAATTGTCATCAGCAACGGAAAAGAACGATGCCTTACTGCAAGTGAACAACGTCCGCCTAGACTTCCACACGTACGCCGGTGAAGTAAAAGCCCTTGATGGAGTGACCTTCTTAGTGAAGAAGGGTGAAGCTCTGGGACTTGTTGGCGAATCCGGATGCGGCAAATCGGTCACGGCTCTCACGATAGTCGGGCTCCTTCCCGAAAACGCGTCCGTGACGGAAGGCGAAATCCTACTTGCAGGCGAGAATCTCCTTGCAATGACACACGACCAAATCCGCAAGGTCAGAGCGAACAAGATCGCGATGGTATTTCAGGACCCAACAACCTTCCTCAACCCGGTGCTCACCATAGGTGAGCAGCTCGAAGAAGTATTCCTCCTCAACTCTGAACGGCTTGCAAACGTAGCCGCGGAAAGAAAGATAGAAGTCGAAGCAGGGAAAGAGGAACAGGACACGTCTGGCGCGGCACCAAAACTGGCGAGGTCCCGGCAGAAAAAAGTTGCCAAGGCGCTAAGCATAGACGTTTTGAGCCAAGTGAGACTGGCCGATCCTGAGAGAACGCTCAAGCAGTACCCGCACGAACTCTCAGGAGGAATGCGGCAACGTTGCATGATTGCAATGGCATTGGCCAGGAATCCTCTCCTATTCATCGCAGACGAGATCACTACGGCTCTGGACGTGACAATACAAGCTCAGATTCTGGAATTGCTTCGCGAACTGAAGACACAGTTGTCAGGTTCGACATTGCTAATCACACACGACCTAGGTGTAGTAGCGGAACTCTGTGACAGAGTCGCTGTGATGTACGCGGGCAACATAATTGAGCTTGCGGACGTGAAAGAGCTCTTCGCCAATCCGCTGCATCCCTATACTCAGGGATTGATGCGAGCAATACCAATGATCGATCGCAGAATGGAAAGACTGGAGACGATACCTGGATCGGTCCCGGACCTCATTTATCCGCCCTCAGGTTGTCGTTTTCACCCGAGATGCCCTTTTGCGTTCGAGAAATGCAAGCTTGAGAAACCTGAACTCCTCCACGTCGGAAAAGGTCATACAGTAGCCTGCCACCTGTACGGAGAAGGAAAAGCATGACCAAAACAGTCCTAGAGATCAAGGGCCTCAAGAAATGGTTCCCAATAACCGGAGGTATTCTAGGCAGAGTAAGAGGATACGTTAAGGCTGTCGATGGTGTGGATCTCGAAATCAAGGAAGGAGAAACATACGGTCTCGTGGGAGAATCCGGGTCCGGCAAAACAACCGTCGGCCGGTGCATTCTCCGACTTATCGAACCGACTGCGGGGGAGATCATCTATCGCGGTCAAGAAATCACGAAACTAAAAGGTGAAGCTTTCAGGCGTGTGCGACGGAAATTTGGGATAGTCTTCCAGGACCCCTACGCGTCGCTGGACCCGCGTCAGACTATTAAGGGCGCGCTCACGGAACCAATGAAATACCACAAGATCCTGGAATCTGACGAGGAAGCAGTGGAGAAAGCGAAGGACCTTATCAAGAGGGTTGGACTCAATGAGGACCACCTTTACCGTTTTCCACATGAATTCAGCGGTGGACAACGGCAGAGGATTGCCGTAGCACGTGCGTTAACGACGGATCCCGACGTTGTCATCCTCGATGAGCCAACATCATTCCTAGACGTGTCAGTGCAGGCCCAGATTCTCAACCTTCTATCGGACCTGCAGAAAGAATTCAATCTAACATACCTCTTCATCTCACATAACCTGAGCGTCATCGAACACATGAGCAATCGCGTCGGAGTGATGTATCTGGGCGCAATAATGGAAGCCGCAGACAAAGAAATAATCTACCGAAGACCGGAGCATCCCTACACACACGCGCTCATCTCGGCACTTCCGATACCGAATCCCGCGCTGACCCGGGAGAGGGTAATCCTGAGTGGGGATGTCCCAAGTCCGGTGGATATTCCATCGGGCTGCCGTTTCAGAACACGATGCCCTTATGCCACCGATTACTGCAAGGAGAAGGAACCGCCCCTTGTCGCACGTCAACCAGGACACCTCATCTCATGTCACTACGAACTGAAACTCTCGGCTCCCATTCCATTAGCAGAAGCATCACGCAAGACGTGATAAACATAGGAAGAGGACCCCGATGAGGGTGAGCGAGAAGGGTGCTCTCGCCACCCTTGTGCTTCTCCTTCTTGCTCTCGCAACAATAGCCCAGGCAAGAATTCTGCACGGTGAAGCAACCGGAGCAGCGTCTTGGCAGACGGAAGTGGGATTCTATCTTCCCTTCATTCTGTTCACACTAGTTAGCACATACCACTTCATGGATTGGGCGAGAAGGCACAGAAGACAGGCAATCATAATCACCCTGTTGATCGTAGGTGTTGCTTCCCTCGTCGGGGTCGGCTCCGCGAGTACGCCGCGACCAACGGTAGCTCCCATCAGCCTGTCGTTAACAAGTACATCTCAACAGCTCGTTGGGCCGGGCAGCCAAATCGAATCCCCATCACCCCTTCAGGAGAACTTGGTCAAGCTGAAAGACCTGCTGAGCAGCACTCCGTACTTCTCGGCAAGCTTCGATGTGATATCGCTAGTAGCCTCGGCGATTGCCATCGCATTCGTACTGCTGAGAATTCGACGGGAAAAGAGAGGGGCCACTTACAAGCCTCCGCCCTTAGCGAAGCCAACGGAAATTAGCGAAGGAACACCGCGTGAGCTCGTCATACAATGCTACAAACTCGTGACTGTCACATTGCAGGCTGGTGGTTTTCGAATTCCAGACTCCGACACGCCGGAAGATACGTTCCTGAAAGTCAGCCATTTCAAACCCGACCTTGCGGATCCATTCCGGAAACTAACGGTACTCTTCGAAGAAGCAAAGTTCAGTCTTCACCCTATAAATGAAGAACAGGCCGGAGCCGCGTCGGGTTATTGCCGGTCTATACTCCACGATGCCTCCGGAGGGATCCGAACGTGAGCGCCCTTGAAGAGCTCACAGCACTATTATGGTGGTTGATGCTACTCTCTGCCACGGCGATCATACTACAAGACATCGGAACGGCTATACTGCCGAAGGCTTCTCAATCCCGAGAAAGAGGCATTCAGCGAATGTCGCCACCAGACGATGAGGATGAGTTCAACAATCTGTTGAAGAAAGTCAAGCGAGGGCTACAACGGCCTGGAAGCTTCAGAGTGTTGCAGAGAGATGTGGCACAGACGATAGCGCAGACCGCTCTTGCTGCGAGAGGTTTCACGCTGACACGAGTGCCAGAATCCAGACCGGAGCTTGTCGAGCAGTTGTCACAAGACCGAGACATAGTCGAGTTCATTCGCCGGCATCTATTCAATTCTGACACGAGGAAACAGTTGATACGCAGAAGCCAGATGCTGACGGAGTTCCAGCGGACGATCTCAATTCTGGAGAAAGCGGAGAGTGAATTGAAGTGAGGGTCGAAGAATTAGGCACTGTTTGTGATCGATTATTGAGCGAGATTTCGACAGTAATCGTTGGCAAACGGCAAACGCTAGAGCTGGTACTTACTGGCATTCTAGCAAACGGGCACATCCTCTTCGAGGACTTTCCCGGGTTGGCGAAGACTTTGATGGCCAAGCTCTTCGCGCAGGCGCTTGGCTGGAAGTTTCGGAGGATCCAGTTTACGCCGGACTTGCTTCCTGCGGACATCACCGGAACTTATGTTCTGGACCGCCGCGATGGCCAATTCAGACTGAGACCTGGACCAATCTTCACGAATATTCTCCTGGCAGATGAGATCAACCGTGCGCCACCTAAGACCCAGTCAGCATTACTTGAGGGGATGCAAGAGCGACAGGTCACAATCGAGGGAGACACGTACCCACTGGAGAAGCCCTTCATCGTTATCGCCACACAGAACCCAATAGAATATGAGGGCACCTACCCTTTGCCGGAAGCCCAAATCGATCGATTCATGATGAGACTCAGCATAGGATACCCAGACAAGCAAGAGGAAATCGAGATCCTCACTAGACGTATCGCTTCCCAAACCGATGACTACAAAATCCAACCCGTCGTGACTTCTGAATTCTTTCAAGAAGCCCAACATGTGACCGAACAAGTACATGTAGATGATGAAATCAAGGACTATACAGTTGAGATTGTTCAAAGAACACGGAATCATTCCCTGGTCGGTTTGGGTTCCAGCCCGAGAGGGTCTCTCGCGATATTGCACCTTTCGCGGGCAAAGGCGGCTTTGGCGGGAAGAGATTATGTAGTGCCGGAGGATGTGAAGACGGTAGCGGTCTCTGCACTTTCTCACAGACTTCTCCTGAAAAGTGGGACGTGGCTTGCGGGAACCAAAGCCGAGGAAATTGTGAGAGGAATATTGGATGAAACGAAGGCTCCCCGCGTCAGCTAAGATTTGGACTCGAAGAGCCGTCCTGCTGCTCGAAACTGGTATCTTACTTTTCTGGCTTGGAATTGCCCTTCAAAATGACCGGTTCATTATTACTTCTGCTATCTTGTTCACTTACTTGATTCTGGCACTGATGGTGAGCTCGGGGCCATCCAAGGGTGTCTCTCTCCAAAGGAATCTTTCCGTTGAGAGAACACTAGAAGAGCACCCATTTCAAGTCAACACAAAGATCACAAATGAATCAGCAACTTCCAGCCTTATCCAAGTAATGGAAGGATTTCCAGTCAGTCTGGACATAGTTGAAGGAGGTCCACACTATGTCACCTTTGTCGGTTCAAATTCGGCCAGCACAGTCTCCAGTATCCTTCAAGCGGACTTTCGAGGACATTACGTGATACCCGCACCTAGCGCGACAGTCACAGACGAATTTGGCCTTCGGGAACGCCAAATCAAAGGACCTAGGCCAACATTTGTCTCTATTATGCCTCCGATTGAAGACCTATCAGATCTTGCACTCGACTCGCGCACGGCGCAGCCCGAGATAGGAACTTTCCGATCCAGTAGTGTGGGTGTGGGGACCGAGTTCTTCGGAATAAGAGAATATTTGCCAGGTGACGAGATTAGACGCATAAATTGGAAGGCATCAGCCCGGACGGACACGTTGCTCTCAAATGAATACGAGCGGGAGCATGTGACGAACATCTACCTTGTCGTGGACCTGGGCACGGCGCGTGTCGATGCTTTGAAATGGACCGTGCGAACGGCCGCATCTATCGCAACCTATCTTCTACGGACAAGGAATCGCCTCGGCCTCATCGTCTTGGGACAGAGCACCTCACACGTGCGAATCGAGAGCGGACGGAGACAACTAATCAAGGTGCTCGACAAGCTTGTTACCGCGGAACCTGGTGGTTCTGCCGAACCATCAACCTACCTCGTGCGACTTCTTGAAGAAATGCCAAGGTGCGAGATCCTAGTTGTGTCTGCTCTTGCGTCCGAAGCAATCTGGAGAACAGTCGTAGCCCTAAGGCGTAAGCATGAACATGTATCCGTCATTACTCGAACCGCAAAATCACTCGAAGCGGACGAGCGTGACCTTGTTGTGAAGGCTGCCTTGCTTCTATACTCTCTCAGGCGTCGCGCAACTATTCAGCAGATCAAGAACGCGCAGGTGAAGGTGATTGAAATCCCAGCCGACAGGTCCGTTCGCACCGCGTTGGCAGCAATTCAGGAGAGGCCTCTGCGACATTGACTTCTGTTCGCTTGGCCGAGATCACATTCCTGCGGATCGTTCTTTATGGCATGTTCTTGGCGTACCCGATTATCATGCTGAGAAATGCATTTCTTGGCGTATCTGCCAATCCCATCGTCAGTCTGGCGAACTTTTTCATGGTTGTTGCATTGTTGGCAGGGCTTGTTGCAGCAATCACATTGAATTACGTGGTCGGATATGTCTCCTTTCTGGCCGTTTTCTGCGCAGAGTTCCTGTACAACATGCCCCTTCTCGTGTTCACAACCCACTTGGCCGTCGCGCTGGTTTTCGCGGAGGGATTATCGTCGCTGAGGCTGTACCAGTCTGTGAGCGGAGTAATAAGGCCTGGTCCCCATGAGAATGCGACTGCGAGCCTGCATGCCTGCTTGCGAAGGTTCCGCTCGAGACTCGTTCTTGTCGCATCTGGTTTATTTGTTGCTTCCTCGGCTTATGGGGTGTTCCCAGAAATAGTGCCATTTGCATCTGGACTCGCATCACTTGCCCTATATGCCACAATCAGCATAATTGCCATTGCCCTGACCGCCCTTTATCTCGGAGATCGAGAGTGAGCGTATCCAGCGATCAGCTAGGGAATTGATTTGTCAGCCGATGAAAAACGAGAGGACTCACGTCTTTCTGGGAAGGATGTCGTCGCGATCGTCATCGCAGCTCTTCAAACCACGCTGCTTCCCTTCTTGATCGTGATCATCGTGTTTCTCGTTCTCGCTTATGTTATTGCGCACCTCTATTCGTGACCCTCGTACCCGTAACAATCCTACCTTTAATATTGGGGAATCTGGTGTACGAACTGCGGATGACAAATCCGCACTGGATGGGTTACCTCGTTGGCAATCTGGCCGCAAGCTTTCCTACTTCTGACGATCGTGACTCTCTCCATTCCAGCTCAAGCGGAATCGATTGTCATTGCAACAGACATTTCGCCCACATCTACTTCCTTCAGCAGTCAGCGCAAGATCGTTCGAGACCGTGAAGGTAACCTTTTTGCTGTATATCTTAAGATGGTGGATGATTTTTCGCAGGTCTACCTGTCACAGTCAGATAATAATGGAACCTCGTGGCGGGAGGTTGGACAAATCAGTCAGGGTAGTTACAGCTCTGTTCGTGTCACAATCGCAATCGATTCCCATGATCAATTACATATTTTCTGGACTAAGTTCATTGAAGAATACGGACAGATTTTCTATAGGACGTATGGTCGAGCCGGCTGGTCTGAAGAATATCAAATGACAACAGGTTCCGCTTACTCTGGATTTCCGTCCGCGGCCTTGGACTCGAAAGGTCGACTTCATCTTGTGTGGTACGGATACGATGGCGTAGCGTACCAGGTTTTCTACACGCGCCTAGAGGGAACGAACTGGTCGGTTCCATTGAAACTCTCACAGGGTTTTCCCGATTCAGTCAATCCGACGATCGCCGTTGATTCCAGCGACAACATCCATGTGGCTTGGTACAAGAGCAATGGGCGCCGATATCAGATTAACTATATCCGCTGGTCGGATCGCTGGGGAGAACAGCTTCTATTATCTTCTGGGTCAGAAGACGCCTTCAATCCGTCCATAGCAATAGACTCGAAAGACAACGTATACATTGTTTGGGACGCAGGTGAAGGACCGAGGACCCAAATATATTATGCCGTATATCACGAGGGGAAATGGTCGGAACAGGAACCCCTCACATCAGGCGGCGCGGATGCTAGGAATCCGTCGGTTGCCGTCGACGCCCGAGATGCTGTGTATGTCTTGTACGACAAGACGGACGGACAGGTCTACGTTCGACGGTTCTTCGGTGCCTGGTCCGCTGAGGAAATGTTAACCATATCCGGTGAGAACACATTCCCTAGCGTACGTTGGAGCTTCTATAACAACCCGTTCAATGCGGCAGGCGGGCAAGTTGACTATGTTTGGACGTCCATACAAGCGGAAGTCGCCAATCTTATGTACAATGCACTGCCAGTAATCGGGCAGCCTAAGACTGAGACCCTGAATCGCCAGCCGCTCACGCTTGAATTGGTTGCAATTGTCGTGGCAGGCATATTGCTATTCGCGTTTTTCCCTAGAATCCTATCGATGGGCACTCGGAAAACAAGATCTCGCTAGGGGGATCTGCGAACGGCATCTCCACCCCTTTCGCCTTTAAGTCGTAAGGTTGAACGAGAGGTGAATTCCAATCATCATCCAGCGGCAGATACGAGTCAAGATGTCATTCATAGCGTTGACATTTGTAGCAGTACCATCGTTGATACTGCGGGATCCATGTCAGGGACCCATTACATGTCGAGCAGGTGTTTGCTGTCGTAGCGATTGTTGTCCCCAGAGCCTGTGATCTGCGCCGTTTTGACATCATGAATCCGACTACTATCCCGAGGAGAAAGGAGAATGCGCCAATCGCCAGGGCGAGTGCTCGCCCTGTGAGTTCTCCTCCGCCTCCAAGAAGCTGAGCCCTGGAAGCGCTTCCGTAGGCCGCGTAAGCGTGTTGTGTAGCTTCGGCATAGTTCATTCTCTGGTAGGCGTTCTCAGCATCCCTGAGCTGGGAGTTTGCGGCATTGATGTCCGGTGCGTTCACAAAATCGAAATTGGTCGCTTTTAGGAGTTGGACAGCGTTGCGGATGAATTGGTCAGCATAGCCTCTGAGCAGAGCATCCTTGTCAAATTGACTGAATGCGTTTTCGTACGGGTAGTACGCCATGACTGATGAAACGAAGTTCTCAGTCGGGTCGTAGGATGTATGGAACGGATGCATTAGACCTAGCATGTGGCCGACTTCATGTATGATGGTGTTTGTGAATCCGAACCCAAGCCCAGGCTGGGCGGGAGACACCAAGTCTCCTCGCCTTAGATCGTCTGCGGAGTGACTAATCAACACCAGGTCGTAGAGTGCTACGCCCCATATTGTCCTGTCAAAATCGACTTCCTTTGCCACAAGCTCTTTGTACGTGAAACCAAACGTGTAGTTCCGATCAAAGGCAAAGACAAAAACAGGAATATCATATGTACGTGAGTTCCTGGTAATCGTCGTGAAGTCCTCAATGTGCCCCTGCCCAGACTGACTAATCCACTCGTAGACCAGCCTGGCGTCAACTATCGGATATATCCCAACTGAACTGGGCGATGTCGCTGTCGCGACCGTTCTGAACAAGCCATCGTCTTCACTCAGACTGCTAAACTGCACGTCTACTTCAACATTAGCGAAGGGCAACAGTGAACTCAGCTGTGCTTCAATCTCGTCAGGGTCGACCGTTTTCTGAATCGGAGGTTGTCCGCTGGTGCGGTTATCAATGACAAAGATCTTCACTCGGTATGTCCGAGCGTAGTTGAGTGGGTACACGAAATCTGGAAGGAATATGTTGTAAACGGCTCCGGAGATATAATCTGCAAGGTATTGTGTCAGCCATTTTGACCAATAGGCACCGCCGGCTTGGATATTGTTAATCGAAGCTGCGAGTTGAAGAGGCAATTGTTCTGCGGCGGACCCAGGTCCAGCTGACAAATCCACAAAGAAGAAGCGGCTGTGTCCGCCCCAAGCGGTCATGTATCGACGATTGAGTTTGACCCCCAGATCATGGTCCGTGAACGTCTTGTTATAGAAGTGCGGAGTGAGCATCGCCGGATGCGAGGTTGCAAGCGTTTGGAATTGAGCTGTAGTTATTGATGGAAGTTGCGTTGAGAGATCAGCAAGCATTAGTGTGTAGCCCGTTGATCCCTGACCACCATAATCTTGGCCGTGCTCCAGTAACCAATTCTCAACTTGATCAGCAGGATAGTATGTGTTGGTAGCGTTGACTGGGTAATGAGTGTAGTTTAGAAAGTATGAGTTCTGGATGGTGAAGTAGCTCTCATTCCAGAGAACATTAACCCTTGTTTCCTCCTTCCCAATCGAAGTGAGGTAAGAAGCAAGTCCTTGAAGGAATTGGGGCGGAGCGAAGGTGAAGTCGTATTTGACTGAGTAGGTCGTATCAGTGCTCACTCCTGGTATAGCAGTGAGCTGATATCTTCTTTCGGGGCTGTTCCAGTTCAAGTATTCGAGGTCAACTGATTTTGAGTCAATTCCGACAAAGACTACTTTCACATTGATAGTGACATCTCTCTTGGTCACAACGATCGGATTATTCTGATCAGCTGTAGCTGTGGGGATGACCATTGTCGCTAACAGAATTGCCAGAATGACCAGGGTCGAGGTCGTCCTGACCATTTTCGGTTTCATGATTCGGGTGAGGCACGCTCACCTAAATATGAAGTTTGATGGGCCTCATCCTTGGCTGTGAGATGGGGCTTGAGCCGTGATGATGCTTGACGCATCAGGAATTACTGATATTGTGGAATCGGAACCGATTGTGCGTTGAGCAGTTTGCAGAGCCGAATTCACGGTCGGAGCAGCTTTCATGCCGAAGATACCTTCTACATAATGATCGGGTATGGTTGAAACTAAGTAAATTCTGTGACTTTCCAATGTGCGCAGGAGGAACGCTGCCTTGAATCCGTTGTAATTGAAGCTATGTCTCAATCGCGCTTCAAGGTAACGGGGTTCTTTTCGCTCAGCACACCAATCGTAGAACTCAGTGTCCCCATGACCCTGGGGGCACTCGGCAGCAACTATAATGACGCCGTCCCCTTTCAGCGATGGTAGAGCAGCGGGAAAGGCGTCCATCGCGCGCAAGAGCGATTCGTCCGTGGGTCTTCCGCCAACGCTCATTACGACAATATCCGCGGTCTGATTGACGGTGTTGGCGCACGCCGTCTGCAGCGGTTGCTCGAGATCCTTCATACAACTATCAATGCTTCCGAGCGTGATCTTCGAGGGTGAGCGGTCAGAATCCAATACGAAACCAACCGCGAACAGATTCTTGATAGAGTTCGTGATCTCCAGCCTTTCCCTGTGAAGGTCCATTGCAGTAATTCCTTTTCTATCGACCAAATGATTTCGGATTGAATCCCGCGAGGCTAGTCCAGGGAAAACTATATCGCACAAGCCGCTCCGTCCCAGGAAATGGTGAGGTTTCAGTTCTCCTACCAGGATCTTAAGATCCGAGTCCGCAAGCGCTGCGTTCACGGCTGGAGCAAGGTCTCCCTTGAAACCTTGGAGTGGAACGGTATCTGTTGAAGCCGGGTCATGAGCGATTATCGTGACCTCGCCCAGCGTGTTCAGGTCGAACTGCGGCGCATCTATTGTTCGAACGAGGGTAACCGAGGTTCGAGGAACCCCGACAGAGGTGAGAGTCTCAACAAGGGTTCTGGTAGCGTCGGCGGTCACGCCACTGTTCGAGCTGGCTCCCACGGCTATGCAAATTTTTCGTGCAGCTTTGGCTGCATCTAGAAGGCTACGGTTCGACTCAACTAATCGTTTCAACTCTGTAGGCGCGTCGTCTGTTGGGCTCAGTTTGTGTGGAGTTAATATTTCGACGAGTCTCTCTTCTGGGACGCGAACAGGGATCTCAGATGATCCGTATGGGAGCCAAATCTCGACCACTGGCCTTTCTCTACTCCATATTCAGTTTGTTGCAGGACATGATGGTTCGATGGTTAAAACCTGGTCTCAGACAGGATATCAGGGGGACACTGCAAAAGGATAAACCTCTTGATGCGAGATAAGCATCGGATCGTGGAATGACGGACATGCCAACGCAACAAGCAGAGGATGAATTGTGCGATATACTTCTCCGAACGGGGAGCCTGAAATTCGGGACATTCAAGCTCGCGAGCGGAATTTTGAGTTCCTATTACATTGACCTAAGGTTAATCCCAAGTGATCCGGAGGCCTTTCGCCGCGTCATTGGCTTCTATTCGACCATACTTGACCCGACGCTTGCAAAACAGGTGCAACGCTTAGCTGGCATTCCAACTGCAGGTATTGCCTACGCAGCTGTGTTGGCGTTTAATCTCTCGAAACCCTTCTTGTATGTTCGAAAGGAGCAGAAGGAGCATGGACGTGGGAAGAGAATCGAAGGAGTCCTGAAACCGGGTGACAAAGTGCTGGTACTCGATGACGTTATCACGACTGGGAAGAATGTTGTGTGGGCTGTCGATGCTATTAGAGCCGAGGGCGGCGTTGTTGAAGACGCTCTTGTGTTACTGGACAGGCAGCAGGGTGGTGAAGCTACCTTGAAAAGATCAGGAGTGAGACTTCACGCTTTCACTACGATTAGGCGAGTCGCTGAAAGGCTAAGCGTTCGCGGAATGATCGATGAGGGTCAGTTAAGGGAAATCGTGGGACAGATTGACTAATGTGGGGATCTTAATTACGTTGCCAAGCAAGTGCGAATAGGCGGCTGTGTCTCATGGCTCGTGACCTTCATGGATTCTTGAATGTCGCCAAAAATGTCTGCCACACTTATTCCATGGTTGCGCGTGACCAGCGAACAGGGGAGCTTGGGGTGGCAGTCCAATCGCATTGGTTTTCGGTGGGCTCGGTGGTAGCGTGGGCCGAGGCTGGGGTTGGAGCGGTGGCGACCCAGTCAATTGTGGAGGGCTCATACGGACCTCTTGGATTGGAATTAATGCGGGCTGGAAAAAGCGCTCCGGACACACTCAGGGCGCTACTCGCCGCGGACAACCGTGCAAACGTGCGTCAAGTGGCAATGGTGGATGCTCAAGGAGGCGTTGCTACTCACACAGGGGAACGTTGTATCGCAGAGGCAGGACATCATGTGGGTGTTCAGTATTCCACCCAAGCTAACATGATGCTCAAAGACACAGTTTGGGGCGTCATGGCCGATACCTATGAGACGACTGTGGGGGATCTCACAGATCGCCTACTGGCGGCTCTTGAGGCTGCTGAGAAGGAAGGCGGTGACATACGCGGGCGACAGTCAGCTGCTTTGATCGTCGTTCGGCCAACATCGAGTAGGCGTCTTTGGGAAGATCGCGTGTTCGACTTAAGAGTCGAAGATCATCCTGACCCGGTCCGCGAGCTGAAACGACTCGTGCGGCTCAGTCGAGCTTATTGGCACATGAATCACGGAGACGAGCTTATGGCCAAGGGGGACCTCAGCTCGGCCCGTGTCGAATATGGCAGCGCGGAGAAACTGGCTCCGGATAATGTAGAGATTGTTTTCTGGCACGCGGTGACGTTGGCTAGCTCTGGCTCGATTGAAGAAGCTTTACCACTCTTCAAGAAAGTGTTCGACGCCGATCGCAATTGGATGACGCTCCTCGCACGCCTGCCACGCTCGGGACTCTTCCCAGAGGATCCTCCTCTTGTCGAGAAGATCTTGGCAGTATCACGCAAGTGACATATTCTTGATCCTCTCCGTACGTGGGATTAGTTGATGTCAGATTTGCGGATAGGATCTTCAGCCGGATCTCGACCCCTTCGCCATGAGGGGGTCGTCGCCCACTCTGACTGTTCCTCAAAAACAGCTACGCGCTAACTTCGCCTAGTACTCTTCCAGTGTGCCTCTTCTTCGTGCGAGTACCTCAAACGACAAGAAGAGTACGTACCCAATTAGTATGCTCCCCAGTCCTGTTGCTATCTCCTGCAGTAGAACAGGTGCAATTCCAAGGATGTCTGTCCCTTGAACTGCTGCTCGTGCCGCCATTGTTCCGTAGGTCATAGGAATCGCGTAAGAGATGGGTTGAATCCAGACAGGGAGAACGGTCACCGGGAAGTTGACGCCGCAGATTAGGAGTCCAATGAAGAGGAATATGTTTGCAATTATCATTGCAGTACGCATGAACAAGCCGACGCTCCCGAGCATGAGCCCAAATCCTGTCATAGCGAAAGTTGTAACTACGATGACGATTGCGAGCGCCACGAAATCAGTCCGAACCATGTCAACCTGGAATAGGGTGTTGGCATAAAGGAAGCCGACTGCAATCGTAACAATTCCATTGAGTATTTGGAATGATGCGCGGCCCAAGAAGAGTGGAAAACGGTTCGCTGGAGTAGCAATGAGTGGGACGAGCGTCCCTTGCCATTTCTCCTCAGATGTGAGGTTGCAGACTGCGAAGATTGAGCTGAATGAGGCCACTTGCATGGCGTTTCCAACCGCAATGAAGGCAACGTTGGTTGTGGTGGGTGCGGCGAATCTGGCAAGGTAAACGAAAAATGCCATTTGGAAGAGGGGTAATGTGAGCACTTGCATGAGCCACATCTCCGGTCGTAGCCAGGAGAACAGGGCCTTGAATGCAAAAGTGGCACTGCTAACGAAGATCCTGATTGACTGGGATCCGGGGAATTGATTGGTCATTGTCAGTATTCCACTAGGGTCGCATCACGGCGAACTTTCCTCTCGACAATTCCGAACAACCAGAACCCGATGGCCAAGTATATGATTGTAGATGCAAAGACCACTAGGACATCGATCCAAAATCCAAGACCTAATTCGCCATACGCAGCGTATCGCATGGCTTCAATACCCCATGTCGGTCCTAATGACCATGAGAACGGATGAGACCAGAATGGCAAAAGTGCTATCGGGAACATCGAGCCTGAAGCCACGTAGATCGGCATCTCCAACCCATTAGTCATTACAGATGCTGAACGTGTCAACAGAAATGATGAACTGAAGAGAACTCCAAGTGAAGACAGGGAGGCTAGAGTCAGTACGAGAGCGAGAAGAAATAAGACGGGATTTGCAATGCCGAGTTCAGCCCTGTAGCCAAATACGGCGATGCAGAGAATTGCGATTGCATTTACTAGGCCTAGGACAGCGCTTGAGGCCGAACGTCCTGCGACAATCCACACAAGTCTAGAAGGCGTAGCGAGCACATACTCCAGTGTGCCATTCCACCGATCAAAACCAAGGGCAAATCCGGCTCCGTAGAGTGTATTGCCCCACATGCCCATCATTCCCCCACCTAGAACTGCGTACAATGCCAAGGAGCCTGACACGTTCTGGAAAAACATGAGAGCCACAGCTGTGAATATGAAAGGTGCAATGACATTCGGTATGATCCACTGTGGGTCAGCAAAGAAATGCAATTGGCTCATCCTGAACGAACTCACGAAGGTTTGTAGTTGTGGTTTCAACGCTAGGCCACCAGCTTCAGATACGCATCCTCTAGGGTCGGTTCTTTGGTTCGGATATCCACTATCTTGGCTCGGCTGAGCAGCTTAGTAACAGTAGGGATGAACTCCGAGCCCCTGGGGGTCTGAATTCGCACAATTTGCCGTTCTCCTTCTAATTCTGCGCTAACATTTGTTACATCAGCCTGGCGTCGCAATACGTCAAGATCAGTGTTCGCCAAGCCGAATGCCTCAACCTCGATTACAGTGATGTCTTTCACGAACTTCTTAAGCTCTGAAGGTGAGTCGAGAGCAACGATCTTTCCGTTGCTGATCACAGCAATCCTACTGCAGAGCTCATCTGCTTCAAACATGTAGTGAGTCGTCAAGAGAATTGTTTTACCTTTGTCAACTAGTCCTTTGATCATTGCACGCGTCTCGCGAGCGGCCTCGGGGTCTAGGCCTATCGTCGGTTCGTCCATGAAAATCACGTCCGGATCGTTGATTAGGCCCTTTGCGATGTGCAGGCGCTGCTTCATTCCGCGCGAGTAACCCTCCACCTTGGTGTCAGCTCGATCACTGAGGCCGACTAGGTCAAGCAGATCGGTGATCCTTTTATCGCGCTTGGAGACTGACACGCCGTACAGGTCAGCAAAGTATCGTAAGTTCTCTCGGCCGCTAACTCTGTAGTACAGCCCTCTTTCTCCGCCGAAGATAATACCGATCCTTCGTCTGATGTCAATGACATCTTTTGCGACGTCAAAGCCCAGCACTTTAGCAGCCCCAGAAGTTGGAGTCAGTAAAGTAGTGAGCATTTTGATGGTTGTCGTTTTTCCTGCGCCATTGGGACCGACGAGACCGAATAGTTCAC
>Ga0209321_10000126_pt1 | contig 42858 bp, 40 predicted proteins | sample Rifsed16ft4_FD_184012 | JGI IMG/M metagenome (GOLD analysis project Ga0209321, IMG submission 184012) | Soil microbial communities from Rifle, Colorado, USA - sediment 16ft 4 - CSP-I_5_4 (version 2) | ecosystem: Environmental > Terrestrial > Deep subsurface > Rock core/Sediment | place: Rifle...
GATCGGACTGTCCACTACCTGCGGGTCCATTTGCGTATTCCAGTGGGTCTCTTTGGGCGCGACGTTTCTCTGATTGGCGACGCCTTCCACGAAGACGTATGTCCGTGTCTCCACCTCGGTGGAAACGGCATCCCGTTTGAAGGCGATGGCGCGTACGACTCCGGTGCGCTCGATATCCATGGGTCCCTGGTAGACTTCGCCGTGAGTCGCAGACGGCCAACTGCCGTCCGTCGTGTAACGGATGGTTGCCCCGGGAGTGGGCGTGGCGAGGTGTAGAGCAAACGGCTCCTTGGGGAAAGGTCCCTCCTCGCCGAACCGAATCGCCTCGACCTGTTCCATGGGCCAGGGTGTGAGCCATCTCCCCGTGATTATTTGCGCTTCGTCCATCCCCGGGATCCACCACCTCACCGCCAGCTGGTCCGCCCCTGCACCCTCCTTGTGGAGCAGCTCGACATAGTAACGCTTGCCGGCTTCGAGCTCGACAGGCTCGGACTTCGACCGCCGGGACGCCGATCCGTCGCCGGAGCTGGCGGCTAGTCGGACCTTAGCTTCGGGCCGATCATCCCGTGCGAGCCATAGCTCCGCGGCCCCGGTGCTGGAGAGTACGAAACCGTATTCACCTGAGATGGGGGGATGCAGGAAACCCCGCAGTCTGGACCCGTAACCATCTTGGAACTGCCGAGGAGTCTCGAGTCGGCTGAGAAATCGCCGGCCGCTGGGCATGTCGGGAAAATCCGGGTGGTTGGTGAGGTCCGCGATGGAGTCCCCGTCGATCCCCAGCCAGTACTCCCAGAGAAACTGACCACGGACTTCGGATGAAGGGGAGCAAGAGACGGAAGCTAGGACCAGAGCCAGGCCGGTCCATCCGATAAGGCGGTCCTGCCAAGGCGTCCGGCCCTTGTTGATCTTCCGCGACATAGGGTCTCTCGAGCGGATCGAGGGTAAGCATAGTGACGCTCAACGTCAACCAGGGTTGTCGCCCTGGTCGCCTGCTCGGCACCGCGCCGCGCTCATCCGATCGTGGCTGCTTCTCGTCGGCATAGTTCAAAGAGTTCCCCCACGGCGAAGCGACGCGAAATCCCCTCACCGGGATGGGTCTTCGGGGGTCACCGCAGACAGGGAGGTAGTGTCGGATGTTTTAGCGACGAGAGAACTGAAGCTACCGGGCAGGCATGTCCTCGAGCTGTGCGACCAGCTCGTGGAATCGCCGGATGAAGGCTGCTATTTTCTGTCGCGCCATGGCCGGAAGGTCTGCGAAGGACAGGCCGACTCCCAGGGGATGATCGGGAGTCGACTCCGGATCGTCGAAATTCGCCCACTCCACCGTGCCTTCGACGGTGATCTCGCCGATTTGCCAGGGAAGCGTGATCTCCAAGGAAACCCTGTCGCCGATGGGGATGGGATCTTTGGTGGCAAGAAACGCGCCTGTCTCGCTCAGGTTGGTGAGGTAACCCGGCTTCTTGGCCTTCCGGTAAGTGAACTTCGTGCGAATCACCAGCGGCTGAATTCGACTCTTCTGCCTTTTGTCCATTTGCCAACCTCAGCCCTTTGCCTGACCGACCGAAAGCTTCGCGTCTAGGGAACGAAGCTTGCCCTGCAAGTAGACGTTCTCCAAAGCCATCCCCGCCTGCCCCATGAAGACTTCCAGAGCGGTGAGCGGGGCGAGGGCCCGTCCGGTTACGCCGTTGTCTCCATAGAGGACGAGCAGCACCTCGGCATTGTTCAACATGGGAACCAACGCTGCCTGATTGGTATTGCCTCTGCCGATCTTCGAGAAGAGGTTCGGCTCTAAGAGATCGAGCTCCGCCTTCAAATGTTGTGTCTTCCGTCGCGTCACCACCGCCTGGAAGGGTCCAGTCGTCTCGATGGAGATCACCAGCTGCTGCGCAAGGGTCACGTTATCCCTCTCGCTCTGAGCCAAGCCAAAACCACTCAGGCCGGAGGCCCGCTCGTTTTTCAGTAGGAACAGGGCACCCCGCTCGAAGAACTTCTCGGCGGCTTGAAGTACCATTCGCGAGATGTCGACCGAACGCTGCGGATCGATGAGCTGCTCGGTCATCACTGCCAGGAACTCCAGAATGGGTGAACCATCCCCTGACGGCGCCATGATCTCAGACGGTGGATCGGCTTTGCGGCTCCGCGGAGGCTCCTGGTGCGCGGCCAATTCCGCGAGCTGGCGGACGATCACCTGTCCGAACGAGCGCAGATCGGTCTTGTACTGTCCCACGTCCAGTTTCGACAGAACCGGCTTGAAGGCCACTTTGCGGATGCCCAGGTCCAGAGCGCGCCGGCGGATCTTGTCGGAGAGGTCCTCCACCATGAGTAACAGAGGCACCGGTTGATCGATCTTTTGGAGACGGCGAGCCAGCTCGAACCCTCCGTAGAAACTCCTTCCGGTGGTGGTTGGCATCTTGAGATCGCCGACTACCAGAACCTGCTCTCCTGCCGCGGCGTGCTCGGCGGCAATGCGGGCTGCCTTGTCGGGTGTGCGGGCGGTAACAACCTTGTAGCCGTTCTCCGTCAGCTCTTCCCCCACCACCTCGCACACCACCGCTTCATCGTCCACGATCACCACCGTGGAGCCGTCGTGTCGGAGAGGCGTAGAGAGCGGATCGCTCAACGATCCGGCCGAGGTGGGAACCCTCTGCGTTCGTGACGGGTCCGGCTCATCCAGCACTCCGGGCGGAAGGGGCTCGTTCAGGGTTGGCTCCGCCGGACCGCCGGTCGCGCTGGCTGACGGTTCGGCCCGGACGAAAGCCTCGGCAGTGGGTCTCGGTTCCGCCTTGAACGCCGATTCCAACCTGGCGGTGGTGTCCCGACGGTCCTCGTCAAGCTCTCGCGTCAGGTCCAGGAGCAAGTGCTGCGCGTTAATTCCCTGCTCGAGGAGAAAGGCGGAGATGTCCATGCCTTCCAGCTCCGCTTCGATCTGCTCCGACAGCTCGAACCGAAAACTTCCCTCCTTCAATCGGGCCATCTCACGAAGAGAGGTCTCGACCAGCGCCAAGATGACGGTGTCCTTTTGATCTTGCTGGTAGTGTCCGGCGGCGATCCGCCGGACATAGTCGAGCGTCGACCAGGAGTAGGCGCAAACCACCATCCCATCCCGGAAAACGACGGAGCCCCGACCCAGGGGACTTTCCAGATGGAGGTACCCGGTCTTCTGGGAGAAGGCCACTAGCTGGAGAATGTCCACGAAGGGCATTTCCTCGAGTTGGCCTTGGAGTCCCATGGTTGTCTCTCTATCCTCGACCGACAAGACACGTTGGGTCGTCCGGTGCCGTCGCGCCGGGGCGGCGACGGCCAACGAACCGGGTTTTCGAAGGCCAGGGTAGTCCCTGGCCCGGCAAAAGAACCTTCTCAGTCACGCTGTCTCCGGGATTTATCCTTTATTATGAACGAGATGGCCCTTAGAAGGCAAGTGATTTCCCTCCCCGGACAGCGTCATCACGTGCGGTTCCAACTCCCTTTACCGCGGCTCCGCCACAGGGTATGCTGCGGCCGCGGTGTGCTGGAGGAAGAGACCCGGAAACCGAATCCATGAGGAAGCGAGCGGGATGGATGGCTGTTCTGATGATGCTAGCGGCGGGTGTTGCCCAGGCTCAACAGGCTGAACGGGCTGAACAGGCTCAACAGGCTGAACGGACCCAAAGGAGACCGGTTCTACTCGACGTCGATCCTGGCATCGACGACGCTCTGGCGATTCTGCTGGCCCTATCCTCGCCAGAGCTGAGCGTGGAAGGCATCACCGTGGTAGCGGGAAATGTCGAGGTCGACGTAGGTCTGCGTAACGCCAGACAGATCCTCGAGCTCGCCGGTCGCCCAGAGATCCCGGTGGCGCGAGGCGCCGAGGCTCCTCTGGTGGGCCGGCTGGTAACCTCGAAGCACGTGCACGGAGAGAACGGACTCGGCAACGTCGAGCTGCCCGCTCCCTCCATCCAACCCTATCCGGGCACCGCCACCGACCTCATCATCAGCAAGATACAAGAGCATTCCGGGGAGATCGTTTTGATCCCGGTGGGCCCGCTCACCAACATCGCTCTGGCCCTGAAACTCCGCCCCGATCTCGCCCCCCATGTCAAGGAAATCGTCCTCATGGGGGGCTCTCTTTCTGGTGGCAATATCACGCCGGCTGCCGAGTTCAACATCTACAACGATCCGGAAGCGGCGGAAATGGTCTTCCACTCGGGCGTTCCCATCGTTATGGTGGGACTGGACGTCACCGAGAAGACTGTCCTGGGAGCGGACGACCTGCCTTCGGTCGAGAAAACCGTCAACCCCATCAGTCGATTGGTCTGGGATCTCACCAAGTTCCATCTCAACGAGCGGGGAGCCGACGGCATCATGATGCACGATCCGCTGGCGGTGGGCGTCGCCATTGACCCCAGTTTCGTCAAGACGCAGCCTCTCCATATCGGCGTGGAGACGCAAGGAGAAAAGACTCGTGGGGAGACGGTGGCCGCTCGCAAGGGCTATTCCATGGAGTTCAAGGAATCGCACGGCACCAGGACGGTGATCGGTCGGGAGGAGCTGACCCCCAATGCGAAGGTCTGCATCGAGGTCGATGCCGAACGATTCGTGAAGTTCTTCGTGGAGCGGGTCTTGAGATAGGGCTCACCGCAGCCTGGTCAACTCCGCGAGAGAAGCCAGGTCCTTGATGCCCCAACCCGTCAGCGGAAGCAACACTCTCGCTTCTTCTCCAACCTCGGTCGCCTTCCAAATACGATAACCGGCCAGCGCCGCCGCCGAGGTCGGCTCGACCAGGAAGCCGGCGCGCGCCAGGTCTCGTTGTGCGGTGCGGATTTGGGGATCGTCGACCACCACCACCGTGCCTCCGCTCGCCTCAATGGCCCCCGCCACCTGCTCCAGCCTTACCGGCTCCCGCACCGCTATGCCCTTGGCGAGGGTGAAAGCGTTTGGGGATTCCGGCCTCTTTCCGGTGACCCGAGCATAGACGGGAGCATGAGATGCCGCTTGCACTCCCACCAGACGAGGTATCGTCTCGATCCAGCCCAGGGCCTGGAGCTCACTGAACCCCTTGAAGCTTCCCAGAAGCAAGGAGCCATTTCCGATCGGGAAGAAGATAACGTCGGGTAAGGTCCCGGCCTGCTCGAAGATCTCGTAGGCCAGCGTTTTCGTTCCTTGTAGAAAGAACGGTTGCCAGTTGTGGCTGGCATAGAAGATCTGGCTCGAGCGCCGGAGCGCTTCGGCAGCCACCTCGTCACGGCTTCCCGAGACGCGCTCCAGGACCGCTCCATAGCTCTCGATCTGGATCGCCTTCTCCGCTGCGATGTCCCGGGGAACCAGCACCCGGCAGCGGATTCCCGCCGCCGCCGCATAGGCGGCGATCGAGCAGCCCGCGTTGCCCGAGCTGTCTTCCAGTATCTCCTCGATCTGCATTTCCTTGAGACGGCTCACCAGAACCGAGGCGCCGCGGTCCTTGAAAGAACCGGTGGGCGAACGATATTCCAGCTTCAGCTGAAGCTCTGTCCCGTCCAGCTCGATGGCGAGGAGGGGCGTCAATCCCTCGCCCAGACTAACGATCGAAGAGTCGTCGTCAATGGGAATTGCCTCCCGGTAGCGCCACAGCGAGTCGTGCGGCGAAGGGAAATCCTTCCGGCTGAGGGAAGGCTCCGTCACGATGTCCAGCACGCCGCCGCAGGAACATCGGAAAACCCGATCATCGCGATCCGGCTCGCTCCCACAAACCACGCATTTCAACTTCCAGGTGCTCACCTGCGGCCGATCATCGTCCAAACCTTTCATTCGGCGCAACGTCATGCGACAATGTAGTGAAACGAACCACGGTGTATGGGGGTGGGAATGAAGAAGACCTGGATGGTGGGTATCGTCTCGACGGTAACGCTGCTGTCATTCACTGGAAATGCCGGCGCGGAAGGACAAGCCTGGTTCTACTTGGGCCGCAGCTATACCGATCAGTTTCTCTTGGAGGACATGACGACCTTCGGAGGCAGCATCGGCGCCTTCGGCCGCATCGTGGGCGTGGAGTTCGCTCTCGAGTACTCGCCGGTCAAAGACTTCCAGGTCGGCGCGCTGGACTTCGGCGCCTCGCTTACCAACGTCATGGGCAACTTCGTGGTGCAGATACCCATCGGTGATTTCTATCCCTATGGCACCATCGGCTATGGAGTCCTCATCGGCCGGGCCAACCTCGACGAGCTCCCCGAGGAGTTCCTGGGGAACTTCGGCACCTTGAACTTCGGTTTCGGAGGCAAGATCTTCTTCAGCGATCACGTGGGTGTGAGGCTGGACTATCGCCGGTTCGCCGTTCAAACCGGTGACGAGGCTCCCGATCTGACCCTTCCCTTCACCGACATCCAGATCGAAGCCAGCCCCGATCTCAACCGCTTGGCGGGGGGCGTCACCTTCCGCTTCTAGACGCTGGCCTCAGAACTGCCCCAGCGTGCCGTCTCGGCGCGCCTGTCTGAGGGCACGGCGAAAGGCCAGGAGGCCGAGCGGCAAGAGCACCATCGCGAAGACCGCGAGTACCACCAGCTCCGAAACGACCTCCCCGAGGCCGGCTCCCAGGAGGAGCGCCTTGCGCATAGCATCCAGGCTGTAGGTGATGGGAAGGGCCCGTGAGATCAGCTGCAGAGAGTCGGGCAAGACCTCGACTGGGAAGTACACGCCGCCGAAGAGCGTGGCGGTGGCGTTGATGAGGAAGTTGACCGGATCGCCTCGCTTCACCGTCATCATGAATGCCGCTGACAGCATTCCCAAGGCGGCAAAGGAGGCCACGGTGGGAATCATCACCAGAAGCGCCACCAGTAGACTCATCCGATTGAGCGACAGGCTTCCCATCAGAAGGCCGAGCAGCAAGTAACCACCCACCGTGGCGGTGTGGTAGGTGAAGGTAAAGCTGGTGGTGGCGCCAACCAACGTGGATAGCTTGAGGGGGCTGGCCAAAAGCATCTCCAGCGTTCCCATCATCTGCTCCCCTCGCAAGGAAGTGGCGAAGTGACCGAGGGCCACTCCCAGGTACCCGCGGAAGGCGATTCCGATGAGAATGAAGGGAAAGAAGTCACTCCCGTATTGCTGCAGAACGGGAACCCGCGCCTCGGTGACAAGCTGCGCCAGGTAGAAAAAGACCGCGACATTAAGAAGGATTCCCACCAGACCCAGCGCGAACGCGAACCGGTAGGAAAGATAAAGACGTAGATCGCGGCGGAGAAACGCCCGGAATTGGAGCATCCTCCGTTCCGGAGCTTTCCTTCTGGGAGCGAGCGGCGGTCGCGGAAGCAAAGGCTTCTTGGCGGCAGGCCCCTTCGTTCCCGCCTCCCGGAGGGCCCGCTCGATGGCCCCGGCTCGGGGGTGGATCGTGAGGACGCGCGCTCCCTTTTGGTGGAGTGCGGCAACCACGTCACCGATGGCGGCGTTAGGTTCCAGCACTACCGAAACCTCGCTCGGCTCGCCGCTTCGCACTAGCTCTCCGCTGGCGACGCCGCGCGTTTCCTTCCAACCCTGGACGGGGCGATCGAGGAGCAAGGTGTAGTGGGCCCCCGTCGTTTCCTCTCCCAGATCCCGCAGCTCCGATGGGGTTCCGTCGAAGGACAAACGCCCCGACTGCATGACCAGAAAGCGCCGGCAGAGCTTCTGTGCTTCGCCGAGGTTGTGAGTCACCAGAAGCACCGCCGTTCCATCCTCGTTCACCAGCTGCAGGATGGCGGCGTGCAGCGCCTGGCTTTCGATGGGATCGACGCTGCGCGTCGGCTCGTCCAGGAGCAGCAGGCGGGGACGATGGAGCAGAGCGCGGGCCAGCGCCAGACGCTGCTTCATTCCCGAGGAGCAAGCGTCGAAGCGCCGGTCGATGAACGGCTCGAGCTGGAATGCGGCGGAGAGCTCTCGCAGGCGCTCCTCAAGCTGCCGGGAGTCCAGTCCGTGCATGGCGGCGAAGAACGCCAGGTTCTCCCTTCCGGTGAGGCGCCAATAGAAGCTCCGCTCTTCACTGGTCACCAACCCGATCGATCGCCGCACGTCGATCTCTTGGCTGAGCGCGTGACCGGCTACCATGGCTTCCCCACCGTCGGGTATCACCAGAGTGGCCACCGTCTTGAGCAGGGTGGTCTTTCCCGCGCCGTTCGCTCCCAGCAGTGCGACCATCTCCCCTTCTTCGACGGAGAAGCTCACGCCGTCCAGCGCGACGATGGGAGGCTCCTTCGGTCGCAGACGACCTCGCAACAAATCGTCCAGGCGAAGGCGCGGCCTGAACCGCTTGAAGAGATCGCTGCACCAGAGAGCCGGCATGTCTTCTCAAGCTAACAGATGGAGACCCGGGAATAAAGGCTCTATTTTGACTCTCGGCGGACTGGGGGGTAACATCGCAGGCCCGTTTTCCGGAAGATCGCTTCCGTACCGACCACCAGGAGGAACCCCGTTATGGGCTTTGCCACCGACGCCATCCACGCCGGTCAACATCCCGACCCGTCCACCGGGGCCATCATCACCCCGATCTACCAGACTTCGACCTACGTTCAAGAGGCTCTGGGCAAGCACAAGGGATACGAGTATGCCAGGACTCAGAACCCAACCCGATCGGCGGTGGAAGCCAATATCGCCGCCCTGGAAAGGGGCCGGGGAGCGCTGGCCTTTGCCTCGGGCATGGCCGCCATATCCGCGGTGCTCACCTTCGTGAAGCAAGGCGATCGCGTGGTGGTGACAGAAGATCTGTACGGCGGAACCTACCGGCTGTTCCAGCGCCTTCTCACGCGGTTCGGAATCCGTTTCACCTATGTCGACTCTTCACGGATCGAGGCAGTCGAAAAGACGATGGGCGACGACGTCAAGCTCGTCTTCCTGGAGACGCCCACCAATCCGGTGTTGCGAATCACCGATCTCCGCGCCGTCTCCGAACTGGCTCATCGGTTCGGAGCCCGGGTGGTGGTGGACAATACGTTCATGAGTCCTTTCTTCCAGCGTCCCCTGGAGCTGGGCGCCGACCTGGTCGTTCATAGCACCACCAAATATCTCAACGGTCACAGCGACAGCGTGGGCGGCATGGTGGTGGCCTCACGCCAGGAGGACATCGAGCACCTGGCGTTCGTCCAGAACGCGGTGGGTGCCATTCTCTCTCCGTTCGATTCCTGGTTACTGCTGCGGGGCACCAAGACTCTCGCTCTGCGGATGGAACGGCACAACCAGAACGCCGTCGCCCTGGCCGAGTTTCTCTCCAAGCACCCCAAAGTGCAGAAGCTCTACTACCCCGGGCTTCCCGATCATCCCGGCCACCAGCTGGCGAAGAAGCAGATGAGCGGATTCGGAGGCATGATCTCCTTCGAGACCGGCTCTCTGCAGGCCGCCCGCAAGATCCTGGAAGGGGTCACCGTCTTTTCTCTGGCGGAGAGCCTGGGGGGTGTGGAGAGTTTGATCAGCCACCCGGCGACCATGACCCACGCCTCGATCCCGGTGGAAGACCGCCTTCGCTTCGGCGTCACCGAGGGGCTGGTTCGACTGTCGGTCGGCGTCGAGGACTTGGAGGATTTGGAAGCGGATTTGCGGCAGGCGCTGGCCGAGATCTGACCGCGCTAGACACCCACGTTCTCGTCGATCCACGAGAGATAGGCCTGCCATCCGCGCTCCACCGGGATGGCTATGACCTCCGGCACCTGGTAAGGGTGAAGCTCACGGAGCGCGGCCTCGAGCTCGGGGTATCGATCCGATCGTGTCTTCATCAACAGGAGCCGCTCGGAGTCGTCTTCCAATTTCCCCTTCCAGACAAAGAAGCTCCGCACCGGGCCGAGGACGTTCACACAGGCCGCCAGCCGCTTCTCCACCAGACTCCTGGCCAGACGGGCGGCGTCCTCCTCGTTTCCGACCGTGGTAAGAACCAGAAGATACGACATGAGAGGCGTCCGGCGCGCACGGTAGCACAGTCGGTCCGCCATTGGCGATTGTCTCGGCGCTCCCGGTTACGGTATAAAGGTAGATATCTCAAACCCTATGTTGGCCGTACGATCGAAGACGGTGCACCGAGCCCTCAGGCCGCGGACAGAGAAAACCGACGTCTCGCTCAAACGCAAGGCGCTCAGCCTCGCCCTCTTCCTCATCGTGGCCGCCTCCACGCTCAACGCGCTCTTCGGAGACCGCGGACTGCTGGAGCTCGTGAAGGCCCGTCAAGAGATCGAGTCCCTGGATCGAGAGATCGTCACCTTGCGCACCCAGAACCAGAGCCTGCTGGAAGAGATCCGCGCATTGAAGACTTCCCCGCTGGCGGTGGAACGACTGGCTCGCGAGAACCTCGGCCTGGTGAAACCGGGGGAGATCGTCTTACTGATACGCGACACGGGAAGAAGCTCGGACTCAGGACCCCCGACCAGAGAATGACCGAGGCATGACTCTCCCCCTCGTGCCGGGCATGTCCATGGCGGTCTAAGCTTTCGTCTCTTCACCCCGCGCACCCGCCAGCACCGCCGCCAACTCCGCCCCCCAGAGAAGCAGGGCGGCCGACAGGTTAATCCAAACGGCGAACACCACCACCGTCTCCAGAGCACCATAGGTCATCCGATAGTTGGCAAAGCGACCCACGTAAAGGGTGAAGGCGTTCTTGAGCCCCTCCCAAAGCGTTCCGCTCACCACACCCGCCACCACCGCGGCGCGGGTCGGAACCCAGGTCGCCGGCAGCACCTTGTACACGAAGCTGAAAGTGAAAACGCTCACCAGCCAAGGGATCAGGTAACGGGTGGCGGCGCTGTTGACTGCAACATAAAGGGGATTGGATACGGTACCCGCCAGCGCACTGGTCTCCAGGAAACGATTGAAGGCGTTTACCACTCCCGCAAACGCAACCATGACGACCAGAAGCAGAACCAGCAGAGCCACCAGACCGAAGGCGAAGATCTTTCGCGCCGGGAAGGACCGCCGTTTCTCCACCTGGAAGACGTGATCCAGGGCCTGCTCCACCTTGGAGAAAACCTTGCTGGCCGTCCACAGGGCCAAGAAGAAGAAGGGCCATCCGAAGCGTCCCGCCTGGCTTCCCACCTCCCGGGCCCGGGCGAAGACGTCTTTGCCGAGGAGGCTCATCAGATCTTTCAGCAAGAACTGGGCGCCCTTCTCCGCAGCGTCGACGGAGCCGATCGCTGCGGCACCCAGAGCGACCAAGAGGATGGCGAGCGGCAGCAACGATAGGAGGGCGAAGTAGGAGATATAGGCGGCATGATCGAAGCACCCGTCTCGATCGAAGTTCCGGGAGGCTTGGTAGATGGTGCGACCCAGGCTTTCCAGTTTCCGCTTGCCCCCAGACCACCACATGAACGCCATTCAATCAAGCCCGGCCATAGGCTGGCAAGCGTGTCCCCGCTTGAAGCGCCCGTAACGTGGAGACTAAGCTAGTCCCCACTACTTGAGAAAGACCATGCGACGCCTCTTTCCTTGCGCTCTCCTCCTCATACTGGCCCTCGGTGTCCGCGGCACCCCAGTGCAAACCGCCTCCCGGCCGCCGGTTCGAGGCGAGCATGCCATGGTAGCCTCCACCAACCCCCTCGCCTCGGAGGTCGGTATCGAGATCCTGAAGAGAGGCGGCAACGCGGTCGATGCGGCGGTGGCGGTGGGCTTCGCCCTTGCGGTGGTCGAGCCCGAGGCGGGAAACATCGGGGGCGGAGGTTTCCTCGTCTATCATGAGGCCGCCAGCGGGAGGGACTTCACCATCGACTACCGGGAAACCGCGCCCACCCGCGCTCACCGCGACATGTACCTGGACGAAGACGGAGAGGTCGTTCCCGATCTCTCTACCATCGGACATCTTTCGGCTGGCGTGCCGGGCACGGTGGCTGGCCTCTTGCTGGCATTGGAAAAGCACGGCCGTCTGGCGCGCGACACGGTTCTACAGCCCGCCATTCGCCTGGCGGAAGAGGGATTCCCGGTGAGTCATGAGCTCGTCGAGTCGTTGGAAGAGAACGCTTCGCTTCTTTCCCGCTTCCCGGAGAGTCGGCGGATCTTTCTTCGCAACGGAAACCACTTCCAAGAGGGCGAGATCCTGGTACAAAGAGATCTGGGCGCGACGCTGCGGCTCATCGCCGAAGACGGCGCTCCGGCGTTCTACCAAGGCAGAGTGGCCGAGCTCCTGGTGGAGGAGATCCGCCGAGGGGAGGGATTCATCACCCGAGAGGACCTGAAGAGCTATCGCGCCGTGGAACGCCAGCCCTTGCTGGGAACCTATCGCGGCCATACGGTCGTATCCATGGGACCTCCCAGCTCGGGAGGCATCGTCCTGATCGAGATGCTCAACATGGTGGAGCCGGAGGATCTGGCCTACCTGGGTCTCAATTCATCGGCCTATCTCCATCTGCTGAGCGAGGTGATGAAGCGAGCCTACGCCGACCGCGCGCACTATCTCGGCGATGCGGACTTTTCGCCGGTCCCTTTTCGCGGGCTCATCTCCAAGGCCTACGCGGAAAAGCGGCGAGCGGGCATCAACCCGAATCGCGCCACGCTGGCTAGCGAGCTCGGTCCCGGCGATCCGCTTCCCTACGAAGCGGGAGAGACCACGCATTTTTCGGTCGTGGATCGAGAGGGCAACGCCGTCTCCACTAGCTACACTTTGAACGGTGCCTATGGCTCCGGGGTCACCGTGCCCGGGGCGGGCTTTCTATTGAACAACGAGATGGATGACTTCTCCTCGAAACCGGGCACACCGAACCAGTACCACCTCATCCAGGGAGAGGCGAACTCCATCGAGGCCGGCAAACGCCCGCTGTCGGCCATGACACCCACTATCGTCCTGAAGGACGGAAGAGTTCTGCTGGTGACCGGCAGCCCGGGGGGTCCAAGGATCATCAACACCGTTTTCCAGATCATCCTCAACGTCATCGACCACGGCCTCAACGTCCAGGAGGCGGTCGACGCCCCTCGCTTCCACCATCAATGGCTTCCGGACGTTCTTCTCTTCGAGAGGCACGGCTTGGTAAGAGACGTCGGCGAGGCCCTTCGCGCCAAGGGGCACACTCTCGCCGAGAGAACGAGCATGGGCGACGCGCATACCATCTATGTGGATCCCGGAACTGGAATGCGTCTGGGAGCCGGCGATCCCCGTCAGGAGGGTAGCGCCGTCGGATACTGAGAGTCAGTTGAAGGCGTAAACGAGGGTGACGACCTCGCCGGCGCGCTCCAGGACGACACGGATCTCGTCTTCCTGCTGGAGACGGGGATATAGATCGATGAGAGCATAGGCGCTATTCATCGAGATCTCGTTGACGCTCAGCAGAACGTCGCCGGTGCGAATGCCGGCATCGTCCAGCACCGTTCCTCCCGGCAATCGCGTGATGCGAAAGCCTCTGACCTCGCCTTCCACCACCCGGGGAGTGACACCGGTGTGCGTCAAGATGCGCGGCATTTCTTCCGAAAGCCGCTCTTCCACCCGGGAGCGCTGAAGCTCCCTTCTCACCCGTTGGTGGCTGGAAGGCGATGGGCTCTGGGAAGAACTGGCATGGGCAAGGGCCGGAGGTGGAGTCGCCTCCCATTCGCCTGACAAGGTGAGCCGGAGGATTTCCTTTCCTTCCCGGACGGTGATGGCGGCGTCCGAGACTTCGAGGAGCTCGAAACCATAGATCGTCTCCCCAACGTTCACCGCGCGCGCGTGACTTCCCCCTGGTCGACGCACCAGAGCCACCGACCGGCTGGGATCGGAAGAGACGATGACGCCCTCCAGCACGAGCTGCCGGACGGAGGTCGTTTCCTCCTCGGTCTGCCGTGCCCGGACAAAGGGAGAAGAGCAGAGAGACACGACGGCCATGAACGCGTAGACGGTGCGCATACGTAGGAGGTCTCGGGAAGAGAATAGCCAAGCCGCCGGGAAGCGTCAAGCCGAGCCCGCTGTGCTATAGTCGCGACGGGACACAACTCCTTAACGACTAACCCTTTGTCGTCAATGGATACCAAGCAGCTGGCTTCCGGCTCCCCGCCACCGCCGCTCCGGGCGGGTCCCTTACGCTTCCTGCTCGGCACGAAGATGGGCCTGTTGCTTCTAGCTCTACTGGTGCTGCGATTCGTGCGCCCCTGGGGCCTTCTTCCGGAAGCGATCGACAGGTGGGTGGATATCGGTCTGGTCATCTATGCCATCGGGTATGCCATCGTGTTCGCCATCCGCGGCCTCTCCACACTTCGCTCCCGGCTGCTCTGGCGCATCCGGCGCAAGCTGATCATTTCCTACCTCCTCATCGGATTGCTACCCACCGTTCTCATTCTGTTCTTTTTCTTACTGAGCGCTTACCTGGTTTTCGGTCAGGTCAGCGCTTACATTCTCTCCGCGTCGCTCGCCAAAACCGGATCGGCCGCGGCCCGCGCCGCGGATCTCGCCACCGCCGATCTCTCGCGATCCGAGACCGGCCAGGCGGCGGTCGCCGAAATCGAGAGAATACTCAGCAAGCGACTCGAACCCCTCACCCCTCTCTATCCGGGAACGTCGGCCGCCTATTTCGGTAGGCAGGGATCCGGCGCTTACACCCTGGTGGGTAAGGCTTCTGACCTCGCCGTCTCTCCTCAGAACGGTGAACGACTACCGGAATGGGCCAGCCAGGGTTACCAGGGGTTACTCCTCATGGGAGACCAATACTTCGTCGCCGGCCTCTCCCAGCCTCAGCCTAATGGGACGGACTTTCGAGTCCTCGTCACCATCCCCATGGAATCGGCACTGCGACGAGTCGAGGAAGAGACTGGTTTGGAAGCGCAAGAGGTCTTAAGCTCCACCGGCGACCCAGGAACGATTTCGGTCGACGTCCCTTCTCCTTCCGACCTCGACCTGCTCACCGCTTCTCCTAACGACTCCTCCTTCTCTCTGCGGTGGGCGGCTCTCGTCGAGACTCGCCAATGGCACAAGGAACCTACCGGCGAGTCCTCTCCCGAGCCTCTGGGAATCATCCTGCTCCGGTTCTCCCTTTCCGACATCTATCGTGTGGTCGCCACCAACACCCTGCAACTGGGCCGTGCCATTCTCGTTCTGCTGGGAATCCTCGCTGCCCTGTTCTTGGCCATCGAGGTTCTTGCCGTCTTCGTCGGCCTTGTTCTCGCCCGCTCCATCACCGGCAGCATTCACGCACTTAGCCAGGCCACCGATCAAGTCCGTAAGGGCGATTTCGGCCACAAGGTCCGGGTTCGATCTCCTGACCAGTTGGGCGAGCTGGCCGGGTCCTTCAACCTGATGACCGCCAGCATTCAGGATTTGCTGAAGCAATCGGCCGAGAAGGAGCGATTGGAGGAAGAGCTGCGTATCGCGCGGAAGATCCAGATGAGCCTGCTACCCAAGGGCGAAGTGGAGCTTCCCGGCCTAACCGTCGCCGCGCTTTGCCTCCCCGCCACCGAGGTGGGAGGCGATTACTACGATTTCATCTCCCTGGATGACAAGCGCCTGGCACTGTTGATCGCCGACGTGTCCGGAAAAGGTACGTCGGCGGCCCTCTACATGGCGGAGCTCAAAGGATTGATACTCTCCTTGAGCAGGATCTATCAGTCTCCGCGCCAGCTACTGATCGACGCGAACAAGATCCTGGGCGCCCATATGGACAGTCGAAGCTTCATCACCATGTCCTATGCTGTCATCGATACGGGAATGAGGACGATGACCTACGCGCGCGCCGGGCACAACCCCATCCTTCATCTGTCGCGCCATGGCCAGGGGACGAGGGCCCTGGCTCCCGACGGTCTGGCGCTAGCTCTCGACCGGAGCGGCCGTTTCGAGCAGATCCTCGCCGAGGAATCGGTAACTCTGGAACCGGGAGACCTCTTTCTGTTTTTCACTGACGGCCTTTCCGAGGCTATGAATCCTCACGCCGATCTCTTCGGCGAGTCGAGACTGCGCGAGGTCCTGGAACGCCATGGGGAGCTCCCGCTCCTAGACCTGCGGGAGAGGATCATCGACGAGATATTCACGTTTATGGAAGGCGAGGACCAACACGACGACATGACCATGGTACTGCTACGCGTGACGTAGTATGATCGGCCCCTCACGCCAAAGGGGGAGGTCGCGTGCTTGCCTATCAGAAAATGGCGGTGGTGCTGCAAACGGTGAGCGACGTCGAGGCTCGCGTGGTGGCCGCCCTTCTGGCGGCCTACCGTATCCGTTGCCGCATTCACGGTTCCCTGCCGTCCTCTATTTACCCCCTGGGCTTCCACTGGCTACGGGAAGCCTCTCTGCTCGTTCCGGAGTCTCAGCTCGCCGAAGCCGAACGTCTCATCAGCTCTCACCGAGGGCACTTGACTTTGGTCCACTCCCGCGGCAGTGACGGTTAGCGCGCAGTCCGATCTGAAGGGGCTCCAAGAAGTCCTGGGGCATTCCTTCCGCGACCTTACTCTGTTGGAGCGCGCCCTCACCCACAGGTCCTACGCTCACGAGGCTGGCGAGGACTCCCTGCACAACGAGTCGCTCGAGTTTCTGGGTGACTCGATCCTCGGATTCCTCGTTACCGACCTCATCTACCATCGCTTTCCCGGTCTGGACGAGGGGCGGAAGTCCAAGATCAAAGCCTATCTGGTGAGCTCGGACGCCTTGTCCGATCTGGCCCTGACGCTCGATCTGCCCAAGTACCTTCGTCTGGGCAAGGGAGAAGAGAAGACGGGCGGGAGACGAAAGCAGGCCTTGCGGGCGAACGCCCTAGAGGCGGTGGTGGCAGCCATTTATCTCGACGCCGGCGTCGAGGCGGCACGAGCCTTCCTGGCGCCACTCTACGCACCGCTCTTCGAGGAGATCCAGGACAAAGGTGCTGCAGTGGAGGATCCCAAGACCAGCCTTCAGGAACATCTCCAAGCGGAGAGCCTGCCGGCCGCACAGTACGTGATCGTCAGAGAGAAGGGACCCGAGCATCGGAAGACATTCCACGTGAACCTACTGGTGGGGGATCGCACCCTGGCCACCACCTCCGGCTCCACCAAGAAGAAGGCAGAGCTGCGCGCGGCTCGCATGGCGCTCGAGAAGTTGCGTAAGGAGAGTCAGAGAAACGAGAGCCCGGAGGGTTCTAATCCCGCGTGATCCATCCCCCGCCCAGCACCACGTCGTCTTCATAGAAGACCGCCGCTTGCCCGGGCGTGATGGCGCTCTGCGGGCTGTCGAACTCGACCCCAACGCTTCCTGTCTGCTGCGGTTCCAGCCACGCATCGGCCTCTCGGTGCCGTGACCGGATCTTGACCCGACAACGGATCCGATCCGCCGGCGCCGGCCGCGACACCCAGTTCACCCGATCGACGCGGAACGTGGTCCTCGCCAGCTCGGCACGAGGTCCCACCGTGACCCGCTTGCTCTCCGACTCGAGGTCGATGACGTAGAGCGCCTGGGACGCTGTGAGCCCCAGCCCCCGCCTTTGTCCCACCGTGTAGCGATGCACTCCCTGGTGATGCCCCAGGACCCGGCCAACGCCGTCCACGATGGCGCCCTCCGCCGCGACCGGCTGCGCCTGCCGCTCCACGAATCCCTGGTAGTTTCCGTCGGGAACGAAGCAGATCTCCATGCTCTCTCCCTTGGCGGCCACCGGTAGCCCGGCTTCCGCCGCCAGGATGCGCACCTGCGGCTTGGTGAAATGCCCCAAGGGAAACACCGCGCTGGCCAGCTGCGCCTGGCTCAATCCGAAAAGAAAGTAAGACTGGTCCTTCGCCCCGTCGACGCCTTTGAGCAGGCGGAACCGCCCGGTTTCCGCGTCGAGTTCCCGACGAGCATAGTGACCGGTGGCCACCGAGGTCGCCCCCAGTTGCCGCGCCCGGGTGACGAGCTCGTCGAACTTCAGATAGCTATTACAGAGCACGCAGGGTGAGGGGGTACGGCCCGCCAAGTATTCCGAAACGAAGGGCTGAATGACGTGCTCCTCGAACGCCTTCTCCATCCGCATGACGTAATAAGGGATATCGAGGACGGAAGCGACGCGACGCGCGTCGTAGAGATCGTCCAGGGCACAGCAACTGCGACCGGAGACGGCCTCCCGCTGATCGTAGAGCTGCATGGACAAGCCGATGGGTGAAGCACCGGCTCGCTTCAGAAGCAGGGCGGCCACCGAGCTGTCCACGCCGCCGCTGAGGGCCACCACGGTTTGCCCTCCCATGACCTCCTCAGTCTCGATGGCTCTACTCCAATTTGGTGATGATGAGCATGAGCACGTGCTCGCCCACCCGAAACTCGTTATGATTCTCCAGCTCGCACTGATCCACTCGCTTGCTCCCCACGAAGGTTCCATTGGTGCTACCCAGGTCACGGATGACGACACGTGAGCCCAAGATCTCGATGACGGCGTGCTCACGAGAACACTCGGGATCATCCAACACGATGTCGCAATCCGCACGGCCCAGAGTCATACGGGGCTTGCTAATCGGGAAGATCTCGCCACTCGCCTTCCCCTGCAATACGGCCAGAGAGTACTTCTGATCCGAGGGTAGCTCCAGCGCTTCGTTCGGGGCCTCGGCACGGTTGATAGTCTGATCATCGATGTCGGAGCGCATGCGTCGCGCCCGCTCGGTGGTGGGCGCGGAAACCCGCCCCCCGGCGGTGGCGGCCGGGGCCGGGGTGGGATCGGCTTCGGCGGCGGCCGTAATCTCGATGGACCCCCCGCACTTCTGGCACTTGACGCGAGCGGACGCTTTACCAGCCAGGCGCGATTCATCGAATCGGTACTTGGCGTTACAACTAGGGCAAACGACACGAATCATGACGTTGGATCATTTCTCGAAATGAAGCTTTTGTCCAGTTTCACATGGCGCGCGCCTAGCATGGGCGCCCGCGGTATCAGAGATACCTCCGCCTCACGAAATGCTGCCAGTCGTTTATCAGACCCAACTCGTCCCGTCCCAACACTTTATTGAGCGCCTGATCGATGCTGTGGCCCTCCCCTAGCAGTGTCAGGAGGTCTTTGATCCCTCCCATGCCTCGATTCTGGATGATGTAGTCAACGACGGAAGTGGCGGCGGGATAGTAGAGGCGCACGTCACACCGCACGCCGATGAGACAATAGGCGAAGTCCGCGTCCTTATCGATCCTCTCGGCCAGCATCTTACCGAATTGACTTGCATCGGTGCCTTCACAGTACTCTGCCATTCCCTCCTGCAACCATCGCGGGCAGTTCTGCCCGGCCCGCGCGTACAGGAAAGCGTGGGTGAGCTCGTGCCGAAGGATCGATTCGACCTGCTGATCCAGACTCAGCAAGCCTCGAACCGGTAGCCGCACCTTCCCGTCGAACAGGCCGGCCGACCATTCCGGTCCTCCCAGCTCCTGGTAGTCGCGCCGCGTGTAGAGGATCACGACCACCAATTCCTTGGGCTCGAAGTCGAGGCGGGACTTCAGGAAGCCGTAGCTGCGCTCCAGCGAGCCGAGCACCGCGCGTCCCGTCTGTTCCATCGACTCGCCTTCGTACTTGACGATGAAATGCGACAGCCTCTGCTGGTCGAACTCCCCTTGCACCGCCGCCTCACGGAGGGCTCGCTCCAGGGAGGCGCGCACCGTGGCGTCATCCCGCAGAGTCAGAGCCTGCTTCCAGGCTTCGATGGCCTTGTCCAACTCTTCCCGAAGGTAATAGACGTTCCCCAAGACCGAGTACATATCGGGATCCGGTCCGAAGGCGAGTGCCGCCTGCGCCCATTGGAGAGCGCGTTCCAGTTCCTGTAGCTCCAGGTAAGTGCGAGCACTCATCCGGGCGATGTCCCGGGGTGAGGCCCCCCAATCCTCGGCCTCGGCGACGGAAGCCAGCGTCTCTCGGAACCGCCTCTCGCCGAACTGCCGCAGTGCCAGGAGGAGATACGCATCGCCAACGAACTTGGAGAGCCGTCGGTCGTCGGGATACTCGTTGGCGACGTCAACCATCTGCTGAATCGCCTCCCGCGTCACGGTGGTAATGCTCAGGGTGGGAAGGCTCACCGAAGCCACCGCCGGAGGTACCATGGACTCCTCCGCGTTCGCCGAGGAACCGACGCCCAGGCCGGGGATGGAGAGCACCGCGCCGCCCTCCGGCAGCTCCCGCGAGTCTCCTCCCACCGGCACGTCAGGGACGCTCATCGGACTCTGGTCTTGAAGGGGTGTGGCGGACGCTGGTTCCGGTTGCAGGCTCAACCGCTCCACCAAGAGCCAGCCCACCGAACCGACCAGGACCGCCGCGCTGGCCAGCACGATCACGTTCAGTATGGAAAACCCACCCATTGGCGGCGGGGGCTGTGGGTAGGCGCTTCTCTGCTGAGCGGTCGATGGCGGTCTCTCCGCGGAGACACCGGATCTCAGCTTAGAAAAGATGACCCCGCAGCGAGCACACGCCTCACCGTCGCTCTCAAAGCCGCACTTGGCACACTTCACCATGTCTCTTCTCCCCTCTCGCCTGCGCCTAGCCGATCAATAAGAGCCTATGAGAGCGGATTCGGGGGCGAGCTGGGAGTCGAACATTTGAGCCCGGCTAGGACCGCAGGGCTCCGCTAGGGGCGTGGTTACGGATCGATTCCACCACGGACTCGAGCACGTCCACGAAGTATGCGATTTCCTCTGCAGTCGTGTATCGACCCAGGCTCACGCGGATGGAGCCCTGGACTTGCTGAGGACTGAGACCCATGGCGATCAAGACATGCGACGGCTCGACGGTTCCCGATGAGCACGCCGCTCCCGTCGATACCGCACAGCCCTTGAGATCGAGAGCGATGATCAGAGTCTCCCCTTCCACGCCCTGGAAACTGAGATTGACGGTGTTGGGAGTCCGCTCCGCTTCTACTCCGTTCGGTGCGCTTCCCGGAATCCGCGCCAGCACGTCTTCCGTTAAGCGGTCGCGAAGGACAGCGACACGGTTCGGTTCGCCCGCCAGGTGCGTCTCTGCCAACTGGGCGGCACGGCCCAGCCCCACCAACCCGGGGAGGTTCTCGGTCCCGGGACGGCGAGCCCTCTCTTGTCCGCCCCCACGAAAGATGGGACGAACGTTCACACCGCGCCGCACGTAGAGGGCGCCAGTACCCTTAGGCCCGTAGATCTTGTGTCCGGACAGCGAAAGCAAGTCCACCCCCAGCTCTCTCACCCTCACCGGAATCTTCCCTATCGATTGGACCGCGTCGGTATGAAAGTAAGCCCCCGCCTGGTGAGTCAACCGAGCGAGCTCCGCCACCGGCTGCACCACGCCAGTTTCATTGTTGGCGTGCATGATGGAGACCAGGAGAGTGCCCGGTGTCAGAGCGCTTTTCAGGTCCTCCGGATCCACCCTCCCCGCCCGGTCCACCTTGAGGAAGGTAACCGGTACCCCCTTCTTGGCCAGCGCCTTCATGGTGTTCAATACCGCATGGTGCTCGACCGAGGAGGTGACCAGGTGGCGGCGCCCGCCCTCCGCCGCCTCCAGCACGCCGAGGATGGCCAGGTTATCGGCTTCCGTCCCGCCACTGGTGAACAGGATCTCGTTCGGGCTGGCACCGATGAGGCTGGCGACCCGTTCCCGAGCGTCGTAGAGCGCGGCCTTGGCTCTCTGGCCGAAAGAATGAATGCTCGAGGGGTTGCCGAACTCCTCTCGGAAGTAGGGCAGCATGACCTCCAGCACCTCCGGTGCGAGGGGAGTGGTGGCGTTGTAGTCCAAGTAAACCGATTGGGTCATGGGCGGTATCTCTTTCTATTTTCTACCATAAGCGGCGCGTCCATTCAAAAGGCAGGCACCACGCGTAAAGCCACAGAGAAAAGGTGGTAGGTGCCGGTTGTTTCCGGAAGTTGAGGGAATTTGAAACTCCGCGACGCGCTGTGATAGCATAGTTAAATATAGCACTTAGAAGCCGGGTATCGTGTGGGGTCCACCTTGGGGCAAAAGCGCCCGGGGAGAGAAATATCATGGAAGAACCGCTCCCAGTTCCTGCCAGCGAAGGGCAATCCACAAAATACAAGTTCATCCAGCTGCACAAGGAAGGCGACATCGTTCGTCTGACACTGAACAGGCCTCCTTACAACGTGATGAACATCAGCATGCTCGAGGAGATCGGCCACGCCCTGGACGTGGTCGACATGATGCAGCAAACCAAGATCCTTCTCTTCGAAGGAAGCGACAAGTCGTTCTCCGGCGGCTTGGACATTGCCGATCACACCGAAGAGAAAGCCTACCAGATGCTGGAGGCCTTTCACCGCATCTTCCGCAGCCTCATCGAGCTCGAGGCGGTGAGCATCTCGGTGGTGCGAGGAATGGCGCTGGGAGGAGGCTGTGAGCTGGCGGCCTGCTGCGACTTCTGCTTCGCCGCCGAGGACGCGAAGCTCGGACAACCCGAGATCAAGGTGGGAATCTTCCCTTCCGTGGCCACGGTGCTCTATTCCAGGCTCATCGGTCTCCACAAGGCCTTCGAGATCATTCTCACCGGAAGAGTCTTGACCGCCCAGGAGGCCGAGGCCATCGGTCTCATCAGCCGGTCGGTGGCGCCCGCCCAGCTCGACGGCGAAGTCCAGCGGTGGATTCAGTTTCTCACCGGATTCAGCGCTCCCGTCTTACGCTACACGCGCCGGGCGATCTCCGACGTCGTCAATATGCCGTTCGAGGACGCTCTTCGCCACGTGGAAGGAATCTACCTGAACCAGCTCATGTCCACCGAGGACGCCAAAGAAGGGCTGAAGGCCTTTCTCGAGCAACGCAAGCCGGTTTGGAAGCACCGATAGAATCTCCTTTTTCCTTCAAGAAAGCCTCTCCGCGCCGATCGCCCAAGACCCCCGCCCGCCGCACTCTTGCCATCGAGGAGATTCCCTGATACATAGACGGCGGCACCCGACCGCAGAAGCTCGACGGAGAGCCGACCACTGAGCGCCTATCGACGAAGGATAGCTCGATGTTCGAACTGACCGAGGAGCACCGTGCCGTCGAGACGATGGTTCGCGAGCTCGCCGGATCCGAGGTCGCTCCTCACATCCAGGAAAACGACGCCAACCGGCACTTCGACAGGTCGATCCTCACCAAGATGGCGGAGCTCAACATACTGGGCATCTGCGTACCCGAGACCTACGGAGGCGCCGGCTCGGACTATGTTTCCTTGGGACTCGCCTGCGAAGAACTGGAATACGTCGACACTTCCCTCCGGGTCATCGTGTCCGTCCACGTCGGCCTGAACAGTCTGACGCTTCTCTCCTGGGGCAACGATCATCAAAAGCAGAAGTATCTGGCCCCTCAGGCTCGCGGTGAGAAGATCGCCTCCTATGGGCTCACCGAGCCCAACGCCGGAAGCGACGCGGTGGGTATCCAAACCACCGCCTTTCGCAAGGGAGATCGCTACGTCTTGAACGGCGAGAAAATTTGGATATCCTTGGCCGAGGTCGCCGATCATTTCCTGGTGTTCGCCTGGACGGATCAGGACAAGAAGAAGAGAAGAGACCACAGCGGACTGACCTGCTTCATCGTGGAGAGGCACTTCAAGGGCTTCAGCAGTGGGAAGATGGCGCACAAGTGGGGCATTCGAGCCGGGAATACCGGCTGGTTCTCCTTGCAGGACGTGGAGGTCCCGCGGGAGAACATCGTCGGGGAAGAGGGCGAGGGGTTCCGCATCGCCATGTTCGCCCTCGACCAAGGACGCTACACGGTGGCGGCGGGGGCCACCGGGCTCATCCGGGCCTGCTTGGACGCCAGCACTCGCTACGCCAAAGAAAGAAGGACCTTCGGAAAAGCCATCGGCGAGCACCAGCTGGTCAAGCAGATGATCGCCAACATGGTTCGAGATTACGATTGCTCCCGCCTCCTGTGGTTGCGGGCGGGATGGATGAAGAACGAGGGAGCGCGCAACACCCGCGAGACATCGCTCGCCAAGTGGTACGCTACGGTGGCCTCCGAACGTGCCGCCTCGGACGCCATCCAGATCCACGGCGCCAACGGTTACTCCGACGAGTACCCGGTCGGCCGCTTCTGGCGCAACTCGAAGGGCGCAGTCATTTATGAGGGCACCAGGGAGATCCATACGCTGATGCAGGCCGACTACGCGCTCGGTTATCGGGTGGATCGGCCGACGCGTTGCGTGCTTCCCAAGTACGAGAAGACCGGCTAGTGAACAGCTGAAAGGTGAAACGATGAAGACGCAAACCGCCAAAGATCTCTCCTTGGAGTTTCTCCGAGTCACCGAAGCCGCTGCCATCGCCGCGGCGCGGACCATGGGACGAGCTGATGGCAAGGGATCCGACCGGGTCGCGGTGGAAGAAATGCGTCGGGTCATGGAATCGGTAACCATGGACGGCACCATCGTTATCGGCGAGGGCGAGCGGGACAAGGCGCCCATGCTTTTCATCGGCGAGAAGGTCGGGGACCGGAGCGCCGGCGCTCCGCAAATCGACATCGCCGTCGATCCCCTGGAGGGCACCAACCTTTGCGCAACCGGCTCCCCCAACGCCATCGCGGTTATGGCGGCATCGGAAGGCGGAGGGCTACTCCACGCCCCGGACATTTACATGGAAAAGATCGTAGTGGGCCCGTCTTCCAAGGGCTTTGTCGATCTGGACGCCCCGGTGGAGGACAACCTGCAAGCAATCGCCGGACGCTTGAACCGCAGCATCAGCGACCTGGTGGTGGTCGTTTTGGACCGCCCCCGCCATGAAAAGCTCGTCGACGACATCCGCCAGACCGGAGCGCGGATCAAGCTCATTAGCGACGGGGACCTTTCCGCCGGCATCACCGCCGCCGTTGTGGGCAGCGGAATCCATGCCGTCATGGGAGTGGGAGGCGCCCCGGAGGGAGTCCTCACCGCCGCGGCCATGAGGTGCCTGAACGGGGAGATCGTAGGCAGACTCAAGGTCCTGAAGGCCTCGGACGAGCTCCGCATGGAAAAAATGGGCATCTCCGATCCCAAACGCATCTATAAAACCGAAGACCTGGCGTCCGGAAAGCACATCGTTTTCGCCGCCACCGGAGTTACCTCCGGAGACCTGCTGAGGGGAGTGCGGTTCTTCGGCGACGGTTGCCGTACCCATTCCCTGGTGATGAGCACCGGGCCACGTTCCGTACGCTTCGTGGACACCATTCACGTCCGGGAAGGAGATGACGCCAAGATTCGTTTCTAAGCGGCTCGCGGCGTCCGGGGAGCGCTCCCTTCCCGGATGCCATTTGATCTGATCACCGTGCTGGTATTAGAATAGGCTCACTCACACCGGTAATTACTTCCCGTTATGCTTTCACCACGCCGAGGCCCAACGTCCATTGCAGAACAAGGACGGATGATGGGCCGAGTTCGCTAGTTCCACTTGAATTAACCCCCATGACACCCCATTGAGGCAAAGATGAGAGAGGAGGAAATGGAATCCCTTAGGGTCGATCTGGACGCGCTGGTGCTCGCCTTCAACGACGGCGCCCCGGCGCGGAGTTATTATCTGGACCGGGATACCGGTAAGGTATTCAGCCTCTTGGAGGATCACGTCGACGCCGAGACCGAGGAGATCGTTTGGCAGATCGAGGCCGACGGCGGTCAGAGGTACCTTCAAGTGCCCAAGCTGACGATGGAGGAGGAGCTGCAAGAGCAGGACTCCTTCCTCGAATCGATCGAAGACAAAGAGCTCAAGACCAAGTTGGCAAAACTCATCGAGTCGGATCCCGACGGCTCGCGATTTCAGGACTTCGTCAGTCGAGAACGTGAGGCGCGGGAGAGATGGCGGACCTTCTGCCGCACTCGGTCGCGGGAACGAGCCGATCAGTGGCTCAAGTCGCTGGGACTCTCGGCCGACTGAGTCCTGCCACTCGCTGGCCCAGGCGCTTCAACCGCCCCGCCCTGCCTGTACCAGCATGAGCCAGCCCCCTTCCCTTCGAGTGGGGGTTGCCGGTTGGTCTTATCCGGATTGGGAGGGGGTGGTTTATCCTTCCTCGCGTCCGCCCGGTTTCGATCCCCTCACGTTTCTGGTGGGCTTCTTCGATGTCATCGAAGTCAACAGCACGTTCTACCGTCCTCCGTCCCGCCGAACCAGCGGTTCCTGGGCGGGGCGCTGCCAGGGCAACCGCGATTTCCGGTTCACGGTGAAGCTTTACAAGGGTTTCACCCACGACCGTTCCGCTTCGCCCGCCGACGAGAAACAGGTGAAGGACGGCCTGCTCCCTCTCGTGGAGTCCAACACGCTGGGGGCGGTGCTGCTTCAGTTTCCCTGGTCGTTCAAGAACGAGAGCGACTCCCGGAATTACCTGGAGAGCTTACTGGACCGTTTCCAAGCCTATCCGCTGGTCGTCGAGGTCCGTCATGCCTCCTGGGACAGCACGGATTTCTACGAGTATTTGAGCGATCGAAGAGTCGGTTTCTGTAACATCGATCAGCCTCGTATCGGCCGCTCGCTTGGTCCGTCGGAGAGATCGACCGGTCCGGTGGGTTATGTGCGCCTCCACGGCCGGAATTACCGTGACTGGTTCCGAGAAGAAGCCGGGAGGGATGCACGCTATGACTACCTCTATGCGGAAGACGAGCTCGACCCCTGGCTGGACAAGATCTCACGGGTATCGGAAGACTCCGCCGAAACCTACGTCATCACCAATAACCACTTTCGCGGGCAGGCGGTAGTCAATGCCCTTCAGCTCAAGGCCAAGCTGGGCGCCCGCAAGGTGGCAGCACCGGCTTCGCTGGTGGCGGCCTACCCGGTGCTCAAGAACATCGCCAGCGTCACTCCCACTGACCAAGCTCGCCTCTTCGATTGAGGTCCGCCTGCTCGACATGACCCACTAGAGCGCCAGCGGGGTGGGATGAGCGGCTATGTTCAGAATGTCCTTGGCGAGTGTGGCGGCGGTCGTCCAGGGGCCTGCCTTCCCGCTCCAAACGACGAAGCGACCCATGAGATCGGAGTCGAACTCCGCGCCCTTCTCTGCCGGACCCAGGGGGTAGAGCGGGTCGGCGGGCGCGAGCGGCTCCGGAGCCACGCGGATGGCGACCTCGCCCGATGGGCCTTTCCGGGCGGTACCGACGAGACGCAGCTTCCGCCCCGACTCTCGAATGCGGGTAACGTCGGAGCCGGCGAGGCCGGTGATCCCTTCCACTCGAGCGGCCTCCAACGGTAGCGTCGGGCTCCAGAACGAACGTGCCAGGATCAGGACCTTGAAAGCGGTGTCCCAACCTTCGAGGTCGAGACGGGGGTCGGGCTCGAGGATGCCGGCTCGTCGGGCGTTCTCCACCGCGCCTTGGTAGGACACACCCGATTCCATGTCACTCAGGACGCAATTCGCGGTCGCGCTGAAAATGCCTCGGAAACCACGCAGGGTCGATCCGCGAAGGCTCAGGTGCACCGTCTCCAGGCTGGGAAGCGGGCTTCCTACCGCCGCCGAAATGCCCAGGCGGCACTTGCTGCGTTGCGCCAGATCCAGCAGCTCCGCAAAGGCGCTCACCAAAGGGCCCTTGCTCGCCAGCACCGCCGAGTGCCCGCGCTCGAGCGCCTCCCGGACCAGAGAGAGTCCTGGCTCCCCGGAGGTGGGATCGGTGGGACTCGCATCGACAAGAACCGCATGGGGATAGCTCGACAAGGCGTCCCCCGCCCGGCCTCCCGGGCAGCCCAGATCCGGCACCGAGGCGACCGTGCCCGACGTCCGTTTGGCCGCCATGATCTCCCCGAGCGGCAGGGCCATCCCCACCACGCCACCGCCACGATCGAAAATGCCGGCCAGTCTCAGCTCGATCCCTTCCCGCTTGAAGCCCTGCCGCTCCTCCAACAGGGAGGCGAAAGCCTGCCCCACTTTGCCAAAGCCCAACAGAACCACCGGAAGCTGTTTCAGGTCCGCACCTCGAAAGTCATAGTCGTCCAGAAGCTTTCCCACTCAGCGTCCGCATCCGCGGCAAGTCGAATCATGTGCAGCGCCCGCAAATACCATCGCCCCGGCTTCTCGAGAACCAGGCTCGCCTCACCGTTCGAGCCGGTGACCACCCTCACCCGATCCGGGGGCGTTCCCGCTCGTCCGCCGACGACGGTGACGTCGGGAAGCGGCTTGCCGTCGAAGAACACCGCGACCGTCAGCTTATCGCCGGGATGCAAAACATGAGGATTGGTGCGGGGAACGATCTCCAGCTTGAGCCCCATCGGCTTCGACCATCGGTCGTCCTCCTGCTCTCCGACCTTGAGAACCGCCTTGGCCCATTTCGTATAGCGCTCCGCCGCCGGCCGGTTCGATTCACCCAGCGCCTCGCGTAGCTTGAGGAACTGCGGCAATCCCTCCTCTTCCAGATACTGTCGGAACTCCTCCGGCTTCAGCCGGATCAGACGGGGCTTGAGGGCAATGGCCAGCATCGACGTTCCCGGCTCCAAAACCGCGACCTCCGCGGTCAGCGACTGGCCGTCCGCCACCAGGCCGGTGATCGGACCGTCTGTCGCCGAAGGGGAGTGAACAACAAAGCTCTCGATGCGTTGCTCGCTCAAGCGGGCGGCGCTTGCCGGGAAGTCGTCTCCCGAATTGATGAAAACGCGGATCTTCTCCCCCGGCTGGACAAGGAATTTCCCCGGCACCACCCACAGGTCGTGGGAGACAACCGGCGCCGCGATCGCCAGGACGGCAACCAGACAGAATGAGACTTGAAATCGAGTCTCCCGCCGGGCCGGTGGCGAGTCCGGACTGAAGGAGACCGGACGTGGCATGGCCGCCTTCCGTTCCACCTAGGCGGAACCGTGGAGAAACCCCTCCACTCCGACGAGCGGCAACCGCATCAGGCGGCAGCGAAGTCGGCCACCATCTGAGTGGTTCCCCACTCGATGATCAGCTTTCCTCGACTCTGTTCCGACTCCAACTTGATGGTCAGCGCCTCAACGGATGAACCCAGCTCGCTCACCATCATGGGCACCTCGGCTACCAGGCCCTGTGGCTCCCACGTTCCGCGGGCAGCGCCCTCTGCCACCATGACGCTCCACTTGTTGTCGCCGTGGAACCTCAGTACTAAGGTATATTCGCCAGCGGGAACGTTATTCTTACCCATCGTCAAGGCAACGTCCGTGGTCAGAGTCGTAGGCATGTCCGCCCCCAAGCGCCAGTAGCTCCCCGGCTGTATCAGGGACAACACGTCCCGACCCTTGAGTGTGGGGCGCATGTACTCGATGGTCACAACTCCTTCTTCCAACCTGGCGGTGGCCGTTCCTTTTTCGTTTCCATGGCCGAGCACGTAGCCCGGAGCCAGAGCGAGAGCCAGCAAGGCGGCAACCAGAAGTTTTTTCACGGCTTGCATGTTTTGACCTCCTGAGGCACCTAGGATACTACACCCGACGGCCTAGTCGCTGCGAGAGGCGCCGGATGCCAGCACCCGGTCGATGTCCGCCTCCAGCAGGTGGCGTGGCTGATAGTTTACGTAGTACTTGGCAACCACGCGGTCCGGTCCGATGAGAAACAGGGTCGGGAAGATGTTTACGTTTCCCAAGCGGGTCAGATCCTCCTCGGATAAGTGGAAATTCGGAAAGTTGATGGCGTGTTTTTCCACATACTCCACCCTCGCTTGGTCATCGTAGGAGAGATCGAGAACCCGATCGGCGTTCGCCCCCAAAACGGTGAAACCCCGAGAGCTGTACGCCTTCTGTATCTCCACCAACCCGGGAGTCATCCGCACGCAGGGGGGGCAATTGGTGAACCACACGTAGAGCAGAACGGCTTTGTCCTTCATCTGGCTGAGAGATAGCTCCGGCCCCGCGAAGCTAGGCCCTCCCACGTCGGGGGCGATCTCCCCCTCCCATGACAAGTTTTGCTCCACGGGCTTGTTGAAGCGTGGATCGCTCCTGATCTTTTCGACGTCTAGCTCAAGAACTTCTCCGCTTCCCGGGTCGCGGCGGATGAAGCGGGGAACCCGCGGATCGGACTCCATCACCGAAAGAACGACGTCGGCCTCCTCCGCTCCGTAGAGATCGAACTGTCCGGCGATCTCGTCGAGAGTGGGGAGCTCGCCGTGACCCTCCCGGTACTTCACCAAGAACAGGGGCACGCGAAAAAAGACGCCGTTGAGCCTGCCGAGAGCTTCACGTTCCTCGGGTTTGGTGAACACTTCATTGTAGAGGCGCGAGAAAATCAATGGTTCGCCCGGTCTCAGATTTTCCTTGAGGTAGGCGATGATGCGTCGCTCGGTCGCCGAGGCGTCGTTCTCCTGTTGCGGCTCATTCGATCCCTTCGCTTGGAGAGCCTGACCGCCGGCGATGCTCCACCAGAAGGCAAAGATGACTATCTTGAAACCCATAACCGCTCCTCGGACTGGTCTAAGCTCCCTGCTCGCAGGAGCCCATCTTAGACACCGGTCGCCCGTCGGTCAAACAAACGGAGTGTACGACTCTTCGCATTCCCTATTCACCTCCGGGAATTGCTAGAATCGCCTGTTGAGGAGGTGATGGATGAGAAGAGGCCCCTGGATCCTGGCAGCAGCCGTGCTGCTGGGCGGCGTGCCGGTGAAGGCGGAGGCTCAAGAGCAGCATTTCATCATCGGTGGAGGCGGTGGTTTCGCCGCGCTGTTCGATCCCGTCTTGGACCTGGGTTGGGGTACTAACCTGGAAGGCTTCTTCGGTTTCCGCATCAACGACAACTTCACCGCCGAAGCCAGCATGGACTTCACCAGCGTGACGCGAGTGTTCACCGAGGTCGGCGACGTCCTAGTAGAGACCGATCAAGCCGTGGTAGGCCAATACGAGCTGGATCAGAACCGCTACCATCTCGATGGCACGCTCTATTACCATTTCGGCCGCCGCAAACCCTTTCATCCTTATGTTCTGGGCGGCGGTGGTTTGGTTCGTCGCGACAACACCATATCGACCTTCGAGGGAGAAACGCGGGGGCAGACGGCTCACGAGCCGACGATCAGTTTTGGTGCCGGTTTCGACTACTATTTTCTCTACAACGTGGCGGTCCGCACCGATATCCGTTGGTGGCTACCCATAGGGAGCCTCGACGCTCGGACCCGCCGCCTGTTCTTCGGCGTCGGTTATTACTTCTGACCTTCCCTCACCGAAGCTTCTTGCGAAAGAAGCGCGCGATCGCTAACCCATCCATGAAGTTGAAAGGAAACTTGGCGGTTGTGTAGTGGCCGCAGGGAAGGATCAGTTTCTGGTGCGGTATTCCCAGTTGCTGGAAGGCCTCTACCACCCGTCGCGACTCGTCGGGCGGAAAGGAAAGATCGTACCGAGCGTAGATCAAAAGGAACCCTCGCTCGCTTCCTTGCAGACGGTGGTAGTAGCTTCGCGGGCTGATGGGCAGCCACAGCTGCCTGAGCTCCTCGAGGTCGATCCTTCCCTCCAACCCTTGGCGCACGTGGCGGGTGGACAAGCCTCGCCACACCACGTCCGCGAAATAGGGAGAAATATGGTTCAGAACGCCGGCCCGGGCTCGCTGGTCGTGAGCCAGAGTGATGAAGGCGATGGCGGATCCCAGGCTCGTCCCTATAACGCCTATCGGGCCGTATCCTTCTCGCAATAGCCAGGTGATGGCAGAGCGAGCCTCCAAGACCGCTTGACGGCACGCCTGGAGAGTACGACCGAGATTCGGGCTCAACATATAGTCGGCGCGAACCAGCCCGGCGGGCATCCGGGGTCCGTGGTAAGGAAGGGTCAGCCGCAGGGCGGTCAATCCGAAGAGATTGAGCAGACGGCACAGGCCAGTTTGCGCTCCTCCCTGGGCGTTCCATTGAGGGAGCACCACCACCGCCGGTCCTCGCCGGCCGGCGGGAAAGAATAGGGCATGGGCCAGGTTGTTGTCCGGATAGGGCGTGGGCAAGGGACTGGTGAAGGTGAGCTGGCCGTTGTGGAGACGAAAGTCGGAAACCTCCCGCGGCTGAAAGTAGGCCTCGTCCTCCGCCAGGGCCTTCTTTACGTAGTCGTGAAGAAAAGCACGCGCCTCCGGATCGGGGAGCGTCCCGTCTCCCAGGAATCCGGCGCCCCAATCGAAGGGTAGCACCCGGCGCTCCGCATCGTCGCGGCTGGCCAGATGTTTCTCCCAGGCGTGAAACAGGCGACCTAACAAACTCTTGCTACCCCCGGCGGGAATGATAGAGGAGCCTGCCTTGTCTCCACAAACTGTTTACCGCTCGCATATATGCTGCCGTGGCTCATGAGGTGTGGGGCGACAGGAGGGGTGATTCTCGCCGTTTGCTTGGGCTTCGCCTGGCCGGCAAGAGGCGGTGATTCACGTAACACCAGGATCGTGATGCGGCTGGTATCATATCAGTCCCACGCTCAGAGCTGCTACGCAGCAGGGTCATGGCTAGGGGGCGAACACGTCTGGATCCAAGTAATTGACGTCAAGGCATTCAAGCACGTATAATTGTGCTGCACGTGTTTCGTGCTGAAGGAAACGTACAAGTGGCGAAGTCCAACGTAACCCTCAAGCTCGACGCGGATCTATTACGAGAAGCCCGGGTTCTTGCGGCTGAGGCGGGCCGCTCCCTCAGCGCGCTTCTCACCGAGCGGCTCGAAGCGATGATCCGCGAGCGCAAGGCGTTCGAGAAGGCGCGACGGCGAGCGCTGGCGCGGCTGCGCGAGGGCCTCGAGCTTCAGTGGACGCCTCCCAGGTCGCGAGACGAGCTCCATGAACGGTAGATATTTCGTCGACACGAACATCCTGATGTACGCCCACGACAGGACAGCCCGCGCGAAGCACCAGCGCGCCGTGGCGCTCGTCGAGGAGCTGTGGCGGGACCGGTCCGGCGTCGTGAGCACTCAGGTGCTTCAGGAACTGTGCGTCAACTTGCGTCGGCGGGCAGGTCGGCCGCTCGACTGGAAAGCGACGCGCGACATTGTGGCCGACTACTTGTCGTGGCGCGTGGTCGTGAACAACGGTGATTCGATTCTTGAAGCGCTCGAGCTTCAAGAGCGATACCAGATTTCGTTTTGGGATGCGCTGGTAGTCGGGGCGGCTCAGTCCTCGGGCGCGGACGTTCTCTACTCCGAAGACTTTTCCGATGGGCAGTCGTACGGTTCTGTTCGGGCCGTCAATCCGCTCACTGAAAGGGGCAGTTCCGGTCCCTGTTAGGGACTGTGATGATTCAAGGTAATACGTGGTCGGCCTCTTACTCAAGGGGTCGGTTGACCAGGCTGCTCATCCCGACCTAACATGTTGATCTCGATGTCCCCAATACGGTCGACGATTCCATCACCGCGAACGACTTCTGGACGTTACTGACTTGCCAGATCCCCGATCCGCCGATTCCGAACCGATCGGCCGAGTCCTGGCCGGCAAGTACCGCATCGACGCCCTCCTCAAACGAGGTGGCATGGGCGCTGTCTATCGGGCGACCCACCTCATGCTGCGGAAGCCGATCGCCATCAAGCTCATCAAGCCGGAGCTGGTTACTTCCGAGGACACCGTCCGCCGTTTTCACCGCGAGGCGCAAGCGGCAAGCCGGCTCGATCACCCCAACATCGTCACCATCCACGACCTGGGCCAAGCCGAAGACGGCACGCTCTACATCGCCATGGAGCTCGTCTCGGGCACGAGCCTGAAGGAACTGGTCAAGACGGAAGGCCCGCTCCCGCCGCAGCGGGCGATCGGTATCGCCAAGGCAATCGGCAGCGCCTTGTCGCTGGCGCACCGCAACCACATCATTCACCGAGATCTGAAGCCCCAGAACATCATGGTGGGCACGGATGCCGAGGGAAAGGAGCAACCGAAGCTTCTGGACTTCGGAATCGCCAAGACCTTCGAAAGCGAAGGTCCCGCCCTGACCTCCACCGGCCTGGTGCTCGGAACGCCTCACTACATGTCGCCCGAACAAGCCAAAGGTACCACGGTCGACGGTCGTAGCGATCTCTACGCGCTGGGAATCATTCTCTACGAGATGTTGGTGGGAAAGGTTCCATTCGACGACACATCCATCCCGGCGATTCTGATAAAGCATCTGAACGAAAAGCCGAAGCCGCCTACCGAGCTTCGCCCCGGTCTCGACGCGGCTCTGGAAGCCGTCGTTCTTCGTTGTCTGGAAAAAGAGCCAGGGAGCCGCTATCAAAGTGCGGAAGAGTTAACCCGAGCTCTTGACGCCGCGGAGTTGGCGCTGACGAAGCCAGGGCCACCGCCGATCTCGAAGAAGACCGCGGCCTCTGCTCCGGCGCTCGATGCAGCAACCAACCGCGCCACCCAACCCACGGTGCGAGTTACTGGTCGATCTCGACCACCAGCATCGCCGGCTTCCCGTTCGGGAAGCAAGGGGCTAGCCATCGTCCTCGGTGCGGTGGCTCTGTTGCTTCTGGCCTTCGCCGGCGCGGCTTACTGGGGAATCGGTCACTTCCTTCGGGGCAAGGCTACAAGCTGGAACGAGCAGGCGACGGAAGCCAGCGGGGAGATTCCTCAGGGTACTCCGGCGGCTGCCCCTCTTGGACCACCGGCATCGGAAGCCACCGAGGAGCCGCCCATCGAGAGTCTTCCCGAGGAGGACACCCTCACCGTCGTCGAGCCTCTGCCGGAGCCCGGTTCAGGTGGCACGCCTTCTCCGACTACCGCCGAGAGTCCAGGTCAGCGCGTAACTCCGGTCCCGCCTGGGAGTGAGTCCGCGCCCGCACCGCTCCCCGCAAATCCCCCCGTCCAGATTCGTTGTGAGGGTCTGTCCGATGCCTGCGCTTCTCTACGGAGCGAGCTCCAGAGATCGCTCGAGCAAGCCGGTCTCTCCCTGGCGACGGCTTCCAACTCGGAGGTCATCGTTTCGCTCTACACCGAGGAGATCGAGTCCCGCACCGAGGAGCAATTCGGGACGACGTTCGTGGTGCGCACCTACTCCATGGAGGCTTCCGGTGAGGCTCCGCGATTCGGTGAGTCGCTCGGTATGCCTCCGCCCGAGGTCTTCAGCTTCGACGCACGATTCGGGCGCGACAAGCTGACCGAGCGCTCACGTGTGCTGGCGCAGGCCATTACCCAGAGCATCCGTGACTATTGGTCGCGGCGCGGCCGGTGAGATCAACGTTCGTCCAGCATCTCTCTCAGCGCCGCAACCGACAAACCCCAGTTGCCGTCTCCCTGGTTCGCCGCCGCCCCTAGCTCACCGCCCACCACCACACCCACCACCTTCCCGTCTCGGGTAAAGATGGGACTACCGCTCATCCCTGCCTCGATGCCTCGACCGATCTCGAGGTAACGCCCCTCGCGAACGTCTCCCAGCGCCGCCTCGATGAAGCGCGCGCGCGGACTCCCGGGATCCGTCGATCGGGCGGGAAAGCCGAACACTCCGATGGCCAAACCGCGATCGAGCCGATCCAGAATAGGGGCATCGGCAAGCGGAAGCGACACCAAAGGTTGCTCCGACTCCACCTGAAGGAGTGCCACGTCGTTGCGAAACGTTCCCGGCTGGTGGTTCGGATGGAGATACGCGCCCACGATGGAGAGCGGCTCCGTCTTGGAATCGGTGAGAACGGCCACCGCCCGGAACGACCCCTCCTTGGTCAGAGCGCCGAGCTTCTCGAGCTCGGAAGCGACGTGCGCAGTGGTGGCGAGAAGTCCGTTGGGGCTCACCGCGAACGCAGAAGCCACCGCCCGTCGCTCTCCTCTCTCTTCCACCGCAACCAGGTAGACCGATCGGGCCAGGGTTCCCGCCGCCGGACCGAAGCCCAGGTCGGCACGGCGAAGCTCTCGGTAGCCGAGCGCCGCCAGAATCACCATCACCAAGGCGAGTCCAGCCAGAGGAGCCCAGGCCGCCCCACCAGGCAGCCCCACCGCCAGCAGGGGAGCTCCTCCGAAACCCAACCGGTCCCCCCTGCTCAATCCTCGGCGCTCGCCGGCAGCGAGACGCTCGTCGTTCACGTAGGTACCGTTGGTCGAACCGAGGTCGGCGATCCACCATCGGCCGTCCTTGAAGGTCGACTCGGCGTGATGGCCACTACTGGTCGCCTGCCCTTCCGGCAGCACCAGATCGTTGTCGCGGCTCCGCCCGATCCGCACGCTCGGCCCGGAGAAGGTGAGCTCCTCACCTCGGCGCTGACCATGAAGAAAGCGTACCTTCAGTGCTGCCATTGCCCTCGACAGTGCCCTCCCCGAAAAGAAAAAAGGGCGCGGGAAGCACCCACGCCCCACGCTCGCTAATCGTCTCTAGGGCCGGCGGACCACGTCGGCGGCTTTGGCGGCTCCGGTGAAGCTCATGATGGAGAACCTCTCTTGGACCTCCACGATCTGGCCTTCGCCGGTCTCAGTCTCATCGACGCCCAGCACCATACCGGTATCTGGATCCACCAGTGGTTTCCCCACGCTGATGATCTTGAAGGCGTCTCCCACCTTCAGTCCCGACACAGCACCCATGTTGACCCAGGCGCGATTCCCTTCCACCTTGATGATCTTCCCTTCACCGCCGCCCATGGCCCCGCCCACGCTGAGCCGCGAAGCGTAGTCCCCGCTCGCGAACTTCTCAACCACCGCCAGGGCGGCTTTCTCCAGTGCCTCGCTGGCAATGCCCCACTCCGCCTCGTGACTGAGGCTGCTGCCTTGGTAGAAACCCCCGCCTTTTTTCACGTTGCCATCGGCCGAGAGCGAGACCGCCCGCTCGGCGGTGGTGGTGTCGATGAAGCGCATGTTGATGGTGGCCTCCGCGTTGGTGTAACTTCCGCCCAGGCCGCCGAAAGCGCCCAAACTACCCTTGGTGGTGTTGATGGCGAACTTGTCGATGCCTCCAGTAACGATGTACTTGATGCCCAGTATCTGGCCCACCTTGGCGGCAGTTTGTTGATCCAATGCCCCGGAACTGGCAAGACCCTGTTCCTTGAGCACCATGTCCAGCTTCTCTCGCTCGATCACGCTGAACTTGGCAGACAGGTTGGAATCCTCGGCGAAAGCCGTATCGATGAAGTTGCGAGCGGCGGGGCCGAGATCGTTCCAGAACCACCAATGTTGTTCGGCGTTGTTCTCGAAGTCCCATATGGCAACGCGGATCTTCGCCTGGGCACTCGCCGGCGAGGGTACCAGTAACGCCGAGAGGGCGACGGCTAGAGCCACCGCCCAGTTCCGTAAGATCCCCGACAGTTCCGATGCCTCACGCGTCGAAAGTAATCTCATACTCTTCCTCCCTAATCCGGCCTTGATCTGGCCTTCGGTTGGCTGCTGACTGGTCGGTGCTAGGTGAACTCCTTGGTGAATTGGCCCTGAATGATGACGTTCTTGCCGGAAATCTCGATATAGCCTTGGCGATGCAAATCGCTGATCATGCGGGAGACCGTCTCGCGAGTCGCTCCAATCATGTTGGCGATTTCCTGGTGGGTGGGGCGTCGGAAACAGATGCGGCCGTCCTTGAGGCGAACGCCGCTCTCCTTCGCCATGTCGAGGAGCACGCTGGCCACGCGTCCGTAGACATCCAGCAGGGCGAGACTGCCGATTTGATGGTTGGCTTTCCTCAAGCGGGAGGACAGCACCGCCAGGAGGAGCACCAGAATGCGCGGCCTCTTCTCCACGATGGACAAGAACTCCCTCTGATGAAGAATCACGACCTCGGTGTCCTCCATGGCAATCGCCGTCGCCGATCGCGTCTCGTTGTCGAGGAGGCTCATCTCCCCGAAGAAGTCTTTCTCGCCGAGCACGGAAAGAATAATCTCCCGGCCGTCGTCGGACAGAATGGTGACTTTTACCCGACCGGACAAGATCACGAAAAGAGACTCTCCGGGGTCGTGCTCGAAGAAGATCACCGAGTCCTTGGGAAACTTGCGCCGCGTGGCCACCGCGATGAGACTCTCCAGATCCGCATCCTCCAGGTCCGCGAAGAGCGACACTTCCCGAAAGAGATCGACGCTGATGCTCATCGGATGACCCTTCTCGCCAGGGCGTCCACCGCTTCCATCGCCTCGACGCCGGAAATGAAACGCTGCGGACCGAACTGGCCGGACCTGTCGGTCGACAAGAGACCGAGGGCAACCGACAGCGCCACCGGCGGGTAGTTCAGGTTGTCGGGAGGCACGTCGGCGATCGACACGGCGGGGGGTCTCTCCGGAGTCTCGCTGGGAGCCAGGGCTCTCATGGCATTGGCGAAGGCCACCGCCAGATCGGCGCGTCTCACCAAGGCCTCGGGCTGGAAGGTGTGGTTGGGATAGATGTCGAGAATCCTGGCCGCCACCACTTCTCGAATGAACTGCCGAGCCCAACTGTCTCCGATGTCGGTGGCAATGACGTTGGCGCGATGAGGAACTTCCCCGAAGGCGGGCCTCAATTTCACGAACAGGAGTGCGGCCAGCTCCTCACGAGATAGGCTGGCCGATTCGGTGATCGAGAAATACTGAGAAGGGAGGCTCTCTCGCTCGAAAGTCCGTCGGGTCTCCTGATAGAGAGCGGCCAGCTCGCTGTCATCCGGGCTCCGCAGCATCGCCTGCCGGTACGCTTCCAGCGCAAGCTCGAGGTCCCCCACCTCCCGGAGCGCGTCACCCCGGATACGGTACGCCTCGAGGCTCCCGGAATCCAGCTCCAGCGCTTGGGCGGCGTGCTCGGCGGCCAGCCGGGGCTCACCGGCAGCCAATTCCACGGCGGCCAGCTCGACGTAGAGTCCGCCCGCCTCGGGCGCGATCTCGAGCGCCCGGCGGTAGACCTCGGCGGCCTCCGCATAACGCTCCTCCTCTCGCAAGGAGCGGCCCTCCTGAAGCTTGGTCTCGGCGAGCTTGAGCTGTAGGGATGGTAGGTATTCAGCAATCAATGGATTGTCCGGGTGGTCCCGGCGCAGCAGGCGCAAACGCTCGAATGCCGTCTCTTCGTCACCCGAGGCGAACGCAGTCAGAAACGACCCGGCTTGTGCCGCCGCCATCTGCGGCTCTTTCGTGAGTGCCACCGCGAAGAGACTCTCAGCCGCCTGGCGGTTGCCGCTGCGGAGCTCCAGGTAACCGAGGGCGGCACCAAGGTAAGGATCGCCTCGGTGCCGGCGGCTCAGATTCTCGAGCACGCGGGCCGCGACTTCCAGGTTGTCCATCACCAGGGCTTGCCAACCTCGTTCGAACGCGTCCTGATCGGAGGGCGGGAGACTGGGCGGTGCCGCGGGAAACTGGCCGGCCGCGTAGCTCCAACCGGGCACCGGGGCCGGCGCGTACGAGCGACCCGATCCGCAGCCTCCTAGATGGATCACTGCGAGCGTGGAGCCAGAGAGAATCGCACAGCGCTGCCACACAGCTCTGAGTTCTCTAAAGGTATAAAGGCGTGATTGCGCCTCTATGGTCCCTTGCCAATTTGTGGGAGATTTCCAGCACCAACAACCTTTAATCTTATTCGCGCGTTCCATCCAAGTCAAGGCGCAGCCTCGTCCTTAAGTGCTTGCAGGACTTCGTCGAACGCCACCGGTCCCACCCGCAGAAGTCGCGGCTCGCCACCCACTAGATCGACGATGGTGGAAGGACGACCGCCCGACGTCGTCCCTCCGTCCAGAATCAGGTCGAGGGCGGACCCCAAGGTTTTCGAGATCTCTCGAGCGTTTCGGGCAGGTGGCTGGCCGCTGGGGTTGGCGCTGGTGGCAGTGAGGCAACAGCCGGAAGCGCGGGCTAACTGGCGCGCCAGCGGGAGACCGCTGACGCGCACCGCCACGCTCGTACCGCCGAAGGCGTCTCGCAGCTCGGGCCGCAAGGGGACGACCAGGGTCAGTGGTCCAGGCCAAAACCGCTTGGCCAGCACCGCCACGGCGGATGGGACCGGAGAGCACAAGGCGGCCAACTGGTCGAGATCGGAGACGATGACGGGAAGTGCCTTGTCAGGATGGCGCCCTTTCATCGCCAAGATCCTCTCACGGGCCTGGCGATTCAGCGCGTCGGCTCCCAGGCCATAAGACGTCTCGGTCGGGTAGGCGATGACGCCGCCCTGCCTCAAGAGCTCAGCGGACCGCCGAACGACATCCGGCTGCGGCCTTAGAGGATTGACTCGAACGATTTGCACCACGCCGCCTCCGTCTTCGCTAAGAAGGGTCCCCAGCCGGTAAGATCCCATGAAACTGGTGGTTAAACGCCATGCTATAATAATTCGTTCCCTCGAGAAGAGAGTCAATCCTCGATGAATATCAAGCCCGGGCGGCTCGCCGCCATCGGTATCGTGGTCTCTTGGATGGCAGCCTTTGGCACGCACTTGTGGCGAGCCTGGGCGCCTTCCGCCTCCGCCTCGGCGACTCTTCTCGACATGGCCTCACCTTCGGAAGCCGGGCTTACCCAGAGAGGGGTGTTCTACCGCGGGAATCGGATTGGCTTCGTGCGGGAGCGCTTCGTTCCCCTGCCGGAAGGGAGCCGCTCGGAACAGGAAGGCCGCTTCCGCATGAACATCCTGGGGCGGGAACGGGAGTTGGATATCGGTGGGTCGGCAACGGTCGGTCGGGGCGGCGAGCTTCGGGAATTCAGCTTTCGTCTCGCCACGGTTTCCGAGCAATCGCCCTTCGAGACGGTGGTCGAGGGTAGAGTCGAGGGCCAGGAGCTTCTTCTCGAGATCCGCTCCGGCGGAAGCAGCCGTTCCGAGCGTCGTCTCCTCCCGGAGCCGGTGGTGCTTCCCTTGAACCTTCACCGTTTCCTGGCTGCCCAGGGAATGGAGCCCGGTCTAACTTATCGCATCCGATTGCTCGATCCGATGACGCTCACCGAGGGCGAAGCCGAGATCACCGTGATGGAGCGCGAAGTGGTACGCTGGGGCGATCGCGAGGAGGAGGCCTTCCGCGTCCGATCCCGTTTCGCCGGACTCGCCACCACGGCGTGGATCGACGCCAAGGGCGAAGTCCTCAAAGAGGAAACACCCCTCGGCTGGACGCTGATCAAAGAGGCGCCGGGGAGCGGCTTGCAGGCGCAAGACGCCGGCGCCACCCTCGACATGATCGCCGCCACCGCGGTGCCGGCGATTGGTTTCGCCGGAGACGCCGGCTCGCTCAAGTCGGCGCGCCTCAAGCTCGAGAGATTTCCACTTGACTGGAGCGGATTGGACGGCGGCCGGCAGAAGCTCGTCGGCAACGAGGTCCTCATCCAAATCGAAACACTCCCTCTGAGCGGCCACGGCTCGCTGGCGGAGACGGATCGCCAACAGGCACTGGCGGCGGACGCCTTCGTTCAGTCCGACGACCCGGCGATTCGAGCCCAGGCGGCCCGCCTCGCCGGGGGTCTTCCCGCGCCGCAAGCGGCTCGGGCCATAACCGACTGGGTCTACCGGAACGTTCGTAAGACACCCACGCTCTCGGTGCCCAGCGCACGGGAAGTCCTCCAGCAGATGACCGGCGACTGCAACGAGCATACCGTTCTCTTCACCGCCCTGGCCAGGGCGGCAGGCATACCAACGCGAATTTGCACCGGTCTGGCCTTCAGCGCCGGCCAGTTCTATTACCACGCCTGGCCGGAGGTATGGATCGGCGGTTGGCTGGCTGTCGACCCCACCTTCGGGCAATTCCCGGCCGATCCCATGCATCTTCGACTTCTTACCGGTGGCCTGGAGCGACAATTCGAGGTGTTGAACCTTCTGGGGCGCGGCGCCAGCATCGAGGTCTTGGAGGCAGAATGATCCAGCTCCAGGCGCTCAGCAAGCACTACGGGCAACAGGTGGCGGTCGACCGTCTTTCGCTCGACGTCAAACCAGGCGAGCTCTTCGGCTTTCTGGGCCCCAACGGCGCCGGAAAGACCACCACCATCAAAATGATGGCCGGTCTCCTCCGACCGACCTCCGGTCGCATCGTGCTTGCCGGTCACGACCTGGAACGGGAACCGGAGAAGGCAAAGGCCGCTCTCGGCTTCATTCCCGACCGGCCCTTTCTCTACGAGAAACTCTCCGCCGACGAGTTCCTGCAGTTCGTTGCTGGAATCTACGGTATGAACGGAGGGGACGTGACGCGACGCATCCAGGAGCTCCTGGATCTCGTCGAGCTTCGGGAGTTTCGCGGGAATCTCATCGAGAGCTTCTCGCATGGCATGAAACAACGATTGGTCATGGCGGCCTCCTTCATCCATGAACCGAAGGTTCTGGTGGTCGACGAGCCCATGGTGGGACTGGATCCGAAGGGAACGCGCCTGATCAAAGGGCTGTTTCGCGAGCGTTGTCGTAAGGGCGAGACCATCTTCATGTCCACGCACACTCTGGAGGTGGCGCAAGAGATGTGCGATCGGATCGGAATCATCCTGAAAGGACAGTTGATCGCGTTGGGCTCGATGGACGAGTTGCAGCAGCAGGCGGAGAGCAAGATTCCTGCTTTGGAGCACATCTTCCTCAAACTCACCGGCGGCGATGGATTCAGAGAGATCGAGAGGGATCCGGTTTGAGGCCGGAGTTCACTCCCCGTCAAATCGTCCATATCCTCACGCCTTCTCTCTTCGCACTTCGCAACCGGCGCCGGGCGGCGGACAGAGTCGATTTCTTGCGGGCGGCGCTCTTCGGCGGCATCACACTCCTCTTTTCATTGGGTATCTTCGCCGGCTTCTACCGCGTGCTGGTCTACATCGGCCAGTTCTCGGAGTTCACCGCACCGCTCACCCAACAGATCCTCGCCACCGTCTCCATGTTTCTCTTTACTGTCCTTCTCGCCAGCAACGTGGTCACCGCCTACTCGACGCAATACGTCTCCGAGGACCTTTCGCTTCTGGCGAGCAGTCCGGTACCGCTCCCCGCACTGTACGGAGCAAGGCTCACTCTGACACTCTTTCAATCCTCCTGGATGGTGCTGGTTTTCAGCTTTCCGGTCTATCTCGCCTTCGCGGTTACCTCGCCGGCTCCGTTCAGGTTTCTGCTCGCCGTCGCACTGATACTGGCGCCTCTGCTGATCATCCCTGCCGCCCTGGGCACGATGATCACTACCGCCCTCATCTCGGTCTTCTCCGCCCGCCGCGTCCGCGAGCTGCTCATGATGGTCGGCGCTCTCTTCGTGGTGCTGCTCGTCTTACTGATCCGAACGCAACAGCCGGAGCGCCTATTGAACCCTAGCTCCATCTACGATATCGGCGAGTTTTTCTCTGCCTTCCACGCACCAGCCTCTCCCCTCCTACCCAGCACCTGGGCCACCGATCTCCTGGCGGCGGGGCGGCAGGCCGAGCCTTTTCCCTGGTTCCTGTTGTTCCTCCTTTACAGTACGGCGGCGGCGGCGGTCGTTCTGGGATGTTGGCAAGCACGTGCCCTCTATCGGCGGGGG
>Ga0209321_10000131_pt1 | contig 42244 bp, 37 predicted proteins | sample Rifsed16ft4_FD_184012 | JGI IMG/M metagenome (GOLD analysis project Ga0209321, IMG submission 184012) | Soil microbial communities from Rifle, Colorado, USA - sediment 16ft 4 - CSP-I_5_4 (version 2) | ecosystem: Environmental > Terrestrial > Deep subsurface > Rock core/Sediment | place: Rifle...
GTGAGCTTTCCGGTCGCCAGCGCGGGGAGGATCAGCACGTTGGGCGATGTAAAGTTCGCGTTAGTGGCGCACCCGCGGGAGCACTGGCCGCAGTAGTGGCAGGCGGCGCGGTCCCCGAGGGGCCGCGTGAGGATCGATAGTCGCGAGGGGATGCATGTGACGTCCAGCCGATCCGCCGCCTTCTTGATCAGAAGCTCCCAGCAGCGCGGCCGGGGCGGCGGCTGGAACACGCCGTCGGGGTGATTGGGCAGCCCCTCGCGACTGCCGAAGATCCCGATGAGCCGGTCCACCCGGTCGTAGTACGGTGCCAGGTCGTCGTAGCTGATGGGCCAGTTGTCGCCCAGACCGTCAATGCTCTTGCGCCGGAAGTCGTCTGGCCCAAAGCGGAGCGAGATGCGGCCCCAGTGGTTGGTCCGGCCGCCCAGCATGCGGGAGCGGAACCAATCGAACCGCTCTCCGGGCGCCGTGGTGTAGGGCTCGCCCTCGAGCGTCCAGCCGCCCAGGTTGGCGCCGAACTCGCCGAACTGGCGCTCCTGCGTGGACGCGCCGCGCCGCGGCGATTCGTAGGGCCACGTGAACATGGCCGAGTCTTTGGCGTTGTCCCACATGGGACCGGCCTCGAGCATGATCACGTCGGCGCCGGCCCGGGTGAGCACGTGGGCCGCCATCCCCCCGCCGGCCCCCGAGCCCACGATGCACACGTCGTAGATCCTGTCCTGGGGTCGTTTCACGGCTTCACGTCCAATCCTCGTTTGATGAAATCGATCACTGGGACCCAATCGGCGCCGCTGGAGAGATACGCCGCGTGGCCGCCGCGGTCGAGACGCAGCAGTCGTTTCGCCACCGGCGCCGCCTCCAGCAGCCGCTCGGCGTCGTCAATGGGAAAGACCTGGTCCTGGGTGCTGTGCACGATCAGCAGCGCCTTGGTGACGCGACTCACCGCCTCAACGTTGTCATACAGGTTGGGAACGAGAAAGCTCATGAGCCGAGGCACCCGGCCGGCACGCACCGCCAGGTCACGGGCCGACGTGAACGCGCCCACCAACACCACCCCGTCCGCACCGGTCTGGAGGTCCACGATGGCGTCCAGGAGCACGGCCGCGCCGAGCGACGTGCCGAGGAGCACGCGGCGGCCGGCGGGCCGGGCGCTGTCGGCGAAGGCAGCGAACGCCGCCAGGGCGTCCTGCCGGAGCGCTGCGGGGGTGGGCTCCCCGGCGCTGGCGCCGAAGCCGCTGTAGTCGAAGGCCAAGGACGAGATGCCGGCGCGATACAGCACCTGCTGGATGCCCGCCTGGTCCGACAAGGTGGAACGATTGGCGTGAAACAGCAGCACGGCAGGCCCGGCGCTGTCGAGCGCGGGGGAGCGGACCCACCAGGCCTGGATTCCGTGATCCCCGCTCCGAAGCGTGAGATCGGCGTAGGGAACCCCGAGGCTCCTGGGGGTGGTGGTATCGGCGCGGGCGGGCACGATCAGCTCGCCCGCGGCGCGCTTCCCGATGTACCAGCGCAGTGGGACGATGGCGACGCCCAGCACCACCAGCGCGATCACCACGACCAGCGGCCAACGAGGAAGAAGGTCGAGGGGGCCGTCGCCGCGTGGCTCAGGCATCAGAACTCGAGTTGCCGCAGATAATCGAAGCTCCTGCGAATGGAGTCGAACGGCGACTCGGGGTTGTCGTGCTCCACGAAGCAATGCCGGATGCCGGCCTGCTCCCGCCGGGCGAAGATGCGTTTGAAGTCCATGACGCCGGCGCCGACGTCCACCATCCCCTGTTGCGGCGTGGCGTCCATGTCCTTCACGTGCACCATGGAGAAACGGCCCGGGTACCGCGCGAAATAGGCCAGCGGGTCGCCGCCCCCGCGCGCGATCCAGTACAGATCCAGTTCGAACCACACGAGCCGGGGATCAGTTTCCTCCAACAGGACGTCGTAGGGGATTCGCCCCGACAACGGTGCGAACTCGCCCGCGTGATTGTGGAAGCCGAGCCGGATGCCGGCTCCTCGCGCCTCCTCGGCGGCCCGGTTGAAGAGGTCGGCCACGGCCCGGTAGCCGTCGAGCGTCCTGCTGTCTTCCGTGGGGAGGGATGGCACCACGAGGTAGCGGTGTCCGACCACACGCGCGTCGTCCAGGGTCTGGGGCCAGCGGGTGCGCAGATTCTCGAGCGGGATGTGCGCCGCCGGCGCATCCAGGCCCGCGGCGTCCAGCGCGGCACGCACCGCTTTCGCGTCGCGATTGAAGTATCCCGCGAATTCGACCTCCCGATAGCCGATCTCGGCCACCCGGGCGAGGGTGCCCTCGAAGTCTTGCGCCATCGCCTGGCGCACGGTGTAGAGTTGGACGCCGATGCGGTCTAGCCTGTCGCCGGGCCTGGCAGACAGGGCGGGCTGCAGAACGCGTGGCCGGACGTCGGGGGTGGCTAGGGCTGTTGCGAGCAGCTTGAGGCAGTCACGCCGGTTCATGGTCCTCGACAGTGAAGTGACGGGTTCAACATGCGAGGTGGACCGGGCACACGCCAGGCCGAACTTGTGCGCGCTCGGCGTCCGCTCTATCCTCACGTTTCTCATCCAAGACGAGAGGACGCATGGCGACTCCGACCCCCAAGGAGCAGTTCCTCGACGCGTACCAGCGCGAGCACGCGACCACGATGCGCGTGCTGAGGGCCTATCCCCCCGACCAGCTCGATCTCCGGCCTCATCCCGCCTCCAAGACGGCACGCGAATTGGCGTGGGTGTTCGTGCTGGAGCGCGGGCTCGGGACCAAGGTGTACCACAACGAATTCGCCGGCGGCGTCCCGTCCGGGAAGCCGCCGCAGCCGCCCGAGTCGTGGGACGCGCTGCTCGGCGCGCTGGAGAAGGCCCACAAAGATCTGGGCGACCTGGTGCGCTCGACGCCGGACGCCAAGCTGTCCGAGAAGGTCAAGTTCATGACCGGCCCCAAGACGCTGGGCGATTGGTCGCGCATGGCATTCCTGTGGTTCATGCTCCATGATGAGATTCATCACCGCGGGCAGTTTTCGGTCTACCTGCGGATAGCTGGCGGGAAGGTCCCATCCATCTACGGGCCGAGCGCCGACGAACCCTGGCTATGAGGAACGAGGGAGGCACCATGCGTTGGTCGCGTCAGACCGCCCTGCCGCCGCTCGCCGGTCTCCTGCTCGCCATCAGCGCCGGAGCGTCACCGCTGGTGGCGCAGGCCAGAGCGACGGCCAGGGCGCAGCCGCAGGCGGCGCCGTACTATCCGGGCCCAGGCGACGATTGGGAACACAAGGCGCCCGAGCAGGTAGGGATGGACGCGCGGCTGATCGATGAGGCCGTAGCGTTCGCCAAGGCGCGCGAGTCCCAGAATCCCCGCGATCTGGCACTGGAGCACGAGGTGTTGTTCGGCCGCGAGCCACACAGCGAAGCTATCGGCCCGTTCAAGACCCGCGGGGACATGACCGGTGTCATCGTGCGGAAGGGCTACATCGTGGCCGAGTGGGGCGAGCCCACGCGAGTGGACATGACGTTCAGCATGACCAAGAGCCTTCTGTCCACGACGGTAGGCCTGGCCTACGATCGCGGTCTGATCCGCGACTTGAACCATCGGGTGCAGGCCTACGTGCCCACGGACGAATTCGCCTCGCCGCACGCCAGCACGATCACCTGGGACCATCTGCTGCGGCAGACCAGCGACTGGGAAGGTACGCTCTGGGGAAAGCCCGACTGGGCCGACCGCCCTCCCGCCGACGGCTCGCTCCTGGACTACGTCAACCGGAAGCGCAACGCGCCTGGCACCTCGTATAAGTACAACGACGTGCGGGTGAACGTGCTGGCGTTCGCGGCACTCCAGGTGTGGCGGCGGCCGCTGCCGCAGGTGCTCCGGGAGTACGTGATGGATCCCATCGGCGCCTCCAACACCTGGCGCTGGCACGGCTATGACAATTCCTGGGTGCTCCTGGACGGACAGATGGTGCAGTCGGTGAGCGGGGGCGGGCACTGGGGTGGCGGGATGTTCATCAGCGCGCGGGACCAGGCGCGCTATGGGCTGCTCACGCTGCGCCGCGGCAAGTGGAAGGACCGGCAGATTCTCTCGGAGGCCTGGGTGAAGATGGCGCTCACGCCGACGCCGGTGCAGCCCACCTACGGGTTCATGAACTGGTTCCTCAACACCGACCGGAAGCAGTGGCCCAGCGTGCCGGCGAGCACGTTCTGCCACCTGGGCTCCGGCACCAACATGGCGTGCCAGCTGCCGGACTACGACTTGGTGGTGGTGGCGCGGTGGATCGAGCGCAACGCGATGGACGAGTTCTTGAAGCGGGTGGTGGCCGCCGTGCGGGATGGGAAAGCGACGGAGACACGGTGAGGGGGACTGCGTAAGGGGTATGGGGTGAGGGGTGTGTTTACCCCTCACCCCTTACGCAGTCGCCTCCGCCCCTGTCACGGGCACGAGCAGCACTGGGACCGCCGCTTTTCCCGCTATGCGCGGCGCCACGCTGGCCGACCAGAAGGCGTCGAGCCCCGAGCGCCCGTGGGTGCCCAGTACGATCAGATCGGCGTCGATGTGTTTGGCGGCGTCGAGGATCGTGGCCGTGGGATCGCCGCGCCCCACTTCCGCCGTGACGCTCAAGCGCGTCCCAGCCAGCCGCGCCACCACGTCCGTCAGGTAGGCTTCCGCGCGATCCTCGTCCAGCTCCAATAGTGCCGCCGTCGTGCCGGGGAGGATCTGCCCCGTGGCGGCGCGCTCACCCGAGAGCGTGCCGAGCGTCGGCACCACGGCCAGCACGTGCAACGACGCCCGGCAGGCTCGCGCCAGGCCCGCCGCGGGCTCCAGGCCCTGCTCGTGAGCCGCCTGGCCATCGAGCGGGACCAGCATGGTCCGGCAGCGGAAGGCCGGGGCGCTCACCTTGCCTGGCGGCACCAGAAGAATGGGCCCGCGCCCTCGCGCCGCCACGCGCTGCGCGACCCCACCAAGGAGCCGATGCCGCAAACGCCCCCGCCCGTGCGTGCACAGCACGATCAAGTCGGCCCCCAGCTCGGCGGCGTGATCCGCAATGCTTCTGGGCAGGTCGTGCTCTTGGACCGTGTGCACGTGGCGGGTAACGGGCACGCCCGGCGGCAGGCGCGTCGCCACGCCCCCGAGATAGGCTTCCGCGCCGGCGGCATCGGTCAGGTGTGGGGCCCCGTGGATGACCGCGGGGGCACCGCGCTCGACGACGTGGAGCAGGGTGACCTGGCTCCCGAGCGTCTGGGCCAGCGCGCCCGTGACGGGCAGCACCGACTCCGCGAGGGGGGATCCATCCAGGGGGACGAGCAGGTGGCGGAACATAGGACTACCTACCGAAGAGCGTCTGGTACAGCAAGAACAAGTTGAGTGCGACGATCGCCCCGGTGACCATGGTGGCGGTAACGGTCGTGGCACGGCGATTAACCAACGTGCCCATCACCCCGCGCTGGCTGGTGAAACGCACCAGGGGGACGAGCGCGAACGGTAGCCCGAAGCTCAATACCACCTGGCTGATCACCAGCGTACGTGTGGGATCCCAGCCTGCGCCGATCACGAACAGCGAAGGCGCCATCGTCACCAGTCGGCGCACCCAGATGGGAATCCTGCGCCGCAGGAATCCCTGCATGATGACCTGGCCCGACATCGTCCCCACCGTGGAGGAGGAAAGCCCGGACGCGAGCAGCGAAATCGCGAACACCGTGCTGGCGGCCGACCCCAGGAGGGGGTCCAGGGTTCGGTGCGCCTCCTCGATGCTGGCGACGTGCGTGAGCCCCTGCGCGAAGAAGGTGGACGCGGACATGATGAGCATCGCGGCGTTGATCAGGCCCGCGATGCTCATGGCCACGGCGACGTCCACCAGCTGGAACCGGAACAGCCGATGTTGCTGTGCCGGGTCCCGCACCACGATCCGGTTCTGCGTCAGCGCCGAGTGGAGAAAGATCACGTGCGGCATCACGGTGGCGCCCAGGATCCCGGTGGCGAGCAGCACGCTTTGCCCCCCGGCGAAGCCCGGCGTCACCGCGTGGCGGAGCACGTCCCCCCAATCGGGGCGGTCGAGGACGGTCTCGATCACGTAGCACACGCCTACCACGCCGACCAGCGCCGTGATCACGGCCTCGAGGGGCCGGAAGCCGTAGCGCTCGAGGCCCAGGATCACGATGGTGGTGACGGCCGTGAGCAGGCCTCCCACCCACAACGGGATGCCGAACAGCAGCTGGAAACCCAGGGCGGCGCCCAGAAACTCCGCCAGGTCGGTCGCCATGGCCACGATCTCCATCAGCACCCACATGGCGAGGGTGACGGGACGGGGCGAGCGCTCGCGACACAGCTCCGCGAGGTTGAGTCCGGTTGCGATCCCCAGTTTGGCGGAGAGCGCCTGGATCAGCATGGCGCTCAGGTTGCTGGCCACCAGCACCCAGAGGAGCGTGTATCCGAACTCGGCGCCGCCCTGGATGTTGGTGGCGAAGTTCCCGGGATCGATGTAGGCGACGGACGCGATGAACGCGGGTCCGAGGAACGGGAGGAGGCGCGCTCCCAGGGCTTTGCCGCCGCGCCCGGCCAGCACCTCGGTCGCAGCCCGGACCGTGCCGGCGTCGGGTGCGCGCACACCGGTGGCGCCGCGGTCGCCGGTCAGGTTGTTATCCCCACGAGATCGAGCAGGAAGGCGTAATCGAGCGCGATCTCACGATACGCCCGATACCGACCGGACGCGCCGAGGTGACCCGCAACCATGTTGGTCCGGAGCAGGAGCCGGCGGTCTGCCGTGCGCATCGAGCGCAACCTGGCCACCCACTTGGCCGGCTCCCAGTACTGGACCTGGGAGTCGTACAGGCCGGTCGTGACCAGCAAGTGGGGGTACGGCTTGGGCTCGACGTTGTCATAGGGCGAATAGGACAAGATGTAGTCGTAGAACTCCTGGGTGTGTGGATCGCCCCACTCGTCATACTCGCCGGTCGTGAGCGGCAGCGTCTCGTCCAGCATGGTGGTCAGCACGTCCACGAACGGCACGTGGGCGATCACGCCGCAGAAGAGATCGGGGCGGAGGTTGAGGGCGGCGCCCAGGAGCAGTCCCCCCGCACTGCCGCCCAGGCCGAACAGCGCGTCGGGATGGGCGTGACCCTTGCGGATCAGGTGCTCGCCGCAGGCGATGTAGTCCGCGAACGAGTTCCGCTTGTTCAACAGACGTCCGCCATCGTACCACGGGCGACCCAAGTCCTCACCGCCCCGCACGTGGGCAATGGCGTACGCGAAGCCGCGGTCGAGGAGACTCAGGCGCGCCGAGTTGAAGAACGGGTCCGAGCTGATGCCGTACGCCCCGTAGCCGTAGAGCAGCAGCGGATTCCCGCGCGGCGTCCGCAGGTCCTTGCGATAGACCAGCGAAATCGGCACCTCGACGCCGTCGGGGGCCGTGGCGTAGAGCCGCTCGGTGCGGTAGCGCTCCGGGTCGAAGTCGCCCAGGACGTCGTCCCGCTTGAGCAAGGTGCGGGTGCGGGTCACCATGTCGTAGTCGTATATCGACGTGGGGGTGGTGAGGGAGGCGTAGGCGAATCGCACCGCCGTCGTGTCCAGCTCGAAGTTCTCCGCCAGCCGCGCGACGTAGGCCGGCTCGTCGAAGGTGAGGTAGTGCTCGCCTGGGCCGGACCAGGGCCGGATCAGCAGCCGCACCAGTCCGCGATCTCGCTCCTCCACCACCAGGTTGTCGCGGAACACCTCGATGCCCTGGAGGAGTACGTCGGGTCGGTGGGGGATCACTTCCTCCCACCGCTCCGGCGACGGGTCGGTCACCGGAGCTCGCATCAAGCGGAAGTTCCGGGCGTCGTCGTTGGTGCGGATATAGAAGTGCGACGCGAAGTGCTCCAGGTCGTACTCGTGGCCGTGCCGGCGCGGCAGGAACAGTCGAGGCTCGCCGGTGGGATCGTCGGCCGAGAGATGGCGGTACTCGCTGGTCACCGTTTGATGGGACGCGATGAGCAGGTACGCTTTCGTCTTGGTCGTCGAGACCCCGACCGAGAACTCCTGGTCCGCTTCCTCGTACACCAATACGTCCGCCGCGGGATCGGCGCCGAGCGTGTGCCGATACACGCGATAGGAGCGCAGCGTGGTTGGGTGGACCGCGGCGTAGAACAGGGTGCGGTTGTCGTTGGCCCAGGCCAGGTAACCGGACCCGCCCGTGATCTCGTCGCCGAGCATGACGCCGGTGTTGAGATCCTTGAAGCGGATGGTGTGGACCCGGTCGCCGCGGGTATCCGCGGCGAACGCCAGGATATCGTGCCGCGGGCTGGGTGCCCGGGCGTTGACCGCGAAATAATCGTGGCCACGCGCCAGCTCATTGACGTCGAGCAGGACCTGTTCTGGCGCCTCGGGTGATGCCCGGCGGCAGTAGATGGGATACTCCCGGCCGTCCTCGGTCCGGGTGTAGTAGAGGAACGGCCCGCGCCGGTACGGCGCCGACGTGTCCGTTTGCTTGATGCGCCCTTTGATCTCCTCGAAGAGCCGCTCCTGTAACGGTCTGGTGTGCGCCAGGACCGCGTCCAGGTAGGTGTTCTCGGCGCGGAGGTACTTCCGGACCTCGGGGTTGTCCCGCTGGCGGAGCCAGTAGAAGGGGTCGAGGCGGACGTGGCCGTGCGCCTCGAGGCGGGTGGGGGCGTTCATACCCTCAAGGATAGCCGTAAGATCGGTAACGGCGAACTGCGTAAGGGGCATGGGGTGAGGGGTACCCCTCACCCCTCACGCCGTCGCTGTTACCGTTACTATTGGAGCGTGATCGTCGCGGCTCTCGCTACTCTGTCCGGCCTCACCGATGCCCTCCAACACCGCCCGCTGGTGGCGGCCGCCACGTTGTTTGGAGCGGGCGTGCTGACCAGCCTCACGCCGTGCATCTACCCCATGATCCCCATCGTGGCAGGGCTCGTGGCCGGTAGCGCGCAGGGCAACCCGTCGCGCCGCCGCACGGTCGGGCTCACGCTCACCTATGTCAGCGGGTTGGCGTTGTTCTACGCGATCCTTGGCCTGGTGGCGGGGATGACCGGCACCTTGTTCGGTACGGTGTCGTCCAACCCCTGGGCCCGGTTCGCCATCGGGAACCTGTTGCTGGTCTTCGGGCTTGCTATGTTGGACGTGTTCCCGATGGCGGCGCCCCGCCGGCTGCTCGCCTGGGCGGGAGGCCTGGGTGGCGGATCCTACCCGGCGGTGTTGCTGCTGGGCGCCACGTCGGGGATCGTGGCCGCACCGTGTGGCGCGCCGGCGTTCGGCGTGGTGCTTACCTGGGTGTCCACCACGCAGAGTGCCGTGCTGGGGTTCATCTATCTCTTGGTGTTCTCGCTGGGCATGACGGCGCTGCTGGTGGCGGTGGGGCTGTTCTCGGGAACGGCGGCGCGGCTCCCCAGGGCGGGAGCCTGGATGGCGTGGGTCAAGAAGGGGGCGGGGATCGTGATGCTGGGAATGGCCGAGTACTATTTCGTTCAGATGGGACGGGTGCTGTGACGTCGCGGATGGCGCAGATGGGGCTCGTGGCTGCCGCGCTGGTGATGGCGGGGCCGGCGTGGGCGCAGGATGACCTGGGCATTCCGGTGGGCGCGGTCGCCAAGGCCGTCACCATCGAGGACCTCGACGGCCAGCCGGTGGACCTGGGCCAGTTCATCGGGAAGAAGGCCGTCCTGTTGGAGTTCTGGGCGACGTGGTGTCCATTGTGCCGGGCGCTCGAGCCGAAGATGGCCGCGGCGCTGCAGCAGCACGGTGACCGGGTCGAATTCATCGTGGTGGCGGTGGCGGTCAATCAGAGCAAGGCGTCCATCAAGCGCCACCTGGAGCGGCATCCGATGCCATTCCGGGTGCTCTGGGATACCAACGGCAACGCGGTGCGCGCCTTTCAGGCGCCCAGTACGTCGTACGTCGTGACGGTGGATGCGGCAGGGAGAGTGCGGTACACGGGGGCGGGGGAAGACCAGGATATCGAAGCCGCAGTTCGGGCCGCGCTGCGGCCGTGAGACGTAAGAAGTGAGATGTGAGAGGTGGTCGTACCGTCTCACGTCTCACCCTTCACTGACCGCCCGGAGTACCCGCCAGCTTCTGTAGCGCCTCTCCCAGCTCGGTATACGCCGTCGGGTCAATCTCCCGGAACGGCACCGCGCGGTAGGCGATCTTCCCGTCCGGCCCCACCACGAACAGGTTGCGGTTGGTGACACCCGGCCGGCTGGCCAGGGCGCCGTACATCTTGCCCACCGCCACGTCGGCGTCACTGGCCATCAAGAACTGGAACTGGTCGTCCCGGGCCCAGGCGGCCAGCGTATCTACCGGATCCGCGCTGATGGCGATGAGCACCACGTCCTGGCCGTCTTTGAAGAGCTGTGCGTACTGATCACGGTACGCATGCATTTGGATGGTTCAGCCACGGGTTCTGGCTCGGAAGAAGAACGCCAGGACGACGGTTTTTCCTTTGAAGTCACTCAGGCGAATCGGGTGCTTGAGCACCCCGTAGCGGGTGGCGCCCGGTAGGGAGAACTCCGGCGCCACCGCCCCCACCTCGAGCGGCGGCGGGGTCTGTTGCTGGGGCTGCTGCCCTTGCCCCAGCGCCGCCGCGGGGCCGGCAACCGTGAGCGCCAGGGCCGGGATCCACGACTGTCTGCGCATACGCGCTGCCTCGGAGGGAAGATGGTCTAATATGTCCCGCGGGGGCGCCGTCGTGGAAGGCCCTGGCAATTGACCTATTCTCAATCCCGCATACAGTTCGATGCGTCAACGCGATGACGCCGAAACCGTTCCCGCGCGCCCTGGACGCCCCCTTGGGTGAATCGGTCGTGCTCGATGCCGGCCTGATCGAGCGGGCCATCGCCGCCTCGCGGGAGAGCCCTCGCCGGCGGGTCATTCTGCCGCTCCACACCTCGGCCGCCGACCCCTACCAGCGTATGCTCAACGCGGCGCAACCGGGCAGCTATATCCGGCCCCACCGGCACCGCGATCCTCCCAAGGGCGAGACCGTGATCGTGCTGCGCGGCGCGATCCAGTTCCTCACGTTTCGCGAGGACGGGGCGGTCGCGACCAGCGTGGTCCTTCGGGCCGACGGCGGGGCGATCGGGCTGGATGTGCGACCCGGCGTCTATCACACCTTCGTGGCGCTCGAGCCGGACTCGGTGGTGTTCGAGGCGAAAACCGGCCCGTACGACGACCGAATGGACAAGGACTTCGCGCCATGGGCGCCCCCGGAAGGGAGCCCGGAGGCCCTGGCCTATCTCACGCGGCTTCTGGGATAAGACCCTCACGTCAATCGAGGAAGGACGATCCCACGTGCAGAACGACGCCCCCATGCTCGACCTGGAGAACAGCGCCGCCGTCAGCCTGTGGGAGGAATGGCCCGGCCTGTCGGAGGAAGAGCGGGTGGAGCGGTTCAAGACGCTCCCGCCCGAGGAAGCCGACGAGTTCTTCCTGAGCCTGGCCCCGGTGGAGCAGGCCAGCCTGCTCCGCGCCCTGCCGCAAGGGGAGCGGCGCCTGTGGATGCGGCTCCTTCCCCCCGACGACGCCGTGGACCTGATCCAGGAAGCGCCGTCGGAAGAGCGCCCGCAGCTGTTCGACATGCTGGACGACGCGACTCGCACCGAGGTCCGGGCACTGCTGGCTTACGCGGAAGACGAGGCGGGCGGCCTCATGAATCCGCGGTTCGCCCGGGTCCGGCCGGACATGACGGGCGACGAGGCCGTGAGCTACCTCCGGAAGCAAGCCGGCCAGGTGGAAACACTGTACTACGCGTACGCGCTGGCGGAAGACCAGCATCTGGAAGGCGTGATCTCGCTCAGGGAGCTGTTCCAGGCGCCGGGGACCAAGCTGGTGCGCGAGCTGATGCGCACCGAGGTGGTCACCGTGCCGGAGGACATGGATCAGGAGGCGGTGGCCCGGTTGTACGTGGAGCAGGGTCTGTTGGCGATTCCGGTGCTGGACCGGGTCGGGCGGATGAAAGGCATCATCACCTTCGACGACATCGCCGACGTGGTGCGGGAGGAAGCCACCGAGGACACCCAGAAGCTGGGCGGTATGGCGGCCCTCGAGGAGCCCTATCTCAAGGCACCGCTCGCCGAGCTGGTACGGAAGCGGGCCGGGTGGCTGACGGTGCTCTTCGTGGGCGAGCTGCTCACCGCCACCGCCATGGCCTATTTCGAGGAGGAGATCGCCAGCGCTGTGATCCTGGTCCTGTTCATCCCACTCATCATCTCGAGCGGCGGCAATTCCGGCTCGCAGGCGACCACCCTGGTGATCCGCGCGATGGCCGTGGGCGAGGTCAAGATCCGTGACTGGTGGCGAGTGCTGCGGCGCGAAGTTGGCACCGGGTTCGCCCTCGGGGCCGTGCTCGGGGCGCTCGGCTTGGTCCGGGTGGTGCTGTGGCACGCAGTGGGTGGGGTCTACGGGGAGCACTACCTGCTGCTGGGTTTGGCCGTCGGCATCACCCTCGCCGGCGTGGTGCTCTGGGGATGCCTGGTCGGCGCCATGCTGCCGTTCGTATTTCGCCGGTTTGGGCTGGACCCGGCCAGCGCGTCCGCGCCGTTCGTCGCCACGCTGGTGGACGTGACGGGACTGGTGATTTACTTCACCGTGGCGAGCCTGCTGCTCACGGGGACGCTGCTGTAGGGCTGGTCTTCTCGAAGACCATGCGGTAGTGGTCCAGGAGCTCCCGCTCGAAGCAGACCGTGTTGGCGCTCACGCCTGACGCGAACGCCAGCCGGAAGTCGGCGCTCAGGAGATACCGTGGCAGCAGCGAGAGCTTGAGGAGCGTCTTGCGCCAGCTCGGCGCTGCGAAGCGAAGCCGCCATTGCCGGATGGTCTCGATGTAGTCGATGCGCCCGCTGCTCGCGGTGACCAGGCGGAACGGTGGTGTGGCGGATCGCGCCAGCTGCTCGTGCCCGAAGGGCAGCCAGGAGCCGGGGAACCGCTTCATCATGAGCGCCAGGTAGTAGGCGTCCGAGTCGGGCGGGGCGTTGATGTCGATCCGCTCCGCCGGGATCATGTTCCTGCCAAAGACCATGGTCTGGAGATAGAAACGGCCGCGGGCCGGGAGCAGGTCCGCCACCCGCCGGAACAGGTCGCGGTAGATGTCCTTCTGCCGGCCCGCCCGATACTCCTCGGGGGAGCAGAAGTGTTCCCACGCCCCCAGGCTCACCACGGCGTCAAACCGGCCGAACGTCTCCGGCGTGACCGTGCGGGCGTCCATGACATGAACGGCGAGACCGTTCTTGCGACACGCCGCCGCCTGGGCCGCGGACAGGGTCACCCCGATCCCGTCGGCACCGATGCCCTGGAGGTACTTGAGCATCGGGCCCCAGCCACAGCCAAGGTCCAGCACCCGGGAACCGCGCCGGATGCCCAACTGCTGCGCCACGAACTCGTGTTTCCGCCGTTGGGCTTGCTCGAGACTCAGGGAGAAGTCGCCGTCGTACTTGGCGCCGCTGAAGTCTGCGCTTTCGCCCAGGCTCAAGCGAAAGATGCGATCCATCAGCGAATAGGCGAACTCCATTTCCCGCCGGGTGGCCATGCGCGCGCCCTACCGCTTTCGGCTCTGTTCCGCCTGGGCAATGAATCGCTCGAGCGAGGTGCTCGCCACCGCCTCGCCGATGGCGTCCAGGGCGAGGTCTTCCACTCGTCGGAACCGGATGCAGGCCTTCCCCATGTCGAGCTTCTTGCCGGCCCGCTTGAAGCCGTCCTTCAGTTTGCGGGCCAGCGCGGCGTTGCCATAGACCGGCATCAGGTGGAGCGTGGAGTACCCCTTCTGAGCGGCGAGCGCCGCGTAACAGAGCGGCCGGCCGTTGTACGTGTGAGGGTAACGGCTGAGCGGCACTTCATACGTGATCATGCCCCAGTTCATGGTCTCGCGGTAGCCGCGCGGCAAGCTCTTCCGGATGACACTTCGCACGCGAGCGAGCGCCGCCCGGCGCTCGGCGGGCAGCTGCGCGAGGTACTGCGCGACGGTGGTGGTCTGGGATCGGGCCATGCGTCTCTCCCTCCGTGCCACGGTGGCTGGGGTCCGGTAGCACCAGCGTTGCAAGCCCGCCGGTGCCGTGGGCCGCAACACCCACGTCGTGGAGGACGCTCAACGCCAGCCGCGACTCAGGTCAACGACGAGATGGTCAGCTTGTAGCCGTCCGGGTCCACCAGGTTGAACGTGCGCGCACCCCACGGCTGATCGGCCGGCTCCGAGGCCAGCTTACCGCCGCGCGCCTTGATCACGGCCGCGATCTGGTCCACGTTCTGGGCGGTGGACAGGTACAGCCGGAATCCTTCGCCCTTCACCCGATCCCGGCCCCTGGCCCAGTCATCCTGCGATAGGTTGACGTACGCACTGCCGGCCTTGAGAGACACGCCGGCCACTTTCCCTCCGTGCTCCCAGGTCTCATCCACCGTGAACCCCACGATATCCCGGTACCACGCGAGGCTGGCCTGGAGATCATTGACGGTGAGACTCGCCGCGATGTCCCGCAGTCTCAGCGATTCGGGCTTGCGGCGTTTCGGTTTAAGAGGCGTCTTGCGTCGAGTCGCCATGCGTATCTCCCTGTGCGTTTAGTCGCTGGAAAATACACCCCACGGGCCGCGGCGCGAGCGGTGACGAGGCATGCAGCCCCTGGCGTTGGCTCAACGGGCGCATCCCGTCAGGCGCGGCGCCGCGCCAGCTCGCTGGCGTAGCGGCGGCCCAGTTGGTCCCGGTGCGCCGCGGCCCACCCGGTGAGGCGGGTGTCGCCGGCCGGTGGCGCATCCACGAACAGCAGGCCATCCATCAAGCCGCGAATCTCATCTCTGGTGATGACGACGTCGCCCAACAAGGGACCAAGCGCCACACCGACGCCGTACGCGAGCGCCGGCGGAACCGCGATGAGCGGCCGTGGGTGCTGGATGATCCGGCCGATGGTTTCGACCAACTCCCGGAACCTGAACGTCTCCGGTCCAATCGCCTGGACGACGACGTTGTCCGAACCCGCGCCGTGGCGGACCGCGAGGGCCGCCAGATCGTCCACGTAGATCGGTTGCAGCCGGTACTGGCCGTCTCCGAAGATCCCGAATACGGGGAATCGCCGCAGCATCCACGCCATGTTGTTGATCAGGATGTCCTCCTTGCCGAAGAGGACGGTGGGCCGGAGGATGGCGTAGGAGAGGCCGGACTCCTGAAGTGCCGTTTCCAGCTCGGCCTTGCCGCGGAAGTACTCGAGGGGAGACGTGCTGGATGGATTGGTGATGCTGACGTGCACCACCCGTTCCACGCCCGCCCGTTGAGCCGCCTCGAACAGCAGCAGCGTGTTGCGCACGGCCTGGGCGTAGGTGAACCGGCGATGATTGAATCGAACCCAATAGGTGTTGTACAGGACCCGCACGCCCCGGAGGCTTTCCGCGAGGGCGGCGGGGCGGTCGAAGGCCAGGGGAAAGCGCCGGACCCTGTCGGCGAAAGGATCTGTCGCGGGGGTCGAGTTGGTGAGGGTAACGACCTGGTGACCGGCCGCGAGCAGCCGGTGCGCGAGGTAGCGGCCGGAGTAACCGAAGGCGCCGGTGACGGCGTGGACTTCAGGGTGACGCATGCCGCTCTCGTACCCACCCCACCAATGGCGGGACCCAACAGAGATTCGCGGCGATGGTCTCCAACGCGGTGCGGAGCTGCGTCGTGGGGCTAAACCCCGCGAGCCGCACTACCCCCAAGACAAGGGGCACCACCAGGATCACGCCCAGACTCGCCAGCATGACCGGGTGCGCGGCGTAGCGGCGGAACGCGGCGGTCCACGACGCGGACGCGCGTCTCAGGAACACCAGTCCTGCGACATTGGCGCCGATCTGATCGGACATCGCGTAGAAGTAGGGAATGTAGAACGCCGCGGGAGCGTACACATCCACTCCCGCGGCACGGCTCGCGGCGTCCACGATCCATGGGAACGCCATCCCCAAGAGCTTCCCCCACCCATACGCCTCCGCCATGGAGGTGGGGCCGCCCTTACGTCGCCGGTCAAAGGCGAAGAACCCCTCGAAGATGCTCTCGCCTTCGCCCGCCAGCGTGCGCACCGCCCACTGGCCGAGTCCGCTGCGCTGGAGGCCGAGGCGGTCCAGCCCGAAGCCGAGCGCGAGACCCGCCAGATACCCCGCAAGGGTGTAGCGGACGAGGCTGGTGAACTCCTCGCCGCCTTCCTCGCGGCGCTCGGGCCCGGTCAACCGCGCGCTACTTCCCGGGAAGCCTCAGCGCCACGAGCGAGGTGTTGGCGCCCGCGCCGGTCGCGAACACGATGTACTGCCTGCCCTGGTGGAGGAAGGTCATCGGCATCGCGGTGGTGCGTGACGGGATCTTCACCGCCCCCGCCTGCTTCCCCGTCGCCTTGTCCACCGCGTACAGCTGTGGCGGGTTGTCCTGGCCATTCCGCCCGGTGCCGTAGATCAGCAGCGTCTTGGTCGTGATGATCTGCGCCTGCCCCCGTCCGGGTTGCTGCGGCAGGTTGACACCGGCAAACAGCGGGGAGTCACTGGTTACCGTGACCATTGTGCCGTTGGGAATCCACCACGCTTTGTCGCCGGTCTTCATGTCGTAGGCCGTAATCCCGCCCAGCTGCTTGGGCTTGAGGATCGAGACGCCGCCGATGTTGGATATCCCGGCCCTGCCCTCGAAGCCGCCGCCGCGGCCGCCGCTCGGCGGAGTGTAGCCGGGCGGGGGCGGAAGCGCGCCCAAGAGACCGCAGTTGTCGCGCGGTGAGCTGTAGCGAAACTCGGAGCAGGGGTCCTTTTGAACCCGCATGCTGGAGAGCCCGCTCTGCGACCCCACGTACATCATGCCGGTTTCCGGATCCACCGCGGCGCCGCCGTCAATGTTGACACCGCCGCTCGCGCCCGGCGCGTACCACGAGCACCGATACCCGCTGGGCGCCGTGCCGTCCGTCGGCGACGCCGGGATGTAGTACGGCCCCATGCGGCACTGCCGGGCGATCTTGAGCGCCGAGTCCTTGATGGCCGGGGCGTAGTCGATGAGGTCCTCCTCCTCGAGCCCCTGGTGCGCGTAGGGCGCCGGCTTGGTGGGAATGGGCTGCGTGGGCGAGGTCTGCTCGCCCGGCACCTCGCTCTGCAAGACCTTTGTCTCGACGATGGGCCAGATGGGCTCACCGGTGACCCGGTCGAACACGTACATCCAACCCTGCTTGGTGGTCTGCGCGATGATCCTCCTGGGCCGCCCGGCGATCGTGGCGTCCAGCAGGTTCGGCGCCATGGGGGTGTCGTAGTCCCAGATGTCGTGGTGCACCATCTGGAAATGCCAGCGCCGCTGCCCGGTCTTGGCGTCAATCGCCACCAGGCTGGTGCCGAACAGGTTGTCGCCGGGGCGGTGGCCGCCGTACTCGTCCATCAGCGGCATGCCTACGGGGATATACACCAGGCCGAGCTCGGGATCGGCGGAGTAGGTGGCCCAGGCGTCGTTCTTGCCCACGCCCTCGGTGCCGATCTTGGAGCCGCTCTTCCAGGTGTCGGCGCCGAACTCGCCCGGCTGCGGGACCAGGTTGAACTTCCACAGCTGCTTCCCGGTGCGGACGTCGAAGCCGCGAATGAACCCCGGGAGGTTGCGGAGTCGAATCGGGTAGTAGCCGTGAATCGAGGAGTTGCCCACCACGATCACGTCGTTCACCATGATCGCGGGCGAGCTGTTGGCGATCTGGCCGTAGACCGGATCAATGCCGATGGTGCCGTCGGCGCCGGTCTTGGTGACCGGGTCCCACGTCTCGCCGGGGCGCGCCCGGCGGTACGGTGCGGCGTCGCTGATGATGAGCGAGCCGGAATCGTCCACGGCCAGGGGCACCAGCGGCAGCCCCAGACCGTCCATCAAGTCCACGATGCCGTTCTTCCCGAACTTGGGGTCCGGGATGCCCGTCTTGGCATCGAGCGACGCCATGTGATAGCCCGGCGTCACCACGATCACGCGCTCCTCGCGCCCGTCAGTCCAATACGTCAGCCCTCTTCCCGCAAACTGCCGCGGCGCCTTTTGCCAGCGGATGCCTTCATCCAGCCGCCACATCCAGAGCGTCTCGCCGGTGGCGGGATCGATCGCCAGCGCCACGCGCCGCGTGGTGGCGACGGTGAACAGCCGGCCATTGGCGTAGAGCGGCGTGGTCCGGTAGTACTCGTCGCTGCCGAACGCGCCCGCGTTCCACTGCCACGCGACCTGTAACGAGTCGAAGTTGGAGGCGTTGATCTGGTCGAGCGGGGAGTAGCGCGTGCTCCACGCGTCGGCACCCCAGACGCGCCATTCGCCGGGCGCGTTGCCCCGGACCAGGGCGGGGCCCTGCTGGGCACTGGCGGGTGAGGGAAGCATCTGGTAGAGGGTCAGCAGCGCCGCAGCCATCGTACCGCGAATCGTCAACCGTCGCGCCATGGTTCGTCCCCTGTTCGTCAGCGTTGACCGGGGCCTCGTGGAGGTGTCGAGGCTGGTTCGAGGCGGCTCAATCTACGGCCGCCCTGCTCTGGGTGTCCATTCTACCGTCCTTGGCCCTGCGATGCCGCCCTCCGTCCGCCGGCGGCCGGCACCACCACCGGTGGCACCCCCTGCTCCCGCACCAGCGCGTTGAATCGCGGCACGTCGGTGTCAATGACCACCCTGAGCGCCTCAAGGTGTGTGGCGAGTTGCGCGTTCACGTCACGGTACCGCGACACCGACTGGTCCGTGGGCTTCGCGTCCGCGCTCGAGACGATGGTGTTCACCCACGCCATCTGGCTCAGGAGTTTGGGCTCGATCTGTAACCCTTCCTCGCCTTTCGGCTGGACCAACTGCCGCTCGATGGCCGTGAGCCTGGCCGAGAGCTCGGCGGCGGCGCGTGCGATGTTCGGGTGATCCGTGGTTCGGCTGCCGATGTCGGCCAGCTGTTGGTTGAGGGATCGGATCGTGGTGACCGCATCAACGCCCTCATTCAGCGATCGGACGATCTGGGATTGCAGGTCGAATTGCTGTCGCAGGTCGGCAACGGTGGCAGGAACTCGCGGGTCCTTCAACACCTCGAACGATTGCGTGGCGCTCCACGAGCCGCCGGTAAGTCGCACCTGGTGCGTGCCCGGCACGGCCCGGGGACCGGCGGTACTCCCCTGGAGCGATGCCGTCCCCTGAGGCTCGCGCGCGCCCGGGTACGAGAGGTCCCAGAGGAAGCGGTTGAGTCCCGCCCGCTTCGGCACGCCGGTGTAACTCCGGATGACGGCGCCCTGTCCGTCGAGGATTTCCAGCTTCACGTCGTCCTGTCGGTCCTCGGCGAACGCGTAGAAGATGGTGGCGCCGGCCGGCGGGTTCTGGCCCGCCTGATGCCGGTCCAGCCGGGCGCCCCCGACGGGGTCGCGCACGAAGGCGGTGTTGGGGCCGAAGGGCGCTCCGTCGGTGCGGTGGGCGGGACGGGGTGTGAAGAGGTGCGCGGGCGCCCGCGCCACGCGCTCCGTGAGCTGATGCAGCGGGGAAACGTCATCCAGAATCCAGAACGATCGCCCTTGAGTCGACAGCACCAGGTCCTGGTGGTGGACCAGAATCTCGGTCACCGGCGTGCGCGGCAGGTTCAGCTGGAACGGCTGCCAGCTCGAGCCGTCGTTGAACGAGACGAACATCCCGAACTCGGTGCCGGCGTACACCAGTCCCTTCCGATCTGGGTCTTCGCGCACCGCGCGGGTGGGGTGATTCGCCGGGATGCCATTGGTGCCGGTCGTGAGCAGGACCCACGTGGCGCCGTAGTCGTCGGTGCGCAGGATGTACGGCTTCCAATCGTCCTGCCGGTAGTTGTACGCGGCGACGAACGCCCGCCCCGGCGCGTGAGGCGACGGGTCAATCCGGTTCACCGTGCCGTTCACCGGGAGCAAAGCGGGCGTGACGTTCCGCCAGGTGGCGCCGTTGTCTCGCGACACGTGGATGAGGCCGTCGTTCGATCCGGCCCACAGCACCCCCCGCTCCGCAGGCGACTCGGCCAAGGCGAACAGCGTGTTGTACACTTCGACGCCGGTGATGTCGTTGGTGAGGGGCTCCCCGGCCCGACCCTGTTTCGACCGGTCGTTGCGCGTGAGATCGGGGCTGATCACCTGCCAGCTCTGCCCCTCGTTGGTCGAGCGGTGGACGTACTGGGACCCGTGATACAGGACAGTGGGATCGTGCCGCGAAATCAGGAACGGCGCGTTCCATTGGAAACGGTACTTCATGTCGGTGATGGTGCCGCCCAGCTGGAGCTGCGGGTAATCCATGACCTGGCGTGACTGGCCAGTCCGGCGGTCGAATCGCGTGATCCGGCCACCGTAACATCCCGCATACACGATGGTGGCGTCTCGCGGATCTACCGCCACCGGGCCCGTCTCGCATCCGCCCACCGCGAGCCAGTGCTGGATCGTGATGCCGGTCCCAGGCACCCGGCTCGGCACCGAGAGGGTGGAGTTGTCCTGCTGCGGTCCGTAGACGCGATACGGGAAGTCGCCGTCCACCGCCACCATGTAGTACTCGCCGGTGGGCTGGTTGGTCTGCGGTGACCACGTCTTGCCCCCGTCGAACGTCACCGCCGCCCCGCCGTCGTTGGCCTCCACCCAGATGTCGGGGTCGCTGGGGTTGATCCACAGGTCGTGGTTGTCCCCATGCGGTGTGTCCACCTCGGTGAACGTGACGCCACCGTCCACCGACTTCCAGAACTCGTCGCTCGCGATGTAGATGGTGTGCTCGTCCGTCGGGTCGGCGAACATGTGGTTGTAGTACCACGGTCGCTCGATGGGACCCCACTCGCTGTTCACCCGCCGCCACGAGGCGCCTGCGTTGTCGGAGCGGTAGACGCCACCCTGGTCCTCACCCGCCTCGACGACCGCATACACCTTGTCCGGGTTCGCCGGCGAGACCGCGATGCCGATCTTCCCGATGAGGCCCGTCGGCAAGCCGCTGGTGAGCTTGGTCCAGGTGTCGCCCCCGTCGGTGGTCTGGTAGATCCCACCTTCCATGGCCCCGCCGTAAAACGTCCAAGGCTTCCGCTCTGCGCGCCACATGGCCGCATAGAGGACCCGCGGGTTGTGTACGTCCATGGTGAGATCAATCGCGCCGGTTGAGTCCGACAGGAACAGCACCTTGGCCCACGTCTTCCCGCCGTCGGTTGAGCGGAACACGCCGCGCTCGGCGTTCCGGCCGAAGGCATGTCCGACCACGGCAGCATACACCAGATCGGGGTCTCTGGGATGAACCCGGATCCGAGCGATCTGCCCAGCATCCCGCAGGCCGACGTGCCTCCAGGTGCGGCCGGCGTCGGTGGACCGGTACATCCCCACGCCGGTCGACACGTTGCCGCGGAGACACGCGGAGCCGGTGCCGGCGTAGACCACGTTGGGATCGGATTGGGCCACCGCGACGGCGCCCATGGAGCCGGCCTCGAAGAAGCCGTCGGAGACGTTGTTCCAGACCATGCCGCCATCGGTCGTCTTCCAGACCCCGCCGCCGGTCGAGCCCATGTAGAACGTCAGCGGCTGACTCGGCACCCCCGCCACGGCGGTCGACCGTCCGCCGCGGAACGGGCCGATGGAGCGGTACTCCAGCGCCTGCAACAAAGCCGGGTTGATGCCCGCGGGCGCCGCGGCTTCCGACACGCGGGGCGGCGCTGGACGACGTTGGGCGATGGCGGGTGGCGAGAGGACTGCACCCAGGGCGAGGGCGGAGATCACGGCCTTCATGGTGAGGCTCCTGCGGATGCCGGACAGGAGTATGCAGCCAGTGGCCGGCGTCTGTAAGAGGGGGGAGGCAAGCAGGATTCGGCCGACTACGCGACTCGTTCCGCGGTCCCCTGAATCAGCTCCCACGCCTGCTCCACGTGCCGGCGCTCGGTGTAGGTCCCCCCGATGGCCAGCCGCAGCACGACCGCGCCGTCCAGCTTGGTGTGAATCAGGTACATCTTGCCCGACGCGTTGAGCGCGTCGCGCAGGCGTTCGTTGGCCCCGTCGTCGCCCTTGAGCCGGAAGCACACCAGATTGAGCGGCGCCGGGGCGCACAGCTCGAAGCGGTCGTCCGCTCTTACCCAGCCCGCGAACTCCTGCGCCAGTGCCACGCCGTTACGGATGTGTGTTCGTAACCCCTCCGCCCCGTATGTCCGGATCACGAACCACAGCTTGAGCGCCCGGAACCGCCGGCCCATCGGGATGCCCCAATCGCGATAGTCGAACACCGCGCCCGACTCGGTCGCCTGGTTGCGCAGATACTCGGGCAGAATGCTGAGCGTCTGGATGAGCACCGCGCGGTCCGACACGTAGAAACAGTCGCAGTCGAAGTTGGTGAGCAGCCACTTGTGCGGGTTGAAGCAGTAGCTGTCGGCCAGCTCGAGGCCGTCGTGAATCCATCGGAACTCGGGACACACGGCCGCGCTGCCTGCGTGCGCCGCGTCCACATGGAGCCAGAGACCGTACCGGCGGCAAATCTCGCCGATGGCGCGAACCGGATCGATGGCGGTGGACGAGGTCGTGCCCACCGTGGCGCAGACGAAGAACGGCGTGTGCCCCGCGGCGAGATCGGCCTGGATGACGCGCTCCAGCGCCCCGGGCCGCATGGCGTAGTCCCGGTCCACGTCGATCAGCCGGAGGTTTTCCCGCCCGATACCGGCGATACCCGCCGCCTTCTCCACCGACACGTGCGCCTGGTTCGAGGTGTACGCCGTGAGCGTGCCCTTCACGCCGATGCGATTGGAGGCGAAGCCGGTCTTCCGCTCCCGCGCGGCGAGCAGCGCCACCAGCGTGGAGCTGGACGCGGTGTCCTGGATGACGCCCCCGCCCTGCGTCGTGGACGTGAAGCGCTCCGGCAGGCCCAGCAGCTCGACCATCCAGTCGAGCACGTGGGTTTCCACTTCCGTCGCGGCCGGACTGGTGACCCACATCATGCCCTGGACGCCCAGTCCCGAGGAGATCAAGTCGCCGATGATCGCCGGGCCCGACGCGTTGGCGGGGAAGTAGCCGAAGAACATGGGCGACTGCCAGTGGGTGATCCCCGGCAGGACCCTGCGATCGAGGTCGGCGAGGATCGCGTCGAAGGGTTCGGCCGCTTCGGGCGGGTGGGCCGGGAGACGGGCGCGGATCTCGCCCGGCTTGACCGAGGGAAACACCGGGTGCCGCTCGATGCCCTCGAGGTAGTCGGCAACCCAATCCACGGCAGCGTGGGCGGCGCGGCGGAACTGAGCGAGGTCGTTCATGGAGAAACGATAGTCCGATTCGCGGCGACGCGTGAGAGCGGGCGGCCGGTACCCCTGGCGAAGTGGTGGTGCCCGGGAGAAGATGGTCAGCGCACTAGCCGACCCTTGGAGGGTCCATGAACCTGAGCGACATCCTCAAGTACGGCCATCACACCGTGCTCAAGACGGTGGAGGGTCTGCCGGAGAAGGAGTGGGAACGGGGAGGCGTGTGCGGCGTGTGGTCAGTGAAGGACATCATCGCGCACCTCACGTCGTTCGAGCACGCGCTGGTGGAGGTGCTCAACGGGTTCCTCGGCGGAGGCCCCACGCCGTACCTCGATGCCTACCGCACCGAGGAGAAGTTCAACGACACAGAGGTCGCGAAGCGGAAGAGCAAGTCGGCAGCCGAGGTGCTGCGGGAGTACCAGGACACGCACGCGCGAACCATGGAGCTTGTGGCGCGCATTCCGCCGGCGAAGTGTCGAGGGAATGGCACGTTACCGTGGTACGGAGCGGAATACTCCCTGGACGACTTCGTGGTGTACACCTTCTACGGCCACAAGCGGGAGCACTGCGCGCAGATCGCGCTGTTTCGGAAGCGGCTGACCTGAAGGGAAGAATCTGGGCGCTTCCCGCGTCTCATCTCACGGACATGGGGAAGGTCCTGGTGGCGGAGCCGGAACTCGACGCCGACATCCTCGAAGGCTGCCGCCGGGGCGACCCCCGGGCGCAACGCGCCGTCTTCGAGCGATATCGGGACCGCGTCTTTTCCATCGCCCTTCACTTCCTGAAAGGCGAGCACGCCGCGGCCCAGGATGTGACTCAGGAGGTCTTCGTGAGGGTGTTTCGGGCTGCTCCGTCGTTCCGGCAGGACGCGAGGCTCTCCACCTGGCTGTATCGGATCGTCGCCAACGCCTGCCTGGACGAGCTGCGGCGCCGCCGGCGACTGCTCCTGTTCGGTGATCTGCCGCCCACGCTCCATCCCGTGGTTTCCGCCGCCGAGCCCGCTGACCCGGACGCGGAAGTGACGCGGGCAGTGAGCCGGCTGTCGCCCAGACTCAGGATGGCGGTCCTGCTCCGGTACTTCGACGATTTGTCCTACCACGAGATCGCCCACGCGCTGGGAGTGACGCCCGGAACCGTGGCCTCGCGCTTGAGCCGGGCCCACGCGATCCTGGCCCGGGACCTGGCGCACTTGCGGCCAGCCGGCCCTAGCTCTTGAGGAACAGCCATGCCGCAGAGTCTTGACCCCCTGGACGTGGAGCGACTGCTCCGGCGCCTGCCCGTCACCCAAGCGCCTGAATCGGTCTGGGACGGCATCCAAGCGGCGCTCAAGGCGCCTGAGGTAGCTCGCGCGGTGCCGCCGCTCAAGCGGCCGGTGCCGCGCTGGCTCATGGCCGCGGCCGTGGTCCTCGCAGTCGTCACCGGCACGCTGGGCGGACTCTTCCGCTGGTACCGCGCACCCTCCGCCTGGGCCGTGCTGCCCGTGGCCGGCAGGCCGACCATCGCAGGCGCGGCGCTGACCAGCGCGGACCAGCTCGGCGCTGGCGAGTGGCTGGTGACGGATGCCTTCTCCCGGGCCGAGCTGTCGGTGGGACGAATCGGCACCGCCGAAGTGGGGCCCAACAGCCGAGTGCAGCTGGATCGGGGTGGCTTGACGCAGCACCGATTGACCCTCGAGCACGGCCGGCTCCAGGTGGTCATCTCCGCACCGCCGCGGCTGTTCTTGGTGCAGACGCCGTCCGTGCTGGCCACCGATCTGGGTTGCGCCTACACGCTGGAGGTGGACTCGGCCGGCGCCAGCCGCCTCCACGTCACCGCGGGCTGGGTGGAATTGAAACAGGGCGACGCCACCTCCCTGGTACCAGCGGGACTGGTGGCGGAAGTCATGGTGGGCGAACGGCCGGGAACGCCGTATCCACCGGAGCTCCCGGACGATGCGAGGATGGCGCTGCGGCGGCTGGATGCCGGCACCGGAAACGTGGCTGACCTGGATGTGGTGTTCGTCGCGTTGCACGGCCCATCCGATTTCATCACCCTGCGTCGGCAAAGCGGCATCACGCTCTGGCACCTCCTCCAGCGGGTGCCGCCGGGCATGCGGGAGGGTGTCTACCAGCGTCTCGCCGAGCTCTCGGCACCGCCGGCCGGCGTCACCAGGGAAGGAATTCTGGCACTCCAGCGTCCAATGCTGGAGCGTTGGCGGAGGGACTTGAGTCCCATGTGGTCCGAGGAGGCGCAAGCTTGGTGGACCCGCGTCGCCCGCCGGCTGTGGGAATGGACCATCAACTAGGGGAAGCGAGGGAAGTCATGCGCCACACACTGGGGATGTGCGCGATCGCGTTGCTGTTGCTTCCAGCCACACCCACCGCGTTCGGCGGCTGGACGGTGATCACCGTGCGAGACCTGCCCGAGTATTTCCAGGTCGGCACGGCCACGAAGCTGGAGTTTGCCATCCGTCAGCACGGTCGGACCCTGATGGACGACCGCTCACCCATGGTCACGCTGAAGAAGGCCGGCGGCGGCTTCCTCTCGAAGAAGCAGCGGTTCTCCGCGGTTCGTGCGCCGGAATCGGGCCGGTACACAGCAACCGTCACGCCGGAGGACACCGGGACCGTCGAGATCACGATTGACGCCGATTGGTACGGGTCGGACGTGACGCTGGTGCCCATGCGGGTAGTCGCCCGGGGACAGGAGCCGGCGCCCCTGGCCGGCCACGACCGCGGCCGCCAGCTCTACGTTGCTGCGGGCTGCGTCACCTGTCATGCCAAGCTGGACGATCCCCAGCTCGGCGATCGCAAGGCCATCGCCGTCGGTCCCGCTCTGACGGGCCGCCAGTTCCCGGTGGACTGGTTGGCGCAGAAGCTGGCGGAGCCCGAGCGGTTCCGTGTCGGCACCGGCCAGGAGTCAGTGATGCCCGCGCTCGGCCTGAAGGACGCGGAGATCGCGGCCCTGGTGAGCTACGTGAACTACCCTCAGGTCGGCGCGCGGGTAACGGTAGGGCGCTAGCGTTACCGGGACGTGCGTCTGCGCGCGGCCGCCGTTCGGCGGCCGCGACCCATCGCTCGCGAGAACCGTCAAGGCAAGCATCGGCGCCGCCCACCCGGCGGGGCGGCGACTCATGGTCGCCGGCAGACGGGGAGGTTATCATGATCCACGAATGCACGCCCGTCAGATAGGACGCTCGACGCTGATCGGGGCCTGGGATGGGCCGCCGTAATGGAGCGGCAGGCATGACGCAACAGCAGTCGATCGTACAGCGTCTGCGCGAGCACGCCATGCTCGGCGGGGCTCCGTCCGAGGAACTCGATTGGCTGGCCGCACACGGTGAGCTGCGGCAGTTCTCCGCGGGAGACGTGATTACTTCGCGGTCGTACGGCCCCGTCCAGTATCTGTTTCTCGTGCTGACTGGGCACGTGGCGTTCTACGCGGACCGGGGTCCGGCAAGGCGCAAGGTAATGGAATGGAAAGGAGGCGAGGTGGCGGGTGTCCTGCCGTACTCCCGCCTGACCGTCTCTCCCGGCGACTCCGTCGCCGAGGCGCCGACCGAGGTGTGGGCCATCCACCGCCAGCATCTTCCCGAGCTGATCCGCGAGTGTCCCGAAGTGACGGCGATCCTGGTGCACGTGATGACGGACCGCGCCCGTCGCTTCACGTCCGCGGATCTGCGGGACGAAAAGATGCTGGCACTGGGCAAGCTCGCCGCGGGGCTGGCCCATGAGCTGAACAATCCCGCGTCGGCCATGGTGCGAAGTGCCAAGGAGCTGGGTGACTTGCTGGCCCAGGGAGAGGCGGCGGCCCGCGCCCTGGGTGCCCTAGGGCTCAGCGCCGCTGAGGTGGCCGATGTCGAGGGCGTGCGCGAGGCCTGCCTGGCCGCGCCGGTGCGCACCTGGTCTCCGCTGGAGCGGGCGGATCGAGAGGATGCCCTGACGACGTGGATCGAGGCGCACGGTGCCGACGTCGCCCTGGCGCAGCCGCTGGCGGAGACGGGGGTGTCCCTCGACGTGCTGGAGCGGCTCGCGGGCGCGGTGCCGGCCGGCGCGCTCGACGTGGCCCTGCGGTGGATCGCCAGCGGTTGTGCCATCCGCAGTCTCACCCTGGAGATCGAACGGGGAGCTTCGCGCGTGTTCGAGCTGGTGTCGGCGGTGAAGGGGTTCACCCAGATGGACCGCGCCATGCTGGCGCAGCCGGTGGACGTGGGCCAGGGAATACGAGACACCATCATCCTGCTTCGTTCCAAGGCGTCGTCCAAGGCCGTCAGCTTGGCGGCCGAGGTGGACTCGGACTTGCCCCGGGTGCAGGGTGTGGGCGCCGAGTTGAACCAGATCTGGGCCAACCTGATCGACAACGCACTCGACGCCGTGGCCGCTGGAGGGCGGGTCGAGGTGAAAGCGCGGCGTGAGGGGAATCGGGTGGTGGTCGAGGTGAACGATGACGGCCCCGGCATTCCTGCTGAGATCCGCGACCGGATCTTCGAGCCCTTCTTCACCACCAAGGACGTCGGCAAGGGCGTCGGCCTGGGGCTGGACATGGTGCGACGCACGCTGGAACGGCACGACGGGGAAATCGACCTGGAGTCACGGCCCGGGCGGACCGTGTTTCGTGTCAGGCTGCCGGCGGAGGGGATGCGCTCCAGCGGCAGGTGGTCGCGGTCGAGCAAGCGGGTTCAGATCGAGGAGTAAGGGGAGCTATCCGATATGCCGTTCTTTCGTTGCTCCATCTGCCGGGAAGACGGCAGCGTCTGCGCCGAAGGGATCACCGTCTCGCTCGAGCAAGCGGAGCGGGAAGGCGTCCCCGAGTGGTACGGGACCATCTCGGCGACTCAGGAGGTTGAGCTGGTGGCTGGTCAGCGATACCGCCTGGTGCTGGCTGATGGCCGGGCCGGCGATTTCGTAGTCCGGCGCAACACTGCCGCTGGTGGACTGACTCGGGCCATCGCCATTCACGGCGTCGGTTCGATGAAGTGAATCAGGCCCGGGCACCCACCGGGGCTTCGGCGGTCGCCGGCGCGCCCCGCGCCCGCGTGTTGACCTGGGCGATGTCCGGAATCCCCTGAGCCGCACAGGGGCTCTCGACGCCGGCGTGCTCGCCGACGAAGATGTCGGCTGGCCGCTTGAGGCGCCGGAGCGCCACGATCAGAGGCAGAGCCAGTAACGAGGCGAGGCCGCCCACGACGTAGCCCTGCTCGATGGAGTGCGCCCGCGATAGATAGCCCAGGCCGGCCTGTCCCAGGATTCCGCCGCCGTTGCCGAACATGGAGTCGAACGAGACCACGGAGGCCCGCTCCGTGGAGGGGATGCTGTTGTGCAAGTAGGCCTGCTTGACGGGACCGGCGATGCCGACGCCCGCCGCCAGCAGGACGAACAGGGCCAGTGCCAGCCAGAACGAGCCGGTGAGCCCCACGCCGATCGCCGCCAGCGCCTGGAGGCCGGCCGCCCACAGCAGCAGCGTGGTCCGCCGGCCGCAGAACCGGGAGACCAAGTCCACCAGCACGTTGCCGGCGATCATCGCCCCGGCGATCACCGACGCGGCCGCCCCCGCGGCCCAGATGGCGTCTCGCCCCAGCAGTCGCAGGAAATACGGCTGCCAGGCGTAGAACCCCCAATACATGAAGCCCATCTGGAGGAAGGAACAGAACATGAGGAGCCTCACCGGGCGCTCGCGCCAGCCGTACCGGATCGATGCCTCAGCCACGGCTGCCATCTCCCGGGGTAGCTGGCCCAGGCGAAAGGCGCGCGGCGTGAAACCGAGGTCCTTCATGGCAACGAACGCGATCACGAAGACCGCCGCGAGAAGCGCGGCCCGGACGAGGTAGGGCAGCCCGAGGTCGACGTCGCCCAGGAAGCCGCCCGCGAGCGTCCCGGTCAACATCGCTCCGCCGGTCACCATCGCCCCTCGGGCGAACACCTGATCGAGACTCTTTTCAAACCCGGTGCTCTTGAGCGCGTCCACCAGCCACGCTTCTACGGCCCCGGAATAGAACGTGAAGCCCAAACCCATGACCACCGACACCGCGCAGAAGGCCAGCAGCCCACCACCCACCCGCGCCACGAGGACGTATCCGACCGTGGTCAGCGACAGAATGGCAAGGCTCAGCAAGAACGACAGACGCCGCCCGGCGGTGTCGGCCAATACCCCAGTGGGAAGCTCGAACACGACCATCCCCGCGGTGAACGCGGCGTTGGCGACGAACACGCCGAAGATGTCCAGCCCGGCGTCGAGCAAGAACAGCGTGTTGATGCCCCAGATCAGCGCGGCCGAGAGCGTGAAGAGCCCGGCGAGGATGAGATAGGTGGCGATCACGCGGCGCGACCCGGGAGCGCGGCTCACACGGTCTCCAGGTACTTGTGGATCATCCCCACCGCCGCCGACCCCTCTCCCACCGCCGACGCGACCCGCTTGGTGGATCCGAACCGGACGTCGCCCGCGGCGAAGATTCCCGGCACGCTGGCCTCCAGCAGAAAGGGGTCGCGATCCCGGTCCCATGTCTTGGGCCGCTTGCCGGCCCGTAACAAGTCGGGGCCGGTGATGATGAAGCCTTGCTCGTCCCGCTCCAACACGTCCGCCACGATCTGCGACCGCGGCGTCGAGCCGACGAAGATGAACATGGCCTCGGCGGGCAGGATGCGGACCTCGCCGGTCTCGCGGCTTTCGAGCTCGATGGACTCCAGTCGCTTGGCACCGTTCACCTTGAGCACGCCGGTGTGGACCAGGACCTGAATGTTCCCCGCGGCTTCGATCCGGTCCACCAGATACTGCGACATCGAGGCGCGGAGGGAGGCCCCGCGCACCAGCATGGTCACGTGGGCCGCATACCGGGAAAACAGCATCGCGGCCTGCCCGGCGGAATTGGCGCCGCCCACGATGAATACCTCCTGCCCGCGGCACGCCGCCGCCTCGGCCAGGGCCGCACCGTAGTAGATGCCGGCCCCGGTGAGGGCCTCGACCCCCGGCGCGTTCAGCCGCTGGACCTCCATCCCGGTCGCCACCAGGACCGCATAGCAGCGGAGCTCCGTCCCGTCTTCCAACGTGATGACACGGTAGGGGTGCTCGGCGCGGACCTGGGTCACTTCTCGGGGAGTGACCACCTCTGCGCCGAACCGTCGCGCCTGGATGGTGGCGCGCCGGGCCAGGTCGGCGCCACTCAGCCCACCGGGGAATCCCAGGTAGTTCTCGATCTGCGCGCTGGTGCCTGCTTGGCCGCCGGTAGCCTGGCACTCGACCAGGATCGTGCGGAGCCCCTCGGAGGCGCCGTAGACCGCCGCCGCCAGGCCACTGGGTCCGCCGCCCACGACGATGAGATCGTAGAACGGCTTGGTGGCCGCCGTCTGCAGGCCGATGCGTTCGGCCAGATCCCGCCCGCTGGGTTCCACCAGCGCGGTGCCGTCGGGGAAGAAGACCACCGGGAGCCGGGCGAGGCCGGGACTCACGCTCTCGACCAGGGCTCGGGTGGACCCGTTCGTGTCCAGGTCAATCCATTCGTACGGCGTCTGGGTGCGCGCGAAGAAATCCTTCACCGCGTGGCTTTGCGGAGACCACCGCGATCCGGCCACTCGGATGCCCAGGAAGGGGGCGCGGTAGGTCGCGGACCAGGCGCTGAGCAGGTCGTCCAACACCGGGTAGAGGTGCTCTTCGGGAGGATCCCACGGCTTCATGAGATAGTGGTCCAACCCGACCGCATTGATCCCGGCAATGGCCGCTTCCGTGTCGGCGTAGGCCGTGAGCAACACCTTGCGCGCGTCGGGATAGAGCTTTCGCGCCTCGGTCAGGAACTGCGTACCGGTCATCTTCGGCATCCGTTCGTCCACCACGAACAGGGCCACCGGGTGGTTCCGTGCCTTGAGCTCGCCCACCGCCTCCAAGGCCCCCACACCGGACTCCGCCTTGAGAATGCGATAGTCGGCGCGGTAATGCCGCCGGAGATCTCGCTCGACCGCGTTCAACACCTCGGGGTCGTCGTCCACCGTCATGATCACCGGCTTCAACATCCCTGGTCTCCTATGCCTCGATTCGCGCACCTGGCCCGCCGACGGATTCCGGCGAGCGCGCTGGCGCCTACCGCCGCGGCCACGGTACGCCCTGGTTGGAGCGCGCCACCCGCCCGATCCCCCGGTACACGAACTTTTGCAGGCGTTTGCCCTCGTACGTCTCCGTGGTGTAGATGTTGCCCCTGGAGTCGGTGGCGATGCTGTGCACCCCGAAAAACTGCCCCGGCTGGCGCCCGCCGTCGCCGAAGCTGGTCAAGACTTCGAGCGACTGCCGCTCAATGACATAGATCCTCTCGTTCTTGCCGTCCGCCAGGTAGAGGTACTGCTGCGCCGGGTCGCGGGAGAACGCGATGTCCCACACCGACCCGTCGCCCAGCGTCCGGGGCGCGATGCGCTGCTCCTTCACGAACGAACCGTCCCTGCGGAACACCTGGATCCGATCGTTGGGACGGTCACACACGTAGATCAATCCGTCGTTCGCGGGCTCGGCGCAGTGGACCGGGTTGCGGAACTGCGGGGCAAGCGGGGCATCCGGGTTGTACGGCCCCATGTTGGTATCTACGGGGGTCTTGCCGTAGGCGCCCCAAAACCGCTTGATGGTGCCGCTGTCCATGTCCACCACAGCCACACGTTTGTTGCTGTAGCCGTCGGCGAGGTACGCCTCGTTGGCCGCAGGGTCGAACGCGATCTTGGCCACGCGCCCGAAGCTGGTCATGCTGGTGCTATTGGTCCGCTGGTGCGGCAGGCCGATCTGGATCAGCAGCTTGCCGTCGTGGGTGAACTTGAGCAGGTGCGAGTCAATGGTGCCTCTCGGGCAGGCAGCCGTGGCGGTGGTGTCGTTGGGACAAGTGCCATTCCCACCGATCCACACGTTGTCCTTGTGATCAATGGAAATCCCGTGGTTGGACGACGGCCACACGTACCCGTCGCCGGGTCCGCCCCAGGATCCCACCAGGTTGCCTTCCGGGTCGAACTCCAGAATGGGCGGAGCGGCGGCGCAGCACTCGGCGATGGGTGGAGTCCGCGTGGCACCGGCCTCGGTCCGCTGGTTGAGCGTGGCATCGCCCCGGTGGATGATGAACACGTGGTCCTTGGAGTCCACGCCGACCCCGATGGCCGAGCCCAGCAGCCAGTGGTTGGGCAGCGGCTTGGGCCAGAAGGGATCCACCTCGAACAGCGGGGCCTCGACCGTCTGCTGATCGCGTAACCGCAGGAGCGTGGCCTGTCCCACGCCCAGCGCCAGGATCAGCGCGCCCAGGCTTCCACCGAACACGAGATTGCGCGGCTGCTTCATAGAGCGCTCCTTGGTCTCGATGCGGAACCCCTGTGTCGCGGAAGGGCGGAGTGTATACTGGTTCCCGTCGCCGGAGGTGGGATTCCGTGCTGCTAACTAACCGCCGATCCTGGGATTCGTCCAGGGTGGCGAGAACGCCCACGGGCACGCGCGGGCGAGACGTTGTCCGTTTTCCGTTGTCCGTTGTCCGTGGGCTCGCGGTTCTTGCCGTACGCGTGGCGCCGCTGGCCGCTGTGCTGCTGATCGCCGGACCTGCTCAGGCTCCGGCGCACGACATCCCGGCCACGGTAATCGTTCGGCTGTTCGTGAAGCCCGAGGCAGACCGGCTGCGGCTGCTGGTGCGCGTGCCGCTCGAGGCCATGCGCGACATCCAGTGGCCGCTGCGCGGGCCCGGTTACCTCGAGCTGGATCGGGTGGAGCCATTGCTCCGCGACGCGGCGAGGCTCTGGATCGCGAGTTACGTGGAGTTGTACCAGGGCGACACGCGCCTGGGAAACCAGCAGATCGTCGCGGCCCGGGTGTCGCTCCCGTCCGATCGGTCGTTTGTTGGCTATGAAGACGCCCTGGCGCACCTGACCGGCCCCCCGCTGCCGGCCAACACCGAGCTGATCTGGCAGCAGGCGCTGCTCGACGTGTTGTTGGAGTACCCCATCCCCTCGGACAGCGGCCGGTTTTCGATTCGCCCGGCGCTGGCACACCTGGGGTTGCGGACGACCACGGTGCTGCGGTTTCTGCCACCGGCGGGCGCCGAGCGAGTCTTCGAGTACATCGGCGATCCCGGGCTGGTGCGGCTCGACCCGCGATGGCACCAGGCCGCTCTGCGCTTCGTGCGGCTGGGGTTCTCCCACATCCTGAGCGGCTTGGATCACCTGTTGTTCGTCATCTGCCTGGCGATTCCGTTTCGACGCATCCGGCCGCTCATCGCCATTGTGACGTCGTTCACGGTGGCCCACTCGATCACGCTGATCGGGTCCGCGTTGGGCCTGGCCCCGAGCGCGCTCTGGTTCCCCCCGCTGGTCGAGGCGTTGATCGCCCTCTCGATTCTCTACACCGCGATCGAGAACATCCTGGGAGCCAAGCTGCAGCGACGATGGCTGGTAGCCTTCGGCTTCGGGCTGGTGCACGGGTTCGGCTTCTCCTTCGTGCTGCGGGAGTCACTGCAGTTCGCGGGGTCGCACCTCACGATGGCGTTGGCCACGTTTAACGTTGGCGTCGAGCTGGGGCAGCTCTTCATCCTGGTCCTGGGCATCCCCCTCCTGAACGTGGTCTTCCGGTACGTGGTAGCTGAACGGCTGGGGACCATCCTGTTGTCCGCTCTGGTGGCGCACACCGCGTGGCATTGGATGACCGAGCGGGCGTCCACGCTGCGTCAGTATCAGTTCCAGTGGCCGGCGCTCGACGTCGCACTGGTCCTGGCCGTCATGCGCGGGCTGATGCTGGCGCTGATGCTGGTGGGCGTGGCGTGGGCGCTTCGGAGCCTCCTGAGCCGGCTCATGCAGCGGCCCGGCCCGGAAGCTGAGGTGTCGAGCGGAACTCCGAGCTAGGCCGGGTCGCGCGCCCCGGGGATGGGTGCCGGGCTTACCTGGCTAACGGCCGTCCGTAGGTCGTCATCAAGTCGCGCACGCGGTCCACAGGCAGGGCATACACCCGGTAATCGTCCGCACCGGTCATGGTTTCCGCCGCGAGGAGCGCGTTGACGATCGCCTCCTCGGTGGCCTGCACGGTGGCGTAGAAGATCGGGTTGATGCGAGGGTTGGGGTGCATCGCCACCCGGGCCGGGCCGGAATCCGCCGCGGCTTGGGGGTTGGCCGTGGAGAACGCGATGAAGATGTCTCCGGAGCTGTTCTCGCCCTTGCCGCCCATGCGTCCCACCCCGAGCGCCGCGCGGGTCGCGACCCGCTTGAGCTGGTGCGGCAGCAGCGGGGCGTCCGTGGCGATCACGATAATGATGGAGCCGGCGCCGTCGTGGAGATCGTCCAATCGAGGCGCTGGGTTCCGGCCGTCGCAGCGCCTTGTGCTGGCTCGCACCGCGGGGTCCTCGGACGCCACGCACGGGAGGAGATCAGGTATTCCCCGTCCGATGGGAACGCCCGCGATGCGGAGCTCAGCCCGCGAGCCGTAGTTGCACTGCACCAGCACGCCCACGGTGTACCCGCCGGCTTCGGGCCCCAGCTTGCGCGACGCGGTGCCGATGCCGCCCTTGAATTGATGGCACACCATCCCGGTGCCGCCGCCGACGTTGCCTTCTGGCACCGGCCCGGACGTGGCCCCGTCCAGCGCGGCGAGCACGTGCTCGGGCTTCACGTGAAACCCGTTGATGTCGTTGAGCCCGCCGTCGTACGTCTCGGCGACCACTGGAAGCCCCCAGGGCTGTAGGCCCGGTCGGTTCACCTGCCAGGCGAGGATCGCGTCGCGCACGACCCCTACACTGTGCGTGTTGGTGATGGCGATGGGCCCCTCGAGAAAACCGGACTCCTGGACCCAGGTGGTGCCGGTCATCTCGCCGTTGCCGTTCAGGGTGAACCAGGCGGCGAAGACGGGGTCGGGATCGCGCTTGCCGCGCGGGTGAATGACCGTGACACCGGTCCGGACCGGGCCCTGCCCCACGACGCGTCTCCCACCGCCCGCGATCAGGGTCGTGTGTCCTACCTCCACGCCGGCGACGTCCGTGATGGCGTCCAGCGGACCGGGTGTGCCGTCGAGCGGTATGCCTAGGTCCCGTGCTCGGGGCTTGGATTGCGCGACCGCGCTCCCCGCAAAGAGGAGCAGGCACGCGAGCAGGCGCAGGCCCGAGCTCCGCCCGCCCATCAGTTGATGGCGAAGCAGTAGAACAGGCCGTTCCCGCCCGTGCCCTGGAGGTTTTGCTGGCTGCAACCCCGGGAGGCGTGTGCCGAGTTCCACGACGTGGGGTTCTGTCCGCCGCCCTGGCGGTCGTGGTGGCCTACCTGGGCGCTGCCCTCGCCGCTCTTGGTCCAGTTGCCGCAGGTCGTATCGCCTTCCCCCGGAAAGGCGGTACCGTCCAGCTGCGACCCGGTGAGGATGTCGTGCATGTTCGGCGTGTCGCCGCGTCCGTTCACTATCCCGCCCTTTTCGGTGAGCGAGTTCTCCTTGGACAGCTTGTGGTTGTCGCTGTGCAGGTCCGCCACATTCTCGGCCACCCGGACGCCCTTGGCGTTGTACCACGGCCCCGTGCCGATCCGGTCGCGCGCGTTGACCGCCAGTTGGCCCTCCGTGGCGGCGGCGCTCAAGTACGCGCGCCAGGTGCGGTCGCCGAAACCCACCGCCTGCGCCAGCTCATGGCAGTGCCGATCGGCTCCGGCGAGCCCACCCAAGCCAGCGCCGTTTCCGGGGCCCGCGCTGGTGATGAAAAAGCTCATCCGCTGTCCCTGCTGCGGCGCTGGGGAAGCACCGACCAGGAAGAGCGTCGCGAGAACCGCAAGGGGCTTGGTGGTCATGTAAGGCTCCCAGGTGTCGTGCCCTGTGGGACCCACCGGCGTTGTCATCGCCCCAGGTTGGGTCAGGCCCAGCTGAGGTCGTGCTTCGACAGCGGCAACGACCGAATCCGCTTGCCCGTCGCCGCGAAGATCGCGTTGCACAGCGCCGGAATCACCGGCGGCAGCGCCGGCTCCCCCAGCCCGGTGGGCGGGAACTCGGTGGTCCTGAAGTGCACCTCCACCGGCGCCGCCTGCGTCAGTCGCAGGAGCTTGAAGTCGTCGAAGTTGCTCTGCACCGTACGCCCGCGCTCGATAGTGATCTCCTGGCCCAACGCCTCGCTGATCCCGTCGAGGGCCGCGCCCTGTGTCTGGTTCTCCGCGTTGCTCGGATTGATGATCTGGCTGCCGATATCTCCGGCCACCCAGACCTTGTCCACCTTGACCGCGCCTTGCCGGCTGACCGTCGCCTGGACCACTTCGGCGAAATGACCGCGATGGCTGAAATGGAACGCCACGCCCATCCCGGTGCCTTTGGGCAACGTCCGCTTGCCCCACCCGGATTTCTCGGTCACCAGCTCGAGCACGCCGCGCATGCGAGCGGCGTTGAAACCGGGAGCCTGTTGACCGCCCTGCCCGCTGGGCGGAGGCGGAGGCGCCGGTTGCTCGTTGGCCAAGAGTTCCAGCCGGAACTGCACCGGGTCCTTGCCCGCAGCGTGGGCCAGCTCGTCAATAAACGACTGGATCGCGAACGCGATGCCGTTGCTCCCCGGGGCCCGCAATGCCCCGGTGGGCACGCCCAGCGGCATGACCGACGTGTCGAGCGCGAAGTTGGGGATGAAGCGCGCCGGGAACTCGTTGGGCGAGATGCCCGCGCTGGGCGCGAATCGCTCTCCCTCGCCGAACGAGATGAAGTGATCCCGCCACGCCGCCAGTGCACCCTTCGCGTCCACGCCGCCCTTGAAGTAATGGAACCCTGCCGGCCGGTAGAAGTCGTGCCGGATGTCGTCCTCGCGGGTCCAGAGCAGCTTGACCGGTACGCCCACCTCCTTCGCGATCCACGCGGCCTCGACCATGTAGTCGTTATTGAGCCGCCGGCCGAAGCCGCCGCCCTGCCGAGTGAGGTGGATGGTGACGTCCGATTCCTGGATGACCAGGGTGCGGGCCACCAGCCCGCGCCCCGCCTGCGGCGTCTGCGACGGCGCCCAGATTTCGATCTTTCCGTCCTTGAAGTGGGCGGTGCAGTTCTGCGGCTCCATCGGCGCGTGCGCGAGGAACGGATAGACGTACTCGGCCTCCACCACCTTGGCGGCGCTCGTGATCGCGGCGTCCACGTCGCCGTCTTTACGCAGCGACCGCTGGGCCGGCTGCTGGGAAAGCTCCCGGGCTCTGGCGGCGAAACCGGCGTTGTTCTGCTCGGCCGTGGGGCCCTCGGTCCACGTCACCCGCAGCTTCTCTCTGGCGCTTTGCGCGGCCCACCAGGTGTCCGCCACGATGGCGACACCACCCAACAGGCCCGTGAGCGCCGTGCCCCCCTCCACGGTGAACGCGTGCTTGACGCCGGGTTGGGCCTTGACCTCGTCCAGGTTGGCGCTCGCCACCTTACCCGCGAACACGGGACACTTCTCGAACACGGCATGGAGCATCCCGGGCACCGTGAAATCAATGCCGTAGAGCGGTTTGCCGGTGACGATCGCGTGGTTATCCACGCCCGGCACGCGGGTGCCGATGATCTGGTAGTCCTTGGGCTCCTTGAGCTTCACCATCTCGAGGTTCGGCGCCGGCACGGTGGCGGCCCGGTCCACCAGCTCGCCGTAGCGAAGCTGGCGGCTGCTGGCGCGGTGGTGTACCGCGCCCAGGGCGGTCTCGCACTCCGACTCCGGAACCCTCCAGGTCTGGGCCGCCGCCGCGACCAGCATGGCGCGGGCCGCGGCGCCCACGCGGCGCATCGGCATCCAGTGATTCGGCGTGGCGGTGCTGCCGCCCGCGTACTGATTCTGGAAGTGCTCCGTGTCCAGCGAGCCTTGTTGGATCCGGACGTTCTTCCAGTCCACGTCCAGCTCGTCCGCGATGATCATGGGCAGCATGGTCTTCACGCCCTGACCGATCTCCGGGTTTTGGGCGATGATGGTGACCATGCCGTCCGGCGTGATGCGAATCCAGGCGTTGGGCGTGAAATCAGCGGCCGGCTCGGCGCCCAGAGCCTGGGCCACACCGAACGGCTCGATGTAGGTCGCCAGCAACATGCCCCCGCCGGCTACGGCGGTCACCCGAAGGAACTGGCGGCGGTTGACGCGCAAGGTGGTGTTCATGCGGCCTCCGAAGACCCATCGTTGGCCGCGATGGCCGCGGCCCGGTGGATGCCCTCGCGGATGCGCAAGTAGGTGGCGCAGCGGCACAGGTTGCCGTCCATCGCGGCGTCAATGTTGGCATCCGTGGGTCTGGGGGTTTTCGCCAGCAGCGCCGCGGCGGACATGAGCTGGCCCGCCTGGCAGTAGCCGCACTGCGGCACGTCCAGCTCCTCCCAGGCGCGCTGTAGCGGGTGCGAGCCGTCGGCCGACAGGCCCTCGATGGTAGTGACCTCCATGCCCTGAATCCGGGAGACGGGTGTAATGCAGGAGCGCGATGCCTCGCCGTTCAAATGCACCGTGCACGCGCCGCATTGCGCCACGCCGCATCCGAACTTGGTGCCCTTGAGATCCAGCACGTCGCGCAGCACCCACAGGAGCGGCGTGTCGGGTGGAACGTCCACGCTCGCGGCCTTGCCGTTGACCTTGAAGCTGACTTTCATAGCGCACGCTCCAATCGCGTCGGTAACAGCAACGGCGTGAGGGGTGAAGGGTAAGGGGTACCCCTCACCCCTTACCCCTCACCGTCTTTCTTCCCGCCTTTCGTATCGCTTCAACGCCCTCGGTCCGACCTCGGCGCCGTACACGTTGCCTCTGGAATCGACCGCGACGCCTTCCGCGGCGCTGGTCCCGGTGGTGGTCTCCGAGGGGTCCGGAATGAACGCGACGAGCGAGCCATCCCGGGCACTGCCAATCCGGATACCTCGCTTCCACTCGGGACGGGTGCGCGAGACGGATCCGGACTCGGAGTCGGCTACGTAGATGCTATCCTGCCGGTCGATGTACAGGCCACTGGGACGGCTGAACTGGTACCAGGTGTCCAGGAGCTTTCCGTTCTGATCCAGAATCTGAATACGATTGTTGCTGCGGTCCCCCACGAACAGCCGTCCTCTGGAGTCCATCGCCAGCGCGTGCGGCTGGTCGAACTCGCCCGGGCCGCTGCCTTTCTTCCCCCAGGACGCGAGCAAGGTTCCGTCTTTCGAGAACTTGAGGATCCGGGCGTTGGCCGTGTCCGCCGACGAATGGCCGTCGGCCACGTAGATGTCGCCGTTGGGCGCCACCAGCACGTCGTTGGGCTGATAGAAGTACTCGGCGCCCTTGGCACCGCCCGCCTTGCCCAGGGTCATCAGCAGCTTGCCGTCGGGGCTGAACTGGTAGACCTGATGGCCCGCGCCCGGGCGCGCCTGGGCGCTGCCGCCGGTGCAGGCGCAATCCGTGACCCAGACGTTGCCGTCCGGGTCTACCTCGATTCCGTGGGGAGAGAGCAGCAGGCCTGAACCGAAGCCCCTCACCAGCGTGCCCGTGGAGTCGAACAGCAGAATGGGATTGAGCGACGAGGTGGCGCAGCTGTTGGCGCCGCAGCGCTCGGCCACCCAGATGCTGACGCCGTCCTGGTCGATCTCGACCGCGCTGGTGGATCCCCAGGTCCGGCCCTCGGGCATCTTGGCCCATCCCTCGATGGTGCGATACGGATTGGGATGGTCGTTGGTGGGCTGGACCGCGGCCTGGGCGCGGGCCGCCGCGGGCCACGCGGCCAGCAGCGCCAGCGCGGCGAGCGACGCGCCTCGCATACGACGAGCGTGCGACATCGGAGGGCACCCCGGCATGAGGTTGTCGTGTCTCTAGCCTATGGGCTAAGAGTGGGGGCCCGGCCCCAACTCCGCAACCGCGCTAGCGCTCCGAATCCCTGAGCAACTGCTCCAGGTACTGCTTCCAGAGCGGAGCGACCGTGTGTGACCCGTGGCCCCGGGTCGCGTCACTCAAGGGAATCACCACCGCGCGCCCTCGCGGGACCCGCTTGATCTCTCGCTCCAGGATGCCCAGCTCCGGGGGATTGACCAGGTCGTCCGCCGAGTTCACCGCGAAGAGCGGGGCCCGGATCTTCTCGAGGCCGGGACCCGGGTGGTAGTCCTCGGAGGCTTCGAGCGCGTAGAGGACGTCGTTGGCGTCGCCGGTGCGCATGGACCGTTGCACCGAGGCGTCCAGCACCGAGTCGGCTGCCGCCAGCGTGGGCATCTCCCGCTGCCGCTGGACCGGGTTGCTGCCCACCAGGAACAACATCTCCTGCGCGATGCGCTGGCTCTGTGGCTGAGTGGTGTAGTTGCCGTCCTTCCACTCCGGGTCGTGGCGGATGGCGTCAATCGCCACGCGGCGCCAGACCCGGTTGCGCCCGGCGATCTGGGTCGGGAGGCTGGCGAGCGGCATGAGCGCGTCCATGAAATCGGGGTGCAGCTGGCCCCAGAGCCAGGTATGCATCCCGCCCATCGAGGTGCCCATGACGAGGCGCAAATGGTGCACGCCCAGCCCGTCCGTGAGGAGCCGGTACTGGGCCTCGATCATGTCGCGGTAACGGTAGCGCGGGAACTTGGTTCGGAGACCGTCGCTGGGCTTGCTCGACTGCCCGTGGCCGATCCCGTCGGGGAGGATGATGTAGTAACGACTTGCGTCCAGCAGCTGCCCGGGACCGAACAGCTCGCCCGCGAAATCTGGTCGGATGAACTGCGCGCCGCTGCCGCCGGTGCCGTGCATGATCAGCACCGCATTTCGAACCACGCCCTGCGCATCGCGTCGCGGGCTGCCCAGTGTGCGGTAGTGGATGCGAAGCTCGCTGAGGGTTTCACCGGAGGTGAAACGGAAATCCTTGAGCGTGACGTCGCCCTGGGTAGGAGCGGGGTACTGGGCCTGCGCCAGGCCGGCCGTCAGTAGCGCGATTGACGTGAAGCGAAGCAGGTGCACCATGGGCCGGCGGATCCTAGCCGCTACTCCAGATCGAACGTCTGGCCCGGCTCGAACTTCTCCTCCTTCAGCCTGAACGCGGCGTCCAGCTCCGCGTCGGTCTTCTTGTTCAGGACCCGCCGCGCGACGTACTCACCGATCACCGGCCCGAGCTTGAACCCCTCGGCCGAGCCCCCGCCGGCGATCCAGACGTTGTCGAGGCCGGGGTAGTGGTCCACAATGGGATTGCGGTCCACGCTGCTCTCGTAATGGCAGGCGTGGGTCTGGATGATGGGGGCGTCCTTGAGATCGGGGAATCGCTCCGTCACGAACGCGCGCGGTCCTTCCAGCGACTCCGGCGGCACCCACCGGATGGAGAGGTCCGGATCCAGCTGCGAGGGTGGGGTGGGTGGTGGGGCAGGGCGCTCGCCGGCCGCGCCACCCGCGGGCTGGCCACCTCCAGGGTTTTGAGCGCCTTCGGCATTCTGGCGGCGACTGCCTCCGCGAACCCGTAAGCCCCGGTTGTCCACCCCTAACGCCGGCCAGCCCGTGACGCCGGGGAAGTTGAACGAGGGCAGGTGCGGGTGGATGAACCGCTCATCGCCGGGCGGGGTGCCGAAATAGACTACACGACCCAACGGTGTGCGGAGCCGGTCGGTCATGACGTCCGGCAGCACCTTGGGGAGCCAGGGCCCACAGGCGAACACGTATTGATCGGCGCCCAGCATCTCTCCGGTATCCAGTGGCAAGTGCTGAAGCCGTCCGCCCGCGCTCGGCCCCAAGCTCGCCCGCGCGATCACCATCTTCCCGCCCTTCTGGCGGAACGCCTCGGCCACCACCTCGCACGAGCGCCGTGCCCGCGCCACGCCGGCCCGGGGCTCGAACAAGACGGTGGTCATCCCCTCGGTGTTGATCTGCGGGTACTCGCGCCGAATGTCCTCGACGGTGGGCGTCTCGTACGGTAGCCCGAGTTTATCCCAGGTTTTCATGTTGTTGACGATGAACCGATCCTCGGCCTCGGCCCGGAAGATGAGATCGCCGGTGGGGAAGAAGAGCTGCATCCGGAACGGCTTGGCCCACTCCTCGTTCCATTCCTTCCAGCGATCAATTGCCTGGCTCGTGAGCCGCACCCACAACTCCCGCTCGGCGTACGAGCTCCGGATGCCGCGGCTTTCGTCGCCGGACGTGGCGCGGGAATTGCCGGGGCCGTAGGCGTCCACCAGCGTCACCGAGGCGCCCATCTGGCGGAGATGGAGCGCGGTCCAGCCCCCGAACGCGCCGGCGCCGATCACCACGATCTCGGGCGAGCGCCGAATGAACGTCGGCGCGCCGAAGGGGGCGGACCACTGGCCCGCGCCC
>Ga0209321_10000132_pt1 | contig 42174 bp, 53 predicted proteins | sample Rifsed16ft4_FD_184012 | JGI IMG/M metagenome (GOLD analysis project Ga0209321, IMG submission 184012) | Soil microbial communities from Rifle, Colorado, USA - sediment 16ft 4 - CSP-I_5_4 (version 2) | ecosystem: Environmental > Terrestrial > Deep subsurface > Rock core/Sediment | place: Rifle...
CCGCCGTGACGGAGAAGATCTCCTTCTCGCCCAGGAGTCGTAAGGCCTCCTCCAGGTCCTCCTCCACGGGGTTCCCCTCCAGCCGCATGATCCCGGCCCCCTCCTCCAGGGCGAGGCAAACAGCCTGGAGCAACTCCTCCCAGGCTCCCCCTGCTTCCCCCCCTCCCTTTATCAGGGCAGGCGCTCCCCCCTGGGGCCAGTACAGAGCGCGAACGACGGCCACGGCGTCCTCGGCCCGCGCACCGGAGATGACCGATACGGGCCTACTCACCGACATCCTCCCCCTCTCTAACATCCCGGCCCCTCTGGAGGTGCCGCCACAACAGGGCCACTACGCCAATTACGGCTCCAGTTACGCCAAAGCCGATGAACCCCGCACCAACCACCTGCAGGACGACGGCGACGGGCTCGGACACTCGAGGATTGCCGCCCACCAGGAACAGGACGCCAACGATCAGCGCGCTCGCGACTAGCCTTGCCATGTTCTACCTCGCCCCGGGAGACCGGGGACTCCGCCAGGGCTTGGGGGCCGGGAGCCCCCCCGTCCATGCGTCCTCGGCCCCACACGCGCACCGCCCCCGGGCCGCCCCAGGCAGGTCGGCGACGGCGAATAACGGCAGACCGCCCGTCCTGTCCGTCGGCCACCGGGCCCCCAACTCCAGGCGCGCCTCCTCCAACTGCCAGATGTGCGGCTCCCCAGTGAGCGGGCAGAGAGGGATGGGAGTCCGTGGGCGTACCTTGAACGCGGTCCCCATCCTATCGCCCTCCCCTGTCGTGGTACAGCCGGGCGTACTCCTCCTGGTGTGTGGCCACCAACTCCGCCAGGGCGTCATGTCTCGCCTGCCTGTTCGCGGCCCTCTGCGCCGCTCTGCCCTCGGCCCGCCTCACCCGCTCCCACACGGCGGGGTCCACAGATACCATCTCCCCATCTGGGGACTGCACGCGCACTCTCTCCTGCATCTCCTCCCTCCTCTACCCGAATCCTACCCCCCTCGGAGCAATCTGTCAATACCGCAGATACACCCCTTGACAAATGCTCCGAGAGGGAGTAACGTAGCCGGCGCTAAGACGAGCAGGAGGTGCGAAATGGAGACGAAATTTCGGGAGGCGACGGCGGCGGTGGTGGGGGTGATGGCATTGGTGGCGCTGGCGGCGGTGGTGGCGGGGGTGATGGCGGTGGTGGGAGCGGGGGCGCCGGTGGCGTTGGTGGCGTGGGTGACGGTGGCGGGGATGACGATGGCGACGGCGGCGGTGGTGGCGGCGTGGGTGTTGTGGGGTGCTGTGGGACTGAGATAGGGAGGTGAGCGGTGCACTACCCAACAGGCATCCCCAGTAAGGAGTGGCTGGCGAGACAGATTCAGGTCTGCGTGGAGAGCGCCTACTATCGGGCACTCCCGCAGGCAGAGCGTCCCCACATGCTCGCCGAGCACATCTGGGGCAACTGGGCGCAGATAGCCTGGGGCAAGGACGAGAACGTGGTCACGCAACACGAGTTTGCTCAGGAGGCCGAGTGGGTAGTGGATAAACTCGGCGCACATGGCATGGACCACCGTGTTAGGGCCAGGGGGGTTCACAGCGCCTACTTGGCGTGTGGCCACGATTGGCCGTATAGCATGGTGAGTCCTGCCCCTGTTGAGCGACGCCGCTGCAAGCAGTGTGAGCACCGGAGGCGTAGCCCGTGACCACTCGTGAGAAGGCTCGATCCTATGAGGAAGGAGTAGCACCATGCCAGCCTTCATCTGCGGGCGTTGCAAGACCCGGTACGATTCTACTCTCGACGCCGTGTCCTGTCTCTGGTCTCACGGCCCTTTTATTCGGCCCGGTGCGGGCACTTTCGACGATGGCGACACCCATAAGCGGGCTAACGTGACCAGCATGGCCCTGGCCGAGTATTTGAGGCTCACGATGGGAGGGAGCCACGCATGAAGTCCACCACCGTTTTCGTGGATATTGAGACCGACGGCCTGCGTCCCGACGCCAACATCATTCAGGTGGCGGCGGTGGCGGTGATACGTGGCATCATCACCGAGCACTTTGAGCGGAAGATTCAGTTTGATCCCGGTGTCTCGAACATGGTCGAACCCGATGCTCTGGCAGCCAACTGCTACAACGCCTTCGCCTGGGAGATGGAGGCAGTGCCGGAGGGTCAAGTTCTCCGGGAGTTCGCTGTCTTTCTCGGCAATCACGCGACGGTGCAGAAGGTATCCAAGGCGGGCTACTCCTACAAGGTAGCTCGCCTGGCCGGTTACAACATCGCGGAGTTCGACATGCCCCGTCTGGTGGCCCGGTACAGGGCGCTGGACATCTTCTTCCCCGCCGATTACCAGGCGCTCGACACGCTACACCTGGCCCGGTGGTATTTCCAAGCGCATCCGCCCTGGCCCGCGAACCTGCAACTGGGGACGCTCTGCGCCCACTTTGGCATCCCGACGCCGGACGCCCACGACGCGATGGGCGATGTGGAGGCGACGGCGGCGCTGGCAGCCAAATTACAGCAGGACGTGAGACGCCCCGCCGAGACACTGTTGGCGGCGTGCAAAGCTGCCCTGCTGAACTATGACCAGATGGATGCCGCCGGATATAGCGTGCCACTGATGGCGGAAACATACGGACAACTCCGCGCTGCTATCAAGGCAGAGGAGGAACATAAATGCTGACCATCATCATAGGCCCACGAGCCTCTGGCAAGACTGCCTACGCCATTGCCAAGGCCGAGCAGTACCGCCAAGGGTGGGCGACGCCCTGGGCTAATATATCAATCAAACAAGCTAGGGGGCCAGGAATGGCGTGGCGCAGGTGGGACCAAGATCGGCGGCCTTTTAGCACCACAGATTCCCGCGAGACCATAGTTGCCATCATAGACACGGGGACAGAGCCGTTTCTCAGTTCGCCCGGGCGGGGCCTCGACCAGATAGCGATCCTGGACGCTCACAAAGGTATCGTCGCAGCGATGGCTGCGGCTGCAATGGCGCAGGTTTTTGTCGTAGCGCAATCCCTTGATACTCTTCCTGCTTGGCTAGTGGCGCTCCCGCATAGCGTGATTCAGACGGCCTACAGCCCCAAGAGCCAAAGTGTGAAAGCTACAGAGTGTGTGGGAGTCAGGGACATTTGCAGGCTCTACGGAGAGAAGGAGGAAAGTAAGCCATGATGACTACGCCTGCATACCTGAACCGTGTGCTTAAAATGACGGAGGAAGCGATGACGGAGGCCAGGAAAGGAGGGGGACATGAATCTCCCGTGGTAGCTCCAACGGCCTCGCCCTACACCGTCATCTGTGCCCACGACGATCTGGAGACGTGGCGAGAGGCCCGCACCCACGGTATCGGAGCATCTGAGATTGCCGCCGCGATGGGGGAGAATTCCTACAAGTCCCCCCTCCGCTTGTGGGGCGAGAAAACTGGCAAACTCCTTCCACCCGACCTGGAGGACAACGAGGCCGTCCAGTGGGGCAACACCCTGGAACCCATCGTGGCCGAGGAGTTTGAGAAACGTGCCGGAGTGATAGTGGAACGCTGGGCAATGCTCCTCCAGTCCACATCCCACCCCTGGGCCTTGGCGACGCCGGACTACCGCGTCCAAGGCACCGACACCCCGGTGCAGGTCAAGACCACAGGGGCCTGGCGGCTCAAGGACTGGGCCGATGGTGTCCCGCGCCCCGTGCTCTTGCAAGTGCAACAGGAGATGCTGGTAACGGGGGCCGAAACCGCCTACGTCGCCGTCCTGGTGGGCGGGCAACGGCTCCTCTGGGCCGAGGTGCCACGGAACCCCGACATCATCGGGGAGATCATCCGCCAAGGCACTGCTTTCTGGGAGGAGTATGTCCGGGCAGACCAGTGGCCTGACATGACGGGAACAGACGATGAAACCGAAGCGGTCAAGGCCCTTTGGCCCACCGGCTCAGGGGAAGAGATTGGCCTGCCGTATGAGGCTGTGGCGTGGGACGACGAACTCTCCCTGATTCGCGTTCAGGCGAAACTCCTGGAGGAGCGGGAGGCGCTGCTGAAGAACAGGCTGCGAGCTGACATCGGCAACGCTGAACTGGCGGTGCTCCCCAACGGCGTCATGTACACACTCAAGGCCGTCACCCGGAAAGAGCACACGGTCAAGGCGAGCACATTCAGGCAACTAAGGAGGGTAGCCCCATGAACATGAACATACCGGAGTGCCCATACAAGCCCATCACCGACCCCGTGGAACTGAAAAAGAGACTGAGAGAGGCGCGACGGGAAGATGTGGTGCTGCAGGTGCTGTGGTGGCTGATGAGCCCCATCATCGTGGTCGTCTTCGTCTTGACCGCTGTGCTCATCAGCGCCTTCTCGCTGGGCAAAGCCCGGGGTTCGGCGCGAAGGGCGTGGCGATTTCCCTTTCGCGTCTATAGCTCCGCCGCGTGGCGCATATACAGGGCACACGGCCAATACCGGGCGCACTTTTACTACTGGTGGGAAGAGTAGGAGGCCCATGAAAACCGTAACCCCCGCAGTCGTCCGCCACAATCTGCCAGACGTGGAATTCCTCGTGCGCGACAACGGGCACCATTTCCATGTGCGGCGGTGCCCTCTGACCGAGGCTTCTGACGAGTGGGGCCAGGCTCACCCTTATGGTCCCGTGACGGATAACGAAATCGCATCGCGGCGGCTGAGACCGTGCCGCTGTGTATATGAGGCCCTTGGTCTAGTCTCTGCACCGCGAAGTGAGATTAGGAGGAGAACGTGACTCAGCAACCCGTAACCAAGCCGGGGGGTCAGATGGTAGCCCCCGCGCAGCAGGCCACAATCATCCTGGAGGCCCTACAAAGCCCGAAGACTCAAGCGGCTATCGCCAGGGCTTTGCCAGCCATAATGAGTCCACAGCGATTCCTCGGTTTGGTCTTGAACACGCTCCGGCACAACCCGACGCTCCGCCGATGCACGGAGGACAGCATCGTCGGCGCGGTCGTGGAGTGTGCCGCCTACGGGCTGGAGATTGACGTGGGCGGGCAGGCGTACCTGGTGCCGTTCCGCAACAAGGGGGTGCTGGAGGCCACGCTGATTATCGGCTACAAGGGCCTTTGCACGATGGCCTACAGGCACCCCGCCGTCCAGACCATCCAGGGCGGCATCGTCCGGCAGGGCGATGAGTTCAGGGTCATGTACGGAAGCGCTCCCCAGATTGTCCATGAACCCGCGCTGGACCCCACCAAGCCCCTCACACATGCCTACACCGTCATAACGGTGCGCGGGGGCGAGAACCTATTCATGCCCGTCATGTCCAAGGCCGAGATCGATGTGGTGCGGGCTCGCTCCAAGGCGGGGCAAAGTGGCCCGTGGGTGACGGACTATGAGGCGATGGCACTGAAAACCGTGCTCCGCCGCGTAATCAAGACGGCTCCCACATCCACCGAGCTACAGCGGGCCATCGCCGTAGAGGAGATGCGGGAGATGGGCCTGCCCGTGGACTACCGCGATGCCATCCCCACTGAGGTGCAAGTGCTAGGCGACGATGGGGCCGACGATGGGGCAGGCGGCCTCGCCACGGAAACGGACGAGAAGACGACAGAGACGCCGCAGGGCGCCGGGGCAGTAGCCCCGCCCAAACTCTCTCAACCACAGGTCAACCGCCTCTGGGCCATCGCCAGAACAGCAGGTGCAACCGAGGCCGCTGTCCACGATATGCTGAGGCGGGAGTACGGCGTCGAGCACGTCGCGGACCTGACCCGGGAGCAGTACGAGGCTGTCTGCGCGCAGTTGGAGGGGCAGAAGCGAAAGTAGGGTCCAAGCACATACAGCAAAGGAGAATCAGCATGGCTGATTTGACAGAGGCCCGGGTCTTGGAGATTGCGTGCCAGGCGATCGCCGCGTTCCTGGCCCCGCACGTCGCGCTGACGGGGGCATTTACCGACACCTGCCGGGCAAAGCTGCATAACGAATTCGACGCAACCCTGGGGGCGGATGTGGTGGACAAACAAATAGACTTGGCCCTCAGCTACCAGGGTGCGCGGAAATACAAGCGCCTCGACCTGTACGTCTGGCAGTGGCTACGGCGAGAGGCGGAACGCGCCAAGCAGAATCAACACGCAGGCATCCCGGCTCTGAGACGGGGTGAGGCCCAACAGGGCAAGATGATAGACGCCGAGGAATACCTCCGGCGTCACGGGATGCCCCAGTAGCACAGGAGGTTGAAATCCCTTGTTGGGCCATGAACGTCAGGAGGAGAATCAATGAATCCCAACTCGATGCTCTACTGGTATCCCAGGGTGGCGGATGCTGATGTGCCACAGCCTGAGACTATCATCGTGCCTGTGCCGCCAGGCTTCAATCCTAGCACCGTCCTGGACGGTGCCCCGTTTCCTCCTAAACTGGTCACTGCGGTGCGGGACGCCTGTGCCGAGGTGGGTTATCCCGCCTTCCTGCGCGGCGATCTGACCAGCGGCAAGCATGGCTGGCTTACCACCTGCTACGTCGAGGGACCCCTGTCCGTGCCGGCGCGGATGGACGCCCTGGTGGAGGCCTCCATCTTTGGGCCAGGCGAACCTCCAGGGGCGTTTGTGGCCCGCAAGTTCCTGAGACTCCGAGCGCCATTCGCCGCCTTCAATGGTTTGCCCATTGCCCAGGAGCGTCGCTATTTCGTCCGAGACGGCCAGGTCCAGTGTCATCACCCCTACTGGCCGGAGGATGCGCTGCGGTTCGAGGGGCGCCGACCGTGGGGCTGGAGGAAGCGCCTAAAGGTGCTGAATCAGGAGACCTTTGGGGAGGTCTCCCGGCTCTGGGTGTATGCCGAGCGCCTTGCCGCCCACTTGGACGGCTACTGGTCGGTGGACTTCGCCTGCGACGGGGCGGACAAGTGGTGGTTTATAGACGCTGCCCTGGGTCAAGAGTCCTGGCACCCGCCATGCGTGGTGAATCTGCCGGAGGCGGCGGATGCCCTGCGACCATGAATTCCCATTGCCCACCGATCTGGGGGATAGGGCCACCCGGTGCGCCCTGTGCGGAACCCCGGCGCTGGTTCTCTACGCCCTGGGCTACATGGAACGGAAGTCCGCCTTCGGCGGAGAGGAGAAGAATGGACAAAAAGAACAAGCAGGTTGTGTTCCTCTGGAAACTTTGGCCGCCGGGTGTCACGCGGCAACTGCTGACCTTTGACCACGGCCTGCTGGTGCAGGTGTCGGGTATCCAGGGGGGCCTCCACTGGCCTCCGGTACGCCGACTGCAACCGAGGAATGTGGGGTGGCCGGAGAGACGTACAACACTCGCTGAGCGTAGAGAGTATGAACGGAAACGGCAGGAGGAGACATGCAGATAATACGCGAGGCAGACGGAGTGAGCTTTGGTATGCTTGCGCTATTTATTGATTGGGGCATCAGGCGCTGCAACCAGAAGGGCTGCGCTACGCGGCCCACCACTATTATTGCGGGGGCCGGAGAGGGTGTCCCAGTGTTTGGACTATGTGAGGAGCATTTCCAGCAAGGGAACACGCCTGGTGGTGCGGCCTACGAGTTAGTCTGGGACAAGTTTGATGCTTTCCAGCATAAGGAGTCCCACGGAATCCCTGTAGAGGAGGGTGCCGATGATTGACCAAGACACCGCACTCTGGCTCTGCCTGTTGACCAGGTGCTCCTTCTCAGTGACACCTTGCTGAAGTAGGGCGGGGGAGATGGAGCAAGAGACTGGGCTGCCTGTGGCGGAAGAATAGACGCAGGCTATACACAGGCGTGCTGCTGTGAGGAGGGGGGCCAGTTGAGAAGCCAGAAACGGTCTCGGTCTGGCGTAAGCACGAGTAAGTCCCCCACGAGGAGTAGTGGCAGCATCCCAGGGGAAATCGGCCCGGTGCAAGAGGCGATCCGTGTGGCCCTGGGCAGGCAGCAAGGTCGCTGGGGACTGGTGCTCAAGTCAAGACAGCCTGCTAGCATGGCAGCACCAGTCCCCAGCGGCAAGGGGTCTCGGTAGGCAGCAGAACAGGCCAGAAGAGGAGGGAGAGCATGAGAAGTGACCAGGAGATAATCGAGCGGATAAACACTCTAGGTGCAGGTCTGGAGGATATGGATGGCAGACGTACCAATCGCTTGATAGACTTGTTACCGTTTAGGGCCGCAGCGCCTTGGCTCAAAGAGGGTGTCACAGAGGACCAGTGGCATCAGGTGGTTCCTTGTGCCGAGGATGCCAAATCAGATTTGGCGTTTGCTTGGCAGAAAGCTCTTGGACACCGTGGCATCTCGGCTTCTCTAATGGCTGACGTGGTGAGGGATTGGGTGTGGTTACTGCTTGGGGATGACGCGGAGCACCAAATAGAGGCGACTCCGTATGAGAATTACGGTGCGCCACAACTCACCAGGGCGGCGGCGCTGTTAGGTATCCGTGTAGCGGACGCTGATACTGAGCCGGCCCGCCGAATGTCTAGGGGCCTGCCTTGTGTGGAAGGATGCGAGAGCGGCTGTGGTCGCTAAGGGTAGGTACACAAAATGCCCAGTAGCGTAACGGCAGTGAACGACAGTTCAGATGCCTCCGGGTGGCATTACAGGCCCTATAGGCATCGCCCAGCATGGAGACGGGTGAGCATTACTACCGGAACCGACCCGGTAGCTCTCCAAGTCGCTGTGTGGCGTACCTTCTGCAAGATTTGCGGCAGCGTTAGAGATGCCTACAGTGAGGAGCCATGAAAATAATACGTGACCCGGAACTGGGCGGTCTTGCGATGATTCCCTTGCTCATTGACTGGGGTATCCGGCGATGCAACCAAAAAGACTGTACGGAGCCACCTACCACCATTATTGCAGGGGCCGCAGAGGGGGTAGAAGTCCCCGTGTTTGGCCTTTGTGAAAAGCATTTCCAACAAGGGAATCAGCCTGGAGGCACAGCGTTTGACTTGGAATGGAATGAGTACGATGCCTTCAGTAAGGAGCAGCCGTGAGTGAGCAAATGCCGCTGATTAGCACTGAACATCTCGGCTACAATGCTGAGGGCCAACCAATCTTGACAACGTATGGCGTAGCTAGTGCCCAGCGCGATGCTGACATGAAGGTGCTGGAAGAGCAGGAGAAGCGGCACCAGGAGCAGGTGAAGGCGTTGGTAGAGGCCCTGCAACGCATAGCGGAGGGAGACGTGACTGTCTCTGCTATGGTAGTTGCTCTGGATGCCTTGGCTCGCTATGCGGAGCAATTGGAGGTGCCCCGTGAACCTCACTGATCCTGCCAAGGCCCGACGCGGAGACTCTCATGCCTGAGCGTATTCAGCGCAAGCGCGCCAAGGGCTGGCGAATGCCCGTGGGGGCAGTCTATGTTGGGCGCGGGAGTAAATGGGGGAACCCGTATAAGGAGATACCGACCACTTACGAATACGGACTTCTATGTCGCATTGAGCACAGGGGCCGCACTTCGGAAGACATCCTGTCTGACTACCGACGTTACACTCTCCCTCGTTTGCCTGTCGTTGAGTTGCGTGGCAAAAACCTGGCCTGCTGGTGTCCTCTGACCCAGCCATGCCATGCGGATATCCTGCTGGAGATAGCCAATGCAACTGACTGATCCCGCCGAGGCTCGCCGCCTGGAAGCCAGAGGCAGCAAGTATAAGGCCCGCCGGACCTGGAGCGAACTGTGTCAAAGGTGGTTCGCCTCCAAAGCCGAGGCAGTACGCGGGGAGGAGTTGGTCATGCGGGCGAAGGTAGGGATGATAGAACAACTCCAGTACCAAGTGCGGTTTACTCTTTGTACTCAACCGCGTGTCACTATTACTTTGGACTTCGCTTACTGTGGAGACGGGGGGAACCCTCAAGTTTATGAGGATGTGAAGGGCGTGTTGACCCGCGACTTCCGCACGAAGTTGGCTTGGCTGAAGCAGAAGTTTGACATTGACGTGGTGCTGGTGAGGCACGGGACCCAGAACGAACCGTGATAACGCTGGAGGCGTGATGGCAAAATCAGCAGTGTCCTGCGGCGTCTGCGGCTATTCGGCACCACGGCGCTCAGGGGGTATTGTTGGGAAACACTACGGCTACATCCTCGACGACAAGTACTTGTGCTTGGGTTCCGGCAAAACGGAGCAAGAGACGCATGAACCCCCCTTGGTCGCCTCGCGGCTACGGGAGAAAGTGCGGCGGACACCATGATAACGCTGGAGGCGAGCAATGGAAACGACAGGTCGGGCACGGCTTGAGCACCAAATCAAGTCGTTTGGTCTCATGCACGGACTGGAGCTCTCAACACAAACGCGCCAGGCTCTCACCGACGAAATCTATGACAACTGGATGCAGGTCAGCACCCAGGTGATTGACGACCTGGTAGAGGCCAGTAACCTCGCCCTGGCGTCTATGGAGACTGCTGCCCTCACCCACCCTGACGCCGCTTATGAACTTGCTGGCGCCATTGAAAACATGCAGGCCGCCGTAGCCCGCGCCAAGCGATACCTGGCGGTGCCGGAGACGGGCACGAGAGAGAGGATAGGTATCTCCTTGAAGGAGAACCCTCGTGACCACTTCAGTGGATCAAGGAGGTGTGAGCATGGTAGGTGATTGGTGTGTTCCCGCCCATAATCCAAGGGGTAAGGCCCATCAGATAAAGGAGAGATATCCTCGCATTCTCTCTTTCATGTGCGGTCATGTATGGGCAGAGAGAGCAATGCTCCCTGCCTCTGCTGCCCACCCCCGTTGTAAGCAGTGCGCGTCAGGACGTGCTCGGGTTGCGCGAGGTGAGGTCAGGAGAGTCCAGGAGTAGCATGACCGTCCCCACGGCGCGGCACAAAAACGACGGGCCGATGCGGAAGCGGATCATGGTGCCGGAGGCCCTAAATGAGTTGCATCTGAAAGGCAATGGCATCATGCTTGATAGCAGCCTCGGTCAGGTGGTAGAGGCCCACGCCACACGCTCTGAGGTAGGCGTCTCGGCGGATTGCCTTCGCTCTCTGTTGGGGCAGGTTGTGCCAGTAGTCGCCGTCCACTTCCACCACGAGGTTAGTGTGGGGAAGATAAAAGTCCACAAAGTATGGGCCAAAGGGTTTGTTGCGCTCGAACTCGTAGCCTCGGAGTGTCAATGCCCTGGCAACAAAGTCCTCCAGGCTGGACGTTTTTGCCAATCGGTAGCATTGCTTGGAGCAGTAGCGGCCCCTTCCCGTCCCTGGCCTATGCCGCTGCACCTGGAAGTCCTTGCCACAAATGGGGCAGATCAGGTTTACCCTGCGCTCTCGCAGTTGATTGAAGCAGCCCCTGGAGCAGAACCGACGGACGCCACGTCGTATTTGGTCGGGCATCCTATAGACGGCGACCCCGCAGCCAGGGCACGGCATCGTAAAGCCGCTACGGTCTCGCCTTCGGTAACAGCCAACAGAGCAATAAGAACCGCCATTTGGTCCACGGCCAGGACCGATAAACTGAGAGCGTTCCCGCTCGAACGTCCTCCCACACGTCTTGCAGATACGCCGTTCCATACCATAGCTATTATATCACAGTTGCGTCCAACGCGCTATGGCCGCTGGGCCAAGGGCACAGCCAACAAGCACGGGGGGTATTGAGAACGGCAAAGAGTGAGGGCGAGCCAGGACACCTCTGCCGTCTGTGCGGGCGGCGGCTCATAATCTGGGCGGAACGCTGTGGCTTGTGTGTACAGTGCCAGGTGCAGAGTATCCGAGGCCGCGATGATGGCGACGAATAGAGTGAGCGCGGACAGGATGGCAGATGCGGCGCTGGGGCGTTGCCCGCCCTGCGACGCATGGTGGGCGGCCCCGGCAGACGAACGGGATGAACTATCTGGCAGGATTGACCGCTCCCATCCGCGCTGCCAGATATGCACTATACTGGTTGGCCCTGGCCATGTGGAGGCCACGTTGGAGCGGACAACGATACAGGTGCCCCGGAGTAGGCTGTCAGGGACCGTGCAGCAAGCGATCGGGTCGGGTACGTGGTGTGGGCCACGCACGTGGCACGCGCGGCCCGTTCTACGTGGGGACACGGCCACATACCACCTCAATCTCTGCTCATCGTGCCTATGCCACTATACGCACCAGGCACAAAATGACTAGGACGCGGAAGCAGCGGGAGGCCCTGGATGCAGGCCGCGCTGCCTGGAATCGGCGTCAACACGAATTGGGGGGCATCCTACAGACCCCGGCGCAGGCAACGGTTCTCAGTGAAGGCCGCGCTGCCTGGAACCGTCAGCAGCGTGAGGCAGCCGAGGCGCGCAGGCAGGCGGCGGCAGCATCGCGCGCGGTGGCGCCCGCGCCCCGTCGCAAGGCACCTGTAGCGCCCCCACCGTCTACCCCAGCACGGCCAAGGGCACCACGAGCACGGGCGGTAGTCGCGCCAGTGCCTCAACCCGCCCCCAAGCGCCCGCAGCGGACTGCCCAACCGAGAATCCGACAGGGGCGCCCCAGTACACCGGCCCAACTCGCCGCCCTGTATCGCGGAGCCACAGAACCGCAATACCGCACGGAACGACGGCTCAGGGCGCTCGCCACCCGACGCCAATTCCTCCGGGCGGAGTATCAGCCGTATGTGGCCAGCCGCGTCCACCGCCTCCTGGCCATCATGGAACCGGACGAGGCGGTGTTTGTGGCCTCCCTGGGGAGTCTCCGTAACGCAGCGGCGCGGCGAATCATCGCGCAGCGGCGCGGCGACATCGCCCAACTCCGACTCCAATACAGGATACTGGGGGAGAAGAAGAGCCCCGCCGAGTTGATAGCCGGGGCCCGGTCTGCGCTCGCCCAGCGGCAGCGTGACCAGCAGGCCGCTGGCAGGGCTGTGCCGGATTATGGCGATGCCAGCCCATCGGAGAGGGCCAAACAGGTCAACGCGGGCCGCTATGACCAGGACGCGGCGGCTGGACTCTGGCGGTATTTCCTGTCCCCCAAGACGCGCCCCCGTGTCCGTATCCGTGTTCGGGAGGTCGGCAGCAGGACCGTGAGAATTGGGCGGCATGGGCGACGTGGGAAACTAATCGCATGATAGAGACGTGCCTGCCCTGCCCCGCTCTCTCTGCCGATGCGTTTCTACCTTTTTTCTATCCCTCAGCGCCCTCTCCCCGTCAAAACCTGTTCGCTCTCCTTTCCACTGACCCCGACGGCCTGGAACTCACACTGGAATCAGGCGAGATACGCCGCTACACCAATCTCCGCACCCTGGCAACCGAGATTGCCGGCTACAACGTCTACGTCCTGGGGCAGAATCAGCCGCACCTGGGGGTGTTCCGCCTCCTCACAGACCACCAGGCCGACGCATACGCGGGCAACATGGGATGCCTGCTGACCGTCGAACCCGGCGTGGCGCTCGGCTACTCGCCGGAGAGAGTGAGCCTGCGCTGTGGCAATCGCTACGGCTCTATAATCTGGCCCAGCAGTTTGCTCGATGGGGTCGTGGACCCGGGCAGTAATTTGGCCGTGTACCGCTCACTGATAGAGCAGTTCACCCGGGAGTTATTCGACGCGGGTGTCTACTCCTATGGGACTGGGCCAGCCACGGGGCGGGCCGCCCTGCTGAACATGGTGGGGCGGGGCGGTTGGCCACCTGCGCGGACGTATGACCCAGACCTGCTATCATACGCATGGGCAGCTCGCAAAGGCCCCGCGATCCTGTCAATGGGCATTGGAGCGACGGGCACTTTTTACCAGTACGACATCTCCAGGGCGTACTCGGCGGCATTGCGTGAGTGCCAGACCACCGACCCGTGTTTCACCAAGTGGGAGCGCGTGGTGGCACCACGATGGGCTGATCTCAGGGGCAATGATGTGGCCTACGTGTTCGCCCGTATAGGCGTGACCTTGCCCCCCGATTTCCCCATTCCCGCCTGCCCCCTGAAGATCGTCCACCGGCGGGTTCCCCTGGACAGCGGCATCGCATGGCTGTACGGGGAGCACTCAATGTTTGTGACCAAGCCCGACATGGCGTTGCTGGACACACTGGGCATCCCGTTCACCATTCGGAGCGCCTGGGTGGGGCGCATCGGGATACCGTGGCAGCCGTTCCGTGCAGCGGTAGACCGATTGTTGGGCATCCCAGCTTACGGGAAGGTTTTGCTCAACGCCGCGATTGGCCAGTTCGCCAGCCTGTACGAATCCAAAAACCCAACCACTTCCGCAACGCGCCGTACGGTCCCCAACACATTCAACCCCATTCTCCACGCCCACATAATGGCCCAAGTGCGGGCCACGATTCTCCAGGCGGCTATGGCCGTGCCACGGGGTGCGCTTCTGGGCGTTCACACTGACGGCCTCCAGACCACGGTGCAACTGCCATATCCCACCGACGCGCCCCCCGGTCAATTACGCGCCGAGGGCCGACGCGATAGCGGCATGTACGTCACGCCGATTCACCGTGACAACGCGGGCCGCGACGTGCTCTCCTATTACGATCGGGTACGAGCCACGCACGGCTCGGCCAGGGGTATCACGTTGGACTACGCCTACTACGCGGGGCCCGGACACCCACGCCACGGCACATTGCTGGAAACTCGCATGGAGATACCGTACAGTCCAATTTTCAGCCATCTGAGGGGCAGGCAACCGACGAGCAATGACCTGCTGCGCGGTTGGATACCATCCACATTTGGCGCAGGCACCGCCCCTCGTTTCAGCCTGCCACGGGCAGCGGCGCGCCTTCTGGCAGGCTAGACAACCTCCAGAGCAGGCGATAGGCCAGCAATGTCCGCAGGGACAGACGCGGCCACAACCACACTAGCAATCCTCGGTCGTCGAATTCCCTGCAAGAAAACAGGTCAATCGAGACCGCGTGCTGCCCCATGTAGTGGATAGAGGCATGGGACTCCTGCCAGGGCACGAGCAGCGACGGTCCCCAGGGATGCGTCTCCCCACAGACTATCGGCGCACCCATCGGGCGCATCCCGGCTAACCGCGTTAGTTCGGGAGCCAACGCCAGGAGCGCCCCACCGGACAGCGGGATACCCTCGTAGGTGGCGTCAATGATGATGTGCATGAGCTTCATGCCCCCCTCGGCGCGTTCTCTGGGCGTCTAACCAGCATCCACCACAGGGCACCAGCCAGCCCCAACCAGGCGAACCAGTAGTAGAGTTGGCCCATCAACACGATGGCGAGCAGGAGCCACCACTGAGTATCGCGGATGCTCCTCTGCCGCAGGGCGCGCACAGACAGATAGACCCATGCCAGCCCGCTCGGGATGCCCAACTCCACGGCGATGCGCCAGGGGACATTATGGGGTGTGCCAGGCTCAGTGTAGCCCCGTGGCAGGATTGTGGGAACCGCTTGCCCATCCCATCGGCGGTAGAGGCTGGTCAGAGCATTGCGGATCAATTCAGGCTCATTCCCGTTGGCAGTGATGGGAGGTGCCCATGTGCGGAATATCGCAGAGGCATGTTGTGTGATCTGGCCCGGCGGCGGGGGGACATCGTTCCACCGATAGCCAGCGTCTATCAGATTCCACCACGGCACGGTCGCCACGAATACCGTAGCCACCAGGATGCACAGAGTGCGCCAGGGCAACAATCCCGCTAGGGCCATGCCCACCATAAGCACGGCTGCAAGCCCCGTGATGCCTCGTGTACCCGTGAATGGCACGGCCATAAGCAATGGCAGGCCTAGCCACCGGAGTCGTCTATTGGGGAGCACCACCACCGCGCCTATCAGCAGGATGCCGGCGGCGGCGTTGGCATTAGTCGTAAGCCCCGTCGCCCGTACCGCTCCCTGCTCAATCCCCTGCCAGAGCACCCAAAGTGCATGGACAAGCGCCACGGGCACCAGCATGGGTAGAATCAGCCGTGCCTCCGCTGCCAAGTAAAAGGCGATCATGGGCAGGACCGACAGAGCCACTATTGCCGTGAGCACCCAGGGGTCGGCTACGAACCAGTGGCTAATCGGAATGGCGATGACGGCGGAGATGATGACGAGCAACAGGAGAGAGAAGGTCCGCCGTTCCCCGAGGGTAGGCGTGCCCAGGACAGCACCCAATAGCATGAATGCCCATGCCAGTGAGAGCAGCGGGCTGCTGACAGGTGGCGCAGCCACGTACAGGCCCAGCGCGACGGTGAAACAAAGGGCCGCTGCATAGCGCCGGACAATCTGACGTGACGGGATGGTGCCACCCAGGTCAGGCAGGAACCACGTCTCCAGTGTGCTTGTCAGAGCGGTCACTGATCGGACCACCGTACCATCGGTGCCACGCTGAACCAGAATCCGTATGCTGGTGCTGTAGGTGTGGGCGCTGGGCCCCCTCCCGCTGTGTACTCAATGTGGAGCTTGGGCGCTTTGGTAGAGTCATTATCATAGGAATAAAACCCCCTGCTGCTGTCATTTGCTGAATCACCGTCTTCCCACTTGAAGCCCATCGCATTACCAGAAGTCCATCCTACCCGATTTTTTATGGTTGTAACAGGAGTAACAAGTGACGGTGTGTTGTACTCGCTGTCCAACGTGAAGGACTCAACCCCATCGTACACAACAACTGCGGTCTTGGCTCGCCCATTATAGTCGGCATCAGTACTGTAAGTCGCGGAGTTGTCGGCATTCTCACCGTAAATATCTGTATTTACATTGGCGCTTGCTGAGTTCCCTGATGCTGTCACGGTAATATACGCCACAGTGATAGTATCGCTAGCCTGGAGAGTAACATTCAGCCACCGCATCCCTGTACCATAGCGGTATAACCCTGAGTCACCCACCAGACCAGCAGGGAAGGTTTGCACGGTAGTAAAGGTGTGGGGGGCGACGCTAGTATCAGCAACCCTCGCTCTCGCGTCATCTGTGGCTGCCCCCACCTGCAAGTCAAGCGTGGGGTCTATGGTGACAGTCCCCGTCGTGGTAGACAGCCATGAATAGGGAGTGCGGACACTGACGTAGAGGGACGGGCCAGACTTCTTGAGGGCAATGGCGACGGGCACCTGAGAAATGGCATCCCAGGCTTGGGGGGCAGGCATATAGAAGACCGTCGCACCGCTGGCATTGCGATACTCAATAGTTGCGATGGTGCTGACTTGCGTCTTCTTGTCCCACAGTGCCCCATTTACCCACAAATCAAGTTTGGCAGCCCCAAGCCGAAAGTTCAACTCCAGAGCGGGGTTGCCCCCACTTAGAATGAACGCTGGCGGGGTTGGCAGCGATGCTGCAACAATGCTCAACTCTTTCCGTAACCGCATATTTTCCAGAGTCCATGCCAGCCGTGTATTTGGCCCATACACCTCAGCCCACGACACTGTTGTGCCTGATAGGGCAAAGGAGGCACCCCCAACAGGCATACTAATCTGACTAATCTGCGAGAGATCGTTTGTCCACTGCAAAGACATCGGTTGTAGTGAGATGCAATCTGTATTGCGGCACCACTCGATGACCTCACCCGCCGTTACATCCTCTACCATGTGGACATCATATTCAGCCTGCGTAGACTGCCAATCCCACGGGGCTGCTGCCGGAGTCCACCCAGGGACGATGGCTGTCCATGCTGTCACACCCTTCCAGGGAGCTTTGTAGTGTATAGGACTGATTGAGAGGTCCACGGAGTACCGCTGCCGCCCCTGAGCATCCACCCCCAGAGCATAGGTCTTGCTCGTCGCGGTGCGTCGGTCTACGAGTTCAAGTGGTAGCTCAGAGCTTCTGCGCGGCAGAAAAGCGGAGCTCTCTACCATACCAGCAGCAATGGTCATGGTAAGAAGCACCATAAGACCCCGCAGCCACCAGCGGCTTCTGGACCACCAACCTCTAATTCGAGTCAAAGACCACCTCTCTCACGCGCACGTAGCACGTCAGATTCGCCGAGGTACCGCCAGAATCGTAGGCGTCGAACTCGACCATGAAGTAGTCCCCCGCGACGTAGGTCGTCGTGCTCGGTGCGCCGGACGTGTCGCTGTTGGTGGACGCCGCGATGTTCACCATCGTGGAGGTGTCGGCAAAGATGCTGGAGCCGTTCAGTGTCACGTCTATTCTGAGCGTGCTCCCCGTGGGCTGGGTGTTGGCGGTGCAGTAGGCGTCCTTGATGGTGCCGCCGTTGTCGGTGGGAAGCCGGATATTGAGGATTGCACTGGTGGAGGTCACAACGCCCGTCTGGACGAACATGGCGCTACGCTGAATGTAGAGCGGGTCCGAGGATGTGGTCGCGTGCTCAGAGGCGTGCGTCTCCTCTTCAAGGTCGGCGGTCACGTCAGTGCCCGCGTTCTGGGTGAGTCCTATGGCATCGCCCGTGAGAGTGATCGGAGCGGTGGAGGTCAGATTGGTGTTGGAGGAGATGTCCAGCGTGTCGTTGTTGGTGAAAACGTTAGTGACATCTGTGAGCAGGGCTTCCAGTTCGGCCTCGGTGTCCAGTTCTGTGCTCACCAGCGGGTCCAGGCAGGATTCGGCTGTGCCTATTGCAGTGATACCTCCTGCCGCTTGCCCGGCACCGCAGTTGGCGGGGTCAGAGGCCAGGGTGGTGGCGGTGGTGGCGGTGTCCGCGGTGGGCCAGTTTCCACCCAGGTTGATCAGCAACTTGTTGGCCGACGGCTCCGAAAAGACGGCGTTGGGGGTGCCCGTTGTGGCAATCTCGCTCAGATTGGTGGACTCATTCACCCCATCGTCGTCTATGTCCAGGGTGATCGGTGATCCCCCGCCTGCCTGAGAGATACAATCCCACGTCGAGGACGCCGCCACCCACTGAGCAATCTGGCTGTTGGAGCATCCCTGCGGGAGGCGGTAGGCTGTGGTGACGGCTGCCGTGATGTTCACGCGGGCATCTGCCGGGGCGTCAGCCCCAGTCAGCGTGATGCCCGTCCCGGCGACAAGGTTTTGCCCTCCCCGCTGGGCGATATGTGTCCCATCGGTGTACCAGTCCACCAGTCCCGTGCTGTTATAGTCCATAACGGCCACCAGCAGGGCCAAGAACACGATGCCGATGGCGACCCAGCTACTCGGGCGCATTCTCTTATCTCCTCATCCCGCTCCGGCGAAGCCTGCCGCCCAACCGCTGCGCCGCCAGCCGGTTCCGCTGGAACTGGAATCGGAGGCCGCCCGCCTCCACCAGCGCATCCACGACGCCCATGTTGAAGCGCCGCAGTTTCGGCGGCGTTTTGCTGGTAGTCAGGACGCGGAAACTCTCCTCCGGCGTGGCCCTGGAGCGGCTTATCCCGTAGGTGCGCTGTCCCGTGAGGAGGTCCAGGCGCACATCAAACGAGCCCTGGTCCCACCAGACGACGCGGGGGTACTGGCCATCGGGCAACTCCCCGCCTCCCGGTAGGCGAAATGGGCGTGGCAAGGGCCTCTGCCCCTTAGTGCGAGGCGTCCCTGGCGTCCCTGGTGTCCCTGGTGTCCCTGGCGTCCCTGGCGTCCCTGGCGTCCCTGGTGTCCCTGGCGTCCCTGGCGCTGGCGTCGTCCTAATGCCTGGCGTCCCTGGCCTACCGGGTGGCGGCGATGTGCGAGGAGCCGTACGTGGGCTGGTAGCCGGTTTAGCCGCACCCGTAGTTGCCGTAGTCATGGGCGCTGTCTGTGGCTCTGTCCACGTCATAGGTTTAGGCTCTGTCCGCGTTGCGGGCTTCACTTTAGGCTGCGTGGCAGGCTGGGGTTGCGTCTCCGGCTGAGGGCGCGTCCTGGGCTGCGTGGCAGGATAAACCGATGGAACCCGCGCGGGTTCTTCCTCCGGCTTGCGAGGCAGAGGGCGCGTCCTGGGTACTGTCGTCGGTATTGTGCGCCTTGGAGTAACCGCCGGTGTGAGAGGGCGTGTGGGTCTAATGGGGGGGCGTGGGGCAACCCTCCTTGTCGGCGCATTGGGTTCACGGCTGGGCTTCGCAGGTGTCTCATCCGGTTTCTTGGGGCGAATGATGCGCTGCGGCCCTGTCGGAATCCTGCGTACTGGTGTCTCAGGTACTGGCCGCCCAGGAGTATAAGGCACAGTGCCAGGTAGAATCTGCGGTTTGGGTGCAGTCCGCACCGCCAATGCAGCAGTGCGTCCCGGGCCGGGGACAGCCAGACCGGGCATCACGGGGGCCAGGAGAGCCCGTTGGACAACGGGGGAGGTGATGGTGCGCTGCGCTATCCTCCCGGCAGGCGTGAGCACCTTCACCACGACGCGGCCAGCACCACGCGCCACAACTGAAACTATCCGGCCCACGGGGAGGACCGTCATCAGTGCCATTTCTGCCGTGCCCTGGTCCGTCACAGATAACGTCTGCTCAATCTCACGCTTGCGGGTTACGTCGGCGGGACTGAGGCTACCGGTCTTTGCCTTAGCCACCAGGCCGATGTACTCGGTAGAGGGCCGTGGGCGAGCGACGACCTCGCCTGGTTCACGGGGGGCGGGGGCTGGCGCTCCTGGCCCCGTGCCGACGGTTAGCGGCGTGCTCCCACGAGCCGTCTCCAGGCCCTTGCCCGATAGCGTGACATCCGTGGGAGGCTCTTCTACCGCGACTTCATGCCCCCCAACCCCGCGCAGACGGCTCCGCTGCCCTGCCGACAACTTATCCCAGTCGGCCTTGTCCACATAGACGTTGGGGCGCACTCGGACGGTGGACTCCAGAAAGGCACGACTCTCTTTGACGCTCTCTGCTGTGAACAGAAGCCGGGCATCCGCATCGGAGAGCCCGTCACGCATAGCCTCCACCAGATTGTCGTCGTGCTTGGTCACTCTCGCCTGTGCTCGTCCCACCTCATCGTTGGACTCAACTCTGGTAGTGGCCCGTCCACGGGAACGGGGCTCGAATGCTGGCAGTGCATCGCCCTCCTCTTCCCCTGTGACAGAGGCGGCGATTCGCTGCCGTTGCTCGCGGTTGTATGCCTCCAGACCCAGATTTCGTATCCGCTCCCTGTCGTTGGGGGACATCTCCTCCCAGTCGCTCTTTGCGATGTATTCGCCAGGGCGGACGGCTACATTGCGCTCTGCAAACTTCGCAACGTCCTCCTTGGCTGCCTCGACGCTTTCTTTGGTATAGGCCAACTCTGCCAGGGCGGGGGAGAGTCCCTGCGTCAAGGACGGGGCCAACCCCCCACGGGACTCCACAGAGGCGGCTATCAGGTCGCCAGCGCGGGGCGGCTCTTCCGGTGTCTCAGGTTCAGGCTGCCCCCCCGGCTCTGCCTTCCGCTCCGTCCACCCGTGGCGCTCGGCCAACTCAGGATTCAGACGCGCAATCTCAGCACGTGCTCTCTCCTGCTCTCGGCGAAACTCCTCCGGGTCACGGACTGGCTCGCCCATCTCTATGACCTCCCAAGAGCCCGCGACACGAGCTCAACCATGAGGGGGGCCCCCCCTACACCCAGAAAAAGCCACCGGATATACGCCATTGGCGTCCCCGCTGGGAACAGGGGATTGTCGTTGAGCATGAGAACATTCGCCCACGCTGACAGATAGCCCGTGGTAGCCCCAAACCAGCTAGTGGGGTTCCACGTCACCTGGTCCAGGGGATTCTTGAAAATTGAGAACTGCACTGCCTCCCCGATGTTCCCGATACCTGATGCTGTCCCCGTGAGCGCGCTGCCCTCCATAATAAGGCCCACCGTCACAAAGACGATGTAGAACGCCATCCAGCCCATCAGGAGACCACGCATCAATTCCTCCCGAATATCTCGGTGCCCAACCGCAGCAGGCCGAAACCGCCCAACAGGGCTGCGGTCAGGAACACGTAGACCGCTGGGACGCCCCCCAGCATCCACCCCATTGCGAAAATCGCCCACGCTACAGGCAGGGCCAGCCCCGGTGCTGACCATTTCATCCACACGAATCCCGCTGCTATCAGGGCCATGCTGCCGAAGATGACGGTGCCAAAGGTGTGCCCGCTCACACCGCCCAACAACTGGTCGCTAAGGCCCTGCCACGCCTGCCCCGTGAGCTTGGCGGCGGCGGCGGCCTCTTCCGAATTCACGAAAGCGCCTGTGCTGGTGGTGGTGTAGTCCGACTGGGGATTGAAGGACCCGGAGATGAACGCCTGCGGCAACGCCGTGGAGATACGAGCGAAGGCGTCGCGTGCCACCAACAGGCCCGTGTCGGTGATCCCAGTGCTTTGGACATAATCTCCCGTCAGAACCGCCGGGTCTGACACCTCCAGGTTACGGAGCATAGCACGCAACCCTATGGTCAACTCGCTCTCCGTGGCACTCACTGAGGCCGTGGTGTGCCATGAGATGCTGTGCGAGGACGCCGACGGGATGGCCCAGATGGCGGGGGACGCCCTGAGTTCCACGGTGATAGTCGCGTCCTGCCACGTTAGCGATGCCGCTGTCACTGCTGCCGCCGAGAGGTAGAGCCCCACGAGGCGGTATCCTGTTGCCGGCACGGTGCGCTGCGTCACCAGGGTGCTGCCCTCTATCACCCGGAAGAAGGCGTCGGTGCCCGCATAGGCTCCCCACCCGCCACGGTATGCTACCGAAATGGTGTGCGAGGCGTCGGAGAGGCCCGTCCCCGTACACATTAGCTGGGAGTAGGTGGCCTGGAGGGTACAATAGGCTGTGATGTTGGTGGCCCCGTCGGCGGTGACGGTGTAGTCAGCGGCAGACGTTTCCACCACCCTGTTTATGAGAGTGAGTGGTGCGTCAAACGCGCCGCTGGTAGTGGTGACGGCCCCTGAGTCCGTCTGGTCCAGGCCGTCATCCTGTTCTGGCACCAGATGATAGCGCCCCAGCACTAGCCAGTCACCCATCTCCAGGACATTCTGATAGATGTCCGCCTGGGGCAAATTCACAGCTATGGGCGCAGCCGCAAACGCCTTGCCTGCGAAGAGGAGCGTAAGCAGGATCACCCAGAGGGCCAGTATCCATTTGACAGTGCGCCACAGGAGCCTACGCACGTTTCACCGCCAGCACCGCGCCTAGCCCCACAAACATGGCCAGGAACGGCACCCAGAGTGCGATACCAGCCCCCAGCACCCACCCCAGCATGTACGCCCCGATCCACGGCCATACGGCCAGGAACTCGCTCCGAAACATCAACCACACAGCCGCAGCGCCAGCCAGGCCCAACGTAGTCCACACCATGAACCACCAGGCTCCCGCCGTCCAGAAGGCGGTGCCTGCCGTGGCAGCGTCGTCAAAAAAGGAGCGAAGAAGAAAAGGCGCTTCCGGCTTGCTGCTGGCGGGGTCTATACCCGTGTCCCCTAGCGTATCGTAGATTGTCTCGGTGAACACCACATCCTCCGGCAGCTCCTTGATCTCCAGGCCTGTCACCCAAGCCGTGATATTGGCCATGCTGCTGCGGACATAGGTGTAGGTGCCGTCGTTGTTGTTGGCCGTTTGGTCCTGCACCGTCCCCGTCCACGCCCATGAGTTCGCCACGGTGCCCGCCTGAGTCTGTGCCATCTGGTCGGGCTCGTACTCCCAGTCCACCACCCACACGGGCGAACTGGTGGACGTGTCCCCGACACGACTCCCTCCGATGGTGGCAGTCACGCCGCCGCCAACAACCAGGGCGCTGCTGTTGGTATACCCCGTGAAGGCAGCGGCCTGCGTGTCCTGGAGAGTGCCGTTCACGAAGAGCAAGAGGTTTGAGGCATCATGGGCTGCCTTCAGGCTGGCGTAGGTGGTGCCAGCCGCCAGGCCCGTGTAGGTGGCCACGACCTTGGCGCGATAGGTTACGATTATCCATACCGTCGAAAGGTAGAACTGTTGCACGCCATCATCCTGCAATCCCACGATGGCTTGGAGGCCGTTCAGGTCGGAGACGGCCCACGTGCCCCCCCCGGGCCGCGCAACGCTGGCCGACTGGGTGATCCACGAGTTGATCTGCGTGGACGTGGCGCTCAAAGTTTCGCTGGAGCCGAGGCGCACTCCCAGCCTGTAGGCTCCGCTGCCGCTGGACCCATCGCGTAGCCGTCCATAGACCGTCACGTCGGAGATGACGGCGTTGGCATCAATAGCAGTATCCGCCAGCGCGTAGCTGTCTTTCAACAACGACGTGCTGTTCGCTCGCAGGCGACTGGTATCGTCGTCAGGGACGGACTCCTCCACACAGTCCCAGTTGACGGCGCACCCTACATCTATCGTGAGATTCGCGTACACCCCTGTCCCGTTGGGCCGCAGCGTCTCAGTGGCGGGAGTGGTGTTCACTACATAGGCCATCAACGCCGTCCCGGTGACTCCGAGCCCGTAGGCCTCGGCCTTCTCTATGAGGTACGACGTGCTGGCGGGCAGGCTGAGGAGGGTGGTGGTGAGGGATTCCATTGTGAGGTTCAGTGCCACATCCAGGGTGGCGTTGTCAGCCACGGTGACATTCTCACTGGCCCCGTTCAGGTAGATGGGTTGCTCCCGGGTGACCGTGCTGTTGCCCGTATGCAGGTAGTAGGTGGCCGTGCTGCCATTGGCCTGGGAGGGAACGGTGAGCCACCAGGTAGCCGATGTCTGCCCCATGTCCTGCGCCACGGCGGTCATGGCGGTACCAGCAGAGTTCGCGGGCCGGATGTCAGACCCATTGGCCTGGAGGTAGCCGTCGCTCACCATCTGGGAGGGGTGCATGGTGATGGCGACGGGGCTGTTGTTGAAGGCCGAGCCTGTGGAGTTTGTCACCTGAACAGATGTCATGTAGTCGAAGTCGTCCAGGGACTCGGCGGCAACAGCAACAATGACCAGGGCCATGAGCCCCGCCATGAGCAGGATGCCTGAGCGCCGCAGATAGCATCCCATAATGACAGGCCCCCCTGTGCTATCTCCCCACGCGGTTGATGTCGTCTGGAGACAATTTACCAAGAAGTAAGTACCGGGGTTCAATGATAGCGAAAACAAGCATCATACCGATGCAAACCGTGCCAGTTATCGTCAGGGCCCGGTCGAGACGGCTAACCCCCGCCTGTTGTGTGGACAGCGCCAGGGCTCCCACCGCAAAGGCCATGCTCATCAGCACCACCAGCAAGGTGCGGAACCGCATGGCGTTCATATCCCACCCCTCCATGAGCAAGATGCTGGCCTAGAATGTTCGGAGCGTCCGCGCTAGGCTTGCTTGCCGCTTCAGCTTCGGCGTCACGGTCACGACGCGCCGGTCGCCCGGTCCCACGAAATAGGAGAGACGCGCCCCGATGGGAGCGACACTGATGTCCCGCAGCAGCCATGCGGGGATGTTCTCGCCGGGTGGGAAGTCGAGTTGCCGGCGCAGGCGCCCCTTATGGACTGTCGCTGGCTTTATCCAATACCGCCGACTGAGCCGAGGCTGTGGAAAGCCCACATCGCACCTCCCGTAGCAAACTGTGGTCGGTTCCGAACCCCTTGACGACGTTCCACCACAGGAAAGTATAGCAGCCGTAGAGACGGGCGCAACGGGGGCAAAGCATCACCCTGTTCCGCCGTATCAGGTGCCATGTTTCGAGGAGCCGATACAGGGGAGAAAAGAGCACGCGAAGGTCTTGCACAGCCCATACGGTTGAGTTGTCGCGGGGACACGCACTGTACAGGGCCACAGAGTGCGCCATCCGGCGTAGTTTGCGCCCCGACATCATTGTTCGCCGTCCTTACCACTCGCAATCATCTGGTAGTCCTGGTACACGCTCCAGCCGAACATGGCGCCGCAGAAGAAGCAAATGCCCAACACGGCGAGGCCGAGCGGAGCATTCGACAAGGTATTGAACGTGTACAGCGAGAGCCACAGGCTGGCCAGTGTCGCCGCCAGCCAACAGATGGTGTTCATGTCCTCTTTCGGGCCATGACGAGGTTCCCAACCTTGGTGAGCTCAAATCCGTTCTTGCTCAGAAAGGCTTTCAGCGCCGTCGGATTCTCCAGTCCTTCCATTTCCTTCGCCTTCCGCGCAAAGGCCAGAATGTTGAATACGCCCCTGTGCGAGTTCAGCATCTCCAGGAAACTGGCGGGGGCGGGGAGGTGTGGCTGCTCGGCGGGCTCCAACACGGCACTGCCTCCGCTCATCTCGGCATTGAGGGCCGCCGATGCTGCCTCCATGTCGTACTGCCGGCTGATTATGTCCTCGCGGTGCTGCGACCAGATGGGTGGGATCACCTCGTAGGAACGATAGTGCTTGAACATGCCGGAGACGTGCTCCAGGCCGAAACTCCAGTCGCAATCGTCTTTCCGTGGCGGCCACGGCTTTTTCCAATCGTTTCCCGTCCATGCCCCCCAGTAATCATGGACGTAGCACTCGATGGAGTCGCTTTGATGGTGCATTTCGCAATCAATAAAGAGGTTCACCTGAATGAGAAGCTGATACATGAGCACCTGGGGGAACTGGGTTGTGAACATGATTTCGGAGGGGAGTTTGCGAATCTGCTCCAGGAAGCGGGCGAACAGGACACTCACCCCTGCGATAGAGCGGGCAGAGGGGAACGCCGCGCTGATTTCGTCCAGGCATAGCAGTGACCTCTTCGCCGAGAACGGGTCGGCCATCACGCTATCAATCAGGAATGGATCATTCCGTGCGGCGAAACTGATCCAATAGTTGCTCTGGATTTGCCAGGGGGTATGATAGTAGGAGTACCTGCGGGCCTGGAGCGCCGCCAGATTGGTCATGGCCAGGGTTTTGCCGGAGCCGCGTGGCCCCTTGAAAAGCACGACGATGGGCGAGAAGCGCCTGGAGGGGTGGAAATCCTCTGGCACCAGGCCCGTCTCCACACGGATAGGCTCATGCCCCAAACTGCCTGTGCGCCAGTCTCGGACGGTTTCGCGCACGGGGTGCAGGAGAATGGGCCTGTGTCGCAATAAAATCATCCTCGCCTCATTGCCCCTGGCCGCACATCGTCCATACCGCCATCACCACCGAATAGGCCGGAGATGCCACGCCCCTTCAGCCTACTCATTAGATTGTTTTCGGCAATGGCAACCTCCTTGGCGTCCTTCCGCCCACGCCCATCAACGCCGATGCGCCCCGCCAGGTCAATGAACTCCAATTCTTGCGGTATCGGGTCTCCGTATGTCATGTAGTTGCGCCAGGCCCTCATCTCCAGCAGGCAGGCCAGGTCTTCCTTGCTCAGAACAGTTGAAGTCCAGGCCGCTAACTCGCTCTCCGCGCCGGTCATAAACTTCTCGAAACTGGGCTCGCGCCGCCCCCGCGTCTGGACAGTCGGCCCCTCCAGGCCCGGGATACCATCGCGGTTGGCAGAGCCGTCACCGGGCAGCGTCCCAGGGATGGCCACAAGAGCTTCTGGCGCGGGCATCTCTGTCACACCATTACCCGGGGCCAGAGCCTCGCGCCGCCGGCCATTCGGGGCCTTTGCGGACTGCTTGCGTGGTCGGGCCACGGTATGCCTCCTCTATTTCCGTGGGGCAGGGATACCCTGCCCCTGCTGCTGTGAGGTGGAGCCGCCAGCCGCTTGGTCGCTCTGCACGGCATACATGAGAAACCAGATGATCGCCAACGCGATAACACAGCCCACGAGTGCCCCCACCCCCAATTTCGTCCACCCGCTCGTGGCCTTGGTCCGTATCCACCGTTGCACCGCCTCCATTTTCCCGCCCTCGGCCAACAACGAGGAGCGGAATACGGGCGTTGGCTCAAACGCCCCTTCCTTGCCATGAAATAGCTCCCGCCGACTGAGGCTACTGTGCCGCACCACCTCCAGGCCATCCGTGGTGCGTCGGACGATCCAGATGTGTGCCTCCTCGGCCTGCTGGCCGATGAACCAGCCGATGATAGCCCCCAAGATTCCAAACGGAGCGCCGAGGATGCCTGCGGCGATGGGGGACATCCCCAGTTGATGCCAGAGGCCATAGGCCAGAAATGCCAGAACCACGAGGCCGAGTACGGCACCACGCCACGGGGCAGCCCTGTTGGTGTATAGCCAGCGCGCTTCAATTGGCAGGTGCGCGGACAGTTCCCGCAGAGGTACATTCTCTATCTGGGCGCTTGACCCGTAGACGAGTACCTGTTGCCATTCAGGGGGGGCAACCCGGACCCGTTGGGCCTTAGCAGGCCGATGTGTCAGCAACTTGGCGGGCCGATGCAGCACGTTCAACCTGCCCACAAAAGAGGCCATGCCTTAGCCACCTCCCCGCAGTTGTGGAATCACGGTGAAGGCCATCGCCACTGTCATAATCACGGCTATGGCCACCAGGCCCAACACAATTGGGAGCATCATGCTCATCAAACGGGCTTGTCGCGCCCCTTTGACGATGCCGTTCCGCATGTACATCTCGCGGAAATACTCGTCAGTCTCCCGCGCCATCTGCTTGGGGTCTGTCGGTGCAACCTCCATTGGAACGGGCCAGAAAGCGTCCTCCTCGCACAAAACGAGGCGGCGCATGGTGTAGCCAGGGGTGTGCGAGCCAAGGAGCCGGAACTTCAACATGGCGCACAGGAGCCGCCAGCGCGACCCCCCACGCGCCTGCTCCACGGCTGTAGGTGCGGCTGTAGAGACCAGGGCATCCCATGAGGGAACGCGGCGAGGTGCCCCCAGGTTGCAGACAGGGTTGTGTCCACCTGTAGAGAGCACCACCACCTGCTTAGGGTCCGTCAGGTAGTGGCCGGAAATTGTAGCCTGACGGAGCAACAGGTGGCCGTCCACTGTTAGCAGCCCGATCGGCAGTTTTCTTGCCATCTCTCCCCCTTTCCACCTCACCGGATGGCCAGTTGATGGACCGCACACGGGCCAGTTCTATCCCCTCATCCTGCCACCGAATGAGACAGATGAGGCGGGCCATGTAAAAAGATGATGGGCGGCGATAGCCTCGCGTCCATTCACACCAGCCATTGAAGGAGACCCCCAACAGGCGGGACATTTGCCGCTGAGAGACACCGATGCGCTCCCGCGTCCACGTCAACAGCCCCACATACGTCGCAGTCGGGAGGAACTGACTATGCCGGAGGGGGTTGCCTGGGAACGCAGGCGGCACATAGGGCGCTGTGGCAAGCAACGCCGGTATAAATGGCTGTGATAACTCTTCTACGTTTGATAACCCTTCTACTGTTGCCAGCATCCTTTCCCTTATAACACACTCCCATGATTTTGGGAACAGCCATGCGTGCCGCGTGGCTTGCAGCGGTTCTCCTGTATCCCGCACTCTATTCTTGATGCGCTGGATGGGAATGTTGGCGCTTCTCGCCGCCCTTGTGTTGGCTGTTCTCGCCACGGGGCAGTTTATTGACCTCCAGACATCCGGTGAGTCCCTCGGCGGCGCCCTCGGCACCTTCTTCGGCAACGTTGGCTTCTTCGGCATCGTCGCGGCAACGGCTGTTGCTGTGGCGATGCTCGCCGCCGTTGTGGGATTGGTGCTCAAATAGCAGCGGGAGGTAATCAATGGCACCCGATTCGACCGAGAGCGCTATGACTCCGACTCTCGGCTAAGGAGTCCTGACCCCGGATATAGGCAGCAACGGGCTTAGGCCCTAAATTATGCTGGAAAGGAGGTGAATCCAAATGGCAAAACCTTTCATCGCGCTGATAGTCGGCGTCCTGTTTCTGGTGATCGGCCTCGTCCTGGAGGGGACGATCATCGCCCAGGCTGTGACCTCCGGCGGCACCACGGGAATTGGCAGTTTCGCGGGCGCGCAGGCCCTAAACAACCTCATTCCCCTGGTGTACAACGCCGTGGTGGTGGTGGCAGGGGTGGGGCTCATCGGCATTGGCGTGGCCGGAGCCGTGGGCATGGGGCCAGCGAAGGCGTCACCGAAGAAGTAGCCCTGTGCGGTGGTGGAGCCGTGTGGAGCATGAACATCCATACGGCTCCACCAGACGAATCACACTCTCAGGAGGGAGAAATGGCAAAACCTTTCATCGCCCTGATAGTCGGCGTCCTGTTTCTGGTGATCGGCCTGGTCCTGGAGGGGACGATCATCGCCCAGGCCGTGACCTCCGGCGAGACTACCGGCATCGGCTCATTCGCGGGCGCTGGGGCTCTGAACAACCTCATTCCCCTGGTGTACAACGCCGTGGTGGTGGTGGCAGGGGTGGGGCTCATTGGCATCGGCGTGGCCGGGGCCGTGGGCATCGGACCAGCAGCGAAGAAGGAGTAGCAGTAAGCGCCCCGGGTCTGATACGTCTGAGTAGGAGGGCCGTATGAGCAGAGAAACGATGGCCCCCATCATCGGGTTGGGGGCTCTTTTGCTGTTGCTAGTGCTCGGCCTGGTGTTCGCCAACGTAATAACCACGCAGAGCACCACAGTGGGGGAGACCGTTGGCGCAATCTGCGATTTCACGACGGCTGGTGCATTGACCAAGTTGGTGCCGCTCGCCTGGTACGCCCTCCTCGTGCTCATTCCTCTGGGCGCCATCGGCGTACTGGCATGGAGGGTACGCCAGGGGACCGCCTTTTCGCTGGTCCTCTCGGCAGGGCTGGGCACCCTGCTCCTGGGCGGAGTGCTCGTCAGCCCGACGCCCTCTGCGGAGGCCGCCGACGGTGAGTGCATCCGGGCCAATGGCAGCCAGGGGGCCACGGCCAACATCTCCTGGGGGGGCTACAGCCTGACGAATCTGGGCGGCGCCACGTGGTCTGACGGGACAAGCCAGACTACTGCGGCCAGCACAGCCCCCACCTTTGTGGTGTGCGCTTCCAACGCGACCAACACGGGGCGATGCGACTACCTGGCCGATGGCGTGGGCGACGACGTAGAAATCAACGCAGCCTTCACTGCTGGGGGCACCAGCACGTGGGTGGCCCTAACCTGTGGCCTTTTCGTTGGCCCCAGCGTGGGCGCTATCGCCATTCCGAACTACGGCACCCTCTCAGGCGGTGGGGCGTGCACAACGTTTCGGCGCGCCACTTCTGCGACAGGTGCCACCGAGTATCTGATTACTAACACAGACCCAGGGGCAGGTCGGGGGTACAACATTAGTCTCAGGGACTTGACAATTGATGGCAACACGAGCGCAATGGCACCGGTCAACCGCATCACGGACGTTTTCTTCAAGAACATGGACAACCTCCGTGTCGAGAATGTGAACTTTACAAACAACGAGGGAAATGCGTCGGGGGGCATCAAGGGTAGCTCGCTCCGGCTGGACTGGTGCCAGTGGTGCAAGATTGAGGGAAACCACTTTGATGGCAACGACGGGGTGGGCCTGTTGCTCCAAACCAGCGTCTACTGGACAACGGTGAGCAACAACACCTTTACCCGATCTGGGAAGGTTGACGACCAGTACGCCATCGAGCACAACAACGCCGACGACATCACCTACCAGGGGAACCACATCAACAACTCCTACGCTGGTATCAGGCTGGTGAGCGGCGCGAATAATGTCATAGACGCCAACGTCATCTACGAAATTGTTGACAACGTGGTGACGGCCTCTGGCTACGCCATTGACGTTGGCGAGGCAGCGGCAACCCCCTACGTCCGCCTTACAACGATTTCCAACAACATCATCGCCGGCTCGCAGAATACCGCCATCCGCGTTGACGCCTCTTCTACGGGCGTCCTCATCACGGGGAACATCGTCAATCAGCATGGCCTCAACGGCATCATCGTAGATGGCGGTTCCGCCACAGTCATTGACAATAACTACATCGTCAACAATAGCCGGGCGCTCCCGGGGGTGTATTCGGCTATTGCTCTGGGCGGGACAATCGCGGCGACGGGGACGGTGATTAGCAACAACATCATCTCAGATACCCTCTCTGCTGACCAACAGCGCGGCATCCGCGAATGGGCCGGCGACTACAATATAATCACAGGCAACACGATCTGGGCGTCCAATGTGCCCATCGCAGTGGTCGGGGCCAATGATATTATCCGTGACAATATGATCATCGGCTCGCCTGCTACACCCTTTGTCACCCTCGCTCGCGGCACGGCCACAGTAGCCAATGGTAGTACGACCACCACCGTCACCCACACTCTGGCCACAACGCCTCTGGCCCGGAATTGCACCGTGACGCCTACCAACAACCTTGGCAACGCCGCAAAGTTCTGGGCTGATACCTTTGGAGCCACCACCTTCATAATCAATGTGGACGTGGACCCTGGTGCGACCACGGCCACCTTCGCATGGCAGTGCGCCATCTATTAGAGCGGCAAGGCTGTTGTGGCCAGCATTCCCTAGTGCTCATGTACGTCAGCGACAGATGGATCGAGGTATCCCGGTCGGACAATTAGTCCCGGCAAGAGCCATGACGCCGCACCAGCATCTTCTGGAGGCCCTGGCCGCCCTGAACGACATGCTGGTGGTGGGGTGCTCTCCCCTGGAGGCTATCAATGAGGTATACTGGCATCTACTCCGAAGTAAGAGGTGTGCTATGCCTCCCTACGCCCCCCCGGGTGACCTTGCCCTCTACGGCCAGCGTTTGGACTTTCTGAGAGCATGTAAGCCTGCCATGTATAAGGCACTCCGGTCAAGCGGGCCGACTCAGGACGCCGTGATAGCGACCGTCGGGGAGTGCAAGCGGCACGCGGCGGAGCTCATTGCGTCTGGTGTGTGGGAGGGAGAGGCATGGAACCAAGCAATCAGGGCAGTGCTGTTGGAGTCCGCGAGCGACTAACCGAAGGTCAAGCCGTCCCGCCTCTCTCGACTCAGGGGCGAGACTTGATTCTGTCGCCTGAATCCGACGACACCACGTTCCTCCAAAGCCCCGCAGCCCGCTTTGACGCGAACCTGGAGGCCATTCGCACCCTCAAGCAGATAGAGACTCAGGGGCGGTCTGCCACACCGGAAGAGCAGCGCACCCTGAGCAGGTATTCCGGCTTCGGTGATAGTGCCTTCAGTCAAGCCTTTCCCCGCTCTCGCTCCTATGGGGGCTCGCCTGAGAAGGAAAGCGCGTGGGAACGCAGGGGCGCGACGCTCAAAGAGATCACCACCCCTGAAGAGTACCAGGCCATTGAAAAGTCGCGCCTGAACGCCTTTTACACCACGCCAGAGGTGGTCCGGGCCATGTGGCGCGGTCTGGAGCAACTTGGGGCAGGGGACATCGCTCACCCCCGTGTCCTGGAGCCCTCTGCCGGCTCCGGGCGTTTCCTGGGGATGCAACCCGTAGAGATGGCGGCGCGGTCTACGCGCACCGCCGTGGAACTGGACAGCCTTACCGGACGCCTCCTGAAACACACCTACCCCGATACAGCCGTCTACGTCATGGGCTTCCAGGAAGCCCCGATCCCCGACGACAGCATTGACATCGCCATCTCTAACGTCCCATTTGGGGATTACCCCGTTCACGACCCCGCGTTCACTAAGGAGCGTACCAAACTCACTCGCCAGATTCACAACTACTTCTTCGCCAAGACCCTGGACAAGTTGCGCCCCGGAGGGGTGCTGGCTTTTGTCACGTCCCACAACACGCTGGACGCCCCTACTGCCCAGCCAGTTCGTGAGGCTTTGGCGGAGCGAGCCGACCTGGTGGGGGCCATTCGGTTGCCCAGGGGTGCCTTCCCAGACACAGAGGTTGTCACAGACATCATCTTCATGCGGAAGCGGGTGCCTGGAGAAGCCGCAGCCGATACCAGTTGGGTCAAGTCCTTCCACACCGAACTCCAGGCGGGTGACCTCCGGTCCCGCTACAACGTGCCCGTGGACATCAACACCTACTTTGTGGACCACCCGGAGATGGTGCTGGGCAAGCACAGCACCAGCGGCTCTCAGTACCGCGCCAACGAGTATGCCGTAGACCCCTTCCCCGGTCAGACCGTGGGGGAGGGGCTTGCTGGGGCTACTCCCCACCTTCCCCCACGCATCGTCCGCGAGTGGCAGGCCTCAGAGAGTGCCCCGCGCGGTACTCCCGTCCTCAGCCACCAGAATGTGGCCGACGGTGCCTACATCGTTGATAACTCGGACAAGCTCCAACAGAGGCGCGGTGGCCTTTTGATGGCACCTGAGCTATCCACAGAGGACGAGGCCCGCGTGAGGGGGGTGCTTGGCATTCGTGACGCGGCCAGGACCACCTTGAACGCCCAACTCCAAGATGTGCCCGATGAGGAGATCGCCAGGCACCAGAAGGCGTTGACCGTCGCCTACGATGCCTTTGCGGTCAAGCACGGGGCGCTCAACGCGGCCAAGAATGTAGAACTCATGCGAGAGGACCCAGACGGGCCGTTCCTTCGTGCCTTGGAACACTGGCCGTTGGAGCAAGACCGCGAAGACCTGAGAACCAAGGGCGCGAAATATGGGGAGAAACAACTCGCGGAGTTAGAGGCGCGGATAGCGAAGTTCAGTGCCTTGAAGATGGCGCCGAGTATCACCCCCGCTCAGGCCGCCGACCTCAAAATGCCCATCTTCACTCAGCGAGTGGTCAGGGGCCTGGGACACCCGACAGCCACCACGCCCCTCGATGCTATGGCCATATCCCAGAATGAGACGGGGCGACTGGACTTCGCCCGCATGGGGGAGATGCTGGGCCGTGAGCCTGACGCCATCCGAATGGAACTGGCCCAGCAGCGGCTTATCTTCAAGAACCCTATCGGGGACTGGGAAGAGGCTGGCGAATACCTGAGCGGTAACGTCCGCGAAAAACTGCGCGTGGCAGAGGCGGCGGCGAGTGCCCAGCCCGCCGTGCAACCCAACGTGGAGGCCCTACGAGCCGTTCAGCCTGCCGACATACCGCCCTCCCAGATCGGAGCGCGTCTGGGGGCACCGTGGATTCCGAGTGAGGATGTCAACGCATTTGTCCAAGAACTCTTGCAGACAACACGGTGGGGACGGCACGGCGCAGGGCCCGGCTACTTCCGATATGTGCCAGCCACCGGCGCATGGGTCCGAGATGAGAAGATAGAAGGCAACCGCGCCAAGATGGTCTCCGAGTGGGGCACTGACCGGAGGGACGCCGCTGACCTTCTTGAGCACCTACTGAACAGCAAGCCGATTGAGGTCAGCGATAAAGACCCGGACGATCCCAAAGGGAAGAAAACTGTTCGCAACGTGCCAGACACCATCGCCGCCCAGGAGAAGGCGAAGGCCATTGAGGAACGGTTCCGCACGTGGCTCTGGGAAGACGAGGCGAGAGCCACGCGACTGGCTCGGCTTTACAACGACACCTTCAATAATCTGCGCCCTCGTCAGTACGACGGTAGTCACCTGACTTTCCCTGGCATGGACATCCAGTGGGCCAACAAGTTGCACTCCCAGCAACGCGACGGCGCTTGGCGCATCGTTGAGGACGGCAAGACTCTCCTGGCCCATGAGGTAGGGTTTGGCAAGACAGCCACAATGATCGGCGGCGGCATGGAACTTCGGCGCCTCGGCCTCGCCCGCAAGAATATGTTCGTGGTCCCCAAGGCCACCAAGGCCCAGTTCCGCGAGCAGTTCCGCGAGTTGTATCCCTACGCAAACGTCCTCTACCCCAGCGACGCAGATTTCACGCCTGCTAACCGTGCCGCGTTTCTCTCCCGCGTGGCAACCGGGGACTGGGACGGCGTGATAATGTCCAACGACCAGTTCAAAACTATCCCCGTCAAGCCCGAAACGGAGGCCGCATTCCTACGGGAAGAGATCGCGACACTCAGGGATGCCCTCGAAACCGAGGAGTCGGCACAAGAAGGAGCGCAGCCACAGTGGGGTCGCCGCAGGACCAAGGCCACAACAAGAACTCACAAAGAACTACAGAAGGCTTTGGAGCGCGCCAATGTCCGCTTGGCGACTACGATGGCGAAGATTGGTGAACGCCAAGAACATACCCTCACGTTCTTTGAGGACATGGGCGTTGACCAAGTGTTTGTGGATGAGGCGGATATGTATAAAAACCTCCGCTTCACAACGCGCATGGGCCGGATCAAGGGGCTGCCCAACAGCGACTCAGAACGAGCCTGGGATATGTACGAGAAGGTCCGGGTCGTGGAAAACGCCTACAAGGGGCGGTGCGTCGTCTTCGCCACCGGCACGCCAGTCGCCAACACCGTGGCCGAGATGTACACCAACATGCGCTACCTTCAGCAGCCGATGTTGGAGGAGCGGGGTCTGCAACACTTCGATGCCTGGGCCAAGACGTTCGGCCAGACGACAGAGGGATTGGAGCAGACGCCCGCTGGCGGATACAAGGTTACTCAAAGGTTCGCAGCGTTCCAGAACATCCCTGAGTTGAGCAATATGTGGCAGGCCACGGCAGACATCCGCGTGGCCGACGACTATCTCAACATCGTTCGGCAGCGGCCACGCCTCGTTGACGACCAGGGCAAGGCTCGCAGAACGGTAATCGCTGTGCCGCCAGACCAGGCCCTCTTGGACTATATACAACTCCTCTCGAAACGAGCCGATGAACTCCCGAATGTTGACCCGCACGACGACAACATGCTCAAAATTGCCAACGACGCTCGCATGGCGTCGCTGGACATGAGGATGGTTGACCCCCGTGCGCCAGAGAATCCTCAAGGGAAGCTGGTGCAAGTCAGCAAGAAGGTAGCAGAGCTTTACCGTGCAACTACCCCAGAGAAGGGCACGCAGCTTGTGTTCTTGGACATCGGCACGCCCAAAGCTCAAGAAAAGGTGGCCGAGACTGAGGTTGAAGATGCTGGCGAAGGCAAGGAGCAGGAAGAGACGACGGATGAAGCCCAACTGCTGCGGAACGTCTACGGCAATCTTCGGCAGAAGTTGGTCGCCGCTGGTATTCCCAACAGCGAGATCGCTTTCATCCACGACGCCAAGAACGACCAGCAGCGGAATGCGCTCTTTGAGGCCGTCAATGATGGCCGGATAAGGGTGATTGTCGGCTCTACGGGGAAGATGGGTGCCGGCGTGAACATCCAAGCCCGCGCCGCCGCCCTGCATCATGTTGACGCACCTTGGCGCCCCCGGGACATTGAACAGCGCGAGGGCCGCGTCATCCGCCAGGGCAACAAGGTATACGGGCCAAAATTCCAGAACGGCGCTCTTGTAGACGCCGGGCCCGGTGTGCGGGTGTACACCTACGTCACCGAGCGCAGTTTCGACGCCTATATGTGGCAGGCCATCGAAGCGAAGGCCAAGGCGATCAAGTCCATCATGCGGCGCGACACCACGGGTCCCCGCACCATTGAGGACGTTGACAGTCTGGCTATGAGCGCGGGAGAGGCCAAGGCGTTGGCGTCGGGCAACCCCGATGTCTTGAAGGCCGTCACCCTGAAGAACGCCATCGCCCGCCTTCAACTCCTCCACGGCTCCCACCAGGACTCCCGGATTCGTGCCGGTCAACAACTCCAAGCCCTGCCTACCGAGATAGAGCAGTTTGAGAAGACCATAGCAGGGATGTCCGAGGACGCCAAACTGGTGAGCCAGCACACCGGGGCGTTCGCGCTCACCGTCAACGGGCAGGTGTACTCGGATAGGCCGGAGGGCACCAAGGCCCTGCTGGACGCGGTACTCAGGACACCCCAGACGGCGAATACCCCCCAGGTCGGGGTCTATAAGGGCTTCGCGCTCCGGGGCATGGTCACTCCAGATGGCCACCAAGTTATCATCCACAACCCCGCCACGGATATGACGTACACCACTCAGGCGGTGCCAGCGACGGACTTGAACGCCGACGGGCTTATGCGCCGTGTGGACAACAGGGTCAACGCCATCCCCACGGCACTGGAGGGCAATCAACGGAACCTCCAGAAGAGTCTGGCTGCCCTCACCACGTACAAGGCGCAGGCAAGTGCGCCCTTCTCCCACGCGGCTCGCCTTGACGCCCTGACCGCTGAACTGGCGAGAGTTGAAAGGAAACTCCAGGGAGAAGAGGTGGGGGAGGCCCTGGAGATTCCCGACGAGGAAACGCCAATAGCCCCAGTGGTAATCCCCGCCCCGCCCGAAGAGAGTCCATCTGTTGCTGCGGCCCGCGAGGCGGTTGTTGCGGCCCTGCGTTCCGTAACTGCGGCGCAGAAGCAGCAACAGGCAGCGCCAGTAGCCCCCAGCATCGGCGCGGTGCAAGTGGGCATGGGTATTGGTGAACGGACTCCCCAAGTTGAGATGCTTCCTGAGACGACCGGTGGAGAGCGGGTCCCGTTGGCCTCTGAGGAACAACTGGCGGCCCGGGCGGAGCGGCGTGCTGCGATTGCAAGAGGCCAAGGTGAACTTCCTGGCGCTGCGGCGGGTCGCCCTGGTACTGCTTTGCGCGTGGTAGGCAAGCCCCGGGTGGCGGGGGCGGCTAAGGAGTTGCAGGAGAAACCCCCTCCACTCTTTGTAGTCAATGCAGAAGGAGGCATCGCCAGAGCGGTTGGCTGGAACGCGGAAGGCAATCCCGTTGTTATCTATCCTGGTAAAACGGGTGGACTTTATCCCTCCACCGCTCCGGTAGGAAAAGCTGGTACTCCATATCGCTACACTCTGACCAACTGGCGGCCTGCAACGGGTGATGATTTTGCTAAAGTCCTACGCCCTTCTAAGAGCGAGAGGATGCTGGATTTGCGTCGGTGGAACAGTCAACTTGTGCAGCAGGTGCGAGAACTCAATGCCCCTGCTATGCGGCAATTTGACGCGGATGTCGCCAAGGCTGGAAGAAGGCGAATCTTGGAGAACAGGCTACGTCGCGGTGAACCTGTAGGGGACAAGTTGCTGGCTGAGTTTCCGGACTTGTCTCCTCCTGCTGCCCTGGAGTCCTTCCGCGAGACACAGAGAGCAACTGCCCGTCAGATAGCAGAGGTGGGTACTGCGGAGATGCCTCTGGAGTCGCCAGCGATGGTCAGGGCTGAGGCCAAGGCGATAGACGCCATTGAAGAGGGCGTTGCCGTCAAGCCAGCACCCGCGAAGACCCGGGTTCGGGTAAGGAAGGCGCGGGCTATCGCTATGCCTGAAGGTGGGGTGATTGCGGAGCCAATCGCCGAGGAGCCATCGCCTCTTACTCCCGAAATCCCCGCGCCCACTGAGATTGCGGCCAAAGAGCCGTGGCAGATGACGCGGGCACAATACCACGAAAGCTATCGTCTAGAAGCACTTGAAAGCTACCGTAAGCATGGACTAGGGAGGCGTAAAGTCCGCCCCGGGTTGCTGGAGTCAGAGGCGCAACAAGATGCTGATGTGGCCGTGGGTTTCCACTCAAACGTTGTCAGAAATGCCCTCGATGAGGGCAAGCCCGTGCCGCCTGAAGTCCTGAAGGATTACCCAGACCTTGCGAAACCCGTCGTTCCAGAGGCCGCAGCACCGCTCGCCACGAAGCGGGTGCCCGCTCAGGCGGCACCTGAGCCATCCCCGGTAATAAGGAAGGGGGCAGGGAAAGCATTGCCACTCTCCGATGCAGAGTTCGAGCGACTCCAAGACTTGCTCGTGCGTAATGATGCACCCGCAGGCATCGCGGGGCGTGAACTGAGGGAACTGCAAGGTCTTGCGAAACGGCATGATGCTTGGGTCTGGCAAGAACAAAAAGATGAACTGCTTGCCCCCGTATCGCAGGCACCCAAGGTTGTTGAAGTGCCAAAAGTCGCGGCCCCACGCCCAGCAGACGAAGCGCCCTCAGTCCCGCGCCCGAAGCGCACCCGGGCACTACGCCGCAGCGCCAAGAACCTCACCACGAACCAAACGCCACGGGGATTGGCCCAAGATAGGCGACGGCTCGCCAAGACTGTTGCACAACCCTTCCCACGTAGCAAACAGGAACAGGCTCTTTTGGCAAAGTGGCAAGAACACCCAAGTCGCCTAGATGTGAGAGGTTTTGACACGCCTAAGCAAAGCCGCCAGGCGGCAGGGGAGGTACCACGGTTCCGGCTACCTGGTGGTGCCTTCGCGCCCCCTGGTCTGTATCCCAAAGTCGTGCAGTACAACCGTGGCGTCACATCATGGATGGTGGACTTGAGCTCTGGCGCAGTGACAGCTCGCGCCAATGAGGGCGACCCAACTCTAACACCCCGGGGCACATTCCGGGTCGTTGAGTTCAGTAGCAGCAAACCGACACCGCGCACCTTGACAGAACCGCTCTTTGCAGTGCATGTTAGGGACGACGCCATAGAGTTTGACTCACGCCTCCGGGCCTCGCAGCCGAGGGTGCAGGGATTGAGGGTGCGAGGCATGAGACGCTAATAGATCGTGAACGCCTGGCAGGAGGCGTGGCCTTGGGCCTCACGGCCGGGGCTCTGGTGGGCCGCCTTACCTTGGTGCTCACCCACCCTGGATATCTCGGTGTAGACGGCGGCGCATACATCCTCTCAGCCCACGTCCAATTGGGGCTGCCCACATTCGGCACTGATTTCACCCGCCCGCCGTTGGCTCCGGGGTGGCTCTTGGTGCCCTTCCTCAATCTTTTCGGCTACGATGTAGGCTACAAGGTCTTCGCGGCACTCGGCTCCCTTCTGCTCATAGGCCCCTTCTGGCTGCTGGCGCGGCTCTTTTTGTCTCCCTCGCAGGCGGTATTCGCCCTGGCTTTCCTGCTGGTGGACCTGCTACATGCGGAGATGCTGGTGACCGGGGTGCTGCCCCTTATGGCCTTTGCGCCCCTTCTGTTGGTGCTCTGGGGTGTGCTCCGGCTCAGTGTAACGGGGTGGGCATGGCGCTACGCCGCTGCCGTCGTGGTCGGCCTCCCTCTGGTCGCCTACGTCAATCAGACGACGGCAGGCATCACGGCGGTTATTCTGCCCGTGCTGGTCCTCTTTCTCTGGAGGAGTGCGGGATGGCGATCGGTGCGCCGGCTGCTTGCCCCCGTGGGCCTTGGGGTGGCCCTGGCGGCCACGGCACTGCCCTGGTACCTGGAGTTGGCCCCTGGCTCCGCTAAAATGCACTTTGACGGGCCGTGGCTCCTCCTGTCGGGATGGGGGTCCTCCGCATGGTGGCAGTTCGGGCTCGCCGCCGTTGTGGGCATTTGGCTCTGGCGCACCAACAGAGAGACGTTGTGGCGAGCCCTGGCAGTGCTAATTCTCTCCCTCGGCTTTCTGCTGGTCTGGCTATCCTATGACGAGACGGTGATCAACCTCTTCTATCGGAGCCGCTACCTGTTGCCGTTGGTGTGGTACATCGGCGCGGCGCGGCTGGTGTTTCAGCACTGGTGGGGACACGTGCCGCGTGTCCTACGAACCGCTGGGTTGGGGCTCGCCTTCGCTGGGATGGTTGGCCTTTTCATCGTGCAGTTCAACGGGCAGGCCACGTACTCCGATATGGTGACGCCTGAGACAGCGCGAGCCCTGGCCGTTATTCCCGATGGCTCTGGCGGCATCATCACCAACAGCTATATGTTCTCCCTTTGGGTGGTTGGGCTGAAGCAGATGCCCTCGGCGTGGACATTCACGGCCCCGCCACCACGGGCTTATGCAGAGCGATATGAGGATACGCGCTGCCTGTTGGGGTGGATTGCCGGTTGCGATGTGGCGGCTGCCCGGGCCGCTTTGGCGGGGTACGAATGGCTACTACTGGAGACGCGGTTCCCGTATTACAATCGCCGTGCCCCTCCGGTGTGGGGGGCGCCGGCTGCGCCGTGGCAGGGCGCGGATGCGTTGCCGTGGCTACAGTTGAAATATGCCGAGGGGACAACGCGATTGTATCGCATCCTCTGAGCCAGTCGGACCTGGTGGGGAAAGGAGTGATTGAAAAAGGTCAAGTCGGTCATTGCGCGGGTAGGATACTTCCTGCTCCTGGCCATGCTGATGCTAGTGATAGGGCTCATCGGCGGCGCGATCATGTGGGGCCTCAACTCCCTCTTTGGTGGAGATGCTTCCATCGGCTCATTTTCGGGCGCTCACGCCTTAGACGACATTCCTGCTCTCTGGCATCGTGTCTTCGGAGGATAGGGTGGAGATGTCGGCTAACCTGATAGGCTGGTTCGTAGTCCTTTTCGTCGTGGGGCCGCTGGAGATGTTCCTGCTACTGTATGGAGCTGCCCTGTGCGAGTACTGGTTCACTCGCCGGAAATCCGAGCATCATTCCTGTTGGGGTTGGGTGGTGGCCGCCTATGTGGAGACATCCAGGGTGGAGGAGGGGCAGGAGAGCCTGTGGCAGATGCTCAGGAAGTTGATGCGGTCTCCGCGTGTATAAGGGTGATTCTCGCTCCCCCCGTCACCTCGGGGAAGTGTGAGGTTCCTTACGCGGCGTGGCCCAGTAGGGCGTCCCACAGGCGCGGTTAGCGCAGCGGATGGGTCTCCTGCCGGTTAGTGGCCGCCACGTATAGCCGCACCGGAGGCATACGCGGGTTCTCACGCGCTCGCCCATCGGTAGGTCAGCGTGCGCCGCCAGGTGGCAGCGGTTGCACAACAGGGTGAGGTTTGCCACATCGTTGTACCTGTCGCCATCCTGTGTCCCCTGATGATGGACAGAGCCGCTTTCCCCCACGTCTAGGTTGCAGCCCGTGCAGCGTCCCTTGGACCTGTCAACTATGAGTTGCCGGATTGCAGGTGGAGGCGCAAGCAGCTGTTGAATGCGTTGCCTGGATAGCCCTGCCCTGGCGGCGATAGCTCCATATGTCAGCCCCGCCATCCGTAAGTGAAGCATCTCCGCGTGTTCCATCCGTCACCTCCTGCCGGCTACTTTACAAAAGCTAGTGGCGCTTGTCAAGCAAGCTGGGCAGATACGCGCTCAGATAGGCCAAAAACTCGTCCCAGCTAGGCAAGGGTCCAGTGTTCAAGGTTCCTTTCATGGCGCTCCCC